>Ga0181528_10000064_pt1 | contig 99706 bp, 89 predicted proteins | sample PEATcosm2014_Bin_47_FD_119742 | JGI IMG/M metagenome (GOLD analysis project Ga0181528, IMG submission 119742) | Peatland microbial communities from MTU Mesocosm Facility, Houghton, MI, USA - PEATcosm2014_Bin10_10_metaG | ecosystem: Environmental > Terrestrial > Soil > Wetlands > Peat | place... | reverse complement strand
TTTTACGCATTCTTAAACTCTCCACTGTAATTCTCCGGGGCTACTGTTATTCGGCCCCGTATTCATACAGAACACTGAGGGTCCGTAGTAGTTTCGGCGGAGAATGTTTCGAATGATTTCGCAGTTCAGGATCGGCAGTCTGCGGTTCCGGTGAGGGCGTTCGCGGCGGCGGCGAAATCAGAACGCACTCCACCAGCGAAGCCAACTGCGAAAAGCAACAAGTGCAGTGGCGCTCCTCGACGGAGAGCGAGGATCCTAGAAGTGAGCCTTCTCTCTGTTCGAGAACGCAGAACGGGAGACGTTTCCTGGTGGTTTGCGTTCAATAGATTGGATGCGTAATCCGGCGGATATCAGAGAGTTGCATCTCCGGCGTGTTTCGCTTGGCTAACGGGTTGGCGCGGCAAACAAGCTGTGCGATACTGAGAGTGCCTTCCTGAGCCGGGATGGCGGAACTGGCAGACGCAGCGGACTCAAAATCCGCCGATCGCAAGGTCATGGGGGTTCGATTCCCCCTCCCGGCACCAATAACAAATTACTTACAATCAAATACATACAATGATATCGTCATAGTTCATTTCTGCGTCTTGTGATGTCGTTTTAGGGCTGGTGCCACTTCTGGTGCCACTTTTGCTTTCTACCGTGATCGTTTCCACGGCAGCGTGAAGGGTGTTCGGTGCAAGGTGGCTATATCGGGCCGTCATGGAAATGGTTTTGTGCCCCGCCAACACCTGAACCGTCTTCAAACCTACTCCTGCAGCCACCAATCTTGAACAGAACGTGTGCCTATTGCAGTGCCACACATAATCCGCCATGCCTGCGTGTTCCCGTACCACTTCAAACCAAGCCCTTGGATTGTCGGCTGGGAACACTCTAGTATGGTTTCCCGTTCTCAACTTCATGCGTTCGAAAGCCGCGATGACCTCTGAATTCATGGGAACATCCCGAGCGTCCCCATTCTTGGTCTTCAGGAGATGAACCTCCTTCCGTTTGAAATCGACCTGCTTCCAAACGAGATTGAATTGCTCACTGAGCCTCATGCCAGTTCCAAGCGAGATCGTCAGTTCATCGAGGTATGTTGTGTCTGGGTAAAGGTTAGCGATCACCTTGCGAAGACTTTTTTCTTCGTCGTCTTTCATCCAACGAACACGTCCATTCCCTTCCCGGCGCTGCTTTACCAGACGGGCGGGGTTTGCGGAAACCTTGCCATTCCTAAGCGCCTCCCGGAAAATGAGGCTGAATACTGCCCGGTAACGGTTGGCAGTAGCTGCCGTCCTCGTGTTCTCTATGATCCATGCATCAATTTCATTTGGCTTGATGTTGTTTGCGATCCGTTCCCCAAAATCAGGAAGAATCTGATTCACACGGGATTCCACGTTTCGTGAATCTGTGTGGTGGTTTTTCGAATACTCGATGATCGAACCAGCCAGCACTTTGAACTTCGCGCCAGCGCTCCTGAAGTTGTCGGGCAACTTCTTACCTTCGTGGATATCCGTCTTCCGTTTCTGATATAGCTTTACGGCAGTGCCACGGCTTCCGGCCTTTTCACGGCGGCGACGACCTTCGGAATCGAAATAGGAAATCCACCAAACACCACTGCCAGCAGCCTTTTCATAAATTCCACGTAACTTCTCTGTTTGCTTAGGCATAAGATCACTTCACCCGAGACAGTAACGTCGGATTCGTGGATGCGCCAAGTCCGATTTTGGAGTTGGAGATACGAGAAAAGTGGTTTGCCTGCGCGAACTTACGCAGTTCTGTGGCAGCAATCAGCACCTTCCTGCCGATCCTGCGGGTGTCAAATTCACCACGGGCAATTAGGTAATCAAGGGAACGCAGGGAAATCGAGAGCGCAAAAGCCGCGCTCTTCCGGTCATAGAGAATTTTGTCGGTAGGATTCATGCCCCAAGGGGCGGGTGCAACCCCTTGCAATATCAGATTCCTGTATCTATCTAATTGCAGACCCCTTACTGCTTAACCATGCGGGTCTCGCACCTTATCAGGAAGCTTAGGCATTTTCATCATCTTGGCTCCCAAAGGAGCAATCAGCGGCTTCCGCTTCGCTTGTTGGGTCTTACGTTCCGCCCAAACTTTTCTTTGCTCCTCTGCCGCCTTGGCTGCTTTCCGTTCTACCCATACCTTCTTCATAGACTCTGACGTGAGCCGTTTTGACAATTCACTTTTTGGCTTCCTTCGTGACATAGAGAACGAACCTTTCTGAGTTTCAACGGCTCCGTATGTGAGGGATGGCCGGACATCGGAAAACCCGATGTCCGGCGAATTAGCTATTGCAGGCTCCCGTTCGCGGAATTAGCATGCGGAGGCGGAGGACATGGTTCCCTAAGTTCCAAGGGCGTGCCAAACCTCGTTTCCAACGACGCACGGCTCACGACACGGATGCCAGAAATCGTACGACAAGTGAGCTTCCCTTTGTTTATCCAATATGCCAGTTCATTGCGATTGATCCCTGCATAGAAGCAGGCCTGCCCAAATGTCAGGAATGGAACCCGCAATCCCGCGAGTGCACGGTACCTCCAATAGGCGCGCACGGCATATTGCGACTGCTTACTCAACGCCCGTTTCATCATCGCTTGTTCATATCCACCAAGCTTCCGTTGCTCGCCTGCTTCGGAGATAGCGTAGTGTATGCGTTCAACGGCGATCTCGTTTCGCGGCTACTTGCCTCAACCACAGATGCTACGGTGGAACTGGTGGGCGCGGACGACGAGTTATCTCTCGTGCTTAGTAAGGGTGAATACGCTCTTAAAAAGTGCGAGACTACTTGCCAACCAGTACTCCCCACCGATTGGGACGCGCGAGTAAGCTCGTCCGCCCTCCAGCGGGTATTAATATCCGCATCACGATTTGCCTTTAAAGCAGCTACGGAAAAATGGTTTCTGGCCGACGGGGTAGCGGTTCGAATTGACGGAAGCAGTATCATCGCCTATTCAGGGAACAATGCGCGATTGTTTCAATTCGAAGTGAACAACGTATGCAAGGGCAACAGCGCTCTTTGGATTCCCACGCAGCTAATTCCTACCATCGCAAATGTCAGCCCTCTGACAGACGATGCCGTAAATATCGCAGTTGTTAATAGCTGGATTTACCTCGCACGATTTCCACGCATGGTGGCCTTCACACCTCCAGAAGGAAAGCCCCTCCCATCCGTCAACGAGATCATCGGCCATCGGTTGCTGACACGCGTCCTGACGGTAGACTGCGCCGAACTAAAGGATGCCGTTCTGAGAGCAAAGACGGTGAACTGGAAAACTACGATCAAGACAATTGGAGATTCACAGGTACGGATTGTTGCCAAGAATGCCAAATGGAAACTTCTCTTTTGGGAGGACATCCAAGCAGAGGTGTTCGTTCAAAAGATGCTTTCGTTCCAGACTGCGTATCTCCTCGATTTCCTGAATGCTGCGTCGGGACTCATCAGCATCTACTCGATTGAGGGAACAAGTGCTAAGCTTTTCAAGGCCGGGGGAGTTAGTGCATGTATAGGTGAGTTTAAGTAGGAGCACCGCAATTGAGCGCTCCTACTTCACGAGGGCTAGAAATGAGGAATCGTCAGCATTCCAGCGGCCTCCACCTTGGCACCTTCTCCCCTTCTGTCATATATCAACGTAGTGCTCAATTGCCTATGCCCCGCTAACTTCTGCACTATGGACAGGTCGGCTCCGGCAGTCAAAAGGTCGGTGATGAACGTTCTACGAAGATCGTGCAAGGAGAAATGTTCGACACCGGCCTCGGTTGCCCTTTTCCGAATAATCAAGGCCAAACCTTCCGATGTAATCGTCCGATGGCTGATTCTTCCTCCTTTTATTAGCGGCGGAAACAATGGGCCGTCCCAATCTCCCCTTGCTTCAACCCATTTGTCCAATGCCAACTTCACACGTTCCAGTACATATCCGACCCTTGGCTTGTCTCCTTTGCCATGAATAGCCAAGGTTCCGTTGTGCGCGTCGTAATCGGCAATTTCGAGAGCGACAACTTCCGAACGCCGTAATCCGAGACCGTACAGGATCGCCAATAGTGCCGGGTCACGGATGCCCGCGATACTGCTATCTTCGGCACAGATTTCAAACAGCTTTCGTATTTCATCCTGCGTCAGCGCTCGGCCACGAGGTTCATCCTCAGCCCGAATAGAAGCGATGTCCGTAGCCCGAGAATAGTCATCTTGGGACATCAACCCGAGTCGCCATGACTCCTTGAGGACTCCCCGAACAGCCGCAAGAACTCTTTTTGTGGTTGCAGGAGCGTATTTAGTTACCAGCCATCCACGTAAGGCAGCCGTCTGGTTATAACGAATGGAAGGCCATTCCAGTTCGGTGGCATTGGAAGGTCGGCCCAGTAGGAACGAGGCCACGGTGTTGAGGCCGTCAGCCATTCCACGTCGGGAGCCAATGCCTAATCGGTGGAGGTAAGTATCCACCGGGTCGGCAGGAACTCGCCCGGGGGCTTCTGTGTGGCCCTGATGGGGATTTGGAACGATAAATGGAACACTCATATGGAACCTCCTAATTGGTTGTGAGAACGACCTTTCACGTAACCAAAGGCGGCTAAACGGGCAGAGGTTCTCGGAATTAAAGCAATGGTACGCAAAAGGAAACCCGAGATTTGTCATCTCGGGCGGGTGTTCGGGGAATTGGTGCAACGGCTAGGAAGGCAAGAGTTCAGTTTCATCCTGCTTGGTCGCGGAAGTGGCATCCGTCCCATTTGCCACATCGTTAACCTTAACCGTGGGCATCGGCTTCTTCTTCGTAGCTGATTTCTTCACTGTGGCCTTCTTCGGTGCCGAACTCTTGGGGGTGGCCGCCGTTTTCGTTACAGCCTTCTTGCCGATTGCCTTCGACTTCTTCGTAGCGGCAGGCTTGGTCGGCATCTGCTTGGCCTTCTCAGTCGTGACCTTCGATTTCTTTTCAACTGGAACCTTGGAACGGCGTTTGAACTTCACCAGCTTTCCATCAAGGTTGATGCCTTTGTTAATCGCAACGCTAATCTTTGCCCGAATACTCTTGGTTGGGTCGGCCCCGTCAGGATCGTAGTGAGCATCGAGAGCCTTGCTCATCTCGGCATACGTTCGATTTGAATCCCACATGTTTTTCAGTCGGCCCCACGGGAACCTCGCCCGTGTTGCGGCTTCCTTCTTCGACTTTGCCATAGCTTCCTCCTGCGCTGGAAAGTATTCACAACTCGACAGCTGATTACAGGTGATATGGCGGAAAGGAGGGGACGTGCTCTCAGAACGAGATGCCCAGCTCGATCACACGTAAGACCACTATTGCTTTTTGACAGAGACTGTATGACCCATTGCCATACCGAGATAACGGAAACTGCCACGCCCCCTCTCCCGGGGAAGCCTCTTGGTTCTGGCAAACTCCCGCTCCCCTCCACTGAGAAACTCGGCTGTACCACCCGCCATGGAGGGCATGAATGAACTAAGCCAAAACGATAAGGAACTATTGGGTCGCCTGTTTGAACTGGTCGGCTACGCCAAAGCTTCTACGGGACTCCGGTTCGCCCGTGACACCCGCAAACCTGATAACAAGTACCTCGGCAGGCTGATTGAAGACATAAACGTGCATGTTCTACAGATCGAGCAGGAGCTAAACCAATTTGCAAGGGAGTGGGGATATGAATAATGTAATCCGCCGGAATAGGAGCCGAACGGTACTTCGCCTTTGACACGCATCCCTATGCCGATGGAACGCTCCAGAAAAGGGGAATTGCATCGGTCACTACTTCCGGCGGGGAATTTGCTTGGCGACTGTGCCCGCTGGGGTCTCTACTTGGGCCTTAGGCAAATCGCCAATCAGTTTTTCAACGTGCTTCAGCATCAAGGAGGGCTTTGTGTTCAAAACGGTTGCCAAATTCACGAGCGTACGGAGCGAGGGGCTTTTCCAGCCCCGCTCTAGCTCGGAAATGTAGTTCCGATGGTATCCGGCCTTAAAAGCCAAAATATCCTGTGCCAACCCAGCCCGCTTTCGGGCTGCCCGAAGCACGGAACCAAACGCCTCTTCCGGGCTTGGTGGATTCGGCTTCTGGGATGGCAATTTCCCCATAAGCCGATTCTTTCCTCTTCACACTATAGTTGTATGCCCACTATAGTGTGAACACGACCATCAACCATTTTTAGGCCACGGTGAACCGATTCCCCCAACGGCGACCTGTGTGAAATGGATAGCAGCTTTTTTATTGAAAGGGAGGCCTATGAAATACCCCGCGTTACGGTTTATTGCGGTTCTATCGAAGGTGCTTGCCATGCTCATTTTTTGGGGCGGCATTTTGGGAATTTATATGTTCGTCCACCACGGCGGTTGGGAACCCGACACATACTTCCAAATCGTAATTACCTCTGTTCTGATCGTTCTTACGAGCATTCTGGCCTATGCGAGCGGTGAGCTGATTTATGTTTTCCTAGATATCGAAGAAAACACGAGAAAAGTAGGCAGCCAGCAGAAGGGCGATTAGCAAAATGAATCCATCCAAATTAATGTTAGGCATCTTCATATTCCTCGGCGTTTTAGTCGTGGCGTTTGCAGTGAGCATTCACAGAAAAGACACAGTCCAGAAAGAAGAACAAAAACAAGAACAACGAGAAGCGGAAAACGTGCATATCCCAACGCCGGTCTATCAGGACGAAGCTGCCTTGAAAGTGGAAGCCCCATTCAGGAGATACATCGAAGAGCAGGGAGATACTGCGATTGGCGAGATGCAGAAATTGCAAGGTAGCGCGAAGTTTGCGGGCAATGACTTTCTTCTTGCCTTCCAGACGCGTTGCAAGAACCACGAGGACAACATGAAGCCATGCGATAGCGTCTACGCTGAAGTTGTTTCGATAGATCGCTACCCTAACGTAGAGCACACCGTGCCCCAACGGTTTGGCCCAGCATTTCGGATTACAAATCTAGCGATGACGGAAGATGGTCTAAAGTGGGATGAAACTAGTGCGCCTCATGACAACCCGAAATTGGTCACGCTGACGATAGACGGAAGAAATAGCTTGATTCGGGTTGAGAGTGCATCACCCAACAGTTCAGCGATCCCGGCGGATGTTGATAACCTCGCACAAATGTTTTTCAAACGCCTCGCCAGCAAAGGCTATACCCCAATGGGAGAAGTTATCTCTGTTCCAGCAGACACGCACGGAGGTGTGCTGGCGCTCCAGAAAGCAGCCTGTGAGGCTCCCCGCCATGAGCGGTGCGAGAAGTTGTTCATGGCGTTCAATGGCACATTCTTGGGTGCTGACACGCTTAATCCGTCTTGGGGAATTGAAAATATCCAGTCGATTGGTACAGGCACATTCACCGTAACATATTTGGGAGCAAGTCCCGGCGCGCCGAATGTCGATGTGAAATATGGCTGGACGGGGAAACAAATTGCGGCCCAAGGTGCCCCGCCTACTCGTTCTATCAAGTGAAGCAAGGGCAGCGGATTCCTCCACTGCCCCTTTCCCTTTACCTCTTCGGCTGTTTGTTCCCGAGATTGAACAGTAATCCCGGCATCGGAGTGTTCGTGAGCTTCTTGCCATTTAGTCCAAAGGTTCCGTTGCGGGTGGTACTGCCAAGGGGCTGGCCGTTGGAATCGTAAACCTTCCGTTTTCCGTCCTGCAACGTCGTGATTGAACCTATGCGCTTCCCGAATACATTCCAAATGTTTGCCATTGAACTACCTCCTTGCATGACGGGGCGGGTTGAGTTTGATTAGCCCTCATGTTCAAGATTGAGAGGATGGCTCGATTGCCCCGCCCTAATCGACAGGAGGCAATATGGAATTGTTAAACAGGATTCAAGCACTTTTGAAGCGAAAAGACGTGACCGCCGAACTTGACGGCAACGACGAGCTGATGTTCTTCGCAATGTGCGAACCTCTCAGTGTGCGAATGCAGGTGCGTGCGAAAGACAAGCTGATCACGGTACGAGCACATTTCCCAATGTTCGTTCCTCCACATCGTCGTGTAGCGATGATGGAGGCGATCAGCCTAATAAATTGGCAGCTAACTTTGGCCCGATTTGAGCTTGATGCTTCCGATGGAGAACTGCGATGTCGTGCCGATTTCCCGCTACACGACGATGCTGTTCCCACCGATGGGCAGATAACCCGACTCATTTACTGTGTGTGGAATGTTTCTGAGAGGTACAGTCCGGGAATAGTGGAAATTTTGACCACCACGGCAAACCCAGCACTGGTGGTGGCACGGATTGAGTCAGCCACCGCGCATCCTGCTCCAACTCCACAGCCGGTTGATGTGAACGTGAACTAGAGACACGGCTTCGAATGCAGCACAAAGCCCTCGCTGATGAGGGCTTTTCTATTCCTTTTATGCCTCTGACCTGTTTGTTATTCGGCCTCGTCTTGCCCTGACAGGAAGCAATAGCCTAGCCTCAATCTCGAACCGTGAATTTTCGATGTAGCCATACCGCTTTCCCCTATGCCCAATGTTGGTCACCGTATAGGGCAGTAGCGCTTCATATTCACGAGACCCACGCCGGAAGATGCGGAGTTCGTATTCTGCGTCTCCAATTCTACTTATTGCAGCAACATCGCCTTCGGCAGCCAACTTTGTATAACGGAGCGGCCCTGTGCCAAGCCGAAAATCCAAGTTGTTTTCCGCTTCAAACGTAACGCGATTCTCATTCGCCACTAAGTTTAGGTCAACGTACCTCATCGTAATCAAGCAGGAGAACGTAGCCTTCTCACCCTCTTGGTTGCGAATCGTCAAGGGTGGAAAGAAGCCATAACAATCACGACTAAGCCAGAAATATTGTGTTCCTTTTCCAGCGTTCGTTCTGGGTTCTGCCTGAATTCGTGCTGTATCGGCATGGCTCAGTGTCACCAAAAGCGTGGTTTCTTCCGACTCATCTAAGACCAGTTCCCGTTCATATTCGTCGTAGAGCAGCCGCCAAGCTGGTGCTTCCAAGTCCGCAAGTGTGGGGGTGTAAATATCCCACGCCTGACCACAAAGGCTGGATACGACCTGATTCCACGAAAACCCCATCTGCCGTGTGCTTTCAATATCCATCGATGCCGACGCTTCGACGTTCAAACTCAGGCCGGGGCCAGTGAAGTTGCCAGAACTTACAATCAGCCGTTCGCCATTGTCTGTGCTGGAACCATAGATTTTTGCGTGGAGAATTCGCTTGCGGTTAATAACGTGAATCTCAGAACCAGTGTTCAGCAGCTCCCGTACAAGTTGCCTACTCGTGAGGCTCTGCGATGTGCTGCCTCCGAAGATGCCGACCACCTTGCCACCATTCGATATGTGATTGCGAAAATATTCGTAGAAACGGACACCGCCATTGAAATTACCAAATCCCGACACCATGTATATGGTGCCTTGGCCGGGAGTGTGTTCACGAATCCACACCTGTTCCAGCATTCGTAGCAGCCCGTTCCCTGCTCCTGTCGCGTAGACGTTCGGATGTAGCGCAAATTCAATCATGGATGCCTGAATATGAGCAGTTCTTCCTTGGACACCGCATTCTTTGCGTGAATGCCATACCGCTGGTAGGTTTCAAGAATTCGACGCTCAATGTCGGTAAATCCGACGCTGCTTGCAAGTGTAGCCAGCAACTCTGGCGTGTCAATATCTATTCGTTCACCACCCAAATTTGTGTGGTTGTGGCCGATTACCAGACCAACTGAACCATTTGGTTTCATGAGCGATTTGAGTTCGGTGAACGTTTGCCGCATGTGCGACAAATACCGATACAACAGAAGCGGTACAGCTTGCCTACGAAAACCATCAGCGTCGTTCAATCGGCTTGATAGCCCTTTGCAGAACTGGTGCGCCATTGCAGGAAGCATATCGGTGTTCTTAGATAAACTTTCTTCCCAACGCTGTTTTTCGCCGTTATACGCCTCACGGCTACCCGTTAGTTCTGACTGCATTCTGAAAATATTGGCTGGTTGACATAGCCCCAACCAGACCAAGCTCAGCCGATGCGTATCGATGTATGGAAGCGCTGTCGCATACGGTGGGCTGGTAATCACGGCATCAAACTTCGTTTTGGAGGTCTTCGTGAGCTGCTTGCTGTCTGTGTTCAGTACTTCCAAGGTTCCAATATTGGTCAGTAACCGTTGAACAGAAGCCAGCTTTGAAATCTCATAGCTGCCTTTTTTGTCGTAAGCAACAACGATTGATTCCTCGGGCAGCGGAGTCTTTCGCCTACGAATCCGAAGGTCTGCTGGCTCCTGCAATGAGTGGTCGCGCAACAGGTCGCTGACAAAAACCTTGAGGATTCTCACGATTCTTGCATCAGGTTCCAGCTCGATTGCCACTCGTAAACGTTCTATCTGCGACAGAACTTCCGGCGTGAACCACTCCAATAGATACCGAGTACGAACATCTGACGAAACCGTCTGTGCCCGACTCTTCTTAGCAGCTTTGGCTGCCCTTTCATGCGCATCCAGAAGGTCGTCGGCTGGGATGTGAAGGGCATCGCCCTTGGCTTGAGCGATATAGGCTGCAAGCGGATTAATATCGGCACCCACTGAACGAATACCTAGATGGGAACATTCAATCAGGGTGGTTCCACTTCCACAGAAAGGGTCTAACACTCTGGCATTCTTCGGAAGCTGGAAGGTGTGCAGGACTGCCCTAGCTACTTGGGGATTGAATTTCCCTTTGTATTCGTGGAATCCGTGAACTGAATACCGTGTTCCCTGTCGGTTTCCACTCTCACCCACGGCAGTCGCTTCTAATAAGGATTGCTTGGTTCGATGTTCTACGCCATCAGCAACTAGACTTCGAAAATACGTTAGCTGCGTAGCACGCTCCACCCCTTTTGCTGTCTTGACCTGCAATCCCAAAGGGGTTTCCTGAACACGGATAGGCGCAAGAAGCGCCTCCACTTCCTTAGTGGCAAGACATTTCTCGTATGGGAAGAATCGGTATGGCTGCCATAGAAGTTCGATATCAATTGCCATCTATGGCCTACCAAAGACGAGGACGGATTCGTTCTTTATTCTCGCGTGAGACAGATTGAAAGCCTTCCTTGCAGGGTGAATTATCCGTTCGACTTCCGTAACGAATGTTAGGCCAACGTTGTCAGCACAGTCCTTCAAGAGCTGCACGTTGTCCACATCCTTACCGTGAATCCGAGAGCGTCCAATCACGAAAGCTATATGCCCACCCGTAACCACTGTTGCCGATGTAAGTTCCAGTACTGCTGTCATCTGATTACGGAAATCGTCCTCAGTGGGATGATTTTTCTTGAAATAGTGAGCACGTGCGCCGATTTCCTGCCGCTTCACTTCGAGGGCATCGAACCCAAGCCACCACATACGGTACTTGTGGTATAGCCAGTATTCATAAGCGTTTGGATAGGGAGGGGATGTAACCACCAAACCGACCTTGGCTCTTATGTTCGAAGGCTTCACAGCTAATATGTCTTTTTCTATAACCCTGCTTTTTGGTAGATGGGCTGGCTGATTCAGTTTGGCCTTCGCAATTCGTTTGCAAGCACTCCCAAACTGCGCACACACCTCTTGGACGGATATGTTCTTTACAATCGCCGCATATCGAGTGTCGCTGTCTTGATTGGAAACCCGGACGATTATGCTTGAAAGGGCAAGTCTCAAATGGTCTAGAAGTAGTTCGCTTTCCACACGGGAGAAAGCACGCATCAGCCTTGCAATTCCTAATCTTGCCCCAGAGCAGAACCAGTGGTTTAGGTTCGATATTTCTGGAACCGACTTGTCGTGGTCAGCCAAGGCTGCTGCAACACATTCCTCTGCTTCCGTAAGGAAATCATTCGGAAGTGCCGTGGTTTTGACACGGGTGATTAGGCAAGCAATCGGATTCAAGTCCACCCCTACTGTTTTGTATCCGGCACGCTGCCCTTCAAGAAGTGTGGTTCCACATCCACAGAAAGGATCAAGTATGGCCGTACCACTCGCAGGCGGGAATAGCTGAATCAGGGTTCGCGGAATTTCAGAAATGAATTTTGCTGGATAAGGGTGCAGGTTGTGAAGTACGTCCTTGCCATCGTTCTGCGCAAAGTCCCAATCGACGGAACCTACTGATTCAATTGCAGTTCTAGCTAGCGCAGTTGGCATTGTGGTCAAGACTAACCTCGTAGTGTTGGAATCCTTACTATATCCCACACCTCACCTTGGAAGTACCCGAATCTTCCCACATACATATTTGACTTTCGCTTTTATTTCGCCTACGGTATTCCATCATGGACAAGCAACGGGAAGACAGCGCATTGATGATTGCTGCTAGTGTGGTGGCCGCGATTCGACTCAGGGGCGAACCAATCACACGTTCACCCAAGGTGCTGTCCACGGTTTCTGATTCAGTGCAGTTGGCTAGGATGATTTGGCAGGAAATTCAGCGTGGAACGAACTCCAGACAGGTGAGCAGGCACGGCTAGACCACGCCATGAATCTGGCAGGAAGATAAACGTGCCTTTGACACGTGAGACCCGACTCGAAGCGCGTTAAGCCTTGGCTTTCCGGCTTTTTGATTCCGTGAGAATTGCGAAGATTTCTTTAGCCTTTTCCTTGTAGTACGACTCGTTGTGCCCCTTCTCAATAGGCACCAGTTTCACACGGAAGCCCTCCTCCTCTAGCTTGGCCTTGAGTGGCTTTAGGCACGACACGGGTTCATCGCTCGGGCGAGCCGCAAGCACAAGGAGGTCGTACACCGAATACTCCCTGATGATTTTCGCTAGATACTTGTCCTTGCCGTTCTCTTCAAAACTCTGCGAATAAATAATCCCGTTCTGCCCCAATACCTCTTCTTTGCTCTGGGACTTTACCAGACCGTGCTTTCCATCCAAGGTGAACTTCCGTTTCCTTGGAGACATGCCAAGCATAGGTTTCAGGTACTTGGTGATGGTCCTGCTCTTTCCAGCGTGATGAGTGCCGACCACGATTACGGCTGTCTTCATTTAGTCCCTCCGGGCAGAATTGTACTCTGCCCCTTTTCAAGCCTGTCAAGCAAAGATTCCGGCATTCATTTCGGTTGAGATACCACTCCATCGTTGCCGCCTAGGTGATCATGAAAACCTTTTCGAACACTCCCGCCAATCCTCAGTTCCATGAACGGTTTCGTGGCTGCTTACTTGGTGGTGCTGTTGGTGATGCCCTTGGTGCCCCTGTGGAGTTTTTACACCGTTCCGAAATCTTGAGGCAGTTTGGAAACCTTGGCATTCGGGATTATGTGCCTGCTTACGGACGGCTCGGGGCGATCACGGACGACACCCAAATGGCCTTATTCACGGCTGAAGGGATGCTACGGGCTTGGGTTCTGGCACGCAAGCATGATGTGAAATCAGCATTCGTGCAAGCTACCGCTGGTTCCTATTTACGGTGGCTCCATACGCAGGGTTATAGCAACACCTCCGCCAGCCGCCCCACGAACGAATCAGGCTGGTTGATGACCAACCGTGAGCTTTTCAGCCGACGCGCTCCGGGAACAACCTGCATCTCGGCCCTTCGAAGAATGACTCATATTCGGGCAGCGAATGAAAGCAAAGGGTGTGGTGGAATCATGCGGGTCGCTCCAGTTGGGATGTTCATGTCTCATTGGATCGATAACGAAGGGCAGGTCGAGAATACGTTCCACGTTGCCGCCGATATTGCAGGCATCACTCACGGCCACCCCACCGGGCAATTGACAGCAGGAGTTTTTGCTGTAGTGGTGGCCCTTCTGCTTCGAGGCACAACCTTGAACGAAGCCGTAGCCATCGGCAAAGCCGAACTCCGGAAGCATGATTGGCACCAAGAGACGTTAGCAGCCATCGAATTGGCCGAACACCTATCCGTATCTGAGCAAAACTCGCTAGATTCCGTTCGGAAGCTTGGGGAGGGATGGATTGCCGAGGAAGCACTGGCAATTTCCCTTTACTGTGCCCTGTGTGCAAGGGATTTTGAATCGGGTGTGGTGCTGGCCGTGAACCACTCCGGTGACAGCGATTCAACGGGAAGCATCACAGGGAACCTACTTGGTTGCATCCACGGGGCAAGACAAATTCCGGCAAGGTGGCTGGAACCACTCGAACTTCGGACGGTGATTGAAGAAATGGCAGATGACCTTGCAACCGCTCCAGATTGGAAGATTGGGGCGGACGACAATTCCGAAGAAACGGGCTTTTATATGGCCCGGTATGCCTGAAACCAAGATCGCGCCGCAGATTTAATTGGACGCCGCCTTCCGTTCAGCGTGCAGTTCCGCTGGTTGCACACCCCGGTCTTGAAGAAAATGCTTTGCAATTTCGCGCTGACTGGAGCACATTCAGGTACAAAGGCCATCGCATCGGCAGACAACTCAAGAGCAATTGTCTGCAGGGTGGGTCTAGCAAGGAAGCGCGACGATGATCGAATCGGTTCAACTCTTGAAGGCTGCAACGTACGGAGACACCCCGCAGGAGTTTGAGGGTCTCAGAGAAGTGAACTTCGTCTACGGGTCAAATGGCACCGGCAAGACCACGATTTCTAGGATCATCGCTGACGAGGCTCTGTTTCCAACATGCACAATTCGCTGGAAGGGCAACGCAAAGCTGCAAACGCTGGTGTACAACGGCGACTTCGTTGCGAAGAACTTCGAGGAACTGAAAGGCATATTCACCCTCGGAGAAAAGGGTGTGGAGGTTAAGAATCAGATTGCAACGGCAAAGGTCGAAGAGGATCGTTTGCAGTCTGATATTGAGAATCTGGAGAACCTTCTGGACGGAGTGGGCGGAAAGCGAGCCGAGTTGTCCGAGTTGGAGGATAGGTTCAAGGAAAAGTGCTGGCAGCAAAAGCTGAAACACGATCCAACACTGAGACAAGCGTTTGAGGGATGTCGAGATAGCAAGGCTAAGTTTAGAGACAGAATGCTGTCGGAGCTGCAAAGGAACTCTGCCTCTCTGACTCCTCTGGCAGAGTTGGAGACAAAAGCTCAGACCGTCTTTGGCCCCACACCATCGGAGGAACCCTCCATTGCCCCTGTGGATTGGGGCGACCTGCTCACGCTCCAGTCACATGTGGTTCTCAAGAAGAGGGTAATCGGCAAGACAGACGTTGACATAGCTGGAATGATCCAGAGACTCGGAAACAGTGACTGGGTAAGGGAGGGAGCAGGGTACTACGATGTCAACGATGGCTTCTGCCCGTTTTGCCAGCAACCGACGAAGGAATCTCTATCGAGGAGCCTGAAGGAATACTTCGATGAGACATTCGAAACGGATACGAAGGCTATCAAGACGTTGGAAACGAACTACTCCATTCAGGCAGAGCGCGTAGAGAGCCGCCTTGACTCAATTCTCGCTTCCCCATCCACGTTTATCGACATTGGTCTACTTGCTTCTGAGAGGGCACTTATTACATCTCAGCTTGCAATAAATCGGCAACTGATCGTCAGCAAAAAGAAGGAGCCAAGCCGGAGCATTGAACTGAACGCGCTTGATGAGTTGAAGGGCAAGGTTGATCGAATCATTTCCTCGGCGAACCTGCAGATAGAAGCGCACAACCGCCTAGCCGCAAACCTGACAACGGAGCGGCGAAGGCTTACTTCGCAGGTCTGGCGGTATCTGTTGGATGTTGAGCTGAAGAGTGATCACGCGCAATATAGCTCGGACAAGACGACTTTGCAGAGTGCCATTCAGGGAATTTCGGAGAATATTGATAACAAGAAGCGGTTAAAGTCGGAGAAGGCCGCAACAATTCGGGCATTAGAGAAGCAGATTACAAGCAGTCAGCCAACAATAGATGCAATTAATGCGATCCTGAAGTCCTTTGGCTTTGTGAGCTTCTCTCTTGCCCCTACTAAGGACGGAAAATCCTACAGGATCATTCGTATGGATGGAGCTGACGCAAAGGGTACTCTAAGCGAAGGAGAGAAGAGCTTCGTCGCATTTCTTTATTTCTACCACCTATTGAAAGGCAGTGAATCCGAGGACGGAGTAACGGCTAATCGGATTGTGGTGTTCGATGACCCAGTATCGAGCCTAGACAGTGACATATTGTTTATAGTCAGCAGCCTGATCCGTGACGTTCTCAAGGAAGTACGTGAGGGGGAAGGGCAGATTAAGCAGGTATTTGTCTTAACTCACAATGTGTATTTTCACAAAGAGGTGACGTTTGTTCCCCGGAAACGCAAACGAAACTTGGCAAAGACGGGCGAGAGCTTCTGGACTGTACGGAAAATCGGAACCGAATCTCTGATCGAGAACCACAAGACCAATCCGGTCAAAACCAGTTACGAAATGTTGTGGGATGAGGTACGCAACCCAAATCGCTCGACTCTGACGATTCAAAACACGTTGCGTAGGATTATTGAAAACTACTTCAAGATATTGGGCGGGATCGACACAGACGAACTGTCCAACCAGTTTGAGGGGAACGAAAAGCTCATTTGTGGTTCGCTCATTTCTTGGATGCATGACGGGTCGCATAACGCATTCGAGGACGCGGCGGTGACCGTGGACACCTCAGCGGTTGAAAAGTATCTACAGGTATTCAGGGCGATTTTCGAGAGAACGAACCACAAAGCACATTATGAAATGATGATGCGTACTCCACCTTCGATGGCTTCGACTGCTGCCGCCCTTGTTGAAGCAGCCCATGCGTGAAGCGCACCCCAGAGAACTTCTGTTTCCAAGGTAATTGCGCACACGCTAATCCAGTTCCCGAATTAGCCGACTCACGTCGCCGATAACAGTCTTCAATTGTCGTTCAGCTAGTCCCAGACTGTTATAAACGTATGAAGCCAAATCAGGATTGTTAGACGCTGCACGGGCATTCTTCAGTTCTCTTTGCGCTCGTTTAGCGGCAGCTTCGATATTCTTGGCAAGCTGAATAGTATTCACAGAGAAGTTCCTTTCTCGTCAGGTTTCACCATCTTCCACCCACACAAGCCAGCGAGCAACAACCATCTGCAACACAAGCAAGAAAAGAACCTGATCTCTGTGCCGCCAAGACCTTCCTCCTTCAACAATTGATAGAAAACGCGAATTGAATTTGTACGAGTATTGGCAAAATCACGGTATGCTATTTCATTAGTCGAGCTGTCAAACAAGTTTTTGAATTCTCATTGGCGAGGAGACCGCATGAGTGATTCTAGATTTGTACTTGGCGTAGACTTGGACGGTGTCGTAGCGGATTTCTATGGCGGGCTGCGCCTGATCGCATCAGAGTGGCTAGAAACGCCTATCGACAAACTGACCACAACTGTCAGCTATGGACTGCCTGAATGGGCGCTAGACAGGGCTCCCGGCGGTTACGACGCCCTGCACAGATTTGCGGTAACACAGCGAGAATTGTTCCTAAACCTCAAACCCGTGTCGGGCGCGCCCTTAGCTCTGCGACGCCTGTCCGACAGCAACATCCGAATACGAATCATCACCCACAGGCTCTTCATTAAATACTTCCACCAAACTGCAATTCGGCAGACCGTCGAGTGGCTGGATAGGTATGACATTCCCTACTGGGATTTGTGCTTTATGAAGGACAAAGCTGCTGTGGGTGCTGACCTATATATTGAAGATACGCCGCGCAATGTTGAAGCTCTTCGTGCTGACGGACACCCCACTATCGTTTTTACCAACACGACTAATCTGACTGTCCCCGGCCCCAGAGCGAACACTTGGGAGGACCTCGTCCCGATGGTATTAGAAGCGCAACAGAAAGGCGCGTCAGTGCAGGGACAACGGCAATCGGCAGGAAAGTAAATGAGGGTCGAAGAGCGATCAGAACTCTTGGGCCGCCGCTGGAAGCTCCAGCATCATTCGTTTGTGCAACTGGATCGACGATGCGAAATCTGCGTTTTCTCGCAGTTTCGGTTGTCGCTTGGTCTAAGTGAGAGTGAGAGGGTATGGCCGGACTCGATTCTAATCAGGATGACTTGCTTTTTCCCGTTGAACGAAAAAGTATCCCGGAGCACTACCGTCCCTACTACCTTGCGAAACGCATCAATTTCTTCGCAGGCGTGCAGGGATCGCCGGACCTTTGGCGGTATTACCAGCTGCTGGACGCGATTCTATTTGACGAATTTCAGGACATGGCCACATCCCACGATCCCAACCGGATGTTTCCGCTTGCGCTTTTCTTCAACGCGCATGCAAAAATTCGTATCAGCATAGAACTCGCATTTGCGAGATGCATGGAAGAGGCTCGATCAATTTTACGAGACGCGATAGAAACGGCTGTATACGCCCACCACATGCATGACGATCCAGAGCTTCAGAAAATATGGTTGAGCAAAGACGATGGTCCTAAAGCTGCCAAGGAGTTTACAGAGGCCTTCGAGAAGGATAAAAAGAAACGGTCATTCAAAGGTTTGCCGGAGCTGTACGATCGATGGGGCCATCTTTGTGAAACCGGGGCGCATTCGACACCGCAGGCCATTATCAGCAGGTTCAAGTTTGAGCAGACAGAGAAGAGCGTCCGCTATCAACTGAACTACACGGGCGTTGAAGACCGCGAGTGGGAGCCGGAAACGTTTACTCTTCTGCTGACTGTCTCAAGCATCGAGAAGATTGTGTTTTCAGATTACAAAGCCCGTCTTCAATTCGACGAGAATCTCATTCGCAATAGAGCACTGGGGGACGCTTTGCGCGAGAAGCTTCGACAACATATCATCAAAAAGCACAACATCGTGCCGCCACAGTCAAGGGCAACGAATCGCCCCTGATTCGGCTTTACGGCCACCTGATTCGATAAAGGGTGTGATCAAACAGCCGTTATGGTGGACATTGTAGTGGGAGTTCTTGGTGCCACTTCTGGTGCCACTCTGGATTCTGATTTAGTGCTGCTTCGTGCCACATGGTGCAACGTGAGGTTGCTTGTAACCATTTGGAGTGGTGAGGCTTAGACAGGTTGCTGCGAGATTGTGCAGTGCTCTGCAAAATGCCGCGAATATTACTCAAAATCCGCCGATCGCAAGGTCATGGGGGTTCGATTCCCCCTCCCGGCACCAATATATCGATAATAAACTCAATAACTTAGCATTCGTACTGAAATCGTGCATGCAAAACGCGTGATCCTCTCATCCAATACCAAATCTGTTCCGGCGGCATACCGAAGACTGCAAACACCGCGCGAAGGGCCGGAAATACCGGGCGTGCGGCTGTCCTCTTGCGGTCGAGGGCAGACTGCGCGGGGAATACATCAGGAAATCCCTCGACCTGCGGAACTGGGAAGACGCAGTGAAGACTATGCGCGAGATGGAGCTACATGGCGAGGATGTTGCGGCTGTAAATCCATGCGCGGCGCATTCAGTGTGAGCCATAGACTTGACCTGCAAAGCTCGTAGGCTCCGGGATCATAACTCGGGGGAATTGGCTATCTGAAGCTTTAGTACTACCCAGCAAAGCCTCGCGAGTGGAACGCCCAGAACCTCTTCAAGCAGTCCCCGCAAGTTTACCTGCAGCTCGGAAAGGCAAACGAATTTCCCTCCAATACTGCAAAAACTTGCGCACCCTCGATAACTAGATCGATTAGGGCGCGTTATTGCAGCTCTCACATATGGCATCTGAATTGCATTTCATGATCTCAATATCCATTTCGCAGCTCTTTGCCACGTTCGGGGTTTGGCGTCCGCTCCTCGTGTTCGTTTCAATTCGCTTCGCGGCATCGGCTTCGGTCCAGGCCATTTTGATTCACCTAGCGTGTCCTTGGTTCTTTGCTGTGAACATGGATATCTCTATCTTCATTTTGGCCTCTGCTAAACGTGAAGGTTCTCATTGGCTGCTGTGCATCATTCGTTCATCAAGGAGCGTTTCAATGGGAAATCTGAAGTTCCCGGTAAAGCTGATCCTTTCTCTTGTATTTGCAGCTATTTCGATTCTGCCGGCCCTCGCAGGGACGGTTGCGCCCCCGAGCCAACTGCTCGCAGGGCACATTCACACCACAGCGAGCCCGGAAGTCCGGGTCACGCGTCAGGTTGAGAACAGCGTGCGCACCACGATTCGCGGCCATGTGTCGGGAGCATTGCGCAAGGCGCAGGATCTTGGCCGCTTGAACCCCAGCACGCCTGCCCAGCACATGGTCATGGTGCTCCAGTCCAGCGATGCCCAGAAGGCGGAACTTCGTCGAGTTCTGGATGAACAGCAGGATAGCCGCACTGCAAATTATCACCAATGGATCACACCCGAGGATTTCGGCGCTCATTTCGGCGTTGCTGATGCCGATATCGCCCAGGTCACTGCGTGGCTCCAGTCGCAGGGTTTCACCGTCGAGGACGTGGCCAAGAGTAAACGCCTCCTCCACTTCAGCGGAACCACAGGTCAGATTGAGAAGGCCTTCAAGACCGAGATGCACAATTACCAAGTCAACGGGGAATCCCACGTCTCCAATAGCAGCGAGATTTCGGTTCCCGCGGCGCTCCATCCGGTCATCGCCGGAGTTAGCCTGAACAACTTCTTCCGCAAAGGGCATATGGGACCGGTGCAAAGGGTGAGGGATGCTACGCTCGGCCCCCTGTACACCTCCAGCAGCACAACCCACTACGTAGGACCGTGGGACTTTGCCACCATTTACAACACGTTCCCGCTGCTCAAAGCGGGCATCACCGGCGCAGGATCGAGCATCGCGGTTGTGGGACGTTCTGACATTCTGCTCAGCGACGTACAAGCGTACCGCCAGTTGTTCGACCTTCCCGTCAACGATCCCATCTTCATTCACGCCGGCCAGGATAACGGTATCGAACCCGGTGACGATGGCGAATCCGACCTCGATGTGGAAATTTCCGGCGGCATTGCGCCTAATGCCCAGATCTACTTCGTCATCGGCACGCCCACGTTCCTCGTGGACGGCATTACCAACTCCATCCAATACATCGTTGAAAACAACACCGCCGACATCATGAGCATCAGCTACGGCAGTTGCGAAGCCGTGGAAGGCACGGGCGGAGTGGCCTTTACCACCCAGGCCTTCGAACAGGCCGCAGCGCAGGGCATTAGCGTTTTCGTGGCTGCTGGCGACAACGGTCCCGCGCAATGCGACAACTCGAACGACAACTTTGAGACCGGTGGCTATGCCGTGGGTTCCGAGTCGGCCACGCCTTACAACGTCTCCGTAGGTGGCAGCGAAGGCTACGAAACCACCAACACCGCTACTTACTGGAGCACAACCACCGAACTTACGCCCCCCTATTGGGGCCTTTCCGCCCTTACTTACCCCCCTGAAACCCCGTGGAATGAAGCCAAGGGAGCAGACAAGACTTCGACGGCTTCCGGCAGCCTGAGCGGACTCTGGTCGGGCAGCGGCGGCATTAGCGCCTTCCAACTGCAGCCCTCGTGGCAGCGCGGGCCAGGCGTTCCCAGTTCCGATCCGGTCCTTACCGGCGGCAACTGGGTCACCAGCTATACCATCACCAACCCCGGCGCCGGCTACACCACGGCCCCGACGGTGACCTTCAGCGGCGGCGGTTGCACCGGCGAGCCGCAGGCTACCTCGACCATCAGCGGCGGGCAAGTTATCGGGCTCACCTTTACTTACTACTCATCCAGAGGCCAGGGTATCGGTTGCACGTCGGCACCTGCCATTGCCTTTACGGCAGCTCCCGCCGGAGGAACCACCGCGACAGCCACCGCGACCATCGGCCCCATGCAGGATCCGGCACCGCTGATCACCGGCGTGCCGCACCGCTACACGCCCGATCTCTCACTCAATGCCGCATCCGGACACGACGGCACTCTCTTTTGCAGCGAGGGTGTTTGCGAGTTCACCACCTCGGGTAACACTACGACTCTGGTTGATGCCGGAATCGTGGGCGGCACGTCGGTAGCCGCGCCCAGCATGGCCGGAATCCAGGCACTGATCAACCAGGCCAACGGCGGACGTCAGGGCGCACCCAACTACATCTACTACGCGCTCGCAGCGGCTCAGAATACAACCAACTGCAACTCATCCCTGCCGCCTTTGGCAAGCTCGAATTGCGCTTTCCATGACATCACCTACGGCGACAACCTGATTTGCGGTACGTCAACGTGTACCTCTACCACGGGAACCAAGATTGGCTTCCAGGCAGGTGTCGGCTATGACCTGGCTTCCGGACTCGGTTCCGTGAATGCCGCTAATCTCTCCAGTCAGTGGAAAAACGTCGTATTCAACAGTACCAACACCACTTTGAACCTATCCAAGACCAGCGGAATTGCGCAAGGAACCCCGGTGACCATCAGTGGTACGGTTGCTCCCGGCTCAAGCTCGGGAACGCCGACCGGCGAAGTAGCCTTCATCCTCAGCCAAGGCGTTCTCGGCCAAACCGTGAACGTGGATACAGGAGCATGGAGCGGTTCGGGGACGGGCGCTTATGCCACCCTCAGCGGCGGCAGCTATAACGCGACCGTGAGCAACCTTCCTGCCGGAACCTATACCCTGACCGCGCGCTACGGCGGCGACCAGACCTACGCCTCCAGCCTCTCAGCTCCGGTTACTGTCACTGTCGGTCCGGGCAACAGCCAAGTGGTTATTACTCCGGAGTGGTTCAACGACACCGTCACTTGCTCGCTGAATTACGTCAATTCCTATACCTACGGCCAGTTCGCCTGGATTCCGGCGGCCGTCACCGCCACCTCCGGGTCTGGCGTGCCAACCGGAACGGTCACCTTTACCGTGGACGGCACTCCGTATGCGACGGAAAAGCTGGACCCGCAGGGTAACGGCTATCTTGCAGCAGGCACCCTGGCAACTACGTCCTGCCTTTACGACTACATGTTTGCTCAAAGCCCAACGCTGACCGGCGGCATTCACGTCATAGGCGCAGCCTATTCGGGTGACGGCACATTTAGCCCGGCAACCGCTACTCCGGTCACCATTACCGTAAATAAGCTCACGGTTGGTGGAACGGTCTCCACCGGCGCAACCTTCATCGCTTCGGGAGCTTCCGTTCCGTTGACTGCCGCATACACTGCAAGCTCGCTGACGGGCATTTCAACGCAATCCTCTGGGCCGACTGGAACCGTAACCTTCACGGATACGACAACCAGCACAGTCCTTGGAACTGCAACCGTGAATCCCACGGTCAGCTTCAGCGGTAATACCTACACCTTTGCCGCCAACGCTGCCATCACCACCACGGCCATTACCTCCATTGGCGCTCACACAATCGTGGCAACGTATTCGGGCGACAACAACTTCAGCGCGGCAACATCTGGCAACCTGACGATTACGGTGGGTGCCCCCGCCGCAACCACTACGGTTGTGACGTCAAGCGCGAATCCAACCACGCTCAACGGGCGGCCGACCCTGACCGCAACGGTGACGGGCACTCCGGCCGTAACTAGCGGCACCGTCAGCTTCTATGACAGCTACAGCGGCAGCGCAGTTCTGCTTGGAACCGGCACGGTGAGCAGCTCCCATACGGCCACCTTCAGACCAGCCAGCGGCGCAGCCTTCTTTGGCGGCGCACATCCCATCACGGCGGTCTACGGCGGCATCGCTGCGGATGCCGCAAGCACCTCTGCCGTCTTTACCCAGAACGTCACGAAAGGAACCAACACCATCCAATTGACCGGCAAGTTGCAAGGCACGGTGGGTCAGGCTTTCACTTTCGCGGCGGTTCTGACACCTAGCCAAACCAACGCCACTTACGCGCCGAACCAGAGCGTGGTCACCTTCTACGATGGGGCAACGGCAATCGGGACCGCACAGCCGATTACCGTCACTTCAACGCAGGGCGGCTACGGACTGTGGACGGCAGCATTGGCGGTCACTAACCTCACCGCTGGTACGCACACCATCACAGCAAAGTACAGCGACATAAACTACAGCTTGGCAACATCCAATGCCGTGCAGATTCAGGTCAACAAAGCAATGTTGACGGTGACGGCCAATAACAGCAGCCGTGCCGTTGGAGCGGCTAACCCCACATTCACCGCCAGCTACAGCGGCTTCGTGAATGGAGATACCTCGGCAGTATTGAGCGGAGCGCCGTCGTTAACTACGACCGCGACGACCGCAAGTCCGGCCGGAACCTATCCCATTACCGCTGCGGTAGGCACCTTGGCGGCGACAAACTACACGTTCACTTTTGTCAACGGAACGCTCTCCGTGGCCTCGGCGCCAACTGTAGTACTTACGACCACAGCCACGCTGACCGGGTCGGCTAGCGCCGGCTACACAGCGACCATCACAGTCACCAACTCTGGTACCGGTGCGGCATCCAACGTGACCCTGACTTCGGCCACGCTTGGCTCTGTTGCAGGCTCTCCGCTACCGCAAACCCTTCCATCGATTGCCGCGGGGAAATCCGGCGTCTTCACTGTCAGCTTCTCAGGAAGCGCGGGCGGGGACGGCGCGGGAGTCGCTGAAAAATACGCAGGAACCTATACGGGAGGCTCGTTCTCAGCCAGCGTCCGGTCAGTGACGTTGCCGTAGTTCGGGAGAACATCAATGTTGAAGAACAGACTAGATTGGGAGAAAAAGATGAAGAAATTCAGAAATTTGCTGATACTGTCCTTAACCATTGTGGGCTTCCTGTTGGCTGGCACAGCGGCAAAGGCAGACACGGTTCTAACCTTGGATCCTGCGTCGGCGTATCAATATCAAGCTGGCCCTGGCGGTGTATTCACTTTCGCCGCGACCGTGACGAACAACGAGCCATTCACGGTGTTCCTGAACGGCGACAGTCCTACTGTGGATGCAGGCTTGACGTTGGATGACAGCCTGTTCCTTAACAATTGGCCGCTATCCTTGGCTTCCGGGGATACCTACACGGGCGAGCTTTTCACTGTCACCGCTCCAGCCTGGGGTCTCGGACCCAATTTCTACACCGGGTCCTTCACTCTCCAGGGTGGTGTTGATGGAAATGCGGCGGATAACTTGGCCACGGTGAATTTCAACATCCAGGTAACTCCGGAGCCTTCCAGCTTCTTGCTGTTTGGCGGCGGAGTATTGACCTTGGGAGTCTTGGCCGGGCGCAAGCTCTTGGCATAAACAGCATCACTTCCGTAACTGAAGTCCGGGGGTTGACTTGGCAAGCTTACGCCAAGCCAGCCCCCGCTTTTTTGTCCACGCGTTTCTGACCACCACTTTGATTCGCGGGTAGTGCTCATCGCCCTCACAACCTGGACAGCCACACTCCTTGCAGGCATCTCTGTGCAATTTGCGTTTTCACCGTAGTTTTACCGAGCCTTCACAATCTATTACGACCGTTCGTTTCTCCTAGAGGGTGCCCGACGCGAGTGCGTTGACCGGTTGCTGTAATCGATCCGGTCTGCGCGAACGTTTTATAACTCCCTTGATTGGCTGCGGGCCCGCGGCATCTTTTGTTTACAAAAAAATGCCTGACGGGAAACCACCCTGAAATGAACGGAGAGGTAATGAAACAAAGACATTTGACTGTGGGAATTCTAGCCCTGTCTCTATTTGGAGCGATTGGCGCAACCGCACAGCAGCAGACTGCCGACGCCTCACAGCAACCGAAGATTCTGCGCACGGAGACAATTACCGTTACCGCGCCTGGCGAAATCCGCACCGAACAATCCGTCAGCGAAGCTACAATTCGGGAAGCTGCTCCTGGCACCAGTCCGATCGCCATCGTCTCGCAACTGCCCAGCGTTGACTACACCTCGGCAGATCCTTATGGCTCCTACGAATGGGCCGTACGCATCTCCGTCCGCGGCTTCAACCAGAACCAGCTCGGTTTTACCCTCGATGAAGTACCGCTCGGCGACATGTCGTACGGCAACTGGAACGGCTTGCACATCAGCCGCGCGATTATCGACGAGAACCTCGGCCGCGCCGTGATCTCGCAGGGAACCGGAGCGTTGGAGACGGCCTCCAACAGTAACCTTGGCGGCACCGTCCAGTTTTACTCGGCAGACCCCTCAGACAAGCGCTCGTTCACCGTTGACCAGAGTTTTGGCAGCTATAATGCCTACCGGACCGTTGGCCGCTTTGAGAGCGGTTTGCTGGGGGGCAAAACGAAGTTTTACTTCGTCGGCGCCAACCAGCTATCGGACAAGTGGAAAGGCCAAGGCGACATCAGCCAGAGTTACTGGCAGCTCAACGGCAAGTTGGTTCACTATTTCGGAAACAAAGGCGTGTTCACTGCCTACGTGGATTACTCCAACCGTCACGAGACCGACTACCAGGATCTTTCCAAGGTCTACGTACAAAAGCTCGGCTATAACTGGGATAACTACGGCGACTGGGCACAATCGATTCAAGCAGCTTACGCTACGCAGGCGAGCTACTATCTCAGTAACGACGGCGGTTGCGACGGCAACTTAACTGGAACTGGGTACAGCTTTCCCGGAGCTGCTGCCACTCTGAGCGGACCTGCGGGCCAAGACCCCTGCGATGCCGCGTATTACGCTGGCGCGGGCCTGCGCAAAGATGTCCTTGGATATGTCAGTTACAAAGCAGCTTTGACCGATAAGCTCACTTGGAAAACAACCGCCTATGGCCATGGCAATGACGGCATTGGCCTCTGGTTTACGCCCTACACTCCAAGCCCGAGCGGCTCTCCGATTTCAATGCGCAGTTCGGAATACGGTATCCAGCGCGGCGGCTTCCTCAGCTCGGTCAGCTATGAGACCAGCCGCAACAAACTGGAAGGCGGGATGTGGTACGAACATGAGAACTTCACCCTGGCTCGCCGCTTCTACAGCACGGCTGTGGATGCGCCAGCGCAGTCGCTCGACAGCTTTCCGAAGAATCCGTTCGCGACGCAGTGGGCCTATGATTTCACTTCGGACGTGATCCAGGTACACTTGCAAGATCAATTCAAGGTCACCAACTCCCTGCTAGTCTCCGCCGGCTTCAAGACGCTATACACCATATTGGATGGCGAACTCGGCCCCCACTTGGGCGACGCGTCGCAGTATGCGCAGGGTAGCCTAACTGCCGGCAAACCGTTCATGCCGCAGTTTGGCGCAAACTATAAACTCGACAAGAACAGCGAAGTGTTCGGCGATGCCTCCTACAACGTGCGTACGTACGTAGCCGGAGGTTACTCCTTCGGCACATCTCCCTGGGGCGCCGTCCAGTCAGACTTCGATTCGCTGAAGAAAACCCTCAATCCCGAGACATCTTGGACCGAGGAGGTCGGGTATCGCTACACCGGCCCCAAAGCTTCGGTACAGGCCAGCTACTTCCACGTTAACTTCAGCAACCGCCTGCTCGCCGTGGACTCAGGTATTCAAGGTGCGCCATCCAAGCTCGGCAACGTTGGCGGCGTTACCACCAACGGAGTGGACATCGCAGCCGTTACTCCGCTGTGCAACGGTTTCTCGCTATATAACAGCGTTACCTGGAGCCGCTCCACCTATGACGACAACGTGAACGACCCCACTTACGTCAATTATCCCATCAAGGGAAAACTAGCGGTTGACGCTCCGGAGTTCCTCTATAAGACCGAGCTCTCCTACCGGAACAAGGGGCTGTTCTCGCACATCGGCGCCGACTACATGTCCAAGCGCTACTATTCCTACGACAACACCGGAAGCGTCGATGGACGTTTCCTCTCAAACTTCGCCGCCGGTTACAACCGCGAGTCGGTCGGCCCCTTTGACAATTTGAAGTTTCAGTTGAGTATCTATAACCTTTTTGATGAGAAGTATTACTCCTCCATCGGAACCAATGGATTCGTGCCCAGCGACCCCACCGGCGAAGTGCAAACCTTGCAGGTAGGTTCGCCCCGGACCTTCGTTGGTTCGCTCTCCATGCGCTTCTAACAACAACGTGGTGCGGTTTCACTTCAGGATGCGGCTTCCACCGCATCCTGAAACTTATTCGGCGCGCCCATTCGCGCAACGCGTTACTTTCGGCGATGTATGGTTGAAGCAGTGTCTTAAGGATGAGATTTATGCCCTGCGTGAAAACGGCCCAGATCCGCTTGCTTGTTCTTTTCTTGTTCCTGCTGGCAACTTCCATCTCCGCCATGAGTGCCGTTGAGCCTTCGGGCGCTCTCACCTTACTGCTTATTTCGTTGGACGGACTTAAGCCCGAGGCCGTCCTCCATGCTCAGGAGCATGGCCTAAATCTGCCCAATCTTGTCCGTCTATCCAAGGACGGAGCTTATTCGCCGGGAGTTCGCGGCGTGCTCCCAACCGTAACTTATCCCAGTCATACCACGCTTCTCACCGGCGTTAGTCCTGCGAAGCACGGCATTTCGGCCAACACGACTTTCGATCCTTTTAATAAGAACGAACAGGGTTGGTATTGGTACGCCGAAGACATAAGAGTACCCACTCTCTGGGATGCGGCCCACGCCGCGGGACTTACAACGGCGAGTATCTATTGGCCGGTCAGCGTCGGCGCGCATATCGATTTCAATCTGCCGCAAATCTGGCGCACCGGCACGGCGGACGATTTGAAACTGCAGCGCGCCCTGTCCACTCCAGGATTGGAGGCAGAGCTATCCGCGGCGCTCGGACGCTATCCCGGAGGCATGGAAGAAACTGTGGACGCCGATGAGATCCGTACGCGTTTCGCGGTGAAGATCATCGAGACCAGGCATCCGGCTTTCATGACGGTCTATCTGACGGGCCTCGACACTGAACAACACGCTTCGGGTCCGTTCAGCGATAAATCCAATGCGGTCCTCGAACGCCTGGATGCGCTGGTTGGTCAACTCCGTGCGGCAGCCGAGAAGGCATCTCCAAATCGGGCGTATGTCTGCGTGCTCTCCGATCACGGATTCGCCAGGGTCGAGCATGACGTGAATCTCTACGAAGCATTCCTCGGCGCGGGACTCTTTGCTCGCGACTCGTCGCAGAAGATCAGCTCATGGAAGGCCATGCCGTGGCCGGCCGGCGGCGCCGCCGCCATCGTATTGGGCGATCCAACCGACGGAGCTACCTTCCGTAAAGTTGATGCGTTGCTGCGCCAATTGGCCGCCGATCCTGCAAATGGTATCGACCGCATCCTTACCCGTGAGGAGTTGCGCCTTGCTGGAGGATTTCCCGAGGCTGCGTTCTTCGTCTCCTTCAAAATTGGCTATGAACTCGGCTACGGATTTGCGCCGCCTCTGATTTCCGCTCCAAGCAACTTGGGCATGCACGGCTATTTACCCAGCAACCCGGAAATGCTTTCTTCCTTCTTTCTCGTCGGCCCAAAGGTAGTCCGAGGCAAGTCGTTGGGCGAAATTGATATGCGCCAGATCGCGCCAACCCTCGCGCAAATCATGCGAGTGAAATTGCCCGATGCCGAGATGAAGCCCTTGAACGTGCGTTAGGCGTACACGAAGTGTGGAACTATATCGCAAACGACGGCTCCGCCCGCCACCATATGAGTCTTCGATTCTGGAACAAATAAGTGACGTTGGGCGCAGTGTTTCGGTCGCAATGGCGTCAATTCGCGACCAATGGGTCAAAATGGCTCACATGGGACGCTGGCCTATCGGTGCTTCCACTGAATTTTGTTGAGGTAAAAGCTGCTTGTGTATCGGATGCTCAGATGGGATTATTGCGGAAGGTGGAGTGGTCCGAGTTGCAAGCGCGCTGTCGTTGGTCTGAGGCGCTGTTGGAATGTTCCGCTGGCATGAAATGGGTTAGGGCGTGAGCTGAACTTTTCGAACCGCTGCCCAACCGGAGGAACCGATGAAGGGTTGCGTGATTCTGATCTTGTCGTTAGCCATAAGCGCCGCTGCGCAGGAGACTCGTGTCGTGGTTGTTGCGAGCAGCACAACAAAAACATCTTACCGGCAGGCAGACGCCCAGCCTACCTTAATGGAGACTTCCTGCATGGGCGACATCGGTGCGTTTGCAAACTTCAAAGGCTTCTCGGCAAATTGCAATACAACGGCAACCCCTCCGCCTGAAGCTTCCCGTGATCATCATTTTTACGACTTCTACGCGGTACTGCAAAGCGATTTGAGAGCTTATCTCGTCTATTGCTCGAAGAAATGGCCATGGGAGCGATGTTCGAGCATGGCACCGGGCGATAACTTTGCAGTCGTCAGCGAATACAACAACAAGATAGCCCTCGTCAGGACAGAGGGAACGCGGTCTGAGAAGATGGAATTGGTTCAGGTCGTATCCCTGCAAAACTCACGCGGCACCGTGGACGCGCCAACGCTGCGTCCTTCGCCTGAAGGAAATGCTGTGACGGTGTGGGCCAATCTGAGCATCTCGTCGAACCCGGGCAATGCCGACGTATCAATTGATGGAGTTTTCTACGGGAATACGCCGCTGACAAGGAAAACTTCGGCAGGCGGACACTTGGTGCTGATCGAACAAAACGGATATGAGCCGTGGGCACAAAGGATAACGCTTCCCGCCGAGGGGTTGAAGCTTGAAGTGAAGTTGCAGCCAAAGTAAGCCGGCGGAAGTTCACTGGCCCAGAACGTCCCGGTTTGCAGTCCAGCGATCGCAGGAAGTGCGTGCGCGGTCCGGCATTCACAAAGCACACCAGAATGTTCCCGGTGAATCCTATGACGGGCGAAGCCGGGAACTGTGCTGCTAAGTACTTAGCCCTCCCACTCGGTCGCGCTATGCCTTCAGTCCGATGTCGTCCCGCACTTTCACCACAACCTTAATGGCGTCTTCGACGCGGTCGCGCGCGTATCTCACTGCGGTCGGAAGATCCTCAAATGGGAAGGTATGCGTGTGAATTAGCTTGGCGTCGAAGCGCTTTTGCTTCATCAAGGCCATCGCCCTCCGAGTTCCGCTGCGGCCTTCGCCGCGAATGCCATAGAGAGAGATGTTGTCGCTCACCAATCGCAGTGCGTCGATCATCACCGGCTGGTGCGGAAATGCCGCCAGGCAGATGCTGCCTCCGCGATTCACCATCGCAAGCGCCTGATTCAGGACATTGGAGGCGCCGGAGCATTCGATAACATAGTGCGCCCCTTTGCCGCCCGTAAGCCGCATGACAGCGTCAACCGGACTCTCGCCGGTAACGTTGACCGCATGATCAGCGCCCAGCCTTAGCCCCAGCTTCAACCTGGCGTCGCGCATCTCTATGAGGATCACTGGGTCCGCTCCCAGAGACTTTGCCAGAGCAACGCACATAAGCCCCACCGGACCGGCGCCGATCACCACGAGCGGTTCTCCGGCGACGAGACCGCCAAGAGTGTCGATGGCGTAGATAGCCGTCCCACCGGTGACGATCAGTGTGGCCTCTTCGTCGCTCATACCGTCTGGCACCGGGACCAGTGTGTTGACGTGATTGACGGCATATTGCGCGAAGCCGCCATCGGTCGTAAAGCCGTTGGCGCGGTGTCCCTTGCTGTGCCCAGCATAGTTCATTCCGTAGTTCAGGCAGGAGGTGTACATGCCCATGCGGCAGCGCTCACATCGGCCGCACCCGGCATGAACTTCAACGGCGACGCGGTCGCCGACGCGGTATTCGTCCACTCCTGCCCCCAGCTTTGCAACTCTTCCCATGTACTCGTGGCCAGGCGTCCAGTTCTTTCCAAACGGGGTGCCGCCATCGATCATCGCAGGCGAACCGGAGGCGATGACCTCAATATCGCTGCCACACAAGGCGACCGCGTCCACATGCACTAGAACTTCGGCTGCACCCGGCACCGGAACTGGTTTGTCAGTCAATCTAAGTTGATGCGGGGCATCCAGAACCCAGGCGCGCATCGATGCCGGCACATCCAATTTTATTGCCATTACAAGCTCCCCTCGAGAATTACGTTATGTCCCTATTTCGCCCAGGGATCGTCTTTCATGCCAAGGGACTTCACGAGGAAGCTCCACTCGTCCGTAGTTTCATCAATCGCCTTGGGGATGGGTTTACCCGCGCCATGGCCTGCCTTGGTTTCGATGCGAATCAGCACGGGAGCCTGACCTCCCTGAGCTGCCTGCAGGGCAGCCGCAAACTTGAAGCTGTGCGCGGGAACAACCCGGTCGTCATGATCCGCCGTCACAATCAGTGTTGCCGGGTAGGTGGTGCCGGGCTTCAAATTGTGCAGCGGCGAATACTTGTAAATTGCCTTGAACTGCTCCACATCGTCCGACGATCCGTAATCCGAGATCCAGGCCCAGCCAATGGTGAACTTATGGAAGCGCAACATATCCATTACCCCCACCCCAGGTAGAGCCGCTGCGAAAAGATCGGGGCGCTGCTCCATGCAAGCACCCACCAGCAACCCGCCATTGCTGCGGCCACTGATGGCCAGTTTCCTGGGTTGCGTGTATTTGTTGGCGATCAACCATTTGGCAGCCGAAATGAAATCGTAAAACACATTTTGCTTCTGCAATTTAGTGCCCGACAAATGCCATTGTTCGCCGTACTCTCCGCCCCCTCGCAAATTTGCAACGGCATAAACGCCGCCCATCTCCATCCACACCAGGTTGCCAACGCTGAAGCCTGGAGTCAATGAGATGTTGAAGCCGCCGTAGCCATAGAGCAGCGTCGGATTATTCCCATCCAGTTTCACTCCCTTGCGGGCGCTGATGAACATGGGGATGCGCGTGCCATCCTTGCTGGTATAGAAAACCTGCCGGGTCTCGTAGCGTGCTGGATCGAATTTCAGCTTGGGCTTACGGAAGACCTCGCTCTTACCGCTCGCAAGGTCATAACGGTAGATAGTGGCCGGAGTCGAAAAGCTCGTATAGGAATAGAAGGTCTCCTTATCCGAGCGCTCCCCCCTGAAACCCTCCGCGGTGCCCAATCCCGGCGTCTCTACGGCCCGCAGATACTTGCCGGCGATATCGAATACCCTTACTTCGCTGTGTGCATCTTTCAAGTAGCGGGCGACAAATTTGTTGTCCACCATCGACACGCCGAGCAGCGTTTCCTTGGATTCGGGAATGATCGTCTTCCAGTGTTCGCGTTCCGGATTACGCGTATCAATCGCTATCACGCGGCTCAGTGGCGCGTTCAGGTTGGTGAGAAACCAGAAGACCGGTCCATCGTTGTCAATGAAGTGATAGACCGCGTCCTTCTCGTCAAGCAGTTCAACAACAGGACTCTCTGGCTTCGTCAAATCCTTGTAGTACACGCGATTCTTAGGGTCGGTGCCTTCCCAGATAAAAATGATCAGGTATTTGCCGTCGTCGGTTACCGACCCTCCAAAGCCCCACTCTTTATGGTCGTCGCGTTTGTAGATCAGCGCGTCTTCTGTTTGCGGAGTTCCCAGCTTGTGATAGTAGAGCTTCTGGTTGTAATTGGCGGCGCGCAACATGGATTGCTCTTTCGGCTCGTCGTATCGGCTATAGAAGAATCCCTTGCCGTCTTTGCTGAACGCCGCGTCAGAGAACTTCGCCCACTTGATGACGTCCGGCAAATCCTTTCCAGTCGCAACTTCGCGCACATGCCACTCCTGCCAGTCCGAGCCGGAGGAAGCCAGGCTGTACGCCAACAATTCCCCGTTGTCACTAAGGTTTGTGGCACTCACGGCGACCGTGCCATCGGAGGAAAGAGCGTTCGGGTCCAGCAGCACCTTGGGATCGGCCTTCAGCGCGGGTAGCCAATACAACACGCTCTGATTTTGCAATCCGCCGTTGTGCGAATAGAAATAATACTTACCCTTTTTCCGCGGGACGGAAAAGCGCTCGTAGTCCTGCAGCTCTCTGATTCGTGTGCGAATCTTCTCGCGAGCGGGAATCTGCTCCAGGTAGCTGAACGTCAGTTTGTTCTCGGCGTCGATCCAGGCGCGGGTCGGCCCAGAATCGGGGTCTTCGAGAGGACGGTAGGGATCTGCGACCTTAACCCCGTGGTAGTCGTCCACTTGATTGCTGGTGGGTGCGGCAGGATACTCGAATTTCTTCACTCCACCATTTTGCTGCGCCACCCCGCTTGCTGTATAGAGCACCAGGGTTGCGACCGAGAGAGAACTCCAATGCAAATGTGTCATCGAGGCCCTTGAAAACCGTGAGTGCTTCAAAGCTTAAGGGTTTGCGCAAGTTAGGGCAAGAATTTGTTCAGCGAGCGGTTTTTCCATATGGATCGCCAATGGCCACTCTTCGTGCTTCACTGATTTCCTCGCGGAAGTATTGCCGCTGAAAATAGAGCGCAACATTCACGAGGCCGATCATGACTGGCACCTCGACCAGCGGTCCAATCACCGCAGCGAAAGCAGCCCCCGAGTTGATACCGAATACTGCAACAGCGACAGCGATCGCCAATTCGAAATTGTTTGACGCTGCCGTGAATGCAAGCGTCGCGGTCTTCGAGTAGTCGGCTCCGACCTTCTTTCCCATATAGAAAGACACCAGGAACATAACGAGGAAGTAGATCAGCAGAGGTATGGCGATCCGCAGTACGTCGAGCGGGAGCCGCACAATGTACTCGCCCTTCAGCGAGAACATCAGGACAATCGTGAACAGTAGAGCGATCAGCGTAAGTGGGCTAACCCGCGGCACAAAGTTGTGATCGTACCAGGCTTGGCCTTTGGTGCGTACCAGTGCCGTACGAGTCAAAAAGCCCGCCAGAAATGGAATTCCAAGATAGATAAAGACGCTTTGGGCGATGTCAGAGATTGAGACATGCACCGCCATGCCGTGCAGTCCAAGAAGCGGCGGCAGAACGGTAATGAACAGCCAGGCATATACCGAGTAGAAGAACACTTGAAACAGTGAGTTGAATGCAACCAATCCCGCTGCGTATTGGGTATCGCCCTTCGCCAGTTCGTTCCACACAATGACCATGGCAATGCAGCGCGCGAGGCCGATCATAATCAGGCCAGCCATGTATTCCGGATATCCGCGCAGGAAAACAACCGCAAGCACAAACATAAGAACTGGGCCGATGATCCAGTTCTGAACTAGGGACAGACCAAGAATTCGCTTGTTGCGGAATACGTTGTGCAACTCCTCATATCGAACCTTTGTGAAAGGCGGATACATCATCACAATCAACCCGACGGCGATGGGAATTGAGGTAGTACCAACACTGAAGCGGTTGAGGAATGGCACGATGCCTGGGACTAGCCATCCGGCCAAAACGCCCAATGCCATGGCCGCAAATATCCAAGCGGTGAGGTAGCGGTCCAAAAATCCTAAACGCAAAACGGCCTTTCTTGCCATGACTAATTGTCCCTCGAAGAAACAGCTTTCTTCGGCTGCACCAGAGCCGAATAGGGCTTCAACTCGCTTAGGGTGCATGAGCCGGTTTTGATGGCTTTCTTGAGTTTGCGCGAGTCCTCTTCGAACGTGCCCGAGTCGCGAAACACATCTTGAAGAAAACTGAATAGATGTCTGTGAATGCCTTCGCTCGGCTGCGCCAGCCGGTAGTACATCCGCGTCCCCTCGCGACGGTCGCGCACCAGCCCTGAGTTTTTCAAGTAGATTAGGTGGCGGGAAACATTGGTCTGGGGTGACTCCAGAACAAACTGTATATCACAGACGCACAGCTCACCATGAATCAGCAGGTTTAGAATCCGCAGCCGGGTCTGGTCCGCGAGCCCTTTGAATATTTGCTCTAATTCCCTCATGCGAAACGCTCCAGTGAAAAATATTATCAGATTTCCCATATAATCGCATAGACGCATATATGTATGATAGAATTCTTGCGAGCGCGGACCCTCCTAAACCCGTCCCGCGGAGGACACACTTGAAGCCAAAGGTTCTTTTTCTCTGCACTGGGAATTCCGCCCGAAGCCAGATGGCCGAGGGATATTTGCGCCACGCCGCCGGAGATCGCTTTGAGGCGATCAGTGCCGGAATTCAGCCCAAAGGGCTTCATCCATTAGCGGTTCAGGCGATGCGCGAAATAGGCATCGATATTTCAACGCAGGTGTCGAAAGACGTAATCACGCTGCTGGGTCAGCACATTCCGTATGTGGTGACCGTATGCGACAAAGCGAAAGAGCGTTGCCCTATTTTTCCATCCACCTGGGAATTTCTCCATTGGAGTTTTGAGGACCCAGCAGGGGCGCTTGGTTCGCAGGATGAGCGCCTCGCGGTTTTCCGTCGTGTGCGCGACGAAATCATCGCCAAGATTGACCAACGTTTTGTCAAGGCCGACGCCGGTCAAGAGCGAACATAATTGCGACTCAGTCCGAAGACTGCTGCCGCACTACTGCTTCAATAGTACCTGCGTCCTCGGAAACGCAAATGCCGCGCCTGCGTCGTCAATCACATTCACCTGGCATGTATACCAACCAGGATTCAGCGCTTTCATCGGCACTTCGAACTGAAACGTGGCTGCCTGGCGATTCGCAGCGTTCATGTGTTGCGTCTCAACCAGCGGGGTCTCGTACACCTTCACCTTGCCGCGAAAAAACTGAATGCTGGTCAGCAAGTGGATTGAATCTTTCTTCTCTGCCCATTTCGCCGGATCGTAAACCTCGTAGTAAAGCGTCATCGACTGCTCAGGGGTGAAAACGTGCGCGATGTTCGGGATAATTTCCTGGCCATCGCTCACCAGGGGATTCGATTGCGACTTCTTTCCGGCTGCAACTTTCTGGCTGGAAAGCACCAGTGAACTGATCTTGAGTTTTTCTTTACGCAGGTCCGGAATCACCAGGTCGCTTTCGAATGTTCCAACTTGTCCATTCTGATTTTCTCGCACGACGAATTTCAAGTGATATCGCCCTGGCGGAAGTAGAAATCCCGTGTTGTACTGCACGTTCTTGCGGGTGCGGACAGATTCGGGAAGCGAAACACTCGCGCCGGGTTTCGGTTGCGTTCCCGCCGTGGCGGCCTGGGGCAAACTACTGCCTGCGGTCACGCTCTGAGTCTGCTCCAGGGTTAGCTTGATGTTGTCACGAATGTTGCCCACGGGAAACTTGGTATTCTTGTCGCGCACTACGCCCAACACATCGAGCGAAGCCTTGTCTTTGTCGCGCTGCACAACCAGCCCGGAAGCCGGAACGACGATCGAGATCGGCACGTAGAATTTGCCATCGCCGCCTCGAAAATAGCCCGTTCCCAGGTAAATCGGAAGATCCGTATTGGGCAAATCGGACATCATTTCTTCCTGCAGTTGGTCTTCGCGATCCTGCTTCGTGAAGTGCTGGAAATCCCTGGGGCCGTAATATCCCATGCGATATTCCAGCTTCACGTCGCCGTGGTTCAACTTCACCTGAATGCGGCGGAAACGTCCATCCTTGCTCGTATTCGAGCTTCTATAGCCGAGCACGTAATAGGTTTCGCTATCAGCCTGAACCTTGCTATAAGCCTTGCTGAAGTCATTGGTGTCAAGGAACGCCTTACCGCCGGTATCGTTCGCAATGGTCACCAGTGTCTCCTGGCTGGCAAAGTTCGAGTCCAGATCCTTCTGCACCGCCGCGCCGCTGTAGGAGGAGACTCCGCGCAGGCTAGCCGAAGACGCGGCACCGCCCGGAGGCATTGCTTCCAGGCCGCGAGAATCCACCGCATAGATCGACACATTCGAGCGCACTGCGGCATTCACGGCTGCGCGTAACTGCGCCTGATTTTCTACGCCGGTCTTGGTCATCCCGCTGCTGAAGTACAGAATTGATTTCTTTTGGTCGATACCCGCGAGATTCTTCGCGATGGTGGCCAGCGCCTGCAACCGCAAATCCGTATTGAAGATGTTGAAGTCCGTGTCGTCGGCAACGAATGAACCTGAATCCTCGGGAGTCCCCTCGCTGGAGCCGGTAGTGCCCGCCTCTTGCCCGCTCCCCTCATTTCCGGCAACACGGTCCAGCGCTGTGATGAGCAGTTTCTTGTCGCCAGTGAAATCCTGCACTACCTTCATCGACGTGTCGAAGGTGACGATGCTCACCAGGTCGGCAGGCGTCATCTGTTTGGCTACAAAATTCTTGGCGCTGTCGACGGCGCGGTCGCTATCATCACTTTGCAGCGAACTCAAGTCGAGAAACAGCACCATCAATCTGCGATCCCGGAGCGCTTCATACGAAGGGGCATTCCTGCTGGTAAGCAGATCTGTCTTTCGCGCGGCAATTTCCGCCTGCGACGGACCGCCTCGGGGAGCCTGCTGGGCGTAGCTCTCTACGTCCTCAACGTCGAAGCTCTGGAGGCGCTGCGGTTTGCCGTCTTCAAGGACCGTGAAGTCGCTCTGCTTGAGGCCTCGAACCAGTTCGCCCTTCTTGTCGCGCACCGTGACGCTGACTAGCACCAGATCGCTCGAAACCTTGAAGGTAAAATCCCCTTCTCCTGCGCGTTGTTGCGCCAGAGCCGCCTCCGGAGCCATCATCGCGCAGCACGCCAGCACTGCAATCCACTTACGGACGAGTTCATTTCGATACTCTCTCATTGCCAGAATCCAGTCATCTTGCACTCGCTACTTCCCACTCAAGTCGAAAGATGGCTCGAATGGCCCACCCGGCATCGTTGCGCGGCTCATAGCCTAGAACCGATAACGCATGGACAGAATCATTTTGCGCATCGATGAGACGCTCGTTACCTGTCCGAAAGTTGGCGAATTTACGACCGTATCAAGTCCCGAGTAATTCGCATGGTTTAACACGTTATCGGCTTCGGCGCGCAGTTCTATTCCCATGGAATCTCTCAGTGGAATGTTCTTCGAAAGCACAAGGCTCATCAGCCAGCTTCCCGGGCCAATAATAGTGTTTCTGCCTGAGTTTCCATACGATCCAGCAGTTGGCACGGAAAACGCCGCCGTATTGAACCAGTGTTTGATACTACGGTCGCCAATTTCAATTGGCTCGCCGTTGTAATCGGCGCGCAAAGTGCCGTTTACGCCACCCGCAACGTCGGTGGCGGCGCCCTGCACTCGCGCCGTAAACGGCGTACCGGAAGCCACCGTAAAAGTGCTCTGCATCAACCAGTCGCCCAGCACTTTCTGTGCAATGCCTGGTCTTGTAAGCCACTTGCGGCCTTCGCCCCATGGCAGCTCAAGAGTCCAATCTCCCGATAATTTGTGCCGCTGATCAAAACTGGAGAGGCCGCGTTCAGCGCGCAAGTTGGTATCGTCCTGTGCAACTAACTGCACGCCGCCGCCGATCGATGACGCGTTATCGATCGACTTTGAATACGTATAGGTTCCACCGACTGCAAACCCCTTGGTCATCCTCTTACGCAAGCGCACGGAACCGGCGTGCATAATCGACGAGCCCTGCGAGGTCTCCCAGTTAAACGGTTCAATGTCAGAAAATTTCAAGCCTGCCGGTCCACGATTGGGCGCGCGCAGCATGTCCAGCGCGGTACCCTTGCTTCCCGTATAACCTACGTTCAACAACAGCGTTGGAGTGATCTCATACTGCGCATTAAGATTCCACATCTGCACATATGCAGTGCGATAATTCGGATCAATCCCGTAGTTGTTCGTGGGCGGGGCATTGGGTGAACCTGAAGTGGGTGTCGGGAAGCCGTTGGCAAGCGTGTATGTGCTGGGTCCGCTCGCTGGCGCCGCATTCGTCAGGCTCACGGCAAAAGGCGGCTGCGCGGCCAGGTTCTGTACGATCGATGCGTACTGGCCAAGGTTGTAGTTGATTCCGTAGCCCGCGCGCACCACCGTTTTCGATCCGAAAGGCTTCCACGCAATACCGATGCGCGGAGCAAAATTATTGCGGTCCGGATGCAGCAGCCCATTTCCATAGTGGTCTTGATTGGGCTGCACCGTAGTAGGGACCACGTCAAGAAATTGGATGCCGTTGAAATTCACTTCCAAGTTTGCCAGTTGATTATGAGCCTCACGGAAAGGCGATATAAACTCATAGCGCAAACCAAGGTTCACCGTAAGATTGCTTCTGACTCTCCAGTCATCTTGGACGAATAGGTCGTAGCTGTTTGCCAGATACTGGTCATGCACCGCTGAATACGCCAGCGAGGTCAACTGAGCATATCCCAACAGAAAGTCGGCAAAGTCGTAACCTGTTCCGGCAACGCGCGTGCCGCCCGCATATTGTGCAGTTGAAGAGCCTGTAAAGGTAAACGCGCCGCGCGGGTTAGAACTGGCATAGGCCTTGTTGTCGATCCAGCGGTAGTCTCCGCCAAAGTGGAGATGATGCTTTCCCCGAACCAAGCCAAAACTTTCGCTCGCCGAAAACGTCTGCGAATCACGCTGCGACGGACTTACATCGCTGACGCTGGTGTAGTCGGAGAACGCCAGCCCCGGCAATCCCCAGTTCACGGGGTTCTGGGAGACGCCGCTAAACAAGCCGTCTTCAATATTTGTTGTGCCTGCGAAGTGACTGTTGGCGTGCATGCGACTCCGGTTCCAGGTAAAGCGGAGCTGGTTACTTATCTTGCCCTTACTGACCGCCCAGCCTACGTTAGCGTTGAATCCGTTGGTGTGGGTGCTGCCATAAACAAGCGGGAACGGCGTCAGATTATCGGACTCATTGCGCTGGTAGTTCAGTCCAAAGCTAAGATTGTTGCGCGGACGCCCGCTGCCTCCTCCCCGTCCGCCGCCTGCTCCGGGCATTCCGCGTGCTATGGGTGCGCCGAAGTTGTGTGTCAGGCGCATGGCGAAGATGTCCGAGTCGGCGGCAGCCGCGGAGCTGAAGTGGAAATTCTTCTTAGGATCGTTGGTATTCGGAGGTGGAATGTAGTTCAACAATGCCGCTGCCTGAGGGCTTATGTTCCCGATGCAAGCTCCTGCTGCGGTAATAGTTCCGGCACAACTGCCTAGCGATGTCCCCGTTGCTGGATCATAGAGCTGCACATTACCGGTTGTTTGACTGAAATCACCGCCACGTTCGAGGGCCGTTGGCACATGCGAGAAGACGTCGTAGGGAGTTGAGCCGCGCGTCCCCGAATAGTTGAGGAAGAAGAATGTCTTTCCGCCATCGTCATAGACACGGGAAATCTTCAGCGGGCCGCCCACCATTCCTCCAAAACGGTTGGAGCCATAGCTGGGCTTTGGCACCTGGCCGCTCAGGGCATACGGGGAAGCGTCCAGCACACTATTGCTTGCGTTGTAGTAGATTTGGCCATGCGGCTTGGTCATCGATCCCATGCGCATACGGCCACCACCGCCGGGACCGCCAAATAGTCCACCGCCTCCCGGGCCACCGCCAAAACCACTGTCAGGGCCCAGTTGCCCACGGGCCCGCATTTCCTGGATTCGGTCGCGCAACTGATCCATGTCTTGGAGACCAAAGTCCTGCGCGCTGCCCATGCGCCCGCTGACGGAAACCGACTGATTGGTCGCATCCGCGCTCGCGGCCAGTCCACTCAGGTTCGCCAGGGAGGCGTCACCCTCGCCCGACATTGCAGCCTGCGCCAGGGCGGCGTCATCCGCGTTCACAGTCAGGGCCTGCGCCCCCCGCCCCGCGCTCGCGGACGAACGCGAAACCATCGGCAGCCCGGTGGCATCGTCGCCAGCCTCACCGGCTTCGGGGCTCGCCGTCTTTGGCACCCGCGACAGCAATACCATCTCGAAATTGTGAGTTGCCTCGGGCTGCGCGGGAGTCAGCATCAGTTCCGCCGTCTGAAGCGCAAAACCGGAAAACTCCGCGCGCAGCACCCAGCGTCCCTTCGAGGGCAGATCAAGACGGAAAGATCCATCGACATCTGTCGATGTAATCACCTTGCGGCCAGTCAACGAATGCGAAGCCGTAACGCTGACACCCGGCAGCATCGTGCTTCCGGAGTGAATTACGCCGCGTATCACAAACCCCGCCGGGGACGCCTGCGCACCTTGTGACGGTGTGGCGGACTGCTGCGCCGCTGCCGCGCACGTCATCAAGATGAAACTCAGTCCAGCTAGCAGCGCTGCCGCATTCAGACGAAAAATCATCTGGTTCCCTACCCTACTTCTGTTCGCTGCTTGGGCTATCGTCGCTGGGGCTTCCGGGACGAGCCGCTGCAGCCGGGTTCGGACTCATAGGCGCGCCACCTTCCGGAGGCGCGGCGGAGATTGCCCGCCGCGGCCTGCGAGGTCTGCCCGCATACAGCTCTTTCACCACGAACGTTCCGTTCTTCACCGCCCCCAGGCCGCGAACAAACTCGCCAGCCTTGACATCTGGCAGGGTGATGCTTTCACGACGCTCATTGTGAAATGAAGTGTCGTCATCCACTTCAATGACCTGCTCGGTGTTGTCGGGCTTTTTTACGGTCAGCTTGGTACCATCGATTTTAGTGACCTCGCCGGCGATGAAGGTCTTGCCATTATCTTCCGGTTTGAGACCACCTCGGGGCGTCATTCCGCCACGCTCACTGGCCCCGGCGCGCTGTCCCATGACTCTCGCAACCCATACGCCGAACTTGTCCTGTTCGCCCCCGGCAAACACCCGATCGCCCACCTTGAAGTCACTGAGCTTTGCTGGATTGTGATCTATCATTAGCCGCGTTGAGGAGTTGATTCTTACCTTTGCGGTATCGCCCGTGGGCGTTTGCAGTGTGACGATGGAACCCGTGATGGCAGTGATCTGGCCGCCTACGCCATGAAATTCCATACCCATGCCGCCGTGCCCTGGCTTGTCTTGCGGAGGAGGCGCCGCTCCGTCCTGCTGCGCCGTCGCAGTTCCGGCAAGACCAATCGACAATACGATTACTGCCGCTAGAATGCTTTTCATTCCATCGCTCCTTCGGTCACTCACTTCTAACATAGACGCTGTTTTCCCGGACTAGTTGACACCCTGCCGAATAGGTTCGCGAAACGTAACGCTTCTTTGCAATTCTGGGGCGTCCATTCAACTCTTAGGACTTACACAACTCTTACAATCCTTACCCCGGCAATTGCTATCTTACAAGTAATGGTGGCGTGGCTTCTTCATTGCGTCTTCTACCGCATTCGCGGCGCAACGGAAAGCCCCGGAAGGATGGTTTCACGGTGACATCAACGGAGAGTGGAAAAAATATCAACTGGCTTACGGCCATCGTAATGGTTATTTATCACGTTCTGGCAGTCGTCGCCCTCTTTCACTTTTCGTGGAAGGGAGTGGCCGTTGCTGCCGCCCTGTGGTGGATCTCCACATCGCTCGGAATCGGCATTGGATATCATCGCCTGCTCACCCATCGTGGTTTCCGCTGCCCAAAATGGCTGGAATATTTCTTTGCCATCTGCGGCACGCTGGCCCTCGAGGGCGGACCCATTTTCTGGGTTGGCATCCATCGCATTCATCATCAACTGACGGACCGCGAAGGCGATCCGCATTCGCCGCGTGACGGCAAGTGGTGGTCGCACATGGGCTGGATCGTGACCGGACAGGCGCTTCACCAGGGAACCGAGAAACTCGCCCCCTATGTGCCCGATCTGCGTCGCGACAGGTTCTATCACTGGCTCAGCAAATACCATTGGATCACCCAGGTCGTAGTCGGCCTCGCGCTGCTCTACTTCGGCGGATGGAACATGGTCTTGTGGGGCGTATTCCTGCGCACCGTGGTTGGCCTGCACGCCACATGGCTGGTAAATTCCGCCACCCATTTATGGGGCTCGCAGCGCTGGGCGACTGGGGATGATTCGACCAATAGTTTCATCATCGCGCTGCTCACATTCGGTGAAGGCTGGCATAACAATCATCACGCTCATCCCAACTCCGCAAGGCACGGCCTGCGCTGGTGGGAGATCGATACCAACTGGTACGTGATCTCCGCACTCGCCGCCGTCGGTTTGGCAAAAGACATAAAACTTCCACGGGCTGACAGCCGCGTGAAGGAGATCAATGCCGGTGCATCTTCCGCGCCAAGCGCCCGGCAGGAGCCTGCACGCGTAAAACAGGCCGTCGCCGGTGACTAGCGTCTTTCCCCTAGTCAATTAGAATGACTTTCGAGCCCTGGCATGGTTGTCAGGGCTTGCTTTTTGCCCGTCGCGGCCGTTTTGCACTCCGGAACCCCGAACCGGCTTTCGCCAACTCCTCTTTACTAACCGGGGACACCCCACTACTATCAATCCTTTATGGCGATCAATTCTCGCAATAAGGCTATCGCGTTCTTCATCGTTCTCGGAGCCTGTTCGGTTGCCTTCGCGCTTGCTCTCAATATCACCTGGATGATCCGCTGGCGCGAAGTTGGGATGATCGTTTTCGGCGTTATTTTCTTTGGGTTCATCATCGCCGGACTGACGTTGAACACGATCTTCCTGGTGCGCGAGATGCGCCGCAGCGAACAGCATGACAGCTTCATCAATGCGGTCACGCATGAACTGAAAACTCCAATTTCCTCCATCCGTCTCTACCTTGAGACCCTGCAGTCGCGCGAACTGAATGAAACGCAGCGCAAACGTTTCTACGGCATCATGCTCGAGGATACCGACCGCCTGATCAATACTGTCGAACAGGTTTTGCGCGCAGGACAGCTCGGGCAGAAAAGCAAGAAGAATTTTCAGCGCCTCGACCTTGCGGAGATCGTGCGCGATTGCGCCTCGCTGGCCATAACCCGCCACCATCTCGATCCAGAGAGCATTCGCTTTGTGGACTACACCCTTTCCACGCCATTCGTGCAGGGAGACGCCGAAGAACTGCGATCGGCCATCGGCAATTTGCTGGAGAATGCGGTCAAGTACTCTCCCAATAAACTTGTCGTCACCATTGAGATTCTCGACGAGGCTGACGACCTTCTGGTGCGCGTTACCGACAAGGGACAAGGCATCCCGCAAGCTGAACTCAAGCGGATATTCAGCCGTTTCTATCGCGTCAACGAGCGCCTGCGTCAGCGCGTGCAGGGCACTGGTCTCGGATTATTTATCGTGCGAGGCATTGCGCGAAGCCATGGCGGAAGCGCTTTCGCCACCAGCGAAGGCGAAGGCCGCGGAGCAACCGTTACCATTCGCCTCCCAAGGGATCCCTCGTAGGCGTTCCCTCTTAATACAAACGGGGCTTGAATTCTATCCGGGGGTTCTCGCTATCCCGCTTCCCGCTTTCCGCGATACCATTAAACCCGTCGCCCGCTCGCTTTAGGGCAAGGATGGTTCATTCATGAAAGAGTTTTTTCTTCGAGATACGGCGCAGCAGGAAAACAAGGTCATCACCTCCAGCTTCGTCGTCAGCAATAAGCAGATCAAGTCCAAAAAGAGCGGTGAGCCGTATCTGGATTTGACCCTCATGGATCGCACTGGGACCATCCAGGCAAAGATGTGGGACAACGTCGAGGAGTGCCTTTATACCTTTGAGCAGGATGACGTGGTAAAGATCAAAGGCCTGGTGAACAAGTACAACCAGCGCTGGCAGCTCACAATCCACAAGATCCGCAAAATGGACGAGGCCGACGTTGAATTCTCCGATTACCTTCCCAAAACGCCGAAGGATATCGATGAGCTCTGGCGCACTCTCAGTGAGTTTGTGGCGACAATTGAGGAACCACATCTACGCCGCTTGCTTGAGCTGTTTATGGCCGACCCGGAGGTCGCCCGAGCCTATCGCAACGCGCCCGCGGCCAAAACCATGCACCACGCATTCATCGGCGGACTACTGGATCACGTGGTTTCTCTTTTCCGCTCCTGCGACCTGGTCTCCCAAAACTACGCGTTCATCAACCGCGACCTGCTGCTCACCGGGGCTTTCCTGCACGACATCGGCAAGGTCCACGAACTCAGTTATTCCCGTTCCTTCGGCTATACCACTGAAGGTCAGTTGCTGGGTCACCTGATCATCGATCTGGAAATGCTTCATGCAAAGCTGGCGGAGGTTCCCGGCTTTCCTCCACAGCTCAAGATACTGGTCGAGCACCTGATCATCAGCCACCACGGACAATACGAATTCGGCTCCCCCAAGCTGCCTATGTTCCCGGAAGCGCTCATGCTGCACTATCTGGACGATCTTGATTCCAAGATGGAAGCCATGCGTTCGCAATTCGAGCGCGATGCCGAACTGGATTCGCCCTGGACCGCATATAACCCTTCATTGGGCCGTCCACTGCTGAATACGGCGAAGTTTCTGAAATGCCTGGAACCAATCGAACTAGGGGCTGAATCAATGGCGGCGCCCGCCGAGTAGCGTGCGCGTGAGCTCGTGTGACCCTTGACTCAAACGGAATTCGAGGGTGTCTGTAGACGCCAAGCCGTTATTGATTGACGGGAATCTTTATGATCTTCTTCTGAATCGCGTAGGTCACCAACTGAGCTTTGTTGTGGATGTCCAATTTCCGCATCAGGTTGAACTTGTGAGCTTCCACGGTTTTCACGCTCAGACCTAGCAGGATGGCAATTTCCTTCACTGAATTGCCTTCGGCCAACAACTTCAAGATCTCGCGCTCACGCGGAGTAAGGGTGGATATGCGCGGACGCATCTTGGAATCGCGAACCCTCGCCCGGAAATCCTCGACCAGCTTGCCGAGCACCTGCGAGCTCAAATACTTTCCGCCCTTGTACACATCGCGCACGGCGGTTACAAGTTGCTGCGCCGGAGTGTCCTTGAGCACATATCCCGAAGCACCCACTTCAAGACACTGCACCAGGTAATCCTCGTCCTCATACATCGTAAGGAACAACACCTTGGTCTCGGGACGGCTCTTGCGAATGTGCCGGGCGGCTTCGAACGAGGACAGCCCTGGCATTCCAATGTCCATCAACACAATGTCTGGACGCAACTCGCGCGCTTTTTCGACGGCATCGCCCGCGTCGGGCGATTCGCCCACCACTTCACAATCGCTTTCCATCTCAAGCAGGCGGCGAACGCCCTGCCGGAACAAAGTATGGTCATCCACCAACAGACATCTGATCTTCGGCATTACGCTCACTCCTCAATCCTGGTCGTGCATCAAGAACGTTAATTAATCTTTCAACTGCTTAACATCGCCCGCACCGCTTGCGCGTTGCCAATGGCGTCCATCGGTTTCGGACGTGGCGGCAACGGCACGGTAACGGAAATCTTCGTCCCCTCGCCCTTGATCGAAGTGACTTTCATCTGGCCACCCAAAGTGCTAACTCGTTCCTGCATGCCAGCCATTCCAAATGAAGGCCTGAGAGGATTCGAAACTGCGCGGATTCCCACGCCGTCGTCTTCAATCATCAAGTGGAGAGTTTCGCCCTCGCATTCCATGTGGATATTCACGTTCTGCGCCTGGGCATGTTTGGCCACGTTGTGCAGGCTCTCCTGAACAACGCGGTAGATCGCGGTCTCAATCACCGGATCAAGCCTTCCAAAATCATCGCTAATCGATACCCTTGACTGCACGCCTGCGGTCTTCGCCAGGTCTTTTGCCTCTTTGCGAATCGCCGCGATCAGCCCCAGTTCCTGCAACATCAGTGGCGATAGCCGACCGATAATACGTCGAATTCCTTCGATCGTCCGGTCCACCACAGCCAGAAGTTCGCCGATCTTTGCCTTACCGGCCCGCGTCTTCACCGTGCCGTCCAGCATCCCAAGGTAGAGGCGGATCACCATCAGCGCTTGCCCGGTCTCATCGTGCAGTTCGCGGCTGATACGCTTGCGCTCTTCCTCCTGCGCCTTCAGAAGGTGTTTGCTCAGTTCGGCAATTTGCATCTCGCGCTCGCGAAGTGCATCGGTCATCCGCGCGCGGTCAATCGCCAGGGCCGAGCGGTCTGCCACGGCGCGGAACAATTCCAACTCCGTCGGCAGCCACTGATAAGGCTTTTCGAAACCAATGATGAGCACCCCGATTGTCTTATCGCTGATCTTCAGCGGTACGCCCCATAGAGCACGCGCCTTATCTCGCAATTCCCGATTCAGCAACCCAGACGAATACGTCAGGTCGGGAAGCATGTCCGGCTCTCCGGTTTCAAAAATATGTCCCGTAAAACCCTGTCCCATAGCGATCGCCGCGTCCTCGCCAAATCCCGGGGGCATCCCCGTAGCGCTGCGAACGCGAAGCTTGTTGCTCTCGGCATCGGCCAGCAGGACCACTCCAATGTTTGCACCGAAAATACCTTCAGTGATCACCAGTACGCGCTCCAGCAGGGTGGAGAGATTCTTGGCTGAAAGCTCGGCATCCAGGACTTTCACCAAAGTATCGCTGGCGCTCTGCTGCACGTCAAAGTAGGCCCCGGAAACCGCCACGAAACTCGCTGAAACCAGTGTTTCCAAGGCCGCCATCACCTGGAAGCGGCGATCCCCAAAGGACTTCGCAACGAATGGGAGGGCGATACCCCGGTAAATTTCCAGCGAACGCGCCACCTGGCGGGTGTCCACGCGCAGTTTGGCAAGGCGCCGGCCGTAGTAATACAGGTTGTCCGTAAACCGGTTGAAATCCGAGTGGCTGAATAGCATGAAGCCTACGCCGAGGTTCAACCTCTCCAGCGCCACCATCGCCCGTCCTTCAAACTGGAACTCCTCGAACATGCGCTGACGCCATGCCGCCGTCATCTCCGCAAAATGCGGCTGCAAGGCGTTGGTCGCCTCAAGAATCAACTCCCGAGCCGATTCCTGTATGGGCAGCACTGTCGACACATAACTCCTTAGGCGCGGAACGGACGCGCAGCTTTGTATTAGATGCTAGTAACTGGATGTTGGTTCTTTTACTACTTCGCCCCATCGGGTGGACTACATTCTAATCGGCAGTTACCAGGCCGCGATTAGGCTGCGCTAACTTACTCGATCATCACTAACCAGGGCCAAATTGTCTATGGCCCGGTCACCTTAACCCTGGGATCTTCCTGCCATTCTGCCTTCGATTTGCGGCCCAGCTCTGACCTGGAAAAGGCAAATGGCGCAGCTTCCGTTACAATTGTTGGATGCTCCGTTTTTTCACCGCAGGCGAGTCGCATGGCGAAGCGCTGATTGCCAATATTTCCGGGTTGCCAGCTGGTGTCGCCGTCACCGAGGCATACATTGATCGTGAACTCTGGCGGCGGCAGCAGGGCTTTGGCCGTGGCGGAAGGATGAAACTCGAGCACGACCATGCCCGGATTCTGAGTGGAGTACGGCACGGTCGGACAATCGGCTCCCCAATCGCCATGCTGATTGAAAATCGCGACTGGCAGAACTGGCACGAGTCGTTGCCCGTGGGCGAGGGCGATCCCGAAAAGCACAAGCCAGTGAAATCTCCACGCCCTGGCCATGCTGACCTCGCAGGAGCGCTTAAATATAACCTGCCTGAGGCCCGCTATATATTGGAGAGAGCAAGCGCACGCGAGACTGCCGCGCGCGTGGCCGCTGGAGCCGTGGCAAAACAGGTGCTCGCGGCACTGGACATCGAGGTATTTAGCCATGTGATCCAAGTGGGCGGCGCCCGTCTGTCTCGCACGGTGTCATTTGACGAAATTCGCGCCTTGGCAGCGAAAAGTGAAGTTCTGCTGAACTGTGCCGATGAAGAGTCAGAGCAACACATGAAAGCCGAGGTGGACGCCGTTTTGCGAACCGGCGATACGGTCGGTGGAATCTTTGAAGTGGTGGCGCACAACGTCCCTCCGGGACTTGGAACCTATGCCAACTGGGACGAGCGCCTGGATGGGAAACTTGCTGCTGCGGTGATGTCGATTCAAGCGGTAAAGGCAGTTGAAATTGGCGACGGCGTTCTGGCAGCCGCATCGCATGGCTCGACCGCGCAGGACGAGATTGGTTACGCTGGAAGCCCGGGCCAGCCTGCCGGAGTGCTGCACTCGAAGTTTACAGCATTTACCCGGGCAGGCAATCATGCCGGTGGGCTTGAAGGTGGAATCTCGAACGGCTGCGATATCGTGCTTCGCGGACATCTCAAGCCGATTTCTACGTTGCGCCGGCCGTTGGGCTCCGTTGACTTTGCCAGCCGTGAGCCGATGAAGGCTGCTTATGAACGCTCTGACGTCTGTGCGGTACCGGCGGCAGGCGTGGTAGGGGAATCCATGGTGGCACTTGTGCTGGCCACGGCTGCGCTGGAAAAATTTGGAGGCGATTCGCTTGTCGAACTACGCCGAAATTACGAGGGATACGGCGAACAGCTTCGCCGCTACTAAACCGGAAGAACGATGATTTATCCAATTGTGAAATATGGTGACCCCGTGCTGGAAACTCCAGCCGCGCCGGTCATTGAGTTTGACGCCAAGTTCAAGAAGCTTATCGACGATATGTTCGAGTCGATGTATGAGGCGCAGGGCGTAGGCCTGGCTGCGCCCCAAATCGGAATTTCACTGCGCGTCTCCGTAATCGATACTTCCTTCAAGGAAGACCCCGAAGCGCGTATCGTGCTGGCGAATCCGCAGATCCTCAGCGTCGAGGGTAAACAGAATGGCGGGGAAGGATGCCTCTCCATACCCGACTTCCGCGAAAACCTGCCGCGCGGCAAGAAAGTCACCATCCGGGCACAGGACATACACGGAAACTGGTACGAAAAGACCGGCGAGGATCTGCTGGCTCGCGCCTTCCAGCATGAGATCGATCATCTCAATGGAACGCTCTATATTCACCACCTGTCTTCGCTCAAGCGCGACATGATGCGGCGCAAGATCCGGCGTCTGCAGAGGCACGGCGAGTGGTAGAAGTTACAAATAATCTCGCCATCCCCGCTACAATCAAACTGTGAAGCTCGTTTATTGCGGTACTCCGATGTTTGCCGTTGCTCCGCTGGAGGCGCTGGTGCGCGCCGGTCATGACGTGTCGCTGGTGGTCACGCAGCCGGATCGTCCGAAGGGGCGAGGGATGGAGTTGGCGCTCTCGCCGGTGAAGCAAAAGGCGGTCACGCTTGGTCTGCCTATCGCACAGCCGGAGAAGATCAAGAACAATACCGACTTCCGCACACAACTTGAGTCGCTGGCACCCGACTGCATCGTTATCGTTGGCTATGGGCGCATCGTTCCGCGCTGGATGCTTGACCTGCCGATGCATGGAAACATCAACCTTCACGCTTCCCTGCTGCCTAAATATCGTGGTGCTGCGCCGATTCAGTGGGCCATTGCGCGGGGCGAGCAAGTAACCGGCAACACCACCATGCGTATCGACGAAGGACTCGACACGGGAGACATTCTGCTGCAACGCGAGCTAGACATTCTGCCGAAGGACACGAGCGTTACCCTGGCACCGCGGCTGGCGGCCATGGGTGCGGAATTGCTGGCAGAGACGCTGGAGGGACTTGCAACTCAGCGAATACTGCCAACCCCGCAGGACAATGCACGCGCGACCCTGGCACCCATTCTCACCCGCGAGGATGGACGCATTCAATTTGCCCGCGACGCACAGACGATTTGTAATCGCTTTCGCGGGTTTCAGCCATGGCCCGGAGCGTTCACGACCTTTCGTGGAAAGCAGCTCGCGCTGCACGCAATATCGCCCTTTGCTGGAGGACACTCGCTAGCCGCCGGAGAGATTGCGATGGCAGGCGAACAATTACTGGCAGGCTGCGGCAAAGGCACCGCGATCACAATCAGCGAGTTGCAACTGGAAGGCAAGCGCCGCATGAGCGCACGCGAATTCATCAACGGATACCAGCCCAAAGCGGGCGAGAGAGTAGGAAATTAAATTGCCTGTTTCGCCTGCACGAAATTTCGCATACGACATTTTGATTCGGGTGGAGCGCGATGGCTCTTACGCCTCAGAATTGCTGAACGCCCCGCGCATGGATACCCTGTCGCGCGAGGATCGCGCGCTCACCTACGAACTCGTAATGAGCACCTTGCGCTGGCAATCCGAACTCGATGCAAGGATCGCGAAATACTCGTCGCAAAAGGTCTCGCGCCTCGATGGCGAGGTGCGCGTGGCATTGCGGTTGTGTGCCTGCCAACTGAGCCACCTGGAGCGCATTCCGGCGCACGCCGCCGTACATGAGAGCGTGGAACTGGTGAAGCAATCGGGAAAGCGCTCGGCGGTTCCTTACGCTAACGCCGTGCTGCGCAAGCTTTCGGCAAATGCGAAGGCTCCCGTGGTGGAAGCCGAGCCCGGAAACCTGCAGCAATTGGCAGTCGAGTTCGCGCATCCCGAGTGGATGGTTGCGCGATGGATCGACATGTATGGATATGACACGGCCCGCACAATTTGCGCGGCCAATCAGCATGCTCCGGCTTCGGCGCTGCGGCTCTCCACGCCAGATGCCGAGGAAGAACTGGTTGAGGCGGGCATTAGGATTGCGCCCGGTGCGCTGCTGACCCGCTCGCGAAGACTGATTTCCGGAGACCTGGCACACAGCATTCCCTTTCGCGATCATCACGTGGCAGTGCAGGACGAGGCGTCACAACTGGTGGCGGCGCTGGTAGGGAAAGGCAAACGCATACTGGATTGCTGCGCCGCGCCGGGAGGAAAAACTTCGGCAGTTGCGGAGCGTAATCCGGGAGCGGAAATCACTGCGGTGGAGCTACACGAACATCGCGCAAGACTGTTGAAGGAACGAGTCGCGGCGCTCAACGTCAAAGTTGTGATCGGCAACGTGACCGCAATCGACTTCGCCGAAAAGTTCGATTGCGTGCTGGCCGACGTTCCCTGCAGCGGCACGGGAACGCTAGCGGGAAATCCCGAGATCAAGTGGCGAGTAAAAGCGGAAGACTTGCAAGGATTGAAAGATTTACAAGTGTCGATTTTGCGCGCTGGAGCCAACGCGCTTGCCCCCGGAGGACGGCTGGTGTACTCCACCTGTTCGCTGGAAGCCGAGGAGGGCGAAAGCGTGGTGCAGCAGGTTTTACAAGGGCAGGATTCACTATCGCTGGTGGACTGCGAGACGGTGCTGGAGGAGTTGAAGCATTCCGGTGAACTGGCGTGGGCGGAGCCTAAGAGCCTGGTGCGCGGAGGGTTTCTACGGACATTACCAGGAATCCACCCTTGCGATGGTTTCTTCGCTGCGGTGCTGCGCAGGAGCGACGATTAAGTAAATGCCCGGAGCGCAAGTGCCGGCGGAGTTCTGGCCGAAGTGCCTCTGAGATTGCTCAGAAGAGTTGAGTGATTCAGGGATTCCTCGATCCTTTCGAAATGGCACCTGAAACAATTGCGCAAGCCCATCTATGAGCGTGCCACCTGAAGCGAGACGATGGTTCCAGGAGTAACGCGAGTGCCCGGGGACGGAGTTTGACCGACGACGATTGGGGTTACGGAACTTGGGCTGCCTCCAGCAACGCCGTTGGGGACCGTGGTGACGGAGACGGTCTTCAATCCGGATTCGGTCACGAGCCCAGTAGCGTCATTCAACGTCATTCCGGTGAGATCGGGCATGGCATAGGCTGGTTCGGGCAGCGGCGCGGCATAGAGAAGACTGATCCGCGGCGAGGCAACTCCCTGGGCCCCGGGAGAGGGCGACTGCGCGACGATGGTTTCCGGCGCCGCGTCCGCGCTGGGGATTTCCGCAGCAAGTCCAACCTCGAGACCGCGGCGGCGGATATTGATCTCAGCGGCGCGGGGACTCATGCCCAGAACGGCAGGTATGTCTATAAGCTGTGCTCCCAGGCTCTCGGCGGCCTGCACGCGCCATCCCCGGCGTACGTGGGTTCCGGGGTCGGGCTTCTGCGAAAGGATGCGTCCGGCGGGAACGATGACAGAATAGAAGTGGTCGCTGTGGGCCAGTTCGAGGCCCCGCTCGAAGGCAACGCGCTCGGCTGCGGCGGGAGCCATGCCACGGAAGTCCGGGACCGCAACCTCGCGGCCATGAATGGCAAACCTCATACTGATGAGCGTCGAGGCAAGCGCGACGATGATCAGCACCAAAACTTGGGCGAGCAGGCGAAAGAAACGAATCATTCCAATTCAGGGTAGCCGCTCAGGCGAGCGGGAACAAGTTACAAGTGGGGAACCGCGCGCTAATTAGACGATTTCAACGTCTCACAGGTTGCTCCAGATTGGTCACAGAGAATCGTGATTCAAATCACACCCCAATGGCTGAACGGTTGATAGAACTGAACCAACGGGGTGGAGCGAATGAACTCATTGTCAGCGATGATCTCTAATTCAGAGACAACTTCCTGTGGGGATTCGGCGTGGCCGTTCCAGGCTCCCGAGGAATTGGTGCGCGCGTTAGTTGCGGCAGGGCAGATACGTAGAGTAGCGAAGGGCGCGCGATTGTTTTCGGTCGGCGATAAGGCTGGAGGAATCTTCCTGATCCTCAAGGGCGCGGCGCGGGCTTCCATGCGAGTCGGCCCGGGGCGCGAATCGCCCTGCCACGTTGCAGGGCCTGGTTCAGTAATGGGACTATCCTCGGCACTGTGTTCGACGCATTATCAGTTTGACGTTGAGACCCTGGAAACCGTCGAGGCCGTCTATCTGGGAACCGAGGCGGTGAACGAAATATTGCGCCAGCACTCGGAGATATGCATGCGGGTAATGAACATGATGTGCGACGAATTGACCTCGCTAAGGCAGACGCAAGAGCACATGCAGAGTTGCGAAAAGCAATCGTGCTCGCTGCACCGTTCGTGTACCCACGCGGCGAGTTTGCAATAGGATGCCGGAGATTTGACCCGGCTCCGTGCCGCCGGGCACGGTTTCTTGCCGATTTGCGCCCATTGTCCCCAAAGGAACCGCCCGTTTTATAATGGGCGGCTTGCTGCCTATATTTTCCCTCCTGCAAGGAATTCGGCTTTGCTTTCAGTTACCCGTTACGGATAATGTCGGTGTTTGTCAGGTGGAAGTAGATTTCATTCGCAATTTTCCACGGGGGCCCGGCGTTCATGCTCAAGCTACTTGACCTAACCGTCTGCAAGCGGGGAACGACGGTTTTCGCGGTCGTGCTGGCGATGGCATTGCTGGGTTCGCAAACCGCGGCGCAGAATGCAACTCAGGCTACGACCCACGCCAACCGGATCACCCCAGAGATGGCTGCCCGGGGAATCGTGGCGCTAGCGGGCTCGGTGCATCCCCTGACGAAGCGAGCGACCGACTTGGGTGCGGTGAATTCCCAGATGCCGTTGAATTCCCTGACCCTGAACATTGGCCTGAGCGCGTCGCAGCAGAAACAGATGGATGCCCTGCTGGAGGCGCAGCAAAACCCATCCTCTCCCCTCTATCGCCAATGGTTGACACAGGAAGAATACGGGGCGCGCTTTGGGCTGACGGAGGCTGACATGAAGGCGGTGACCGGGTGGCTGACGTCGCAGGGCTTCACCGTGGGAAGCGTCTCGAAGTCGCGCAATGCAATCCACTTCAGCGGCAAAACATGGCAGGTGGAATCGGCTTTCCACACGCAGATGCACCGCTTTCAGTTGGACGGCAAGGAGCACTTCGCAAACACTACGGAACTCCGGGTTCCGGCGGCGATTGGCAGCGTAATTCTGAATGTTCGCGGCCTGAATAGCTTCCGGCTAAAGCCGCGTTTACGGAAACGGGCGAAACCTGCATACACGGTGGAATTCAGTCCAACTGACATCGAGAATTTTCTGAGTCCGGCAGACTGGGCGACCATCTACGAGGTGACCGCAATCTACGCCCAGAGCTGTGGCAGCACGCCTTGCGACGGTACGGGGATGCATGTGGGCGTGGTGGGCCAGACCTACGCACCGCTTTCAGACATCACCAACTTCCGCACTGCCTCCGGACTCACGGTCAGCGCGAACAATGTCCACTATGTGTGCATCGATCCCAACTCTGCACACTGCACTGGACCATTTGCGATCAGCACGGCTGGGGACCTGGCCGAGGCGGACATGGATATCGAGTGGGCGGGCGGAATTGCAAAGAACGCAACGGTCGATTTTGTGTATGCGCCGTATTCCGACGCATGCTCCAATTCAAAATGCACCACGGGCGTTGTTGATTCGGTCACGGGCAACTACTACGACGCCTTCGACGCGTTGCAACATGCGATTGAGGACTACACGGTTCCGGCAACGGGCAAGGTTCTGCCCGTTATCAGCATGAGTTACGGCGACTGCGAGGAGAGCTTCGCCGGCCAATCCAGCTATGTGAGTTGGGTGACCACCATAGGACAGGAGGCAAACTCGCAGGGACAGACGTTAGTGGTTTCCTCAGGAGATAGCGGGGCGTTTGGCTGCGACTCGGGCAATGATCCTGCATCAATGGGAGTCTCCGTCGACATTCCCGCGGATTCGCCCCACTACACAGCCGTAGGCGGTACAACGCTGAGCGGCGACAGTAACAGCCCCTCTACATATTGGAATGAGACGCCATATTTGGTGAACTCCGCTTTGAGATACATAGCAGAGTCGGTGTGGAACGATACCAGTTCCAGCGCCGGACTTTCTGCAAGCAGCGGCGGAGTAAGTCTGTACTACCCGCAACCAGCCTGGCAAAACGCGCTGATCAGCGGCCAGACAACCGGGCGCATGGTGCCGGATGTGGCATTTGCGGCATCGCCCAATCACGACGGCTACTTGATTTGCTCACAGGATGACACCACGACGAAGTACGGCACGGATTGCGCGACGGGATTTGTGAGCAGCAAGGGTTACATCGACAACGTGTACGGCGGTACGTCAGCCGGAGCTCCTTCCTTTGCTGGGATGTTGACGCTGCTGGCGCAAAAACGCGGAGCAGGATTAGGAAACATCAACCCGGCACTGTACAACCTGGCGTCGGATCCTACAACTTACGCTGCGGTCTTCCATGACGTCACGAGCGGAAACAACGTCGTTTCATGTGCCGTGGCCTCATCGGACCCGGGTTGCGCGAGCGGCCAGTTTGGATGGGAAGCGATTACCGGCTACGACCTGGCAACTGGGTTGGGATCGATTAACGGCTTCCAATTCTTCGCGGTAACGGCGGCCCCTGCATATACGGTCAACCCATCTGCCAGCGCAATCACGATCGCAGCCGGAAGCAACGGAATAGTGACGCTCAACCTGGCTTCGACGAGCTATGCCGGAACGGTCAGCTTGCAAGTCAGTAGCAACTCGTCCTCGATTTTTGCAAGCGCAACCTCGGTGACGCTAACCAGCGGCGGGAACGGAATCTCTACCGTGACGATTTCTCCCTCCGCAAGCGCGTCGAATCATGCTCCGGCGGTTCCATGGAAAAGCAGCGGAACTGTAGTGTTCTGTGCAGTACTACTGGGTACTCAGTTCACGCAGCGGCGAAGACATGTGATTGCAATGCTACTGACGGCGCTAGCAGTTTCCCTGGCAGGATTCATAGCGGCTTGTGGAGGCGCTGGTGGCACTTCGACCTCCCAGCAACCGAGAAGCTACGCAGTCACCGTAACTCCGACCGGAACTGGTATTGTGACGAATCCCGCCCCCGTGGTGATAACCGTAACGGTTCCGTAAGACCTCGCTCCACGGAGAAGGCGCACCTTCGGGACACGACTCCTCCGCGAGCAAAATCGTGAGCCGCCTCGTAGGGCGATCCGAGACTCGGAGTAACAAATGCAGAGCTGGAGTTACTACCGAGCCGGGGGCAATGATAAAGTCTTTCCGATGAGTTACCGTCGTACGGCGCATGCCTACGGCACTGATCCAAGTTCAAATGCAAGCGGCAAGCTGGCACACGGGCAGCCTCTGGAGCGAGGGGTAATAGCATTTTGGAATTAAGGCGATAACGTGGCGTGATGAGTGGCTGCTATTCGTGCTTCGGTCACGCGGTACACGTAGTGAAATCGCCGTTATTCGTGATTTCGTCACACCGCAAAACGTAGTGCAATCAAGATGTTTTGTGATCACAGTCACAGCCGTTCTGCACGGCAGAGCGCACCCTTGTAACATAGAGTTTTATAAGGAAACCCATGACACGAATACTTGAAGTTACCGACTTAATCCTTCGCGATGCACACCAGTCGCTATTGGCAACGCGCATGGCAATGGAAGACATGGTTCCCGCCTGCGAAGATCTCGATAACGCTGGATATTGGTCACTCGAGTGCTGGGGTGGAGCGACATTTGATTCCTGCATCCGGTTCTTGAATGAAGATCCGTGGGAGCGGCTGAAGATGTTCCGCAAGCTGCTGCCGAAGACCAAGCTGCAGATGCTGCTGCGCGGTCAGAACCTGCTGGGCTACCGGCACTACGAAGACTCAGTCGTGGAGCGGTTTGTGGCCAAGGCAGCCGAACATGGCATGGACGTGTTCCGCGTTTTCGATGCGCTGAACGATCTGCGAAATTTGAAGACCGCGATTGCGGCTGTCAAGAAATCGGGCAAGCATGCCCAGGGCACGATTTGCTACACGGTAAGTCCGCTGCACACCGTGGAAGCGTTTGTCGAGATGGCGCAAAAGCTGAAGGAGATGGGCTGCGACTCCATCTGCATAAAAGACATGGCGGCCCTGCTGAAGCCTCAACCCGCGTATGACATCGTAAAGGGCATCAAGGAAAAATGCGGCAAGGACACGCTGGTCCATCTGCACTGCCACTCGACAACCGGCGTAACCCTGGTGAGCTACATGAAGGCCATTGAAGCCGGCTGCGACATCGTGGACACGTCGATCAGTTCGCTGTCGCTAGGGCCGGGACACAACCCGACCGAGAGCCTGGTGGAAATGCTGGAAGGCACGGGCATCGAGACGCGTCTGGATATGGGCCGCCTGCTGAAGGTGCGGAACTACTTCAAGACCATACGTCCGCGCTACAAGGAATTCCTGAGCGACATCACGGGCGTGGAAACGGAAATCTTCAACAGCCAGATCCCTGGCGGAATGATCAGCAACATGGAGAGCCAGTTAAAGCAGCAAGGCGCCGGCGACAAGTTGGAAGAAGTGCTGCTGGAAGTGGCGCGGGTGCGCAAGGCTGCCGGATATCCGCCGCTGGTTACGCCAAGTTCGCAGATTGTGGGCACGCAGGCTGTGTTCAACGTATTGATGGGCAACTACAAGGTTCTGACTGGCGAATTTGCCGACCTCATGCTGGGTTACTACGGCGAAACGATCGGTCCGAAAGACCCCGAGGTTTTAGAAAAGGCTCGCTTGCACGCGAAGAAAGAGGCAATCACCTGCCGTCCGGCGGATCTGCTGAAACCCGAATGGGACGTACTACGGGCCGATGCCCTGGCGCTGAAGGGCAGCAACGGCACCGATGAAGACGTCTTGACCTTCGCGATGTTCCCGCAGGTTGCGCCGAAGTTCTTTGGCACCCGCGATCAGGGACCGAAAAACGTGGGCAAGGATCCTTCGACGGCGGCTCCGGCTCCTGCGGCGGCAGCGGCGCCAAAAGCCGCTGGAGCACAGGCTACCGGACCGGTCAAGTACGCAGTCACCATCAACGGACAGACGCATAACGTCACCGTCGCCGCGGCGCGGTAGAGGGAAAGGTCACAGAAATGACAACTACTGTTCCGGTAAAACCGGCAGCGAAAACGATGGAAGAGCGCATTGCGGCTCTGCGCGAGAAGCGTGCAACAGTGGAAAAGGGCGGCGGCGAAAAGCGAATTGAAAAGCAGCACTCACAAGGCAAGATGACCGCCCGTGAGCGTGTGGCAAAGCTGACCGACCCGAATTCATTTGAGGAGATTGGCGCCTTCGCGCAGCACCGCGCAACCCTGTTTGGCATGGAGGGAAAAGATCTCCCGGCGGACGGCGTGGTGACCGGATGCGCCAAGATCGACGGACGGCTGGTACACCTTGCCAGCCAGGATTTCACGGTGGCAGGCGGAGCCGCAGGAGAGGTTCACAACGATAAGTGCGTGGACGTCATGAAGGCATCGCTGAAGACCGGCTCGCCGTTCATCTTTGTCAACGATTCAGGTGGTGCCCGCATTCAAGAAGGCATTGACGCGTTGGGTGGCTACGGCCGCGTGTTTTACAACAACGTGATGCTGAGCGGCACGGTACCGCAGATTTCGCTGATTTGCGGACCTTGCGCGGGCGGCGCGGTTTACAGCCCGGCACTGACCGACTTCATCATCCAGACCAAGCAGGCGCAACTGTTCATCACCGGACCTTCGGTGATCAAGCAGGTGACGGGCGAGGTAGTAACGGCCGATGCGCTGGGCGGTCCGGTGGCCCAGATGAACTCGGGCGTAGTGCATTTTGTCGCTCAAAACGACGAAGACGCAATGTACATCTGCCGCCGCCTTCTGAGCTTCCTGCCGTCGAATAACATGGAAGATCCGCCGCGCCTGGCGTACCAATTCCCCATGGAAGACGACGCGTCGCTCAATGGAATCGTTCCGGTGGATGGCAAGCAGGGCTACGATGTGCGCGAGATTCTGACGCGCATTCTAGACCACAACGACTTCATGGAAGTCCAGGCGGGCTTTGCACAAAACATCGTGATCGGGTTTGGCCGGATCCAGGGAAATACGGTCGGCATTATCGCCAATCAGCCGGCGTCGCTGGCAGGAGTTCTGGACATCAACGCCAGTGATAAGGCGGCGCGATTCATCCGCTTCCTGGATGCATTCAATATTCCTATCCTAACCTTCGTGGACGTACCGGGCTTTTTGCCGGGCGTGCAGCAGGAGTACGGCGGAATCATCCGCCACGGTGCGAAGATGCTGTTCGCATACTCGGCTGCGACGACTCCGAAGATCACGATCATCTTACGCAAAGCTTACGGCGGAGCGTACCTGGCCATGTGCTCGAAGGACTTGGGCGCTGACCGCGTGCTTGCCTGGCCGACGGCGGAGGTAGCGGTAATGGGCGCTGAAGGCGCGGCAGAGGTCGTATTCCGTAAGGAGATTGACGCCGCCGATGACAAAAAAGCGAAGCGGCAAGAACTGATCGGCCTCTATCGCGATGCTTTCGCCAACCCGTATGTAGCTGCTGGACGCCGCCTGGTGGACGACGTGATTGAACCTTCGCATACACGCCGCTCCATTGCGCAGGCACTGGACGCGTTGCACACCAAACGCGAACTGCGGCCATCCAAGAAACACGGACTGATTCCGCTCTAATTGCAGCAAGGAGAAGACCATGGCAATTACTGCAATGGCAGAAGGCGCCGCGAAAATGGAAGCTGAAGTAAAGAGACTGCAAAATGAACTGGACGCGCTGAAGAAGGAATTCCAAGCGCGCCTGAGCGCGGTGGAAGCACTGCTGCCCAAGACGGGAGTTCCGGCCGCCGCGGAACAAGTGTCTCCGGAGACGCTCGCATTGATTGGCGCAGCGGTTACAGCCTACCTTGGCAAGAAAGTGAAGATCCGCTCGGCACGTATGATCTCGACGGTGAATCCATGGGGACAGGCCGGCCGCACGACCATACAGGCCTCGCACAACTTGAAGCGCTAAGACGCAGGGGCGCCCCGGTCCGCAAAGAGCCACAGGGCTCAATGACGCGGCGCTCCACTGACGCCACGGCGCAGGCGCGCCGTAGCACGAGGAGAACGACCTTGAAGCTACAGATAGGAATCGACGGCAAGTCCTACGAAGTCGAAGTCGAGATCGCGGAGGACGATACAGCACCTAAACCGCATTACATTCCAGCACAGGCTGCGCAGACGGTGATCACGGCAACTCCCGCGGCGGTATCCGGTGCGCCGAAGGCCGCAGTGCCTGAGGGCGTGGTGGACGAGGACAAGGTTTGCCGTTCCCCAATCGCCGGAATGGTGACTCGCGTAAACGTACAGCCGGGACAGCAGATTCAGCCGAACGACCTCCTGCTGGTTCTGGAAGCCATGAAGATGGAAACCAACGTCGTATCGCCGGTGGCTGGCAAGGTAAAAGCCATAAAGGTTGAACAGGGTGATGGAGTACAACTCAACCAGGTTTTAGTGGAGTTTGAATAATGAGCGCAACAACTGAACACAAGGCAATAGCAGCAGAGTTGAAGGAAGTTCCAGGATTGCTGTTTATCGACCACTTTGCGATTTCCGTACCGCAAGGGCAGCTTGAGGGACAGGTCGCGGCCTACGAGTTGATGGGCTTCAATGAAGTTCACCGCGAAGACGTACTCCGCAAGGACCTGGTTCGCGAGGTGCTGCTGCAGATTGGCAACGGTCCGAACCTGATTCAATTGCTGGAGCCGCTGTCGCCGGAAAGTCCGGTACAGAAGCTGATTGAAAAGAACGGCGGACGAGGCGGCTTTGCCCATGTTGGGTTCCGGGTGAAGAGCGCGCAGAAGGCGTTCGACTACATGAAAGCCAACGGCTTCACCATCATCGACGCCGCGCCGCGCCCGGGTTCGCGTGGAACCACAGTGTTCTTCGTGCATCCCAAGTCGCGTGCGGAAAACCCATTCGGATATTTGGTTGAAATCGTGGAAGAACCGGCATAATTCCTTCGTATCGATTGCAAAAGGAGCGCGGATTATCTCCGCGCTCCTTTTGCGTTAAGTCACGAACGGGGCCAGCCGCAATTCCGAATCGGACATTTTGCAAAATCCCACATTCGCCAAAAGTGGTCCAATGTGGGCTACTCGTGTTTCAACCGTTCTTGCTGAGTTCGAGAGCGTGGCGAAGGGCATTGAGCACGCGGCTGCTGGCGATTTCATATGGGCCGTCGATGGAGTGTCCACTGGCGCAGAAATGGCCGCCGCCACCGAAGGATTCGGCTATGCGGGCAACATCGATGCGCCCCTTGCTGCGCAGGCTTACGCGATAACGCGAGCCGGGGATCTCGCGAAAGAAGGCCGTAGCTTCCACTCCCTGAATGCCAAGTGCCCAGTTGACCAGGCCTTCGCAATCCTGCTCAGTGGCGCCACTGGCGCGCATGTCAATTTCAGAAACATGCATCCAGGAAATCGTACCTTGGCACCGAAGATTCGAGAGAGCCCGGCCCAGTAGATGCATCTTGGAAGCGGGGTTCGAGAAATAAACTTCCTGCGCAATCGCCGCCGGACGGGCCCCGGCGAGCACCATCTTGCGGGCGAAAGCAAAGGTGTCGGCATTCGTGCCGGAGTAGCAGAACGACCCCGTATCCGTGAGCACGCCGGTGTAAAGACAAGTTGCAATGTCAGGCGTGATACTCACCTCGGCAGCCTGGGCCAGGCGAAAAACAAGCTCGGCGGCGGCGGCGGCGGGGATGATGTAATTTACGTCGGCGTATTCAGCGGCGGTTGCATGGTGGTCGATGTTGATCGAGAAAAGTCCGCTCAGGCCTTGCAAGCGAGTACGCTCGAGGCTGTCGCATTCGAGGATGACCGCGCCATCATATTGCGCGGTATCGACGGGGCCCGGGCGAACGTCGTTCGCGCCCGGTAGGCTGCGGTAGATGAAGGGCACGCCATCGCTGAGGAAAACGTCTGCCTGACTACCAAGCGCGCGAAGAATCTGCGCACAGCCGAGCACGCTGCCGACGGCATCTCCATCAGGCCGCGCGTGGGAGGTAACCACCCAGCGCCGGCGCGACTGCATCGCCTTCAGCACGTCGGCAACGGTGTTCATGGAGTCTTCTTTTTGCCCCGCTTGTCAATTCGATGCAGCAGTTCTTCGATGCGCGCGCCGTACTTCGTGGAGCTGTCAAGCACAAAGTGGATATCGGGGGCGACTCGGAGACTCAGCGAGTCCGCGAGTTGATGACGGATATAGCCGACTGCATCGTTGAGTGCGGTTACGCACTCCTTTTGTTCGCGCTCGTCGCCCTCCACGGCCACATAGACGCGTATGGCTTTGCCGCCCGGCGCCATGATGATCTCATTGACATCGACGAGGCCGATACGCGGATCGGAGAGCTCCCCGGTAACGAGGATGACGAGTTCTTCCTTAATCGCCTCCATGAGGCGATCTTTGTGATGCTGTGCACTGCGATTTTCCAAGAACAATACTCCTACGCCCCGAAAAGTGGGAGGTTCCCTGTGCGGTGGATTGGTGCCACAGGTAAACATTTTAATTTATCACAGGCTGAAACAGGGTCTCGCGGGTTTCGAGGCCTGGAAGCGGGATGGGAGGCAACCGCAAAGGAAAGATCAAATGCTGGTCAGAAAACTTAGGACGGCTCGGGAGGCTAGCCAGTCCTGGCATCCTTCGCGAATTCAAGATGCCCGCTTGACGCACATACCGTTACAGCGCGGGACGTTCGCTAAAGGCCCGCCGGCGCTTGCGACGCTTGGAACTCAGGCCAAGCGAGGCGTGCGCGGACATAGAACGCCGATTACGAATCAGGCAGGCATCGATCCCTGTGCCAGTTGCAAATCCACAACTTCGGTAACGCGGCGGGTAACCTGGCTACCGAGCGAAGGCCGAGCCGTGGGCACGGCGAACAGTTTCGAATTGATAGCGTTGCTTTCCTTGTTCCCTGTTTCCTCAATCTCTACGCTTTTGAATGCAGCTTGGCTCATTTCGTTCTCCTTTGTGCTACTTGTAAGACTACGAAAAGGCTTGACACGCACCATGAATTGATCGTATTAGAACGATAACTACAAATTATGGACAACCTTAATCAAATTCGGATCTTCCATGCGGTGGCGCAAACGCGCAATTTCACCCGGGCTGCTGCGGTCGTACATCTGACCCAGCCGGGCATCAGTAAACACATTCGGCAACTGGAGGAGGATTTCGGGGTTGCTTTGTTTGACAGGCTGGGCAAGAAGATCGCCCTGACCCAGGCAGGCGAAATCCTCTTTGAAGCCAGCCAGAAAATCATGACTTCCATTGCCGAGGCGGAGCAAAGAATCGATGAATTGAAGGGATTGCATGGCGGTAAACTCGCCGTGGGAACAAGCTTCGCCTTGGGCAATTATGTGCTGCCCGGCATCCTGGCCGCATTCGGGAAACGATATCCATCGATTGAAGTGACGCTCGAGCTGGCGGTAAGCGAGAACATTGTGGAAAAGGTGCTGGCAAATAAACTCGACCTTGGTCTTGTCAATCATGTATCGCACGACGCGAGGCTCATCATCAAAGAATTTGCGACGGATGAATTAGTCGTGATCGTCCCCAGTGGACATCGATGGGCAACCAAGAAGCGAATCAGGCCGGAGGATCTGCCGCGAGAGACCCTGATTGTTGCGGCCAGAGGCGCCGGAATTAGAGCGGTGGTGGAAGAACGATTGAAAGTACTGGGAATCACGCTGGAGAAGATGGTCGATTTCGGAAACATCGAGGGAGTAAAGAGGGCCGTCGAAGCAGGACTGGGGGTCTCGATTCAATCCAAGAGCATGGTGCAAAGGGAGATCTCTGCCGGATCCCTGGTAGGTATTCGCCTGGCAGGAATGGATGCCACGATCGGATCCTACTATCTCTACCGCAAAGACAAACACGTTTCCAACGCAACCAAGGCATTCCTGTCGATATTGCAAAGCGAACAGACAAAATAGCCATTGCCAACGCGTGGGAAATTAGAGCGTTATTACGCTCCCCTCGCGGGCAGCCCGCACGCGAGGGTAAAACTCCGAAGCCGACTTTACGATGGAGTCAAGGCACTGGTCGTCGTGGTCGGGGTCGTGATGAAAGAGCACCAGTTCCTTGGCGCCACTCTGCGTGACGATGTTGATGGCTTCGCGCCAATGGCTGTGTCCCCATCCGCGCCGCTTCGCTTCGTATTCGTCGGGCAGGTACTGCGCGTCATAGACCAGCACGTCGGCGCCTTCAGCGAGTTTGCGCACGTTGCGATCGAAAACGGAATGGCCAGGCTCGGTGTCCGTGGCGTACACAAAAATGCCATTGTCGGTTTCAAGGCGGAAGCCGAGGCATCCCTGGGGATGATTGAGCCACATGGATTTCACGATGCAATCGTCAAATTCAACGCGTTCCTCCTCCATGTCGTAGAAATTGCAATGTGCCGCCATCTCGCTCATATCCACGGGAAAGTAGGGATCGGCCATCTGTTCCTCGATGGCGCGCTGCAGGCCGCGAGTGCGGCTGGAAGAGTGGAAAAAGAAATAATTATCAGGGTTCTCATACAAAGGCTGGAAAAATGGAATGCCCTGGATGTGATCCCAATGAAAATGCGAGAGGAAGACGTGGGCATAGATGGGATTGGAATTTCGCTCTGCCATCAGGCTCTTGCCCAGATTTCTAAACCCGGTGCCGCAATCAAACACGTAGATGTGGTCGTTGACGCGAACCTCCACGCAGGCGGTGTTCCCACCGTACTGCATGTTCTCCAACTGCGGAGTTGGAGTCGATCCGCGCACACCCCAGAATCTGATTTTCATGCGTCCCCTACTAGTGTGGTTGAGAGCCAGAATTAGGAAAAACTACAGCGAGCTAAAATCCTCCCGGCTCCAATACGGCGGAGAAGAGAGTTAACCGAGTATATGCCTGCGGACAATACTGCCGTGAGAGCCCTGGTACCGAGAATGATACGGATTCCGGCGGGTACTATAGGCATCTCCCGGCACACATGGGGAAGAACCATCGCAACTCTATGATAAATAAGACACGTTCTCGATATTAGCGAATTTCGAAAGAAGCGCAACTGGTTACTAATTCCTCGGTCGGCACTGAACTACTGACTTGACACTTGCAGGCTGAAACGTAAGCTGTAAGTTGTTACTCGAAGGAGCTCTTCCATGGAAGATGTGGTCGCACAAGAAAAGCGGGCGATCCGGCGGTTTTCTCTACAACTCCCAGTGATGGTGACCGGAGCGGCAGGTGAACAGGTGCAGGAAATGGCACAAACCAAAGACGTCAGCTCCCATGGGATCTGCTTCCAATGCGACGCAGCCTTGGAGCAGGGGGCTGCCATTGAGTTCACGGTGACTTTGCCCACAGAGGTGACGATGACCGAAGCGATCAACGTGCGTTGCGTTGGCACGGTGGTTCGCGTCGATGGCGAAGCCTCGGGCAAGTTTGAGGTCGCGGCCGTAATCGACAGCTACGAATTTGTGGCCGATGACGATAAGCAGAAAATGATCCGGTGACGCGCCGCCCTCTGTGTGATTGAATAGCTCATCGTGAAAAAACGTCTGCTGCTGCTCGGCATTGCATTGGCTGCTTCTCCAGCGCTCTATGCACAGAACGACATCGGTGAAGTATTTTCAAGCGACGCGAGCGTTCGTGGATCGGTCGTTCTGTCAGGGCACGGCGCGCACGTACTCAGCGGTTCGCAGGTTTCGGCAGGTGACGGAGTAGCGCTTCTGAAGCTGGAGCGTGGTGGCGAGCTGCGCATCTGTCCCAAGACCAACTTATCTCTCAGCGTTGACGCTAACGGAAAGTCCCTGGTTGTGGGAATGAACGTCGGCGCTATGGAGTTGAACTACTCGCTCCAGTCCTCCACGGACTCGGTGATTACTCCGGACTTCCGTCTGCAATTGATTAGCCCCGGAAACTTCCACTTCGCAATCTCGGTTGCTCCGTCGGGGGACACATGCTTGCGCTCGCTGCCGGGCAACGATGCGTCGGTGTTCATCGCGGAAATGATGGGCAACGGCGCCTATCAGCTCTCGCCGGGTAAGAGCGCGCTATTCAAGTCCGGCAGAATCTCTGGCCTCACGGATGCGCCGGCAGTCTGTGGGTGTCCGGAACTAAAAACCGAACAGCCGGAGCCAATCCTGACGAATCTGGGTTCAACTGCGTCAGCCGGAGCCCCGGCGACCGCTTCGCTTGCTCCACCGTCCACGGATGCAGTTTCGAGCTCACCCACGACTGCGACTCCGGCCAGCAATGCGCAGGAAGCACATCTGGAAGTTAAGGGCTCGTTCGTCTATCGCGGAAATGAAGCCGTGCAGGATTATTATGTGGCTGTGTCGCGGCTCTCGCTTTCCACCGACAACTCCCGGCTGGCCCTGGCACTACTGCCGCAGGTGAGCGGACCGGCAACGGAAATCAAGCCGCAGCCACAGAATCCGGGATTTCTGCACCGCCTGCGCCGCTTCCTGGCACGGCTGGTAGGAAAGTAGAGTGGACCGGGGCCGCATAAAATTCCTATCAACTGCCCCTACTCCTTTTAGCTTTCAGCGTGGTAAACTCCCATTTGACAACGTTTTACCCGGTGCGATGTCAGGCGACGGGATTTCAAAATCCGCTTCTACGGAGAAACATAGACATGACAAAAGCCGATCTTATCGAAGAAGTTTCTCGACTGGCCGAGTTGACCCGTAAGGACAGCGAAGTCATTGTGGAAACCATCTTCGACGGCGTGGTGCACGCGCTTCGCACAGGAGACAAGATCGAGATTCGTGGTTTTGGCAGCTTCCGGACACGACAGCGCAAGCCACGGGTTGGCCGCAATCCAAAGACCGGCGACCGTGTGGAAGTTCCTCCGAAGAAGATTCCCTTCTTCAAACCGAGCAAAGAATTGAAAGACATGGTCAATCGCGACAATGCTAAGCCGCAGGCCGCCGCCGCAGAAGCGGGTCCGGGTGAAGCCCCTGCAACCGAGCCGGGAAAATAAGTTTGCACATCTCGAGTAGTTTGCGTGCTCTGGCCACTTAGGTGCATTGAATCTGCTTGGCCCAAGCCGCATAATCGAGGCGCTGGTCGGTCGCTTTCTTTTTCCCGTGAATCTACCAAACTCCATCACGCTCGCACGAATCGGTTGCGTGCCGCTATTGCTCTGGATTCTTGCGGGCAGCCGCTTTTCCGCGATGCACGGCAGGCAAGAGCTACTGGCCGCGGCAGTATTTCTGCTGGCTTCGTTGAGTGACGGAGTCGATGGCTACCTGGCGCGAAGGACTCATCAGGTGACCACGCTGGGAATGCTGCTTTCGCCGCTGGCAGACAAGCTGCTGGTTGCCACGGCCTACATTACGCTGGTCAGGTTTGCTCCAGCGCTGGTTTCCGCATGGATCGCCGTGTTGCTTGTGGGGCGGGAGTTTCTGGTCACCGGGTTATGCTCGGTGGCCGTGCAGGAAGGCATGACACTGCGGATTCCCGACATCGGGAAAGGTAAGACAGTCGTACAAGTCATCTCTGTAGTCTCCGTACTAATGGCACATGCCTGGCCCCAGTGGACCGTGGGAGGCATGTTGTTGCCGGGAGTCGCGATTGCAACCGGTACGATCTGGCTGACGCTCGCCGTGTCACTGCTTTCGGCTTCAACCTACTTTCGAGCGTTCTGGGTGGAAGCAACCCGGCAAAGCCAGCAGAGGCGCATGCCTTTGCCGTTCGTAGTGAAGCAGCCGGACGATCAGGACAAGAACGTGCAGGCGAGGTAGACGCGTTGGTTTCCAAGGTTTCAAACTTCGCAGGTTCAAGGTTGCAATTATGACTGATTATCCTGCTGAATATTCCGCTGAGGAGCGCCGCTGGCTGCTGCGATTGGCACGGTTGAGTATTCGCTCGGCGGTCACCGGACAATCACCGCAAACGGCGGCGGACTGGGCCCGGAGCACAATCGACGCAAATCCGCATCTGCGCGAGCCGCGTGGCGCATTCACGACTTTGCACGAACATGGAACGCTGCGCGGATGCATTGGATTTGTGATGGCCGTCGCACCCTTGGAGCAGACGATTCGCGAAACGGCGAAGGCTGCAGCGCTGGAAGACCCTCGATTCCGGCCCGTAACCGAGGCCGAGTTGGAGCACTTGCAGGTGGAAATCAGCGTCCTGTCTCCCATGTTTGAGATCGCGGCCGAAGACGTGGTAGTGGGTAGGCACGGGCTCATGGTGACTTACAAGGGACGCCGCGGACTGCTACTCCCGCAAGTAGCTCCCGAGTGGGGATGGGATCGAGAGACGTTCATCGAGCAAACCTGCAAGAAAGCGGGCCTGCCGCTCAGCGTGCTGGGAGATGGGGCGAAGCTGGAGGCGTTTACAGCAGAGGTTTTCGGCGAAGCAGAGCCCGGAGATAGCCTAAGGGAATAGAAAGCGATTCAGAACCGCACGTTCGAAAACTGCGGCGAATACTCCAATCAACATGGAACGCGCCGATGGTGCCCATATTTGCCGTAATTAGCAAACGTGGGTTTGCGGGTGTAGCGGATCCACCAATCCTGAAACCGCGCTAACGCGGGACGGCATGGCACCTCACCTATAGGTCCGCTCCGGTATGGAGTACCCGCAATTCTCTATTCTTCCACCGATTCGCCAGCCCCCTTGCAGCCGTGGGCAAGGGAGAGCATGCGACGAAGACGTGACGCAGGCTTGCAGGAAGCGGGTTCGGCGGTTTCTTGCGAACTCTCTGCACGCCCGGATTGGCCAGCTTCGCCCTGCACGACATCTCCCAATTCCATCTCGGAGAAGGCGCGGGTGATGATGCCAGTGGAGGAGTCGCGAGAGACATCCAGCACTAGAACCTCGCCCAGAACGCGAGGCGGGAGGCGGTCGTCGGCGTGCGATTTAACCTTCGCGGGTTTTACCGCGGTCGCCTCGGCACCTCTGGGCAAGCCTTCCGTGGCGCGATCAATCCGGTTAAGATCGCCCGGAGCGTAGCCGCGCACGATGGTTAGGTAGTCTCCGGGCCTGGCGCCCATGGCCCTGCCAAAATCAGTGTAGACGACCATTCCCTGGCTAAGCAGGCCACTGAAATCCCGCGAGCCGAGGATATGTCCATGCACGGCATTGACTGCGGGAACGAACGTGCTGATTGCAGGGTCGGTTGTGCGGAAGGACAGGGTGGGTTTCTCCCTGAAGGGGACTACGATATCGCCTTGGATCGCAGGCTCACAGGAAAAATCAAAGCTGGCGATCGATACATTCTTCTGTACCGAGCGTACGGTCACCCAGCCGACCTCCTCATAGAGCGCACCAAGTTTGCCAAGCTTCTTCCGCTGTTCAGGGGAGGAGTCCTCGTGATTGGGGTCAGCCACTTGGCGCAGAAGACTGTAGCGTTGCCCTTGGACCAGGGTCGGGCCGCCCAGAAACATGAGCGCTCGGCCCGAAATAAGATCCTCTTGCGGAGTTTCTTTGGAGCCGAGAACAAAATTGGTCCGTGGGATCGCTTGCCTGGTGATAAAGCCTGAGCAATACATCTGGCTGTAGCTTGGTCCGTTCCCCGGAGAGGCGCCGGTCGGAATGTCCAGCGGGCGATTGGACTGCGCCCACAAGCTGCCAGACAGCAGGGTTAAAGCGGCAATCAGGTGTTTCATTCCTTGCTCTCGTTTCAGCCGCGCGGCGGCAGTTGCAGAGAATAGAGCATCCGCGATTATCTCCGGAAGCTAACAAAGGCGGCTTCGGCGGTCAAGTAACGTTCGACAAACAATTGGACATAACCAGTTGACTGAAGGGGCACCCCACCATTTTTTGGGAATTTTCCATAGGAAAAATGCAATCACCCATTGCAACCAGACGATCACATCATTACCATTTGCGCACGAATGAATGTTCCATCGATGAACTACGCTGCTCGCTCCCTGCGCCTCCGCATTCCGCGTATCTGCGTCTCGCTGACCGGCACCGAACCGGCCGAGCTGCTGGATAAAGCGGAAACGGTTCTGCGCGAAAACACTTTGATTGAGCTTCGGCTCGACTATCTCAAGGCTCCACTCGCGGCAATCCCCCGCCTCCGGCGCTTGATGGAAATGCGCCCAGACGCCATTGTCATTGCCACCTGCCGCCGCACCGCGGTGGGCGGAAACTTCAGCGGCTCGGTTTCGGCCGAATTGGAAGTCCTGCGCAAGGCGATCGAAGCTGGCTGCCCGGCAATCGACGTGGAAGTCGAAAGCGCGGAGACGATCAGTAGCGCCGATTGGGAAGCGCTGCGGGCTCGCGTCGCAATTGTGCTCTCCAGCCGCGACTTCAAGAGCACCAGCCATATCGAAGAGACGTTCGAGCGGATGCGTGCCTTCCCAGCCGACTTCTACAGTATCGTGGGAACGGCCACATGCCTGCACGACAATGTGCTGATGACCCGCTTCCTGGAGAGGCACGGCTCCGAGTATCCGATGGTGGGCATGTGCCTGGGCGAACAGGGGTTACTGAGCCGCATCCTTGCCATCCGCGCCGGAGGGGCGTTTACCTTCGGCTCAGCCGGACAAGGAAAGGAGACGGCATCGGGGCAACCGACGTTTCGTGAACTGAGGGATTTCTACCGCATTGAGCAGATCGATTCCGTGACCAAGGTATACGGGGTCGCCGGAGACCCGATTTCGCATTCCTTGTCTCCCGCGGTGATGAACACCGCCTTTCGCCGCGAGAATGTAAGTGCAGTCTATCTGCCTCTGCGTCCCAAGTCGCTGGAGGATTTGCTCGCTACGGTCAAGGAACTTCCGGTGGATGGGCTCAACGTGGCCATGCCCTTCAAGCAGGCCATGGTCGAGCACCTGGACAATAGCGACGTCCCGACTCAGCGCACCGGAGCCTGCAACACCGTGGTTCGTGGCAAAGATGGGAGACTCTTCGGATTCAATACGGATGTCTATGGCCTTTTAGCCGCGCTTGAGCCTCGGGTGCCGCTGGAAGGGGCACGCGCGCTGGTAGTGGGTGCGGGAGGCGCGGCGCGGGCCGCAGTCTTCGCCCTTCGGGGCAAAGGCGCGGAGGTATTCATCCTGAACCGTACCCCGGCCACCGCGTTAAGTCTGGCGAAGCAGTCCGGCTCAAGAATCGTGAAGCGCAATGAACTCCCAAAAATGAGCTTCGATCTCATCTTGAATGCCACGCCAGTCGGCATGGGAGCTGACAAGAACACCCCGCTGGAGGAAAACGAGCTGAACGCCTTGTGGGTGTTTGACTCGGTTTACAACCCGATCGAAACCCCGCTCCTGAAGCTGGCGCAATCAAAGGGGCTTGGCACGATCAGCGGGGCGGAGATGTTCCTGCACCAGTCGGTGCGGCAGTTTGAGATTTGGACGGGAAAACCAGCGCCGCTGGATGCCATGCGGCAAGTGCTACTGCGCCAGTTGGGCGCGATTGGAGTGGAGAACGCCTCACCGATTCCGACGGTGGTTCCACCGAAGGTAAAAGCGGTAAACGCCATCGCTGCCACCGAGGAAGTCAACGAGGTCCCCGCTCCAGCGCCGGCGAATCGCGACGCGGCGGAAGCCCCCAAGCCTGAGGCAAAGGCGCCCGCTAAGCCGGTGGAGAAAAAAGCCCTTGCAAAGCCGATTGTGAATGAAGCTGCGGCAAGAGCCGCGACTCCCAAAGCCGCGCCGGTGAAAAAGACGCCAGTGAAGGCCGTCAAGAGTTCCGCAATCGCCGCAAAGAAGCCGTCGGCAAAAACCGTGAGCAAGGCACCCGCCAAGCCCTCGGCGAAAAAGGCTTCTACAAAACCGGCTGCAAAATCCCCAGGCAAGGCCAGGAAGTAGGGACAACGGGTAGGTTCAAGGTTTCAAAGGTTTCAACAAACGAAGCGACGGGGCCGCGTCTGGTTCTCCAACACAATGTTCCGTTCCCTGACGCTGGGTGGTTGGATTTGTTCTTGATTTCAACTTTGAAACCTTGAAACCTCACCTAAGATGCCTCTTTCCGGTTCTTGATGTCCGCGAAGAGGACCACGCGGTTGCGGCCTCGGGTCTTTGCCTCATACAGAGCGGCGTCGGCGGCTTCCAGCAGATCGCGCTTGAACATGGCTTCTTCGGGAAAGAGCGCTACACCGATACTGATGGTGAGGTGCTCGGGTTCTCCACTGGGTTCGACCCCGGGCTGGGCTCCTGTTCCGGTAAGAAAGTTTGCGTGCTCGACGGCCTGCCGCAGGCGATGGGCGACGAGCATGGCTCCCTGAAGGCTGGTTTCGGGAAGCAGTAGGATGAACTCCTCTCCGCCATAGCGGGCAGCCGTATCAATTTCGCGCAAATCGCGGGTGAGTATCGCTGCAACGTCCCGGAGCACAATGTCGCCGGCCTGGTGGCCGTGGGTGTCATTGAGGCGTTTGAAGTAGTCGATGTCGATCATGAGAATTGCCATCGGCGTGCCTCGCCGCTCTGCGCGGGCAAGTTCGAGGTCGAGCTGCTGCTCGAAGTAGCCGCGGGTCTTGAGTCCGGTGAGAAAATCGGTAAAGGCAAAGCGCAACAGCGTCTCGTTCGAGTAATCCCGAGCTAACATGCTTTCGGCAACCAGTGAGAGAATCCACAGAAGTTGTGCGTCTTCGCGCGAGAAGCTGTCTGTGCGCTCGCCGAAGAGCTGCAGTGACCCCATGACTCGGTTGCGCACAAACAGCGGCACCACGAGGACGCTGGCCGCGTTCATGGTTTGCAACAGCAAGTCAGTCTCAGCCAGACAGTGCCGGGTGAGCAGGAGAGGCCGCGCCAGCTTAGCCGACCAGTAGTTGAGCACATTGGCCCGCGAATGGCTCGCATCGTCGGGAGCCGGCATGTCGCGCGTCACGCGAACGCGCATATCCTCGGAATCCTCGTCCCAGAAGTAAACGGCTCCGCGCATGAAGGTGACAATCTCGCCGGCCAAGTCGCAAATCAGGTTGAGGGTGGATGCGAGTTCCATCTCCAAACCCGCCAGCATACTCATCCGCAGCACCACGTTGACCTCGTGGGCGCGCCGGACGATCGTGTCCTCGTGCAGCTCCGAGAAGACCTCGACGGCAAAACGCTCAAGCGGCGCGGATTCAGGTAAAGAGGATGGGTTCACCATTTCGCATGGAGATGAGCACGGGCGGCACTTTCTTGTCGCCTGGGTGGAGCGCATGGGGTGCCGCTTGCCTTGTGATGCCACAGATGAGCTTTATGCCGCCCAACCGCAAATGCCGCTCAATGATTATTTTATTGCTTTTAGTTGCAAATTTAAGCAATTCGCTTTAGGATTTGGATGGCTAAGACTACCTTGGATTTACCGCTATTCAGATGCTTGATTTACGGGTTGGATTCCAGAAAGAAGATTCCTCAATGAACTGGCTGCCAGGCAATAAGAGGGATCCCGGGACGCATAACGAGCCCTGGAACCAAACCATACCGCAGGCGAGCAGACGAAAAAGCATGGATAGTATGAACCGCCTTCCCCAACCTGCCTCATTTTCGAAGTTCCACTTCAGTTGAAACTGGTCCTCATCCCCTGGTGTGACGTTTGCCGGGAGTCGTTGGAGAGCGAAGATGGCGTGGTACGCATACTGCATCAGCGAACAGTCGAACTTTCAGCAAGGCCGGGTCCGTCGTCCGTTCTTAATCGAATCCCTCAAAGGCGTAAATTCAAGCCCGGTGCGGGGGTTCCCCTGCGGCGAGTTTGTCGTGATTGTCAGCGAAATTGAACATGGAATGGCGCTGACCCAGCAATCGGTGATGGAACATGCGCGCATCGTGAGCGAGTGCTTCAAGGTGGCTACATTGCTGCCATTTAAGTTTGGCACTGTCTTTGAATCCGATGACGCTTTGCGCCAGGCCATCCGTAACAACAAGAAAACATTTGCAGATTCGATCGCCAAACTCCGCGGCAAGAGCGAAATGCACATCAAGGTTACGGTGCGCGAAGGCAAGGCGATCGCCGAGGTATTGACCTTGTTGCCGCACAAAGCCGGGGGCGAATACCTCACGAAGCTAAGGGAACAGGCCAGCCGCGACCGGGAGCGGCAGTCACGCGCCCGAGCCCTATCCGTACAGGTAAATAAGCTGCTCAGCCCGCTGCAGGAAGAAGTCTCCTGCAAAAGGGTTGATACTGGAATGGTGCTGGATATCGCGCATCTGATTGAATCCGCTGGAGTAGAAAAATACCAAAGCCGATATTCCAGCGCCCTGCGACAGTTCAAGGGCGTGGAGATTTCCCTCACCGGCCCTTGGCCGCCCTACCATTTCATGCCCAGTCCAGGCAAAGTTCGCACCGTCCTCAACAATAACTGACCCCATTCGAGATACACAAAGAGAGGCTAGGCCAACGCCAGCGTCTCTTTGTGTATCTCAAGCTGAATTTATCTAGAATCTGACGGCTGGATGAACTATCACCTTAGTGGTAAGTGTGTACATATGAGTGATATGTTTATGCCAACCTTTAGAACCCGAAGTAGAACACTCCCGGAACTGGATGTGTACCCGCAGACCACTTTCAGGGTGCACAAGACACAATAAAAGCATTCTCGCATGCAACTGTTTTCTGATTAAAATACTCTAGATAGATTACTCCTGAACATTTCGTGACAGGAAGTTCAGTTTTGTCCGGTGAAAAGCAGCAGCGCTAGTAACCCATGGAAGGCGTTCGAATGCACGGTTCCACCAGACCAAGAGTACTCATCGTGGACGACGATCGCGCTCAGTCTCACTTTTTGAGCGCGCATCTGATGCGCCGCAGCTACGACGTGAGCTCCGCTTCCACGGGGGATGAGGCGATCCGGATGTTCCGGGTTTTTGACCCGGCCCTCGTCTTGCTCGACGCGGATGCGCGCGGGATGGAGGGAATGGAGACTCTGGAGAGGCTGAAGCAGATCAAGCCGGATGTATCCGTGATCATGACTGCTAGCAGCGGCGCGCCTGAGATGATTTTCCGGGCCTCAAAGCTTGGAGCGGATGATTTCATGGCGAAACCGATTGATCTTCCTGCACTGGATCAGCGCATGGCTCGCCTGTTGGATGGACAACGATTGACCAGTGAAGTAACGCGGCTTCGCGACCATGTCCGGCGGCAGAGTGACGGCAATATGTTATTCGGCACCAGTCCCAAAATGGAGGACGTAAAAAACACCATTGAGCAGGTTGCGGACACCAATGCCACCGTGCTGATCCGTGGAGAAAGCGGCACCGGCAAGGAAGTTGTAGCAAGGATGGTATTTTCCCATTCGCTGCGCAGCGAGAAACCGTTTGTAAAGGTGAACTGTGCGGCGATTCCGCATGAACTGCTGGAGAGCGAATTGTTCGGCTATGAACCTGGAGCCTTTACGGGAGCGAATCGGCAGAAGCTGGGTAAGTTTGACCTGGCCCACGGGGGTACGATCTTCCTCGATGAAATCAGCGAGATGCATCCGGCGCTGCAGGCAAAATTACTCCACGTTCTGCAGGATGGCGGATTCGCGCGACTTGGAGGAAAGCGTGACATCGCGGTCGATGTCCGGGTGCTGGCCGCAACCAATAAACAATTGGAACGCGCCGTAGAGGAAGGCCTTTTCCGCGAAGATCTGTTCTACCGCTTGAATGTGGTGAGCATTCATATTCCACCGTTGCGGGAACGGCAGGAGGAAATCCCCATCTTCCTCGACTTTTTCTTGCGCAAGTACAGCGAATACTATGGAAAGCAGCCGCCTCCGTTCACCGATTATGCGGTGAGCCGCATGATGGAGTATTCCTGGCCTGGAAATATTCGTGAGTTGGAGAACCTGGTAAAGCGCTATGTGATCGTTGGCAACGAATCGCAGATCATCCGCGAACTTTCAACCCACAAGCCAATGCTTTCGCCCTCGAGTGGCAGCCTACCTCCGATTTCGGAACCAGAACGGAGCGTCCAGCCGATGTTACGTCCGGAGCGCTCAAGTCCAGAGCCCGAGAGCGCACTTTTTTCCCCGCCGGGGGACTTGGGTGTGGAATCGCTCTCTCTGTTGGAAATTGGGCGGCGGGCCGCCATGAGCGCGGAACGCGAGGCGATTGAGCGCGTACTGAATGAAACCCGCTGGAACCGTCGACTGGCAGCAAAGATCTTGAAGGTGAGTTACAAAGCTCTCCTGAACAAATTGAAAGTCATGGAAGAGCAGGATAACTTCAAGAAGAAGTCGGCGAATGCTAACTAGTGGCACTAACCTGCCATCGTTACATGCCAGATTTGACGGAAATTCGCCGCAGCCTCCATCGAAAATTTTCTCTCGTCTAGCTAACTGGTTATGAAATGAATCGTTTAGAGATTTTGTCTTGAGAGTAATAGAAAATCGGTTCGGCTGGCTTGGCACGTGCATCTAAGGAAAGTAACAAAGAGGCCGTAACTCAAATGGATTTCCCTCTCAAGAGGTATCGACTTCCTCAAGGCTGCTTTGCTGTTAGGAGCGGCGTCTAGCAATTTCCTGCCTATCAGATTCCCACCCTCCCTTGCCTCTTTCTGAAAGCGACCCTGAACAGGTCGCTTTTTTGTTGCGGCGCGCGAGTGCGATTTGCTCTCCGCCGCGTCCTTTCGCAGCACCTTGGAACAACGCAACGCAGGTAGCGGAGAACAATTGCATTGACCGTTTGAACCGGCTGCTAATATGATTCATTGCTTGTGGCTGTTGGCTGGATTAGCGCCTAAAGAGATCGCTGAGACTATGGACAAACGAAAGCTGGAACACTACAGGAATCTGTTGGAAGCCAGGCGGCTCAATCTGCGCACAAGCGTAGCGCGAACCGAGGAGGACGGTCGCGCCGCGCAGGTGACGGACTCCGCGCAAGACATTGTCGATCGCGCATCCAGCTCCTATCAAAAGGAGTTTCTATTCGCGCGCAGCAACAGCGACCGGCAATTCTTGCAGATGGTGGAACACGCGCTGTCCAACATTGCGGAAGGCACTTACGGAGAATGTGAACAGTGTGGCGATGAAATCAACGAACGCCGCTTGGAGGCCGTTCCATGGGCACGCCATTGCATCGGTTGCCAGGAAAAACTGGAGCGCGGCGAACTGCAGCAGCAAGCCCAGGAGGGCTAAGCCGCAACCGCAGAGCCGTTGCGAACTGACCGCGCCTGTCAATAAATTGAAATTTTGAGAATGTAAGAAGCCGGAGCGCGTCCGGCGCAGCGTACCGAAGGCGCGCGTGATTACGGCGCAGCCCCCCAAGCACACATGGAATTATGCAAATCAATGCCTCGCGGGAGCGGGGCATTTCACTTTACGTGAACATCCGGTTTGTCTTCGAAGAAAATTTCAGAAACCTTGCGGCGCAACATCGATCCACCGAAGGCACCGGCGCATCCGGGCAGCGAGACCAGAACGGAACCGGCAATGCTGGCGCGAGTGAAGTGGGCGGTAGGGATGACGAAACTGGCAATCAGTATCGCGAGCGGAACGGGAATTCCGACAAACAGAACCCACCTCCAGGGGCGCGCAGGACGCAGCAGGCCGAGCATCATCGTAACCACGGTCACGGCCAGGGCCGAGAGCAGAGGGTCGGGTTCCTCCATGGTCTCCACCATAACGTGGAGCCAGCCGCAGCCAACTCCGAGGAGTAGCGCGAAGAGGCCGAATAGAAATGGAAAGCGTTCAGGTTTGCATGATGTCATGAGGGGGTATTTTCCTTGCGGAGCGATTCTATCCTCTATGCTAGCGATGGACAACTTTTGGAACTCGAGGCGGCTTGCAACGGAAGAGCGCGGGGGCTATCGTTTCAGATATGTTCAGAACCGTGGAAGATTTCCTAGACTCGTGGAAGATGGAAAGCAACTCGACGCTGCGGGTGTTTGGCGCATTGAGCGACGCCTCGCTTTCGCAGAGCGTCACCTCCGGCGCATACTCGCTGGATTCGTTGGCAAAGCACATCACAATCAGCATCCTGAAGATTCCCGAGCACGCTGGGCTCCTGACGATGCCTGCGGAACAGCCCCCGATGGATACCGTTGCCGGCATTGTCTCCGCGTACGAGCACAACGCAAAGCAGGTTGCGGACGCCGCAGGAAAGTTGAATAGCAAGCAACTGGCAGAGGAGATTCCAGTCTTTGGCCGCACCATGCGCAGGGGACAGGTACTGGCAATGTTGATCGCGCATCAAGCGCACCATCGCGCACAGATGACGGTGCTGATGCGTCAGGCCGGACTCAAAGTGCCCGGCGTGTACGGACCCTCGGAGGCTGACAAGGCCGCGATGGCAGCAAAGAAATAGCCGGGCGCTCGGCAATCGCAGTTTGCAACTTTGCCCGAGTTACTCGTACTTGTAAAAGCCACGCCCGGACTTGCGGCCAAGCCAACCGGCATCGACCATCTTAATCAGCAGCGGGCAGGGGCGATATTTGCTATCGCCAAGTCCGCTGTGCAGCACGCGCAGAATATCAAGGCAAACGTCGAGACCGATGAAATCGGCAAGAGTGAGCGGGCCCATCGGATGCGCCATGCCGAGTTTGAATACCTCGTCGACAGCCTCGGGCGTGGCTACGCCTTCCATCACGGCAAAAATCGCCTCGTTAATCATAGGCAGAAGAACGCGGTTGCTCACGAAACCCGGAGAGTCATTGACCTCGACCGGTGCCTTGCCAAGGCGCTCGGCAACGGTTTTGACGACAGCGTAGGTCTCATCGCTGGTCGCAATGCCGCGAATGACCTCGACCAATTTCATGACCGGCACGGGATTGAAGAAGTGCATTCCGATGACGCGGTCCGGGCGCTTGGTTTGTCCAGCCAGCTTGGTAATGGAAATGGACGAGGTGTTGGAGGCAAGGATCGTTTCCTCTGGGCAGAGCTGATCAAGCTGCTGGAAGAGTTGCTGCTTGATTTCAAAGCGCTCGCTGGCGGCTTCAATCACAAGTTGACACCTGGCCAAACCGTCGCGCGATAGCGTCCCCTGAATACGCGCCAGCGCGCCATCGCGATCCGCAGGCGAGAGTTTCGACTTCTCCACCTCGCGCGCGAGATTCCTGCCGATGGCGGCAAGGCCGCGATCGAGGAAACGCTGCTCCACTTCCACCAGGGTCACTTGGAACCCCGCTTTGGCGCAGACATGGGCGATGCCGTTGCCCATGGTTCCGGCGCCAACCACACCGATGGTTTGGATGTTCATGTGCTTCTCCTTGAACCCAATTCCCGACGAACCGATGAGTGTAGCAGAGGTAAACGCGGATGACGCGCCCACCCACACCTGCGCGTCCGCTGCACGCTGAGAAAACAGTCTGGCCTACTCAGGTCGGGGCTGCTAGAATTGATTGCTCCTGCTCTTTTTTCCCAGGGCGCGGAATACCCTGCGCCCAATCGTCCGGGTGCGTGTACCGGCCACGATTTTAGCTCTGATGGAGGCTCTAATGAGACTCGGACGTGTTCTTTTGTTCCCGCTGTCGTTGATTCTGCTGGTTGTGCTCTGCGCATGCGCCAATAACGTCTCAAACGTTGCATCGGTCACGCTTTCCGCTCCCAGTTCGACCATTACCGCAGGCCAATCTATCCAAATCACTGTTACCATCGCTTACTCTGACAGTGGCTCGACGGCGGCTGGTACCAGTATTACCTATGCCTCGTCAAACACGGCGGTAGCAACAGTCGATGCCTACGGCAACGTAACCGGCAAGAGTCAGGGCACGGCCGTCATCACGGCCACGACTCAGGGAGTAAGCGGCACCATCAGCATCACGGTTGGGCCCGCTGCACTCGGCTCGTTCTCATTCTCCGCGACTAACTTTTCTTTGCCCTTGGGACAAAGCAGCGCGCTCCAGTTGAGCGGCACCCTGACGGATGGAACGGCTGCAACTACTTCCACCTTTTCCGCATGTTCCTGGACTTCTTCGAACCTCAATGCCGTCACCCTGAGCGCTGCCACTGGCGCGTCAAACACCTTGCAAGGCAAGGGCACCGGTTCGAGTACGATTACTGTCACCTGCGGCACCCTTACGCCAATCGCCACCACAGTGACGGTAACGGCCCCGACGATCGCCTCGGTCACGGTAACGCCCGCCAATCCGAGCGTTAGCGTGAACTCCACGCAGCAGTTTACGGCCACCGCGACCATGACGGACAACTCTATTCAAGACGTGACCACCAGTGTGACCTGGTCATCTTTAGACACCGCGAAGGCAACCATCACAACTGGAGGATTGGCTACCGGCGTCGCTGCCGGAACTACCACCATCAAAGCAACGCCATCCGTCGGAACTGCTGGTTCCACGCTGCTGACGGTTGTGGCGCTGACCCCGAACATCGCGCTTGCCTATCCACTGGACAGCACCGACAGCCGGTTGGCGGAAGCCACAGTAGGCTCTGATGGCACCCTCTTAGCCGTGCTCGGTTCACCGCTGAACGGAGTCTCCGGCGTCACCTTGGCGGCGCATCCCGCTGGCACGAATTTGTATCTCGGAAATAATACGGCGACCCTCTCCGGCTATACGAGCAGCGTGGTCAACGTCTCCGTCAACAAGTCGACGGGGATACTGACATTCCCGTCGTACAGCGATGCTCCCTCAGCTTTTCTGTATAGCCTCGTGCCCAATCCGAACGGACAATTCCTGTACGGAATTGAAAAGAACAGCGCCTCGTCGATTCTGATAGAAACTCTCACGCTCGACTCGACGACGGGCCGTCCTTCCGGCGCAGCGCATACGACCTACGTACTCAATGACACTTTTTCCGGCAGCATTCGTGTGACGTTCAACAGCAGCGGCTCTATCATGTACGTAGCTGGCCAGGATTACGTCCCCGGAAACATTCCCCCACTTGGAACGCCGCGAATCTACGCGTTCCAGGTCGACCCAACCACCGGCGCTCTCACCCTGCTGCAAAATCTCTCCTTGTCTCTGGTGGTCAATGGCGGCCTGAGCCTGGATTCGACTGGTAAGTTCCTGCTCGCCGGCGTCACGGATTCCAACACGGGTGCCTCCTCGATCCAGGTATTCAGTATTGACGGATCCAGGCAGCTATCCCCGGCAAGCGCCTACGGAACTTACACCGCATCTGGCGTTGCCATTCACGGCGCGAACGGATATGTGTTTGCGGCAGGAGTTGGCCTGGGAAGCGGCAACACAGGGCTTGCGGTGTTTAGTCTTGATGGATCGGGGAACCTGGTGCAACTGGCCACCATCGCCATACCGGCGACAGTGAACGACATGCATGTGAGCAATGATGGCCAGTACCTAACCGTGCTGTTGAACAATCAACTGTCAACCTATAGCTTCAACTCTTCTGCGAGTACGTTGACGCCCGTGAGCACGGTGGCAACCGGCGGAGGGAGCTTCAACCAGATGGCATACATTCCACTGAATTAGAGCGGTTCCTCAGAAGCGTGCTGGCCGATGCGCTATAGTCTTGTGATGTTTAAGGGGGTGGGCAAATTGCCCACCCCCTTTTAATTACCCTGAGTACGTGCGTACAAATTGCGCTATTTCCCTTTGGCGACGGCAATGCGAGCTTCGGCGCGTGCAAGCGCTAGCGTGGCATCCTCAAGTTCCGCGGAATCCACGGCGTCTTTCAATCGCTGCTGGGCGCGGTCGCGGGCTGCTTCGGCACGAGGCACGTCAATGTCTTCGGAAAGCTCGGCAACCTCCGCGAGGATAGTAACTCTGTCGGGAAGCACCTCGGCAAAGCCCCAGGCCACCGACAAACGAGTTGATACGCCTGCCTTCGTGTACGTGATTTCGCCGACCGCGAGCTCGGTAATAAGCGGTGCGTGGCCGGGAAGGATTCCGAGATAGCCGCCGCGGCCGGGAATCTGAATTGCTTCAGCCTGGTCTTTTACGACCTGGCGTTCCGGCGTCACAATTTCGAGTTCGATAGTATCTGCCATGTGGATGTCCCGGTCTCCGCACGGGCCCAGAAAGCGGTCCGCGCGGCATACCCGTGATTCTTACGCCTTCGCCTTCATCTGCTCGGCGGCCTCGAGAACTTCCTCGATAGATCCCTTCATGTAGAAGGCCTGTTCGGGAACGGCGTCGTGCTTGCCGTCAATGATTTCCTTAAAGCTGCGAACGGTGTCCGCGACCTTGACGTACTTGCCGGGGAATCCCGTGAACTGCTCAGCAACGTGGAACGGTTGCGAGAGGAAGCGCTGGACCTTGCGGGCACGCGAGACCGTGAGCTTCTGATCTTCCGAGAGTTCGTCAATGCCGAGGATGGCGATGATGTCCTGAAGATCCTTGTAGGTCTGTAGCGTCTGTTTGACGCTCTGTGCCACGTCGTAATGATCCTGGCCGACGATGCGCGGATCAAGAATGCGCGAGGTAGAGGCCAGGGGATCGACCGCGGGGTAGATTCCAATTTCGGTCAGGGCGCGGTTCAGCACCGTGGTGGCATCGAGGTGAGCAAACGTTGTGGCCGGGGCAGGATCGGTCAAATCGTCGGCAGGCACGTAAATGGCCTGCACCGAGGTGACGGAACCCTTCTTGGTCGACGTGATGCGCTCCTGCAATTCGCCCATTTCGCTCGCAAGGTTGGGCTGGTATCCCACGGCCGACGGCATACGTCCGAGGAGGGTTGAAACCTCCGAGCCAGCTTGCGTGAAGCGGAATATGTTGTCAATGAACAGCAGAGTATCGGCACCCTCGGCGTCGCGGAAATACTCGGCGACAGTAAGCCCCGTGAGAGCCACGCGGAGACGCGCCCCTGGAGGCTCGGTCATCTGGCCGTAAATAAGCGCGGCCTTGGACTTGGAGGGATCGCCCGCAACAATGACGCCGGACTCCTGGAATTCGAGCCACAGATCGTTGCCCTCGCGGGTGCGCTCGCCGACTCCGGCAAACACCGAATAACCACCGTGCTGCTTGGCGACGTTGTTAATGAGTTCCTGAATGACAACCGTCTTGCCCACTCCGGCGCCACCGAAGAGCCCGATCTTGCCGCCCCTCAAAAATGGCTGAATTAGGTCGATGACCTTGATCCCGGTCTCGAACATTTCGGCCCGGGTGGACTGTTCATCGAAGGCCGGAGCCAGGCGATGAATCGGCATGCGTGTATCGGAACCGATGGGGCCGAGGTCATCGACAGGCTCGCCGATCACGTTCATCACGCGGCCCAGTGTCTGGCGGCCAACGGGAACGCTGATGGGGCCGCCAAGATCGATGGCCTTCATGCCGCGGACCATGCCTTCGGTGGGCTGCATGGCAACGCAGCGGACGCGGCCTTCACCGAGATGCTGTTGCACCTCAAGAATGACGTCGATGGCCTTGGGAACCGTGAAGCCCTCGCTGACCACGCGAAGCGCGGTGTAGATGAGCGGAATCGCCGTCTCGGCGAACTGCACGTCCACGGCGGGACCGGAGATCTTGATGACGTGACCGATATTTTCTGGCATATGAGCAGAACCTAGTTTCAAAATTTCAAGGTTTCGGAGTTCCAAGGTTAAACCCTTGAAAGCAGAAACCGGTGGAACTGATCCCTTCGCAGAGTTACGCGAATATTCGTTTACAACGCTGCGGCTCCGCTGACAATCTCGATGAGTTCCTTCGTGATCGCGGCCTGACGGGCGCGGTTCATCGTGAGGGTCAACGAGTCAATCAGGTCACCCGCATTATTTGTCGCAGAATCCATGGCGGTCATGCGGGCGGCGTGTTCAGCCGCCACCGACTCCAGCATGGCGCGGTAGATCTGCACGATGACATACTTGGGAAGCAGCGCGCGAAACAACGTTGCGGCGGGCTGCTCGTAGATGTAATCCACCTGCGACGTTCCAAATCCGGCGGCTTGACGATCAATCTCGCTGGTATCCCGCGCCTCGAGTTCGACGCCGGCGGAGGTCGCAGCCTCGCCAATCCTCTCCCGCTCTTCCACGGAAAGCTCGATGGCCGCCTCGATGTCGCGCTCGCCGATCGAGCCGACTGGCAGAACCTGCTCCACCACGAGGCGCTGTGCGATCACCGACTTGAACTCATTGAATACTACGTAAACAGCATCGATTTCCGCTTTGGCATAGCGCTCGATAATGTCTTCCGCAATAGGCGAAACATGGCTGAATTGCGGAGCCTTGAGAATACCCACATGCTCGCCCGTGACCCGAACGCCCGGAGAGACCGCGCGCGCTTCATCCGCCGACTGCGCGGGATAGCGGCGGCGGAAGTAGTCGCGGCCCTTGCGGCCCACGCACTCCACATCCACATTGATGTTTTGCTTGGTCTCAAGGAAGCGCTGGGCAGCCTTCAGTAAGTTGGAGTTGAAGCCCCCGGCCAATCCACGATCGCCGGTAACAACCACGAGAACGATGTTGCGTTCCTCGCGAGTCTCCAGCAACGGATGCTTGGCCTTGCCCGTATCGGAATCGATCACGTCGGCACGCTGCACCAGCGAACGAAGCACGTTGGCCAGCATCTGCGCATAGGGGCGGGCAGCCAGGGCGCGGTCCTGGGCGCGACGGAGCTTGGCGGCAGACACCATCTTCATGGCCTTGGTAATCTGCCGCGTGCTCGTCACACTGCGGATACGGCGCCGGATATCGAGAACGCTAGGCATATTCGTTTACTCTGCTATTGCCTTTACTGGACAGCCACGGCTGTTTTGCGCTCTGCGCCGCGTTCGGCGACAAAGCGTTCTTTTGCTTCCTTGATAGTCTTGGCAATATCGGCCTTGATGTCGTCGGTAAGAGCCTTTTTCTCCGCAATATTCTTGAACAGCGCCGGATTCACCGTATCGACGTAAGAATAGAGAGCCTTCTCAAATGGGCGCACCTCACTCACCGCCAGATCATCCAGGAAGCCGTTGGTGCCGGCATAGATCGCGAGAACCTGGTGGGTGAACGGAAGCGGCTCAAACTGCCCCTGCTTGAGCAGTTCGACAAGGCGCGCGCCGCGATTCAACTGAGCCTGCGTAGCCTTGTCAAGATCAGAACCGAATTGCGCGAAAGCAGCCAGTTCGCGATACTGTGCGAGTTCCAGTTTGAGGCTGGAACCAACCTGCTTCATGGCTTTGATCGCCGCCGAGAATCCGACGCGCGAAACCGAGATACCAACGTTTACCGCCGGACGTACGCCGGAATTGAATAGATCGGCTTCGAGGAAAATCTGCCCGTCGGTGATGGAGATGACGTTGGTCGGAATGTAAGCCGAAACGTCGCCAGCCTGCGTTTCAATGATGGGCAGCGAGGTAATCGAGCCGCCGCCAAGCTTGTCATTGAGTTTGCACGAGCGCTCCAGCAAGCGGGAATGAAGATAAAACACGTCGCCAGGATAAGCTTCGCGTCCCGGCGGACGGCGGAGCAGGAGCGATATCTCGCGATAAGCCACGGCGTGCTTCGACAGATCGTCGTAGATAACCAGGGCATGGCGCTTGGTATCGCGGAAGTACTCGGCAATCGCGGTGCCGGAGTAGGGCGCAATGTATTGCATGGGCGCCGGATCGGAGGCCGAAGCGACAACCACGACGGTGTAATCCATCGCGCCGTTCTCTTCCAGTGTCTTTACCACCTGCGCAACCGTGGAGCGCTTCTGCCCGATCGCCACATACACGCAGATCAAGTCGCCGCCCTTCTGGTTGATGATGGTGTCAATGCAGATGGCGGTCTTACCGGTCTGGCGGTCGCCAATGATCAGTTCGCGCTGTCCGCGGCCAATCGGAATCATGGCGTCGATGGCCTTGATGCCGGTCGCCATGGGCTCGCGTACTGGCTGTCGCGCAATAACGCCGGGGGCAACGGTCTCAACCGGATTGAACTGAGTGGTGACAATCGGCCCCTTGTCATCAATGGGCTGACCGAGAGCGTCGACCACGCGGCCGATCATGGCATCGCCCACAGGCACGCTCATGATCTTCCCTGTGCGCTTAACCTCGTCGCCTTCTTTGATTTCCGTAGCCTCGCCAAGCAGCACGGAGCCAACCTGATCCTCGTCGAGGTTCATGGCAAGACCCGCGATACCGTGCGGAAAGGAGAGCAGTTCGCCGGCCATAACTTTGTCTAGGCCATGGATACGGGCGATGCCGTCACCAACCGAGATAACGGTGCCGACTTCATCCACCGTGATCTTGGTTTCGTAGTTTTCAATTTGCTCACGAATGAGCTGGGTAATCTCGTCTGCTTTAATCTGGGCCATTTTTGCTCTCAGCCACCGGCTATCCGCCGGAAGGGCACTTCGATATTTACTAGCTCTCAGTCAACTGCTGGCGAATGCGCTGCAACTGGCCGCGCACGGAGCCGTCATAAATTGTGCTACCCACTCGAACCGTCACTCCACCCAATAACTTTTCGTCGGTTGCGTAGTGCGGCAGAATAATTCTGCCAGTAAGGCGCGAGATTTCGGCGATCAACGCGGCGCGCTGATCGGTAGCAAGCTCGCGGGCGCTGGTGATTTCGGCATCGACGCGTCCACTACGGCTGTTGAGCTCGATTTCCAGCTGTTTGGCAATCTCCGGCAGAAGTGCAATGCGGTCCTGATCGATTAGCACCGCAACGAAGTTGCGGACGGGGCGATCAGTCACGCCGACCTTCGCCGCAAGAGCGTCAAGAACCCCTCGCTTCTGCTCCACCGCGATAGCGGGCGATTCCCACACCTCACGCAACTCGCGGCTCAACTGAAAGGCGGACACCAGGGAGTGTAGCTGTGCGACGGCCTTGGCGGGATCCAACTTAGTGTCGGCAATTACGTCGGCAAAAGCGCGTGCGTAGCGGCTGGATACTTCTGCCATTATTGGCCATCCTTTCCAAGTTGGGCGGCAAATCCACGAACCAGAGCCTGATCGGTAGCGTCATCCACCTTGATTTTCTTTTCCGCAAGATCGACCGCAAGGCCAGCAACAAATGATTTCAGCTCACGCTGCGCAGTGCGCGCGGCTGCGGCAATCTCCTGCTCGGCAGCGGCAACCACGTTCTTTGCGTCCTGCTCGGCCGCAGCCTTGATGCGTTCTTCCTCTGCGCTAAAATCGGCTTCGGCGGCAGTACGGAGTTCGGCAATCTCGGTATCGAGCTTGGCGAGGCGGCTTTCAATCTCGCCAAGACGAGCGCTGGCTTCGGCGCTAACCTTTCGAGCTTCTTCAATACCCTTTCGGATCTCAGCCGTGCGGGGCGCAAATCCGTTGGGAAGAAGGTATTTCTTCACAACCCAGTACAGTCCCGATGCGAGGATGACAAAATTGATGGTCAGGAAAATCCAGTAAATGGATTCCTTCGAGAGTCCCGTCGCCTTGGCTGCCTTCCTGACGATGGGAGAATATTTGAACTGTATGTTCTCTTCTTCATCCTCTGCAGGGGCGTTCTCCGCTCCAGCCTGAACGGAAGCCTTGCCGTGCTCGCCCTTCGGCGCCTTTTCGACGTTGGCAGCTTGTGCGCTTGGGGCCAATGCCGGGGCCGGGGCTTGAACACTGGACTGGGCAAAGAGCAAGCCTGTCGCAACCACGAGGCCAGCGGCAAGAAGATAAATTCGCATCGTTTTAGGCATTGCGCTCAACATCATCATCGGCCGCCTAAGCTCGGCACCGTAGCGGAGCCGCTAGACCGTAGTACGGTCTGAATGATCTGAGTGGCAATGCGGTCGCTGTCGGCATGAAGAGTGGCACGCGCCGCAGCGGTTTCATGGTCGAGCTGGTCCTTGGCCGCCGCGACTTGCTGCTGGGACCGTTCGCGAGCCTGGGCCACGGCGGCGGCGCGAGCGTCGATCGCCTGCTTGCGCCGATGATCTAACGCCTTAAAAACGGCAAGCCGCGCCTCGCGAAGGCGGGTTTCGTATTCGGACGCACGCACAGCGGCAGCAGCGGCGTCTGCGCGCGCCTGCTCAACGGCCCCTTGGGTCAGTCTGCGACGCTCGGCAAGAACGGCCTCCAACGGCTTGTGAATTATGACGTTATACATGCCATAAAGCACCAGAAGAAGCACCCCTGTGGGGATGGCGCCGAGCAGTAATTCACCTAATTGCCTGAGGGTTTGTTCCATATCAATATTGTGAGTTCAACGGCCGGGAAAGCAGAGAGTTAAGGGAACTTCCTGAAGCTATCACTCCCAAAGTTGTACTGTCAATATAAGCCTCATTGATCTTACCAATGAAGACCCGTTTTAGGTCTGAAATGGGTAGAAAAATTGAAATCTACTCTCGAACTTGCTTGACTGGCGGCCCAATAGCGCTACCATGGTGGAATCGCCTCCGATCCAATCCGGATCGAAATGGGCCCGTGGTTGAGGACGTCTTCCCGCTCCTCAATCACAGGCCCATTTGATTTTCGCGGAACATCCATCAGACAGCGGGTGATTTGCTTGGCTTGTCAGCCTTGCGGCGTACGCGAGGCTGGCCGACCACGGCTGGAGCGTCCACCACAAACTGGCTCAACTTGCGCAGCAGCGACTCGGGTGCATCGACCTCAAGATCCACCATTTCGTTTTCAGCGTAACGGCGCGAAACAACGATGCTGCGCGATTCAAGTTGCGCGAGAGCCTTCCCTTTCGACTGCGGAATTCGCAGCCGAGCCCGCGCGATGGGGTCCTGATCGAGATGCGCATCGATCGCGGCAAGCAGACGATCGAGGTGGAGCCCGAGGGCGGCTGATATATGCACGCTTTCTGGCGAGTCCTTCAGTGTGTCGCGTGCCTCCTCATCGAAAAGGTCGATCTTGTTTAGAACATGAATCTGCGGCTTATCGTAGGCTTCCAATTCGCGCAGCACCGACTCTACCTGCGCCATCTGCTCTGCGGCTGTGGGACTGGTGGCGTCCGTCACCTGCAGCAGAATCGCCGCGCGCTGAACTTCCTCAAGTGTCGCCCGGAAAGCTGAAACCAGCGTGGTCGGCAGGTTGCGAATAAATCCCACGGTGTCTGACAAGAGAATCTCGCGGCGCGACGGCAAGGTCACGGTACGCAAGGTGGGGTCGAGCGTGGCAAACATGCGCGAGCTTTCGACCACTCCCGCCTGGGTCAGGGCATTAAATAAAGTGGACTTGCCTGCGTTGGTGTAGCCCACCAAAGCTACCACGGGCACGGGAACGCTCTCGCGGCGCTGGCGCTGCTGTGCGCGGATGCGGCGGACATCCTCGATCTGCTCCTTGACGTGCTTGACCCGGCGATGGATTTTCCGGCGGTCCGTTTCAAGTTGGGTTTCACCGGGTCCGCGAGTACCAATTCCACCGCCAAGCTGAGACATTTCGGCTCCTCGTCCAGCAAGGCGCGGAAGCATGTACTCAAGCTGCGCCAGCTCAACTTGGAGCTGTCCCTCGCGGGTTCGCGCGTGACGGGCAAAGATGTCGAGGATCAACTGGGTGCGATCCACCACGCGGCAGTGAAATTCGCGTTCAAGGTTGCGAAGCTGGGAAGACGATAGTTCGTGGTCGAAGATGAGTACTCCGGCGTCCGCCATCTTAGCCGCGGCGGCGACCTCTTCAACCTTGCCGCGTCCGATCAGGGTTGCCGCATCCGGGCGATCACGGCGTTGCAACAATTCTCCTACAACCACGGCGCCGGCGCTCTCGGCCAGCTCGCGCAACTCAGCAAGCGACTCCTCGGCGTTGAACGGAACCGCATGGTCCTCGGTTTCCAGACGCACGGTTCTCGAGGCCGACTTGGCCTGGCGTGCCTGCGGAGGAATACGCTCAGACTTGCGAGCGGGGTCTTCCGCCGTATCGGCTCCGCCTGCGGCACGGGCGTGCGCACGGCTGCGAAACTCCACTCCGACGAGGAAAGCTCTCTCTGGCCCGCCGGGAGCGCGCGGCCGCTCGGCGGCGGCTGCCGCGACCTCCAGTGGACCGGGCAAACGACGCTCAGCGATACCTCACCCCTGCGACGTGGATGAGATAGGCGCGGCGGGCACCACGGGAGAAACCGCCGGCAAAGTCCCATGGGCAGGCCGCTCAAGATGGGGCGCGCGAGCCATGACAACGGTCGAGATGGCGTGCTTGAAGATCAACTGTTCCTGATTGTTGGTTTCGAGCACAACGGAGTATTTATCAAATGACCGGATACGGCCAGCCAACTTAACGCCGCTGAGAAGATAAATCGTAATGACTGACTTGTCTTTCCTCGCAGTGTTGAGGAATGAGTCTTGTATGTTCTGTGCCGGTTTGCTTTCCATCGGTCACTTTCTCCTTCAAGTAAAACAGCCAGAAAACCAAAAGCACCGCAACCGCCGAAAGATGACGGGTAGAACCTGTCCGGTGGGGGAAAGTGGCGTCACCCGGACAAGCCAATACGATACGGCCTAAACCGCACAATTTCAACTTAGATGTGAGATTGGCGAGCAGAGTTCCCTGCACGGCGGCGCAACGCACCGTTTTGGAGCAGGTTCGCCATCGTAATCGAGCACAAAAAACCGGGGAGCCTTGTAAGACTCCCCGGAAAGTGCAGTGCTGCTAAGTGTTACTAAACGTCCATCCTAGAAGCTGAAACGAATCTTCAGACGGATGGTACGCGCCAGCTCGTAGGCAATCGGCTTGCCGTAGGTGCTGTTCAGGGTGATGCCGTTGTTGTAGGTGTTGGTGTTCAGCAAGCTCTTCCAGTTGTACGGGTGCTCCCAAGCAGCGTACCCGGCGGCAGAACCAAAGGAGTAGCCGCCCGGAACAATGGCGCCGCCGTAGTACGCAGAATCAACCTGCGAGCCGTAGGCAACTGCCGAGTGCTGATTGAATACGTTGGAAATAGTTGCTTCGAAGCCAAGAACCTGCCGTTCGTTGCTCTTGTTGGTCTTGAACTCCTGAATCAGTGAAGCATCCGACTGCAGGTACCACGGGGTGCGACGGAGACCAACACCGGTTACCGTCAGCAATCCGGTGGTCTGATCCTGCGCGATGGTGGCCCACTTACCGCGGCCTTCAGGATAAACCGGAGCGTAGTTCGGCGACTGCCAGGCACCCACGTCCAGATAAGTGGAGAGCGGAGTACCTTGGTACATCGTTTGGAACCAGCCCAGGTTCGTGGTCGCCATTTTCCCTTCGTGCAGGGTGTAATAGGCATAGCCCTTGAAGGTGTTGGGACGATCCGTTGCCAGCAGCCCGTTTGCGGCCTTGCCGTAGGAATCAAACATGAAGTAGGTTTCGTCAAACGCACGGCTGTTGTTCGGGGAGTTACGTCCGCCACCACCGTCAGACAGATCGGTGCTGGTCAGGCCAGCGTAGTTACCGCGGAAGCGGCTATAAGTGTAGCTAACCATTCCAGACCAGTTCTTGCTGGGAGCCTTGTTGAGACGGAATTCCAAACCATCGTAGCTACGAGCCGGCTTGACGTTAGGCGGGCAAGCCGAGCCGCAAACTGCGTTGGTCGAGTCAATGCCTTCACCAGGGTTGAGCACGCTGAACACTTCGCTACCTTCCACAAAGTATCCGGCGTCTTCAATCACGTGGTCAACGCGGCGACGATCCCAGCGAACTTCCACTGCTAGATCGCGGTTTAGCTTGTAATCGGCACCAAAAACGCTCTCATGCTGGCGATAGGGCTTCAATCCAGCAACTGCGCCTTCCGTACCACGGTAGTTGATGTTTTCAATAAAGGTGTTGGTCGGCGCTCCCACGGGTTGCGGAGCCAGGAAAGCAGGTGCAGTCGGATCAAATCCGAAGCCGCTGGTGCAATAACGCTGATTGGCATCGGGAATTGGAACGATGTCCGTGACTGTGGAATCGTTCAATTGGTAAGCGCAGTTGTTCCACCACTGGCCGCCAAATGAGCTGATCGCCAGGTTCAGTTTCATGTTATCGGTGAATACGCCATAGCTGCCGAAGATCTTCATCTTGCCATCGCGGAAGACATCCCAGGCAGCGCCGATGCGAGGAGCAACCTTATCGCCCCATCCGAAGTTGATCGTGGTAGAGGGAAGACCGGTCGCGCCGTTCTCGTCCGGTAGGCTCTCTTTTTCAATACGGATACCGGCATTGACTGTCACGCCCTTGCCAAGTGTCCATGCATCCTGCGCAAAGAAGCTATGGTTCCAGCTGGTAGCCTGACCCTTGGTGCCTTGGTCAAATACCAGGAAGTAACCGTATGTTCCGGTCTGGTTGGGCTGGGTATATGCGTAGTACTCTGCACCGGGGAAGAGCTGGACCACAGGCTCGTTGTTCAACTGCCAGATGTCATTCGAAACGCGGTTCATCTGGTATCCGAACTTGAAGTTGTGGGTTCCTAACCATCCGCTCTTGAACCAGGCGAGATCCTGATCCAACTGGAAGTGCTTGTTGGCGTTCTTCTTTGTGTAGGTCTCGTCGACAGCTCCGCTGTTATATCCCGAGCCTTCGCCCAAACCGCTCGTTTGCCACGAGTAAACGGTGCCGGAGGTCGGCCAGCCAAAGTCGCGATAGTTCTCAAAGAAGTATCCGAAGCGGGTGGTCGAAACCAGGCGCGGATTAATTGTGTAGTCCGCACCGATGTTCATCGTGATATTCGGAGCTACATAGCCGTAGCCGTTCTGATAGTTAACCAGCGGATTGGTCGCATCGATGTTGTCAAAACCATTGGTCGAGTCGGCCAGCGGCTGAGCCGCGCCGCTTTCACGCTGCAACTGGTACAGATAAGAGGCGAAGATGTTCAGTTTATTGCTCGCCTTAAAGTCAATGCGGAGGTTCGAGTAGTAGGTCTGCTGATCACGACCGAAGATCTGAAGCCCTGCATCGTTATCATTCGTGCGGAAATTAACGGCGCGCGAGCGCGAGTAAATTTCAGGAGCGAAGCCTGCGAAGAACCAGAGGCGGTCCTTAATGATTGCGCCGCCGATGGTCGCATAAGGCTGCGTGTCGTGCATGCGATCCTTCTTCGGCTGGTAGCTCTGCGCCAACGGGTCAAACTGGCCAAGGGGATGAGCCTCTGAGACGCACCCACCGGGCCCGAGTTTGTACGCCTGACAGCCGAACGGATCGACGCGGGTGTAAGCGTTCGGCGATCCATCAAAAGAATCAGCTTCAAGGCTCGCGCCGAGTTCGCCGTGCCACTGGTTGCCGCCCTTCTTCATGACGACGTTAACAACGCCGCCGAGGGAGCCGCCGTGCTCAGCTTCAATTCCCGAGCTCTTCACCTGGACTTCTTGAATGAACTCGAACGGTACGTTCGTATGCGAGTAGCCGCCGATCAGATTGGCGGTTTCCTGGCCTTCAACGAGGTAGGAGTTTTCTGAGTCAGCGCCGCCAGCCACGGAGAAGCCGTAGGCGTTGCCGTTGGAACCGTTGCCCGGGGAGGTATTGCCGTTACCGGTGCCACCCGTGCTGCCAGTCAGTCCTGCATTGGCGTTGAATCCGCCGCCGGCCAGAGGCTCATTGCGGGCTGAAGGGGCAAACTGAATCACCGACTGGAAGGAACGGCCGTGAGGAACGTCCGCAATAACGTCTGAGGTGATGTTCGTAAGCGTGTTAGTCGTCGTTACGTCGATGAGCGGAGCTTCGGCGGATACTTCAACCACGGTGTCCTGTGCACCAACCTTCAGTACCAGATCCATCGTAGGCAAGTGGCCGACTTCAAGAACGATGCCCTCGCGCTTCAACGTCGCAAATCCGGGCGCCTTCACCGTGACGGTATAGGTGCCGGGAGCGAGGTTGGCAAAGCGATAGTAACCGGTGCCGTCGGTCGCAAGGTGCCTGGACCCGGCCGAGCCGGTCAGATCGACATTGGCCTTGGGCACGACTGCGCCGTTCGCATCCTTCACGACGCCTTGCAGTCCGCCTGTGGTTTCCTGCGCTTGCAGGCCTACGGTCATGAAGAACAGAGCCGCGATTGCCAGAATGACGCAGAAGCGAACACCTAGTGAACGCTTTTTACTCATAGTTTGAATCCTCCCACGGTTGCTACACGCAACCGGTTTACAGCAAAAGTTTCATTCGGCGACCAAGTAGGTCGGAAAGGGGTATTCGTATTCCAACCTGCACGCAGAGCACCAAACAGAAACGCTGAAAGTGGGCACTTTTCGGGATTTTACGAATATGAAATACCAAATCAGGGAGGCTAGCCGATGGAAATATGAAAATTGGAATAATTCAGAAGTCCGATTCTGGCCGTAAATCGCCCAAAAGGAACCGTCCTGAAGCGATAGAGACGCATAGAAATCGGCGTGCGCTCAGATATTTGAAAAGGTCGCGGCGGGGAGACGAATACTGCCTATAATGGTTAACCATGGAAGAGCGCGATTATTTCGACGAACGGCAAGAGACGAAGAAACATATGCTGGTCTGTCCGCATTGCGGGCAGGAGGGCGAATACGAGGTTGGCTGGATTGTGCGGATGAAGAAGAAGGCATTGCCGCCGCGAGCCGACGAACGCGACCGGGCAAAGTTTGCCAAGGCGCAGAGCTACATGGTGCGCAAAGACGATTTGCTGGCCTGCAAGAATATCCGCTGTCGCAAGCGCTTTGAAATTGCAGGGATCCAAACGGTAGCTTTTCTATAGAACATGGCAGGAAGAACGTATGCTGAGGGAGACTTTGCCGTCTCCCTCTCTTTATGTTTGCGGCATGTGCGTTCGTATTTCGTGCAACCCTCTTCCCTGCAGGCCACTCAAACTGAATGGGTATTCAGTTTTTTGCCGGAGCGGGATATACTTTTTCGTCTTGCAGCAGAGGCTTGGCTGCTGACCGTACCGGAGGCGGAGCTGGGGCAACTCCGCGCTTCCAATTTTCAAAGTTTGTCTATTTCTTAATCTGTCTAATGGCGGTTCCAATCTAGTCCGCGTTCGAGGTGCGGGATGAAGATCTTGGTGTGCATGAAGCAGGTGCCGCAGAAGGACGCGCCGCTCAAGCTGAATGAGCGCGCGACCTGGATTCGTGAAGACGTAGGATACGAAGTAAATGAGCCCGATGCCTATGCGCTGGAGGAAGCGCTGCGGCAGAAGGAAAAGAATGGCGGCGAGGTGGTCGTCATCACCGCCGGTCCGGCGCGCTCGCAGCAGGTACTGCGCGAGGCCCTGGCCAAAGGCGCGGATCGCGCGATCCATCTGGAAGACGAGCGATTCGTTACCCTGGACGCCTTCAACATCGCGCGAGCTTTTGCCGAGGCGATCAAAGACGAGTCCTTTGACCTGATCTTCACCGGATTGCAGTCTGACGACTTCGGCTATGCGCAGACCGGCGTGCTGCTGGCGGAGCTGCTCGGCTGGGCACACGCCACCATCATTATGCAGATTGAAGCCAAGCCGGATGGCATCCGGGTGAAGCGCGAACTGGAGAGTGGCTTCTTCCAGTACGTGGAGATGCCGCTGCCTTCGGTGCTGACGATTCAATCCGGCATCAATAAACTTCGCTATGCCACGTTGATCGGCATCAAGCAGGCAAAGAACAAGCCCATGCGCAAGGTGAGCTTCGACGAAGTTTCGACGGCACTGAGGCCGAACCAGTTAAACATCGAGCGGCTCTACATCCCGAAGAAAACGAAGCAAACCGAGGTAATCCAGGGCTCGGCGCAGGAAGTGGCGAAAAAGCTGGTAGCCAAGCTGCGCGACGAAATGCGCGTTCTGTAGGGAGCTGAAATGAAGAAGCAGGAAGATCGAGAGCAGGCGCGCGAAGGTGTAAACGCGTGGCGCGTTCTAGGCGGCATGATGATGATGCTGGCGCTGATGCTGTACTTCTTCCATCTGGCAGAGAAGCCATACGGGCGGCACACCCTCGGCATACTCTCTGCATTGTTCGGCGTCATTGGACTGGTTCTGCTGCTGGTGGGGCGGCGCAGACTTCGTACGTTGCGATAAAGTTTCTTGGCAATCGAGGATAGACACATGGCAGAGACGATTCTGGTAATCGCGGAGCAGCGCGACGGCAAGTTGAACCGGGTCTCCTTTGAGACCTTGACAGGCGCGCAGGCGCTGGCCAAACAGACCGGATGGACGGTGGAGGCCTCAGTAGTCGGCGGCGGCAACATCACTACGATTGCAGGCGAGATCGCAAAGACAGCCGTCGCAAAGGTCTACGCCATCGAGGGCGAAGGGCTCGCACAGTACACTCCCGATGGCTTCGTCGCGGCGCTGAAGAAATTTATCGAGGGCAATAAGCCGAAGCTCGTGCTGCTGCCCCATACCTACCAGGTGCGCGATTTCGCGCCGAAGCTCGCGGCCTCGCTTGGTGCAGTGCTGGTGAGTGATGCCGTGGGAGCAAGATTCGAGGACGGAAAGCTCGTCTTCACGCGGCAGATGTTCCAGGGGAAATTCGCCGCCGATGTCTCGCTGACCGGAGAAGGCCCATGGTTTGCTAGCTTCCAGACCGGTGCCTATCGCGGCGATCAAGTAGAGGCCGGCACCGCTCCAGTGGAATCCGTAAGCGCCACGACGGGCGAGATCCGCACCAAGCCGGAGGCTCCGTTCCAGGAGGCCAAGCAGGCGGTTGATCTTTCACAGGCGGAGATCATCGTCTCGGTTGGGCGCGGCATTAAAGAACAAAAGAACATAGAAATTGCCAAGGCTCTGGCCGACGCTTTGGGCGGCGAGATTGCCGCATCGCGTCCAATTTGCGACTCAGGCTGGCTACCAATGGAGCGCCAGGTAGGATCGAGCGGACAAACCGTGAGCCCGAAGCTGTATCTTGCGGTCGGCATCAGTGGCGCAATTCAGCACATTGTCGGGATGAAAGGCTCCAAGAACATCATTGCAATCAACAAAGATGCGGACGCTCCGATCTTTGAAGTTGCGGATGTGGCGGTGGTCGGGAATCTTTTTGAGATCGTTCCGGCACTGACGGAAGAAGTGAAGAAGGCGAAGGGAGCCTAAAGTTTGGGAACCAAAATATTGATGGTGCCGGGCCTGAATAATTCTGGGCCGCGGCATTGGCAGACATTATGGCAAACGCAATTGCCGGAGTGCTTCCGCGTTGAGCAGCGCGACTTCGTCAACGCTGTGCGCTCGGAGTGGGTTACGAACATTGAAGCCGCCGTCAGTACACACGGCGAGGACTCAATTCTAGTGGGACACAGTTGCGGCTCCATCGCCATTGCGCACTGGGCCGCGCAGACACAATTGAAGATTGCAGGAGCTGTGTTGGTTGCTCCTTCCGACGTGGAGCGCGAAGGTTTCCCGGTCCAGGCGGTTGGTTTTTCGCCGGTCCCGCTGCAGCGGTTGGCGTTTCCCACGCTGGTGATTGTGAGCGGCGATGACCCTTACCTTCGCCTGAAACGCGCGGAATCGGTTGCCGCCGCATGGGGATCGAAGCTCGTAAACATTGGGGCGGCGGGACATATCAACGCGGATTCAGGATACGGATCATGGCCGGAGGGGCTACGGTTGCTGCGTGAATTTGTAGCCACCCTGAGAGCGTCTGCTCGTTCGGAACGGTGAATCCAAAATGACCTTTCGCACCCCCCTAGAAGGAATCGAGCACCCTGAGATGGAAGCCGATGTTGTAATCGTCGGCGGCGGTCCGGCGGGAATGGCCTGCGCGCTGCGGCTTTCGCAGTTGATCGATGCGCATAACGCGGAGCATCCCGACGAGCCGCTCTCCAAGGAAAACATTTACGTGCTGGAGAAGGGCCGCGAGATTGGCCAGCACTGCCTTTCCGGAGCCTTGCTCGACCCGCGCTCGATGAACGAACTGCTGCCGGATTGGCAGAAGGAAGCGCCCATCGAGGCCGAGGTCGCAAGCGACAGTGTCTATTTCCTGACCAGAAAATCCGCGTTCAAAGCTCCCATTACGCCACCCCCTATGCAGGATCACGGCAACTACGTGATCAGCATCAATCGCTTCACCAAGTGGCTGGGCGCAAAGGTAGAAGAGACCGGAATCACCATCTTCAGCGGCTTCGCCGGAAGCGAATTGCTCTTTGAGGGAGATCGCGTTGCTGGCGTGCGCACCGACGACAAGGGTGTGGACAAGTCGAACCAGCCCAAGGCAAATTTCGAGCCCGGATACGACCTCAAGTCGAAGGTGACGATTCTGGCCGAGGGCAGCCGTGGCTCGCTGACCAAGCAGCTCACAGGCAAACTCAGGCTGCTGGAAGATCGCAATCCCATGACCTACGGCGTGGGTGTGAAGGAGCTATGGGAGCTGCCCGCCGGACGCATCCAACCCGGCGAAGTGATCTACACCATGGGCTACCCGCTCACCACGAAAGAGTACGGCGGAGCATGGATTTACGGCGGCAAAGAAAACACCGTCTCCCTCGGCTTTGTCACCGGACTCGACTATCCCGACCCGCGCACCGACCCGCAACATGTTCTGCAATCGTTCAAACAGCATCCTTTCGTTGCCAAGCTGCTGGAGGGCGGCAAGATGGTGCGTTACGGCGCCAAAACCATGCCTTATGGCGGATGGTGGTCGATGCCTCCGCTGGGCGGCGATGGCTGGATGATTGTGGGCGATTCCGCCGGCTTTCTGAACTCGCAGCGGTTAAAGGGCATCCATCTGGCGATCAAAAGCGGAATGCTCGCCGCCGAGACCGCCTTCGAGGCGCTGACCTCGGGCGACGCCAGTGCAAAGCAGCTTCGGAAGCTCCAGCAAAAGGTAGAAGCAAGCTGGATCAAGCAGGAGCTTTACCCCGTGCGCAACTTCCACCAGGGCTTCGAACACGGATTCCTCAGCGGCATGTTGAACACGGGCCTGCTGATGGCCACCGGCGGATACGGCCTCGGCGACCACTATTCCTCACACCCGGGACACGAGCGCATGTTGCCGCTCTGGGACAACATGGGATATCCCGGAGGCCGCGATCAGCTACTTGGCCCCGCCAAGGGCGATGGCAAGTTGACCTTTGACAAGCTCACCGACCTGTATCACTCCGCCACCCGGCACGAGGAAGATCAACCGGCGCACCTCATTATTTCGGACACGAATATCTGCAGCGACCGTTGCACGAAGGAGTACGGCAATCCCTGCCAGTTCTTCTGCCCGGCCAACGTTTATGAGATGGAGGAATCGCCCGAGACGCCGGGGAAGAAACGCATCCACTTAAACCCATCCAACTGCGTGCACTGCAAAACCTGCGACATCATGGACCCCTATCAGATCATCACCTGGGTTCCACCGGAGGGCGGGGGCGGCCCAAGCTACGACGGAATGTGATTTCTTGCTTTGCCGTGCGGAGTTCACCCATGGACGACTTGGACAGTATGTGCCTTGCCCTCTTCTCGTTCACGAAGCACTCCTCTCGGCTAGCAGTTGAACTTGCCTCTGAGGTGTCATCCTGAACGAAGTGAAGGACCCCTACGTCGCTCGATTCCCCGTGCAGCCCCAAGCTTTTCAACCCTGAATCGATTTGGATGCTCTGATAGTGAGCGCCTTGGCCTTCTATGAGAAGGCGGGTCGGTGTCAAGTTATTTGTGGTTGGGTAAGTTCATATTTGATTTTTTCCTTTGCCCGGATAGCGGGCGTATTTTGGGCTGGCTGTGG
>Ga0181528_10000060_pt1 | contig 104340 bp, 97 predicted proteins | sample PEATcosm2014_Bin_47_FD_119742 | JGI IMG/M metagenome (GOLD analysis project Ga0181528, IMG submission 119742) | Peatland microbial communities from MTU Mesocosm Facility, Houghton, MI, USA - PEATcosm2014_Bin10_10_metaG | ecosystem: Environmental > Terrestrial > Soil > Wetlands > Peat | place... | reverse complement strand
GTACGGTCAGCAGATTGTTCTCCAGCCGCACATCAATGTCTTTCTCGTCGATGCCGGGGACTTCCATCTTCAGACGGATGCCCTGCTCGTCTTCATAGACGTCAACAGGCGGCACGAACGAGCCCGCAGCCAGCGACTCCTGGCTGGTAACCGGGCTGAACGAATCGTTGAACAGGCGATTCATGCGCTCCTGAAGAGAGGCAAGCTCGCGAATGGGTTCCCAACGGGTTAGTACAGTCATGGTCTTGATCCTCCTAATTGGAAAAATCTCGTCGGAGGCAGGTCCGGCGTTCGGACCGCCTCACATACGAGTTGGATGCAATATCAGCACGAACGAATCATGAAATATGAGTGCGATATTGTCAAGTATTTCGATGCGCAATTGCCGAAAATTTTAAAAACTCCTATAACTATTTTATTTTCAGCAGAATAGACACTCCGAAGAAATGTCGGAGCGTTGCGAGAGAATCCACCCGGTCCCCGACTATGACTTTCAGGGCTGCTTCAGGCTCGTCTCCGGTAGCATGAGAGATGTGCCCTGCAAGATCGTCAATCTCGAAGAAGGCTGGCCCACCGTCAACGTCGGGCTGCTAAAGCTGGATCGTGCGCTGACCTCTGCTCGCGATGGCCACGTGATGGCACTGAAGCTGATTCATGGGTACGGCTCGACGGGAGTAGGAGGCCGCTTGCGTGAGGAAGTGCTGGTGGCGCTCGACCGCTTCAAGCGCAACGGCTACATCGCGGATTACATTCCCGGAGAAGACTTCCGCCTCTCAGATGAAGCGAGTTGGGCTCTGCTGAAGCGCGACAAGTCGATCAAAGAAGATCGCGACTTCGGGCGCGGCAATCGCGGCATCACCATCGTCGTCCTATAAGGCAAGCATTCCGAGTTGGCGGCGAGAGGCAAAATTTAGTCGTCAACCGGAACGGGATTCGACGCTTCTACTTTGTTTTAGCGATCGCGTTTTGCAGCATCTGAATCGCGCTCGCTTGACCATGTTTTTCTGCCAGAGTCAGAGCGGTCTCCCCGTGAAGATTCCGCAAGTTTGGATTTGCCCCTGCGTCGAGCAGGAGTTTCAGAACTTGCTCTGACTCGTAGCCGTCCTCTGTCTCGGCCAGAATCAACGCCGTTTCCCCTTTCAGATTCTTCGCATCAACGCTAGCCCGATTCTCCAGCAGCACTTTCACACAGTCCGCCGTGGGGAGTACGTTTCCACGTGAGGCAATCATCAGCGCGGTATTCTCCCCATTGTCGCGTGCCTCAAGTTCAGCTCCCTTTTCCAGCAACAGTGCGGCGATGGGAGCCCGACCCCGACTCGCAGCTGACATCAGCGGTGTCCAGCCGTTCTTGTCTCTCGTGTTGATGCTGGCACCTTTCTCCAGCAACACTTTCACGGAGTCAAAGCTGTCTGGCTTGTCGACAGCGCAGTCACATGCAGCCCAGTGCAGCGCGGTGGACCCATCCTTGTCTTTGGCTTCCAGGTGCGCTCCTCTCTTTAGCAGGAGCCTCACGATATCGGTAGCCCCGAAGCCTGCCGCTAACATGAGTGGGGTGCGGCCAGTCTCGTTACGCGAATCGATACTGACGCCGGAATCGAGAAGCAGTTTCGCAATCTCGGCAAATCCTGTGTTGGAGAATAGAGGCAGGCCCGTTGGCTGCTCTGGTAGCGGAGGCAATTCTCCGCTCATTTTAACTGCGGGTTCCGATTCGCACACCTCGAACAACGCCGAAGTTCTTACCTTCGCTCCCGCTCCTCTTTGGAGCAGAAGCTTAACCTTCTTCGCGTTCCCCATTCTCACGGCTTCACTGAATACATCCGCTCCGTACAACCGGCCGGCAACGGGATCGGCGCCTGCTCGCAACAGCAGTTTCACGGTATCGGCATGACCATAGAATGCGGCGACCGCCAGGGGCGTCTCGCCTGCTTGATTCTTTGCTTCGATGTGGGCGCCCGCGAGCAGCAACCTTTGAACGGAGTCCGTGTCTCCAGACTGTGCAGCCTGAAAGAGAGCGTCATCCCGCTTCACTGATTCGGCAGCGTGTCTCACCTCCGCCTTCCTCATCTCTGCTCTTACGTCCGGCGGATCAGGTGAGCGCCAAGCGCAGCTCACGTTGAGGCTGAGAGTGAACAGAGTCAACCACACGACGACTTCGATGCGCAGTAATCTGAACGCATGATTCCGAGCTGAGGTCCTGGTTGGCATGTGTGGATTTTAGCGCCTTCGAGGCAGTGTACAAGCGTTTGGTGGTGCATTTCTATGCAGAAAAAAGCCGGCCCACTGGGGACCGGCTTTCGCAACAGAACGTAAAACTACTTTGCCTTCTTTGCAGGAGCGATCGCGTCCTTCACGGCCTTGCCGACGTAGAACTTCACTACGGTCTTGGCAGGGATCTTGATGGGGTCGCCGGTCTGCGGGTTGCGGCCGATGCGAGCTTTGCGAGCCGACTTCTTCAGACGGCCGAGTCCGGGAAGAACGAATACGTCATTCTTCTTCGTTTCCTTCACGGCGATTTCCACCAGGGTGGTCAGAAACAGTCCAGCGGTCTTGTTGCTGGTTTCCAGCTTTTCCGCCAGAAGACGGACGAGAGCGGTCTTGGTCAAGCCTGCAGCCATTTTTATATTCCTCCTTGAAGATGAAGCGCATGCGCCTCAATCCCGCTCATATTACCTCAGTGATTTTACGGTCGACAAGCATTTTCGCCTGATTTTATGCGGCTTTTTCCACAGATTTGCTGTTTTCTTCCCGTATTCACTGGGTTTTGCGCTCCTGCCGTCTACGCTAGGGGTTGTGTATTCCCGGATGAAGCCTGAAATTCATACCAGCTGTTGTAGCATTTCAGCCAATGTTTTCGGCCCTCCGGCTACAATAGCCGCTGCAACATATTTCTTTTGAATAGCTTCTTGGAGCACATGGAACAAGTCTATCTCTCGCTCGGCTCGAACCTTGGCGACCGCGTGGCGAACCTCCGGCGGGCCCTCTCACTGCTGCGCGAATTCGTCACCATCACGCGGCTTTCACAGGCTTATGAGAGTGAGCCGGTCGAGTTCACCGCGCAGCCCTGGTTCCTGAACGCGGTAGTTGGCTGCGAGGTGAAAGCAGCTTCGGAAGCTTTGCGGGAGAGTGCTCCACAAGCGCTGCTCAGCCGCCTGTTGGCCAGTGAAAGCCTGATGGGACGCCGCCGCGATGCGCCTGCGAGCATAGCCAAAGGGCCGCGCATCATCGACCTTGATATCGTATTGTTTGGCAGTCGCGTGATTCACTCGCCCGTGTTGACCGTGCCGCATCCAGCCATGCATCTGCGCCGCTTTGTGTTGCAGCCGCTGGTGGAGATTGCGCCCGAGGCCGAGCATCCGCTGCTGCATCAAAGCGCGGCGCAGATGCTAAGCGCGTTGCCTGACGACGGACAGACGGTGCGCATCTTTGGACCGCTCACCGCAGGCTCGCTCACTGCGCCGGGCGAGTAATCGCGCCAACAGTCGTTTGAGTGTAGAGTGTGTGGCAGGAATTCACTTTGCCGCGGAGGATGGTTTGTCGCAACCCACTGCACGCCGTTTCAGAGCACTGCTGTTGGCGGTCGGATTGAGTGTTGTCCTGACGTCATGCGCCCCTGCAGCCTTCGCGCAACAGGACGCACCGCCTGCGACTGCAACGGGCGCATCCACTCCCGTCAAGGAAGCAGAGGCCATGCCGGCCAACGGCAGCAACGCGGAAGTCGAACACCTGGCACAGCAGCAGGGAAGCGCCGACTCGGCTGTGCTCGATTGGGTGCTGGCAAACTCCGGTCCGTACAAAGGCGATCTGCGCGCAGGAGAGTTGCGTATCGCATTCACCCTGACTCCTGCCGAAGGCTGGTGGGACAAGGCAGATGGCGGCACCCTTGCATGGCATGAGCCTCCCACGCGCAGTGCGCACCTGCGGATTTTTATTGCGGACGGCGATGGCCGCCCGGTTCCCGGACTGACTGTACGCGCCTCGCTGCTGGACGCCCATGGCAACTTGCAATCCGCGCCCGCGGATTTCGGTTGGTATCCGTTGCTCAACGCCTACGGCGGCAATGTGCTGCTGGACAACGACAGCAGCTACGCCCTGCGCGTCATCGTAGACCCGGCACCCTCACAACATGGCTTCTGGCCGGAAGAGCGGCTCGCGCATGCAACGGTTGCGGAGTTTCCTCCCGTGCAGATTTCGCGCGACGCGCTGGCGCAACTTCCGGTGGCCACAGCTACGGCCTTTGCGAATGAAGCCGAACTGTTGAAGCCCTGCAACGCCGCGCTCAGTGCGGCCATCACCTCGCTCTGGCAGCACACGGCTTCCGGATCTGAACACGCTTCGGGCGACTACTTTGTCGGCTACGCCCTGGACTACTCCGCAATGCTTCCCAGCAGCAAGCTGCGCGTGCGCAACATGCTGGACCTGAGTGGCAAGAACAGCGTGCGAGTGGTTGTGTTTCCGCGTGATTCGCGCACCGGACGCTTTATTCCCGGACTGAAGCCGCGCGCCAGCCTGGTTGCTGCCGATGGCGCCTTGTACGGTCCCGGCGATTTGAACCTGATCTGGCATCCGTGGTTCAACCATTACGAACATAGCGTCAAGGTTCCGCGCAAAGGAAGCTATAAGCTGCGCATACACTTCGACGCTCCCGGCTTCCGCCGCTGGGGACGCCAGAGCGACCGCTTCGCCGTTCCCGTGGATGTTGAGTTCGACGATGTCTCCTTGAAAGAGGAGGCGAAGAACTAGCTCGTGATCGCCGTCCAGACGCCGGAAGAAATCGCAGACCTCATCTCCGGATACATCAGCGAGAACGCCAACGCCGTGGTGGTGGAAGACGGACAGATACTCTTCGACTTTGCAACCGCGCACTACTCTGCCACCGCAGAGCGCGAGCGTTGTCTGCTTGAAGTGTGGTCCGAAGAGCGCAATATGGTGCGCCGCGCCACCAGCGCCGAGGTCAAGAACGGAATCCTCAAGCTCTCGGTCGTGCGCTTCGGTCAGCCGAAACCCTCGCGGCTGGAAATTTGCAGCAAAGCAGAACGTCGCTCACCCTCCGCACTAAGAGCCGTACGCACCGGCTATCAGCGTGCGCTCGAAGTGGCGCTCACACGCAGCTTTCCTGGCTGGACGCTTGACCGCCTCACCACTTCCGCCGATCTCGAACACTCCTTCGGTGCCGTCTGCGCGCGCGGATTGCTGCGTCGCGGACAGGATCGCATAGCCGTGGTCGGCTGCGGTGAAGGCGAATCGCAAGCCACCGTTGATAACTCCGTGGCCGTGGCCGTGCTCTGGCTGGACTACTGCCGCGAGCACCTGGCCGCCAAGTCGCACGTTGGTTCTGTTGCGCTCTACGTCCCCGAAGGCCGCGCGCAAACCGCGCAGATGCGACTCTCTCATCTGAATCGCGAGGCGGCACAGTGGCGCATCTTCTCGCTAGATGAACACACGGGCGAAGTCGCCGAACTGGACCTGGCAACCGAGTTGAACCTGAGTACGCATCTTGTGCACTGCTTCAGCCGCGAGCAGGCGCTCGAACGCTTTGCGCGCTCGGTAACGCGCATGCGCCAACTGTGTCCGCCGGTGGAGTGCGTTGCGCAATCAGCCTCGGCCATCAGCTTCCGCTTCCACGGCCTGGAGTTTGCCCGCGCCACGCTGGAGCCCGACCGCCATTTCCGCATGGGCGAGCGCATTGTCTTTGGAGCCGCTCCGGCGGAGTACGAATTGAACGACGCGACCGAACCGCTGCTGGTGCAGTTGATCGAGCGGCTGCGATTGAAACGCGGCGGACGCGATCACACCCATCCGTTTTACCGCTTGCAACCTGAGCGCTGGCTGCAGTCCATTGTAGAGCGTGATATCTCTGAGCTGGACCCGCGCCTGGACCCCGCGATGTTGTATCCGCAGGTGCCCGCCTTCGCCGCCAGCGACCGCGCCGTCATCGACCTGTTGGGCATCACGCGTGACGGACGCCTGGCGGTAATTGAGTTGAAGGCTGCCGAAGATTTTCACCTGCCGCTGCAAGGCTTGGATTACTGGGCTCGCGTGCGTCATCATCAGCGTCGCGGTGAGTTGCAGCGTTGCGGATACTTTCCTGGACACATCCTCTCCGAGCGCGACCCAATCCTCATTCTGGTCGCGCCCGCTCTGCACGTGCACACCTTCACGGCAACCATGTTGCGTTACTTCACGCCCGAGTTGGAATGGAAGTTGATCGGACTCGACGAGCGCTGGCGCGACGGCATTCGCGCCGTCTTTCGCAAAGAGAAGACCGCGCAGTGAGCGTCCTAGTCTTTCTTCGCTGAATCTCCCAGAAGCGCATTGGCATTCTGCGGTGCTTCGGGATCAATCGCGAAGTCGAAGATGCTGGCCCCAAGCATGGTTGCTTGTTTCGGCAGTCGCACCAGAGCGTACTCGCCGTGCGGCAGCGGTTCCTTGGGAAATATCTTGCACCAGCCGCTGTCTCCCACTTTCTCGATCACGGCTTCAACCTGATCTTCAGAGCGCTTGGCCTTTGACGTGAACTGGGTGAAGGCCGTTGTGCTGACAACCCGGTTGCCGTCGTGCACGTGCAACCGCACCAAGGCGAGGCCGTCCAACGTTGCTGCCGGATCGGCGGCGTCATCGCTTGAATAAGCGCTCACGAAAAAGATTGCTGGCGTGGCATCGTGAAGCCTGACGAGAGCGGCCGCGCCCGGCAATTCCCAAGTTGCCTTTTGCTTCGCGAAAGGCGCAATGCTGGCCTTCACCGTGTTCGCGGTCATGTGATTGTTGGCCTGTACCAGGGTGTATTTCAGCTGCACCAATTGAGGCTGTCCGGCAAACCTGTCCAGCGCCCAGACGTGCCCTGCACTTGGCAATACCAGCCCCGGAGCCGCCTCGGTCCGCGAGCTTTCGACCTTGCGTGCGTAATGATCGACCGCGGCATCGGGCACTCCATAGCTTTGCATCGGTGCCCCTTGGCGCCTCAAGACGGGTCGGCTATCCTGCTCCTGCGCGACGCTTGTTTCCGAACATACACAGACCGCGAGACAAAGACACATCGCCAGAGCGAGGCGCAAACACCGGATAAACCTTGCGTTGGTCAGCATTGCAGCGGAGTCCCTCATGTGATTTCTCACCACGCTTCGCATTGTATTGCCGAGCATTCGGCGAAGCTATTGAAATCAGAGCAGGGTATAACTCGACACGTCTGATGGTCGCCCGTGATTGCGCCGGGCTTTTCTCTGCCCGGCGCTTCGCGACTCACGCTGCTTTGCTGGTCTGTTGCTCCATCTGTTTCATCATCTGACGCATGGCGGCGAGAGAGCCTGGCGCTCGATTTTCAACCCAGGCTTCAAAGCGGTTCGCAGCTTTCTCAAGGTTGGCGAGATACAGCGGGTTGGAGAACCGCTGACGACCTTCCTTTATGGAAGGCTTCACGCGCTCCCAGATGAAGAAAAATTCTCCATTCGTTTCAAAAAACAAATCTTCGTGCAGCAGTCCGTGATTGAGATACGCGCACGCGTCATCCCAGTAGCTCACTACCATCATGTAATAGGTGCCGGCCTCCGATCCCATCGGGGCGATTCGCATTGCCTCATCAAGCGTATTCGCGCGGAAATTCTTGGTAAACCACTCGCGCGCTTTTCTCAGAACCGGCTCGCGGCGGAGATCGAAAATTTGCAGTTGGAGCTTTCCCTGTTCGTACGTCGGATTCGTAGCCATTCTCTTCTCCTCTGGTCTTTCGTTAGTCCATTCGAGATGCCCCGGAGGATGGGTGAGTTTGCCACAACGGCCCGAATTTGTGCCGCGATTGTTCTGTGTTGTTTCCACTCTGAATAGGGACTATCGTGACTTTCGCGAATGTGTCTCTACAGTCCTGCTTCTCTCGCGCGAAACGTCCAATAGTCGCCCGCGGTTTCGCTGAGATCGCCTGTCGGTTTCTCTCCCTTGAAGACCCTGCCCACGGCTCGCACCACGCGACGCATGGGCAGCGTGCCGTGTTCGTCCTCGAAGAAAATCTCTCCCACTTTGCTGCTGCGGTAGTACCAGCGCTTGAGCAGCGCGATGTGTTCCATCCACTCCTGTGCCGAGCGCGGAGCCGTGGCCTCTACGCCGTGCAGCAACTCCTTAATGCGCGCTTCCATGCTCTGCACCTGCGCGGCAGGAGCCGGATGCGGCTTTGCGCCAGTCGTCTCACCCTCGGGAGGCTTCGGCTCGGGCTTCAATCCGCGCGCGCTCACGTCAAAGGCGATGGGGCCGTGCAACATTCCTCCGGCAATGCGGAAGAGCGCAATGTGTCCGGGCACATGCGAAGGTTGCAGCAACAACCCATTCAACTGGTCGATGCGGTGCACGATTTCGGCGATGCGGCTTTGCACGGACTTCAGCTTTTCCAGCCGTGCATGGGCCGCCGCAGCGGCTTCAAATTCCAGACGCTCGCTGGCCTCATCGCGGGCGCGGCCAATCTCCACCACCAGCGAGTGCCCGCCACTTTCAAGATAGCGCTCCACTCGCGCCGCCTCTTCGGCATAGCGCTCGTCCGTGCATCCCTTGAAGCACGGCGCAAGACACATCTTCATCTCCGAGTACACGCAGCCCGGAAACTGCGGGTCGGGCGCAAGCTCTTCCGTGCAGCGGCGCAGCAGAAAAAAATCCAGCGAGTCGTTGGCGTATTGTTCGGCCTCGGCGCGCGTTGCGAATGGACCGAAGTACGCTCCCGCTCCGCGCAGCGAACGAATGCGCGAAGTCACGGTCAGCCGCGGATAGGCGTTTTCTTTGTGCAGGTGGATGAGCGCCGCAGGCCGCAGGTGCAGCCGCTCGGTGTACTTCTCCGAAAACTCACGGCGCAGCAGGCGATAGAGCGCGAAGCCTGCCTCGAAGTCTCCGCCCACCGGGCAGAACTCAACGGACGCGACGCGCTCGCGAAGGCTGAGCCTGCGCCCTTCGGCCACTCCCAGCAGTCTTTGCAGGCGTCGCCGCAGGTTCGCCGTCTTGCTGACGTACGGCTCGGCCCCTGCGACTGTGGGACGCAGCACGAACACCGCCGCTGACGCGGGCAGCGCGGCGAAAAACTCCTCGTCGTGTTCGGGTGCGAATTCGATGCGCGTAAACACCCCGTCAGTTTATCGCGAAGCAACTTTTCGCGTAGCACGCATCCGCCCGGCCGAGTGTATTTCTGGGTTGCCGGGTTCTTATCGGAGAAGGGAACTGCAGGAGCGCGCAGCATGTGCCGATGTAGTTTGTGACCGGGCGAACATCCGGAGGCGGAGCAAAGTCACTGCCACGGCCTCTGCCTTTGGCACACTGCAAAACGAGGAGTGAGAAAAATGACAGCATTGACGGCAACAGCGAAAGAGACCGATTCGCAAAAATCCCTGAGCGCGACCCTGCGCGAGCTCTGCCACTTTCTCACCAGCTTTCCCAACATCCAGATGAGCGCGGAAGATTGCGAAGCCCTTGCGGTTGCTGCCGTCAGCGGCCACGCCGAAGCCGAGTTCATGATTGGCAGCGTGTACGACGCCGCCGAAGAACCCGCGCGCGCCATGGAGTGGTACTGGCGCGCCGCCAGTCGCGACTACATGCCCGCCATGCTGCAACTGTTCGCCGTTCGATAGATCGAGCGGCCATCGGCAGCTCGCCGATCATTGCGTCTTCGGAACGTATTGCGCCTCGCCGTTGCCGAATGACCAATCTTCCTTGTTCACTTCCATCAGGTTGATAAACACGTCTTCACGCCGTAGCTTCAGCTCATCGTGCAGCCCGTCGGCTACCGCGCGATAGAAGCGCTGCTTGAGGTCCACCGAGCGCCCGCCATTCAGCGTGATCTGAATGAAAATGCAATCATCCGTGCGATGTACGCCAAGATAGTCGCGGTCGTAGATCAAGCTGCTCGCCGCATGTTGCGTGATGATCTGGAAGCGGTCATCCTTCGGCACGTTCAGCTCTGCAGTCATCGCGCGATAGATAATGTCGCCGACCTGTGCGCGATACTCCGCCGACTTACCTTCCTGTAGATCAATGCGAACCAGTGGCATAGTTTCTCCTTCGTATTGTTGACAACATCGCTCAGTCGGCGGCTGCGGGCGCGGCCAGCGCCGGACCCTGCATGTCCGGTAGCCGCGTGTTCAGAGCCTTCCTCTCGAACAAAAATGCAAATCCAGTCAGGAAGCAGATGGTGCCGGAAATCCAGAACGCCGAACGGTAGTCGCCGAATGCCGTGCGAATGTATCCCGCGCCAAACGCCGCCAGCGCCGCTCCAAGTTGATGCGCCGCACCGATCCATCCATAGATGACGCCAGCGTTCTCGCGGCCAAACGCGTCTGACGTCAGCCTCACCGTTGGAGGCACAGTGGCAACCCAGTCTAGCCCGTAAAAGATAGCGAACCAGTTGAGCTGCTCGTGTCCGGTGGCCAGCGTGTGCGGCAAAAACAGCAGCGACAGGCCGCGCAGCAGGTAGTAGCCAAAGAGCAGGTAGCGACTGGAGAAGCGATCGCTCAGCCATCCCGAAGCCGTGGTACCAACAATATCGAAGATGCCCATCATCGCCAGCAATCCCGCGGCGCGGACTTCGGGAATGCCGTAATCGTGGCAGGCAGGAATCAGGTGCGTGCCAATGAGTCCGTTGGTGCTCGCGCCGCAAACGAAGAAGCTTCCGGCCAACACCCAAAACGCCGGAGAGTGGCTTGCATGACGCAAGGCCTGCATGGGAGCCATCGAGATGCGCGGCGCCTGCGGCTTGCTCCCTTCAGACGGAGCCTGCCAGCCATACGGTTCCAGCTTCAGATCCGAAGGACGGTCGCGCATCAGCACCATCACCAGCACGAATACCACCGCCGCCGATGCCGCCGTGGCCAACGCAACGCTTCTCCATCCGGAGCGTTCAAGCAAGCGCGCGAGAAATGGCAGAAAGAGTAGCTGCCCTGTAGCGTTCGCTGCGGTCAGCGCGCCCAGCACTACTCCGCGATTGCGGTCGAACCAGCGGTTCGCCACCACGGCGGCCAATACCAGGGCCGTCACGCCCGTTCCTGAGCCGACGCACACGCCCCACAACAAAATCAACTGCCACTGCGTCCGCATCAGCGTGGTGAGCGCAACCGAGCTGCCCACCAGGGCAATGGCAGACAGCACCAGCCGACGCAATCCCCAGCGATCCATCAGCGAAGCGGCAAACGGGCCAACCAATCCGAACAGCGCCAGGTTGATGGCGATGGCCACCGAAATTCCCGCGCTCGTCCAGCCAAACTCGGACTCCAGCGGAACCATCAGAACACCGGGTGTGGCGCGGATTCCCGCCGTTACCAGCAGCACGAAGAACGTGACGATGGCAATCACCCACGCGTAATGGACCTGCGATAATTTTGAGCTATTCTGCAACAGAGACTCCCCACCCCATGCGGCTCATGGTAACATGATAGATGTGTACACATCACATAAAGATTCGTCAACTTATCCTGCTTGCGCCTGCACCACGGTGAAGAAGCTTTCCCGCGTGCTGGGCCGCGTTTATGACTCTGCCCTCGCATCTTCCGGAATCAATGTCACGCAGTTTGCGGTGATGCGCAGCATTGCACGTCACGATGGTGAGCCGCTTGTCCGGGTGGCTGAAAAACTGCAGATGGATCGCACTTCGCTCTACCGCGCCATCGCCCCCATGGAGCGCGATGGATGGATCGAGGTCGCCGCCGGAGTGGATGCTCGTTCGCGCTCAGCCCGCATCACGCGGAAAGGCGAGCGAGTGCTCGCCAGCGCTGCCGACGAGTGGGATGAGCTTCAGCGCAAGCTGATCAAGTCCTTCGGCAAGGACGAATGGAATTCTTTATCTGCGGAATTAAAGCGGCTCAGCAAATGCGCTGCTGAGTTGGATCGCAAGTAGGACGGTTCCGGTTTAGCGCAGGCTTGCGCTCTTGTACTTCATGCGGAAGTCTTCGCCTTCGACGCGCACCACGCGGCACATTTCGTGCAAGCGCGAGCGCATGCGTTCGCCAATGCGGTCACCCAGTGTCTCCTCGCGAGTGGCGCGAACCACGCGGCCTTCCGGCTCGGCTCCGCCCGGCGGCAGATCCTTATAGTTGGTGGAGATAATGGTCGTGCGCTTGTCGTTGTAGCGGGTGTTCAAAATGTGCGAGACCGTGTCCCACACCCATTCGGTCGGCTTGGCCGCACCCAGCTCATCCAGCACCAGCACCTCGGCCTCAAAGACCGGACGCAGCACTTCCATCTCCGTCACCTGCACAGAGGCGTTGTACGAGTTCTGAATTTCCTTGAGCAGTTCGCGATAGTCGTAGAACAGGCAGAGCGTGTTCTTCTGCGCGATCAACTCCTTGGCAATGCCCACCGCCAGGTGAGTCTTGCCGCAGCCGATCGGTCCGGTCATCAGAAGGCCTGCGCTTTCCAGCGGATACTCTTCGACGAAACGCATGGAGGCCATGTGCGCCGGGGCCAGCGAGCGGAACGGCCCTTCATGCTCGAAGTTGGAGAGCTCGCAGTGGCGGTAGCGGCGCGGAATGCGTGCCGCCTCTAACAGCCGCTCACCCTGCTGGCGGCGGATGCACTCGCAGCGCGTGGCCTGCTCCACCGTGCGACCATTGTGCTCCACGGGAACCATGCGCCAGCCTGTGCCAGAGCAGAGAGGGCAACGGTCGGCGGCTTCAGCGGGCTGTGGATTCGACATACAACGAGCTTGAAGCAGCCGCGCCCAGGATGCAAGTGGCAAGGTGACCTGGACGGGGCAATCCCTGTGAGGAAGCTGTGGAAGACCACGGAATCGCATGACTCCAATTCATCAGCTCTGCTTATCCGCTCATAAGTATTTCTTGATCATTCTTAGTGAATGAAATTGCAATTCATTTTCTCCTTGTCTCCCGCCTTGCCTTGCACTAAGCTCTCCTGACTTGGGTGGCGTGGATGGAACCAAAAAAGTTGCAACCGTCTTAGCCCCCGGTGCTTCTAACCAACCCACAGGTGGGTGGCGTGCGGACCAACGCTTTTCCGGCGCGTCGAATTTCCTGTCGCTGTACCGTTGTCCTCTGGCCCCAGGCATTGTGGGCCCCTCCTCCGAACCGGCGTCAACCAACGCCGCGTTCCAAGTGGTTCGATTTTCTGACCTGAGCATTTTCCGGGGAAGTGTAAGTGCAAGGCTGGCCGCGCGCCGGATGCACGGAGTTTTCTCTTCGTGACTCCGGCGGACCGTGTCCATTGTTCGCCGACACTTTTCTGGTTCCTCGAAGGTCGCAAGTTCGATCCGTTTTCACCACTTTCCGGGTTTGGCACTGCATTGGCCGCAGGCCTGGCGGCAGCCAACTCCCGGAGCTGAAACTCAGCATCACAGCACCATAGATGGAAATAAAAGAGAGAAAAGGGGAAGACGACAGTGACTGCAAACAAAAACGGCTTCGACATCACTCGAACCTGGAACACCGATGCACGCTGGAGCGGCATTGAGCGTACCTACACTGCTGCCGACGTGGATCGCCTCCGCGGCACCGTTCAGATTGAATACACCTTGGCGCGCCAAGGCGCCGAGCGCCTCTGGGAGCTGATGAATTCCCGCACGCACGTGCAGGCCCTGGGAGCCATGACCGGCAACCAGGCCATTGAGATGGTGGAAGCCGGACTCGACGCCATCTACGTCAGCGGCTGGCAGGTCGCCGGAGACGCCAATTCCGCCGGGCAGGTTTATCCCGATCAGAGCCTTTATCCTTCTGACTCCGTTCCGCAACTTTGCCGCCGCATTAATAACGCGCTGCTCAGGGCTGACCAGATCTGGCATCAGGAGGGCAAGAACGGCAAGCACTGGCTCGCTCCCCTGGTGGCTGACGCCGAAGCCGGATTCGGTGGAACGCTGAATGCCTTTGAATTGATGAAGGGCATGATCGAGTGCGGCGCTGCAGCCGTTCACTTTGAAGACCAGCTAAGCTCGGCCAAGAAGTGCGGACACATGGGCGGCAAAGTCCTGGTCCCCACCTCTGAGGCTGTGCACAAGCTCATCGCCGCGCGCCTCGCTGCCGATGTCTGCGGCGTGCCGACCATCCTCATCGCCCGGACAGATGCCAACGGCGCCAAGCTCATCACCAGTGACATTGATCCGGTTGACGCTCCGTTCCTGACCGGAGAAGGGCGCACCAGCGAAGGCTTCTACCGCATTAAGAGCGGCTTGGACACGGCCATCGCGCGCGGCCTTGCCTACGCGCCATACGCCGACATGATCTGGTGTGAGACCAGCGAGCCCAACATTGAAGAGGCCCGCCGCTTCGCCGAAGCCATCCACGCCAAGTTCCCCGGCAAGATGCTGGCCTACAACTGCTCGCCCTCTTTCAACTGGAAGAAGAAGCTCGACGAAAAGACCATTGCCAACTTCCAGAAGGAACTGGCGGCGATGAACTACAAGTTCCAGTTCATCACCCTAGCGGGCTTCCACGCGCTCAACTATGCGATCTTCGACCTCGCCAAGAACTACAAGGCGGACGCCATGTCGGCCTACTCCGTGCTCCAGCAGAAGGAGTTCGCGGCGGAGTCTGAAGGTTATCGCGCCATTAAACACCAGGCATTCGTCGGCACGGGATACTTTGACGACGTGGCCCAGGTCATCGCCGGAGGCGCCAGCAGCACCACCGCGCTGCACGGTTCCACCGAGCACGAGCAGTTCCACGAGCATGACACCTGCGCCCTTGCGAAAGACTGTGAGCGCCGCGTTCCGCTGACTCACGACTAAGAACACGCTCGTTTCTCCAACCAGAAGCCCGGCTCACAAGGCCGGGCTTCTCTTTTGCTCTCACCTCGTCCGGCTCTGTGCTGCGCAATTGGCTCCCTCACTCTGCATATCGCTGTGAATGTAGTTCAGTCTCTTCACTGCGCCGGAGGTCCTCACCAGATAACAGACTGTGAATCCGTTGCCACCCCTCACCGGATGATCGAAGTGTCCAAAGCGCTTCACCATCAGCTCTCGCGAAGACACCCACCGAATCCCGTTCACATAATGATGGCTGTCCGCTTCGAAGCGCCGGTCTCGTGGGTAAGCCTTATCGATCATCGCGCCGATGTCCAACCGCTTGGCACTCGGGAGAAAATAAACATAAGAGAATGATTCGTTGCTGGCTTGCTCGTTATCCAGAAAGAGTTTGTTTCCCGCTGGAGCCCAGCCGATGCGCACTGTCCGGTTGTACTCGAACAACAGACTCCGGTCGTTCGTGCTGCGATCGACTACCCAGATCTTTCGCTCGCATGTTTCCACTGTCTCAGCGGTGCAGTGCTGGCCTTGGATTTCAAATCTCCCATCCGGCGACACAACGGATGTCACACTGTCGAACGGAAAATCCGCAACGCGCTGCGACAGTGCGGGGGTGGCCAGGACGAGAAGGAATAGAACAACCATAATTCGCTTTTGCATCGCTTTCATCCCCCGGACGAAGCAAGCTCCGTATTGAGAGTACAACACCGCTTTTTCGCGCATTTGTTTGCTCGATAGTGACGAGCAATTCTGGCCAGAAAAGCTGCTTCGCGAATTCGCACCGCTCAGGTACATACACACCCTCAGATAGGGCCACGCCACGCCTTATTCTCATCTAATCATCTGATGTGATTGCCCGCCACCGGCGACTACGCTGCCTGGTGTGGCAAATGGGAGTCCTGTGCAAGTTCAACCGAAGCGAGAAAACAAGGTCACAAAAGCAATCGCGGCTGGAGTCGTGGTTTGGCTGGCATCCTCTGCGGCTCAATATGCATTGATCCCCATGGATCTGGCATTGGTGGCCCGTCATATGGTCGCCAACTCCATCGGCGGCCTGGTTGCCGTCATCGTGACCTTGGCAATTCAGCTCAAGCAGGAGGAAGTTCACTACCATGTCGCCATGGAGCGGGCCGCGATCGTCGCCGAACTCAATCATCACGTGCGCAATGCCATATTCCCTATGCACATTGCCGTGCAGAGACTTGGCGATGCGGATGCCAAGAAGATTGCCGATGACGCTGTCGAGCGTATCAACCTTGCGCTGAAAGACGCCACCGCAGACGCCCTGTCGCAACGCGTGAATTATTCCGATAACCGCCCCGGCGAATCAAAGACCTAACGTTTTAGAAGTGAGGAAGCATGACATTTACAGCCCTGCTGGTTGACGATGACGACGTGGTTCTCTCCACGCTCAAAAGTGTATTTGAAACGCGCGACTTTGAAGTCTCCACCGCCGTGTCAGCGAGCGATGCAATCTGCGAGATGACGAAGCGCTCCTTTGACCTCGTTGTGACCGACATGCGCATGGAAACCGAAACCGCCGGCTTCGATGTTGTACGCCACGCCAAGGCTACGGGAAATCCGACAGCCGTCGTCGTTCTCTCGGCCTATCCCATTCCGTCGTCAGCGTGGCGGAAGGCGGGCGCGGATGCTGCGTTCATGAAGGGTGGAGGAATCTTCCGCATCCTCGATGACATCGAGCGCCTGGTCAACGATCATTCCAGAAGGCGCCCAGCCGCGAGCTGAGTTCGATTTCTGCCCTTGCCGGTGGGGCAGATCGCTTCGTCTCTCGCTGCAGCTTTCCTTGCTCCAGCTTAGTCTCACCTTCGCTGTTTGCTTCTCGTTCGCGAACTCTTTAAACTTGAATCTCAAAATCTTTTCTGCATTGCGCACTTGTACGCGCGAGCGGAGACCTACCCTATGTCTGAAATCAAAGTGCAACTCCCCGACGGCAGTATCAAGCAGGTTCCACAGGGCACCACCGCCCTCGACATTGCGAAGTCTATTTCGCCCCGGCTGGCAGATGCCGCGTTGGCCGCCAAGGTCGCCCCTCTTGCCACTGCTCCTGGTGTGGACGGCGACGGATTCACTGTAGTCGATCTCACCCGGCCCATCGAGCAGGATTCACAACTCCGTCTGCTCACCGAAAAAGATCCCGAGTCGCTTCAGGTCTTCCATCACTCTTCGGCGCACTTGCTCGCTGCTGCCGTGCTCGAGCTCTTTCCAGAGACCAAGCTCGGCCACGGCCCAGCCACTGACACCGGATTCTTCTACGACTTCCTGCGCGAGACTCCTTTCACTCCTGAAGACCTCGAGAAGATCGAAAAGAAGATGAAGGAGATCGCCGATCGCAACGAGCCCTTCGCGCGCGACTTCCTCAATCGCGACGAAGGCCTCGAGCGCTTCAAAGCCGAAGGCGACTTCATGAAGTGCCATTTCATCGAGCAGTTCACCAAGTCCGATGAAAAGATCTCGCTCTACAAGACTGGCAAGTTTGTCGATTTCTGCCGCGGTCCGCACATCCCGTCCACCGGGAAGATCAAGGCCTTCAAGCTGCTCAACATTGCCGGAGCCTACTGGCTCGGCAAGGAAGGCAATCCCCAGCTGCAGCGCATTTATGGGACCTCGTTCTACTCCAAAAAGGAAATGGACGAGTACTTGAAGCAGCTTGAAGAAGCCAAGCGCCGCGATCATCGCGCCATCGGCAAGCAGCTCGACCTCTACTCCATTCAGGAGCTCGCCGGACCCGGCCTTATCTTCTGGCATCCCAAAGGCGGCCTGATTCGCACCATTATGGAAGACTGGTTGCGCGCCGAGTATCTCAAGCGCGGCTACTCGCTGGTCTTCACCCCGCACGTTGCCCGCCGCGCTCTCTGGCAGACCTCCGGCCATGAAGGCTTTTACGCCGAGAATATGTTTGACGTCATGGAGCTCGACGACGCCGAGTACCGTCTCAAGCCCATGAACTGCCCCTTCCATATCCTTATCTATAAGGATCAGCTTCGCTCCTACCGCGATCTGCCTGTCCGCCTCGGCGAGCTTGGCACCGTCTATCGTTACGAGCGCTCTGGCGTGATGCACGGACTGATGCGCGTTCGCGGCTTTACCCAGGACGACGCGCACATCTTCTGCACCCCTGATCAGATTGAGTCCGAGGTTGAGGGCTGCATCGATTTCGCCATCAGTGTGCTGCACACCTTCGGCTTTGAAGAGTTCCAGGTTGAGCTCTCCGGCTGGGATCCCGAAGATCGCGCGCATTACGTTGGCTCACCCGAGCAGTGGGAGTCTTCGCAAAACGCTCTTAAGACCGTGCTCGAGCGCAAAGGAATCCCCTACAAGTTCATTCCCGGTGAAGCCGCCTTCTACGGACCGAAGATTGACGTCAAGCTGGTCGACGCCATCGGCCGCCTCTGGCAGCTCTCCACCGTGCAGTTTGATTTCAACCTGCCGCAGCGCTTTGAACTTGAGTACGTTGGCGAAGATGGCCAGCGTCACCAGCCGCTCATGGTGCACCGCGCACTCTATGGTTCGGTGGAGCGCTTCTTCGGAGTGCTGATCGAGCACTACGCTGGAGCCTTCCCCGTATGGCTCTCTCCCACCCAGGTGGCCGTGGTTCCCATCGCCGAACGCCACATCGACTACGCCAACAAGGTAGCCGATGCGCTCAAGGCCGTTGGTGCCCGCGTGCACGTGGACGGACGCAATGAGAAGATGAACGCGAAGATCCGCGAGCACGCCTTGCAGAAAGTTCCGTTCATTCTCGTTGTAGGAGATAAAGAAGCCGAGACCGGCGAGGTCAACGTGCGTGTGCGTGGACAGGAGAAGGCCGAGGGCAGCATCGCACTCGACGCCTTTGTCAGCCGCGTTCAGCGCCTCAACGAATCGCGCAGCACCAAGCTCGACTAACTCGTCTTTGGCAATGTAAACAGGCAGGCCCAAGGGCCTGCCTGTTCTTTATGTATGGCCGTGCGTATGAATGCGAATGAATGCAGTCAAACCTTTACATCTGCGTCGGGTGGCCCATTCGAGCTCCGGGTGGCCCATTCAAGCCGTCTCTTGGCTTGAGTGGGGTAGTTGATTTACGAGTACGCTCTCAATCCTCTTCATCGTCCCAGTCGAACAGCGCGCCCATGGCCAGCGGCGATATCACATAGTCAGCCCGTGAACTGGCTCCCGCGGCCGCGCATTGTTCAAAGCTGGGAGGAACGGGCGGATACACATAGCCGAAGACCATCAAATCAAACTCCGGTTCCATAAAGCCTCCTTCATCATCATCCGCTCGATTTGCTCGCACCCCACTGACTTCTTCATCTGGCTTCCGGCGGTCTGTTCCAGATCGGAATGTTGCAACATTTTGGGACATCGTGGAAAAAGATTTCCTCGCGGACTGGCAGCGCTCCCGCATTAGCCATTAAATATCGTTCTTTCTTTCACTTGCCCTCTTGGACTTTTCAAAGGTCGCGCTATGATGGTTCGGTGTTAAGGTCGCTTGAAAATTACGTGCGCAAGCATCGCCTGCTGCACCCCGGCGAACGGGTTGGTGTGGCTGTCAGCGGAGGCGCGGATTCCGTCGCGCTGGTGCGCGCGTTTGCCGACCTTGCTCCGTCCTTTGGCGTGGTCATTTTCGTTCTTCACCTCAATCACCGCCTGCGCGGAAAAGAATCAGACGCCGATGAGCGCTTTGTCCGCGAGCTGGCCGCACAGTACTCTCTCGAAGCCGCCATCGAATCCGAAGATGTTGCCGCCCTGGCCGCGCTCTTTCATCTCTCGCTGGAAGCCGCTGGCCGCCGCGCCCGTTACGCTTTTTTCCAACGTGCTGCCGTCGCTCTCCAACTCAACTGCGTAGCCACCGCGCACACGCGCGACGATCAGGCCGAAACCGTTCTGCTGCGCATGCTGCGCGGAACCGGAACCAGCGGCCTCGCCGGAATTCATAGCAGCTTCGATCTTGGCAATGTCGCCGGTGAAATCGCTTCTGACGAGAGCCTCTCGCGTCCGCGCATCGTTCGCCCATTTCTCTCCACCACGCGCCGCGAGGTGGAGGAGTACCTGACCTCTCTTGGCCAGAGCTATCGCGAAGACTCTTCCAACGTGAATCCTGAGTTTCTTCGCAACCGCGTGCGCGCCACCCTGCTGCCCACGTTGGAGGCGGATTACAACCCGCGCCTGCGTGACGCGCTTTGCGAGACCGCTGAAATCGCTGCCGGCGAAAACGAATTCTTTGACCGCCTCACCGCTTCCGCCCTCGGTCAGGACTCTGATCCCGAGCAAGGCATCGCTCTGCACCTGTTTCAGGAGCAACCGCTCGCTCTGCAACGCCGCATTCTGCGCAGCCTCTGCCAGACGCTGGGCCTGGCCCTGGACTTCGCGCACCTCGAATCGCTGCGCGAGTTTGTTCTCGCCGCCCGCGCCGAACGGCACAAACTACCGCGCGGCTTCTTCGCCGAGATTCAGCGCGAGACGCAAGGCGAAGCCCGTCTCTTCCTGCGTTCGCCTGAACCCGATTCTCCGCCCACTGAGTATTCGATCGACTTCGCTGTGCCTGGCATGGTTTCGGTAGGAAAGTTCTTCGCCAGCCCAGACACTTGCGTTCGTGCCACCCGGCTCAGCGAAGAAGCGGCAAAGCAGGCCTATAACCGAGCCGACCTTTTACGCGCCCGGAAGCTCGACTCCCGGCTGACGGTGCGCAATCTTCAACCTGGCGACCGTTTTCATCCACTCTTTTCCAGTGGCGATGAGAAGATTAATCGCCTGCTGCAAAGGCTCTCGGTTCCAGGCCAGGTCCGCAGGAGTTGGCCCATCGTCCTCGCCGGGGATCACATTGTGTGGACTCCCGGATTGCCGGTGTCCGCTGCGTTGGCCTGGGCTCCGGGAGACGGAGACGCAATCGCTCTCGATCTTTGCAATGAAAGCGGCGCTACCTGTAACACTCTATCTTCGGGACGGTCCACAGTGCCGCAAGCTCCAGCCATCAAGACTTCGCTTGAGAACTACGAGATCGTTATTTCCGAGGCCCAACTGCAGGGCCGCATCGCCGCCCTCGGACGCCGCATCTCCCGTGATTACCGCGGCCGCTCCATCTACTGCGTCGGCGTGCTTGAGAACAGCTTCATCTTCCTCGCCGACCTGTTGCGCTCCATCCACGGCGACGTGCGCTGCCAGTTCGTCCGCACCAACGTCCGCGAAATCCTCGAGAACAACATCTCCACCACGGAAATCTTCTACACCCCTGAGGTCAATGTGGAGGGCGCGCACGTGCTCCTCTGCGATGGAATCGTCTCTTCTGGCCAGACCACCGATTTCCTGGTTCGGAATTTGAAGGCCCGCGGCGCCGCTTCCATTTCCGTTTGCGCCCTGCTCGACCGCCATTCCGCGCGCCGGGTTGACCTTGAAGTGGCCTACTACGGATTCCAGGTTGGCCCTCAATGGCTGGCCGGCTTTGGCCTGGGAGCCCCCACCCGGGAGCGTAATCTGCCCTTCATTTTCGCAGCTTCAGAGCTGGATAAAATCTGGTGCCCGCAATCCTGATTATGTATACTCTTTGATCAACGGGATCCATCCGCGTCCGCGCAATTCCTTGTACGTTCGCGAACCTTCCCCGGCGAGCGCCACTGTGGGTGCTGCATTCGCAACGGGGTTTTCCAAAAACGGGTAAAATCCGAAAGAGTGGAAAAACTGGGTCCAGCAGACTAGACGGGCATCTAATGTAGTTGAGTCCGCCTGGTGCGCGACTTTCTCTGCTTCAACATAGGAGTTTTTAGGTGAATTCGACGATCAAGCAAGTCGTGTTCTGGCTCGTGATCCTGCTTTCTGGCGTATTGCTATGGTCGGTTGTCCGGAACAATAGCACGGGTGTCAGAGACAGCGAGATTAGTTTTTCCCAGTTCTTGTCAGATATTGACCAGGGAAAAATCAAGGACGTCGTTGTCTCCGGCCAGGAAGTCCGCGGCAACTACAGCAATCAGAAGGCGGGCTTCCATACCTACGTGCCGGTCAACTATACCGACATGTACAAGAGCCTGAAAGACAAGGGCGTAAGCGTCAACGTAAAGGACGTCAGCGGCGGCGGTTGGCCCAGCTGGCTGCTCCAGATGCTGCCTCTCGTCGTAATTCTCGGCCTCTGGTTCTTTATGATCCGCCAAATGCAGTCGGGCGGAAACAAAGCTCTGTCCTTCGGCAAGAGCCGCGCGCGCCTGCTCTCCATGCAGCAGAAGAAGGTGACGTTTAAGGATGTCGCCGGCGTGGATGAAGCCAAGGAAGAGCTCCACGAGATTATCGAATTCCTGCGCGAGGCGCAGAAGTTCCAGAAGCTCGGCGGACGCATCCCCAAGGGCGTGCTGCTCGTCGGACCTCCCGGAACCGGCAAAACTTTGCTGGCCCGCGCCGTTGCTGGTGAAGCCAACGTGCCGTTCTTCTCCATCTCCGGCTCGGACTTTGTTGAGATGTTCGTCGGCGTTGGCGCAAGCCGCGTCCGCGACCTCTTCGAGCAGGGCAAGAAGAATGCTCCCTGCATCATCTTCATCGATGAAATCGACGCAGTGGGCCGTCATCGTGGCGCAGGCCTCGGCGGCGGACACGATGAGCGCGAGCAGACCCTGAACCAGTTGCTGGTGGAGATGGATGGCTTCGAGTCCAACGAAGGCGTCATCCTGATCGCCGCCACCAACCGTCCGGACGTGCTCGATCCCGCACTGCTTCGCCCCGGCCGTTTTGACCGTCGCGTCGTGGTCTCGCTGCCTGACATTCGTGGCCGCGAAGAGATCCTCCGCGTTCACACCCGCAAGATTCCCATCAACGATGACGTGGATCTCTCGGTCCTTGCTCGCGGCACACCTGGTTTCAGCGGTGCCGATCTGGCCAACATGGTGAACGAGGCTGCTCTGCTCGCCGCCCGCCAGAATCGCAAGACCGTGCTGATGTATGACTTCGAGATTGCCAAGGACAAGGTGCTCATGGGTGCCGAGCGCCGCTCCATGATCCTCACCGACGAGGAGAAGAAGGTCACCGCCTTCCATGAAGCCGGACACGCACTCATCGCCGCCCTGCTCCCGCTGGCCGACCCCTTGCACAAGGTCACCATCATTCCTCGCGGAATGGCTCTCGGCGTCACCATGCAGTTGCCCGAGACCGACCGCCACAACTACACCCGCGACTACCTGGAAACCGATCTCACGGTCTTCATGGGCGGACGTCTTGCCGAGGAACTCTTCCTTAGCCAGATGTCCACCGGAGCGGGCAATGATATTGAACGCGCCACCGCCATGGCTCGCAAGATGGTTTGCGAGTGGGGCATGAGCCAGCTTGGTCCGCTCACCTTCGGTAAGAAGGAAGAGCAGATCTTCCTCGGACGCGAGATCGCGCAACACCGCGACTTCAGCGAAGAGACGGCCCTCAAGATCGACGCCGAGGTTCGCCGGTTCATCGACGAAGCATACGCCCGGGCCAAGAAGCTGCTGGAAGACAACCGCGAAATCCTGACGGCCATTGCCAACGCTCTGCTGGAGCGCGAGGTGCTGGACGCCAACGAGATCAAGTTGCTCATCGAAGGCAAGCCGCTTCCGACCGTCGTTCCGCCGCCCATCGCGGATGACTCCGGCAGCGTGCAGCATGTGCTTCGTCCGGAGCCCAATCGCCAGCCCGGCCTCAACCCCGGCGAGCGTCCTTCGCCTGCATAAACCAATCGCAGTTCAACAAAAGGGTGGCCCTAAACGGCCACCCTTTTTGCGTGCTCTAAGTTGTCGCTGCCCAATTCTGTGTGTGTGTCCCCCCAAGTAATGTTGTGGCGCCTCTGTCGAGAAGCTAGTATTTGAAGCTCAAACGGCTGTTGCTCGGAACGGAGGGGAAACGTGAAAGGAATTCTGGGTATCGCGCTGATTGTTTTGGCAGCAATGTCTTGCAGCGTCAAAGCACAAGAGAATGTGGCACAGGTCCATATTTACCGCCCACACGCTCGGATAATCGGTATTGCGTTATCGCCCTCAGTGCACTGCAACGGTCAAGAACTGTCAAAGCTCCCCAACGGCCGTTATTTTGACGTGTCGGTCGCACCCGGCGAATACACATTCCTAGTCGATGATATGGAGAAGATGGGAAAGACTGCATTCAAGGTGGAGTCGGGAAAGAATTACTACCTGCGCGTCAGTTTCGTGACGTCGAAGAAGAAGATGTTTTTCTCCTCCAGTGCCTATCGCCTGGGGGTCGACCAGATACCGCAACAGGAGGCCGTCGACGAAATGAGCAAGCTCAGTCGACTGGATCCCGTCACCGTCCATTCGTGTCCGTAGCGGCTACATCCATCTTTTCTGATTCGGGATATGATTGGATAAAGGCGATACATCGATATCTATGCAGCCACTGGCTACTCTCCCCATGCCTTTCGCAGCAGTCGTCTTACGCCAACGCTCAGAAGATACCACCATAGAGTTCCGACGACGACAATCCACAGCCCACCCAAGATGGAGTGTTGGGTCCAAAGCAATATCCAAAAGACGGTTGAAATCGGGAAATCGACTAGAAACGCTATCTCGCCCGCAAAGCGAAGATAGCTCAGCCGTGGCGCAAGTTCAGCAATGATGGCGATGAGACAAGTGAACAGGTGAAGCGCAGGAGCAGCATAAATCCAAGGGAAGAGGGGCCAATCAGGGGCGGGCAAGATAGGCGAATTTGAAAGTGGGCGCTTCCGTGACACGTGCCTGAGCGTGAGGAATAACACTGCAATGCTCAACAGAGTGGCCACTGTCGCAGCGTTGTCCTCCGGGCCGATTACAAAAACCATCGGACGCCCCCCATGCTGCCACTCCCAGTACCGGGTGAATCCCCACCGAAGGATGGGAAAGGAACCAAATAACGTGCTTAGCGACGCAGCAATCACGTAGATTGCCGATGTTTTCTTTGTCCAGGCCGTCGCCATGAATGACATTGTAGCTGGATATGTATTGAATCAGGCAAAGCAGGAATGCTGCGCTCATTCGCCATGCGTCAACTCCCGGATTCAACTTCCCAGCCGTCGGCAACGATTTCGTACCATCCTCGCCTTACAATCAGCTATGCTCCGCCCACGCCTCTCGGCCCTCGCTGTCCTCGTCCTGTTCTCCAGCCTGCTTCCGGCGCAAATCCGTCCCACGCTTGCCAATCACATCCGCGCAGAAATGAACTTCCTCGCCTCAGACGCACTTCGCGGACGCGGCAGCGCCACCCATGACGAGTTCGTTGCCGCCACCTACGTCGTCTCGCAATTCCAGTCCTTCGGATTGCAAAACGCGCACCTTCAATCCGTCGAGTTGCCGTCCGGTGAAATGACCTACAACGCCTATGCCGTGCTTCGCGGCTCGGACCCCGTGCTCTCGGCGCAAACCATTCTGCTCAGCGCGCATCTCGATCACCTCGGCTTCCGTCCGGGCCTCCACGGTCCCGAGTCCATTTTTCCCGGCGCAGATGACGATGCCAGCGGCACCACGGCCGTCCTCGAACTGGCCCGCTCGTTTGCCTCTGCGCCGCACCGCCCGCGCCGCACCGTGGTCTTCGTCTGCTTTGGCAGTGAAGAAACCGGAGGCCAGGGCAATCAATACTTCATGGCCAACTCCCCCGTGCCTTTCTCCTCCATCGTCGCCAACCTTGAGTTCGAAATGATCGGCCACGCCGATCCTTCTCTCGCGCCGCACCAGCTTTTTCTCACCGGATGGGAACGCACCGACCTCGGCCCCACGCTCGCCACTCACGGCGCGCCGCTCGTTGCCGATCCTCACATCAAGGGACAGTTCTTCCAGCGCTCTGATAACTTTGCTCTCGCCCAGCGAGGCATTGTCGCCCAAACCGTCTCCAGCTACGGACTCGGCAAGTACTATCACACCCCTGGCGACGATCTCGCTCATATTGACTTCGAGCATCTCGCCACCGCCATCCAGTCCATGATCCCGTCCGTCCGATGGCTGGCCAACACCGAGTGGAAGCCCGCGTGGAACCCCGGTGGTCGCCCCTGACCTCCCGGTTGCTCTCCCCCGGTCCTCTGTGCGACATTGATAGGTTCTCCGCGTGAGGTGACACATGCCCAATTTTTCGCCCTTGAAGAATCCGACCCGCTCCTTTGAGAAGGCGCTGCACTGGCTCACCGATCACGGCTTTGCCGTCACCCAGCCCCAGTCCGCCGGCAACGTCTATCGAGTCACCAAGAACCAGTGCGTCGCTGACATTGAAGTCGCCAAGGACGGCAACACTCGTGTCGTCGCCTTCCCTGCCGTCGTCGTCGCTGGAGAAGCCGCCGAGTTCGTCGATCGTGGCTTCCAGAAGTTTTTTGTAACCAGCAAGCTCGAAGTTGCCGCCACCGCAGAGCGCCTCGAAGCTCTCCACCAGTTCAGCGAGGAACTCAAGGAAGCGATGGGCTACACCAGTCTCTACAACGAAGGTCTTGGCACCGTCAGCGGCAGCTATCAATATGACCGCGTCAAGGGACGCGATCTCCCCGAAGACGAGCGCCCCGCCCGGCCCTGGCAGAAGTAGACTCACTTTTCGCTGCTCTGCATACTCCCGTTTCCAGGGCAGCGCGATGCATTCGCCGCAATCGGGTTGTAACACTCTCCTCTGCGATTTCAGCGGCTCTCGGCTACTCAGCGCTGCTTTCCTCGCTGTGATCGGGCAAACCTTCGTGCGCTTCTTCAATCCAACGATCTGGAAGTTCCTGCCCCGGGTTGGCGTCTGCGCCCTCCTCCTCGGAGCCGGAACCAGTCAACGCCTGCCCGCCAACGGCACGCGCTCTAAGAGGAAAATGAACATGAAGTCAGCTTTTCGTTTCTTGCTACTCGCTGTGCTTGTCTCTTCGCTTCCGGCCTTCGCTCAGAAAGACGATGATCGCACCTCCGGTAATCAGAACCAGACCGATGTAACCAAACGCCTGAATGACGCGGCTGCCGATCTCAACCGGCTCACCAGCGCTGGCGACAACAACATTCCCCAATCCATTCTGGCTGACGCCAAGTGCATCGCCATCGTCCCCTCGCTCGTCAAGGGAGGCTTCATCGTGGGCGCGCAGCATGGTCGTGGCGTTGCCACCTGCCGCGTGCCTGAGAGGAAGGGCTGGAGTGCACCCGCATTCTTCGTCATCACCGGCGGTAGCTGGGGAGCACAGATCGGCGTGGAGGGCGTGGACCTTGTCATGCTCTTCATGAACAATGAGGGAGCCGAGAAACTGCTGAGCGCGCAATGGAAGATTGGCGCCGATGCCGGAATCGCCGCAGGCCCCTTCGGTCGTGATGCCAGCGCCAACACCGACTGGAAGATGAACTCCGGAATCCTGACCTACTCCCGCGCCAAGGGCGTCTTCGCCGGAGCCACTCTCAACGGAGCCAATGTCCGCGCCGATGAGGATTCCATCAAGTCCTTCTACGGACGTCCGCTGAACTTCCGCGACCTGCTCAGCGGCAAGGTTGTTCCGCCGCCCGCAGCTCACGAGTTCCTGGCGCAAATCCGTCAGAACTTCCACGAGGCCAACGCCGCCAAGTAACCGAGCATTCCGCGCACAAGAAGGGTCCGGCCACGGCTGGACCCTTTTTCTTTTTGCTGTTGACGCGCCATCCATCTCCGGGCAACTCTATGTGAGTAGCTTTCCCAGGAGCGGAGTTCGCCATGCGCTTCCTTGCCATCTTCCTGCTGCTTGCCGCAAACGCCACTTTTGCCGGTGTCAAAGAAGATCCATGGCTCGAGGTTCGTTCGCCGCATTTCATCGTTGTCTCCAATTCCAATGCAAAGCAGGCGAATCACGTAGCTGCCGAGTTTGAGCGCATGCGGGCCGTCTTCCATAGCAGGTTTCCCAACGCCCGCGTCGATGCGGCTTCTCCCATCGTCGTCGTCGCCGTCCGCGACAAGAAAGGCTTTCAGGCTCTCGAACCGCAAGCCTACCTCGCGAAGGGTTCCCTAACTCTTGCTGGCCTGTTCCTGCGCACCCCTGAAAAGAATTACGTTCTGCTTCGTCTGGACGCCGAGGGCGATCATCCCTACGCCACTATCTACCACGAGTACACCCACTTCATCCTCAGCCACGATCAGGAGTGGATGCCCGTATGGCTGAACGAGGGTCTTGCGGAGTTCTACCAGACCACCGAAATTCACGACAAGAATGTGGAACTCGGCCGCCCCAGCGTTGAGAACATCATGCTTCTCCGCCAGAACCGTCTGCTCCCGCTCGCAACCCTGTTTGCCGTGGACCATAATTCGCCCTATTACCACGAGGAGAACAAGGGCTCCATCTTCTACGCCGAGTCCTGGGCACTCACTCACTACCTCGAATTCAAGGATCGCCACGAACACACCGAGCACCTGACGCAATACCTGCAACTCGTCAGTGATAAGACCGATCCCGTCACCGCCGCTGCAACTGCCTTCGGTGATCTGAAGCAGCTCGAAAAAAATCTCACGAACTACGTTGCGCAGCCGACATTCCCATACGTCACAAGCCCCGGCTCCACCGGAGTGGACGAAGCAGCCTACAAGCTGCGGACTCTTACCGAGATTCAGTCCGAGGCCGTGCGCGCCGATTTTCTCGCCTACGAGCAGCGCGTCGCCGACTCGCGCACTCTGTTGCAGCACATCCTGCACGAGGATCCCAACAACACTTCCGCCTACGAGACCATGGGCTATCTCGCCTATCGCGAAGGCAATATGCAAGACGCAGCCGAGTTCTACAACCACGCCGTCAGCCTGGATTCTCAGAGCTTCCTCGCGCATTATTTCTGCGCCACCACCTCCATGATGCGGCAAGGAATCTCCGACTCAAACTCAGCACAGATCGAGAACAATCTGCGCACCGCCACTCGGCTCAATCCGGAGTTTGCTCCGGCCTTTGATCAGCTCGCGCTGGTGCGCGCCCGCCTGAATCACTTTGACGAAGCCATCTCGCTCAATCTCGCAGCCATTCGGTTGGAGCCTGAAAACGTCACCTTCCGCATGAATCGCGCCAACATCCTCGTGCAGATGAAACGCCCCAATGACGCCATCACGCTCTTGCAGGACACCGCCAAATTGGCTTCCAACCCGCAACAGCTCGCCATGATCTATCGCCAGCAGGAGTCGATTCAGCAGTACGTGGCCGCCACCAGGCGCCACGAGGAACAGTTCCACCAGGTTGAGGACGAAAGGATCGTCGCCAGCGATCAACCGCCTGCCCCCGATCTTCCCGACGACTCACGCCATGGACCAAAGCGCACCGCCGTCGGCACCATCAAGAACGTGCAATGCTCCGAGCCCGCCATCATGCGCCTCAAGCTGGAGAGCGCCACTAAGTCGCTCTCCCTGCACGCAAGAAATTATTACAAGGTCGACTACTCTGCCGTGGGCTTCGTTCCCACCGGCAACATGAATCCCTGCAAAGACCTTGAAGCCATGAAAGCCACCGTCGTCTACTTTGAAGGCGACCCCGCGTCCGCCGAAGGCCAGATCGTCTCCATCGAAGTCAAGAAGTAACGCGGCCCGTTTCTCTCCCAGCACGCTCGCTTTTCACCTCCGTCCTGCAGGGCCAAAACCTCGACTTGCTAAAATGACAACAAGAGGTTTCCCCTCGCCCATGGCTTTTTCCGAACATTACGATGTTGCAGTTGTCGGCGCCGGACACGCCGGATGCGAAGCCGCCATGGCCTCGGCGCGCATGGGCCTGCGCACTGCGCTCTTCACCCTCAACGCCGATCTCATCGCGCAAATGTCCTGCAACCCCGCCGTCGGAGGCATTGCCAAGGGTCACATCGTGCGCGAGATCGATGCGCTCGGCGGCATCATGGCCGAAGTCACCGACGCCGTCGGCATCCAGTTCCGCCTGCTCAACACCTCGCGAGGCCCCGCCGTCTGGTCGCCTCGCGCGCAATGTGACAAGCAAGCCTATCGCCTCAAAATGCGCGCCGTGCTGGAGTCGCAACCCAATCTCCAGATCAAGCAAGCTGAGGTCGCCGAGCTCATTGTTGAAGAGGATTCCGGTTCACGCCGCATCACCGGGCTTCGTCTTCGCGATGGCCGCACCGTCAGCGCGCAGGCCGTCGTCGTCACCACCGGAACCTTCCTGAACGGGCTCATCCACTGTGGCGAGCAGACCTATCCCGCGGGACGCAGCGGCGAACCCGCCGCCATCCTGCTCGGCGAAAATCTCAAAGCTCTCGGCCTCCGCCATTGCCGACTCAAGACCGGAACGCCGCCGCGCCTCGATGGCCGCACCATTGATTTTTCGCGATTCCAGGCGCAGCCCGGCGACGCCGATCCCACGCCCTTCAGCTTTCGCACCAAGCGCATTACGCAGCCGCAGGTCTCGTGTTACATCGCGCACACCACGGCCGAGACCCATCGCATCATTCGCGAGAACGTTCACCGCTCGCCCATGTACAGCGGACAGATCCAATCCACCGGACCACGCTACTGCCCATCCATCGAAGACAAGATCGTCAAGTTTCCTGACAAGGAAACGCACCAGCTCTACCTCGAACCCGAAGGCCTGAACACCCACGAAATCTATCTCAACGGCATGAGCACATCTCTCCCCGTTGATGTGCAGCTCGCCATTCTCGCCAGCATCCCCGGCCTTGAGAAGGCCGAGATGCTCCGCCCCGGCTACGCCATCGAGTATGACGCCATCGACTCCACCGAGCTTGAGCGCACTCTCGAAACCCGCAAGATTCACGGCCTCTTTCTCGGCGGACAGATCAATGGCACCAGCGGCTACGAGGAGGCTGCCTGCCAGGGCCTCATGGCCGGAATCAACGCCGCGCTGGCCGTGAAAGGAGAGCCTGCCTTCACCCTCAATCGCAGCGAGGCTTACACCGCCATCCTCATCGACGATCTCATCAGCAAGGGAACCAGCGAGCCTTATCGCATGTTCACTTCGCGCGCCGAGTTCCGCCTGCATCTGCGCATTGATAACGCCGACCGTCGGCTCACCCCGCATGGCCGCCGCATCGGACTCATCTCCGACGATGCCTGGCGCGACTACCTCGCCAAGCAGCAGCGCATGGAGCACCTTCGCCAGCAGCTTGAAACCCAGCGCGTCCCGGGTGGAAAGACGTCCGAGGGTGGACCACATTCGTCATCCGCGGGTGGCCCATTCAAGCCTGCTCTTGGCTTGAGTGGGGCTGTTGACTCAGTTGTTGACTCTGCTGTCGATTCTCTCGCCGCACTCGCCGCCAAACTCGGCCCCATCGCCGGACAAACCTACGCCCAGCTTCTCCGCCGCCCCGAAGTCACCATCGACGATCTCGCTCCCATCTGCCGCCAACTCGCTCCCGAATTCTTCACCCACGAGGCAGGTGGCCCATATTCGCCTTCTGTTGGCGAATGTGGGGCTGTTGACTCTGCTGTTGACTCTGCTGTTGCTTCTGACTCTGCCTCTGCTCCCACCCCCTCGCGCCTTCCCTCCGTCATCTGGGTCGAACTCAAGTCCGTCGAGACCGAAGTCAAATTCGCGGGCTACCTCCAGCAGCAGGAAAAGGCCATCGAGCGCCTCAAGAAAGCCGAGACCAAGCTCATCCCCGACTGGTTCGACTACACCTCCATCAGCGGACTCTCCCGCGAGATGAAGGAGAAGCTCACCCACCTCCGCCCGCAAACCATCGGACAAGCCTCGCGTCTTCCCGGCGTCACTCCCGCCGCCGTCGCCCTGCTCAACGTTTACCTCGAAATCCAATCCCGCGCCCGCCGCCAGGCCACCGCCCTCGGCGACTGACGATTTCGCGGGCACCCGCTCCGCCTTCGAAAGAATCTCTCCTGAGTGCGCGATGCGTTAAGATCATTTGCCAGCAACCTACCTCGCCATTGTGGAGATCCAATGCGCCCCACGCTCGTTGCCTTCATCGTCCTTTGGTCTGTGCTCTCTCCCGCAAGCAGCTCGCAAAATCTGGAACCCTTGCTCAAGCAGGTTTCCACTGCGTACGCAAAACTCGAACCGCAGAGCATCCGCCCCGCCGAAGGTTACATGAAGTACGACTACCTGATTCCCGGCGGCTATTACAAACAAATGTGGGACTGGGATGGTTTCTTCATCGGTTCACATCTCGCTCATCAAAGCCGCGACAAGGCGAAATACCTGAAGGGATGGGTGCTCGGATTTTCCGGCGCCATTGACGGCCAGGGTTACGTCGCCGGACTGATCACAACCGACGGTCCGATTTCGCTGAATTATCGTGGGGGCAAGTTCGGCAAATTTGCCATGAAGCCTTTTCTCGCCCAGGGTGCAGTCATCGCCTCAGAGCGCCTCGGCGATTATCAGTGGGTCGCTCCTCTCTGGGACAGCATGCGCCGCGTCATCACCTACCGTGAGCAAACGCAGTACGATCCCAAGTGGGAACTCTTCTTCTGGGAGAATGGCCTGCAGTCAGGTGCAGACAACAACGTCGCGCTCACCAACGATCCCAAAGATCCCGCGTCAATCCTCTCCGTTGATCTTTGCACCTTCCAGCTCCGCGAGTACAAAGCAATGGCCCGCCTCGCAGAGATATTGAACAAGCCGAACGAGGCCGCGGAGTACCAGCAGAAAGCACTCAAACTCCGCGCCGCCATGCTCAAGCATCTTTGGATCGCCGGGGATTCCATGTTCTACAATCGCCGACGCGACAAAGGAGAGTTCCTCCGCCATGTCAGTTACTCGAATTTCGTTCCGCTCCTCGAAGACGTCGTGCCGCCCGCCGACGCGCGCAAAATGATTCGCCGTTATCTCTGGAATTCTCAGCACATGCTTGCGCCCTACGGACTTCGCAGCCTCTCCCGCCAGGATCCCGGCTATAACAATGTCAGCATGATCGACCCTTACTCGAACTGGCAGGGCCCAATCTGGATTAACGCAAATTACCTCTACTACATCGCGCTGAAGCGTTACGGCTTTAACAGCGAAGCGAAGCAGTTGGCCGAAACCATGGGCCGCCTCGTCCTCCCTGACATTCAGAAATGGGGCTCCATGCACGAGTCCTATCACGCCGAAACCGGAGAAGGTCTCGCTCCCACTCCTGAACAGTCAAAGGATCACATCTTCACAGGATTCGTGGGCTGGAACCTGCTCGTGCAAGACATGCTGCAATGCGAAGCACACAAAGATTGTTTCCTGCTCACCTGGCCCGGTAAGAATTGAAGCAAGCAGATTTGAAGTGTCATCCAGAGCAAGCAGATTTGAAGTGTCGTCCTGAGCGAAGCGAAGGACCCCTCTCTCCGCTCAAATCTCCCGCACCATCCCAAGCTTCTCCGTCAGAAAGCCGCAGGGTGCCCCGTTCTAGCCCTCTTTTGGCTAGGGCGGGGTAGTTGAATTTGCTTTTGCTCTTGCCTTGCTCTTCGCCCTTCAACTTTGAAACCGCTCACCCTTGCAACCCGCGCCCCTCACCCTTACACTTTCCTTTCGCATCCTCCGCACCACCGGAGTCATCATTCTGTAAGGAGCCATCATGAAAGCCATCGGCTATATTCAGTCCTTACCGCCATCTGATCCCAAATCTCTCTTCGACTTCGACGCACCCAAGCCCACCCCCGGCCCGCACGATCTCCTCGTCGCCGTCCGTGCCGTCTCCGTCAATCCGGTGGACACCAAGGTGCGCATGCGCGCTCAGGGCACAGAGGCGCAACCCAAAATTCTCGGCTTCGATTGTGCCGGAGTTGTCGAGTCCGTCGGCTCCGAGGTTCCGTGGTTCAAGCCCGGTGATGAAGTCTTCTACGCCGGCAGCATCGCGCGTCCCGGAACCAACAGCGAGTTCCATCTCGTTGACTACCGGATCGCCGGACACAAGCCGAAATCGCTCTCCATGGCTGAGGCCGCAGCTCTGCCGCTGACTTCCGTCACTGCATGGGAGCTGCTCTTCGACCGTCTTCGCATTCCGCTCGGCAAGCCGCAACGTGCCGGAAGCCTGCTCGTCGTCGGAGCCTCTGGCGGCGTCGGCTCCATCCTCATCCAGCTCGCCCGCCGACTCACCGGGCTCACCGTCATCGGCTCTGCTTCGCGCATCGAGTCGCAGCACTGGGTTCGCAAGAACGGCGCGCACCACACCGTCGATCATTCCAAAAAACTCAGTGAAGAAGTTCGCAAACTTGGCATTCAGAATGTGGAGTACATCATCGGACTCACGCACACCGATCAGCACTTCGATGAGATTGTCGAGATCATCGCGCCGCAAGGAGCCTTCGCCCTCATCGACGATCCCACGCCCATCGACGTCCGCAAGCTCAAAATCAAATCTGCCTCGCTGCACTGGGAGTCCATGTTCACCCGCTCTGTCTTCCAGACGGAGGACATGATCGAGCAGCATCGCATCCTTGAGCAGGTATCGAAGCTGGTCGATGACGGAATCATCCGCACCACACTCGGCGCAACCGCAGGCCGTATCACGGCTGAAAACCTGCGCAAGGCGCACGCCTCCATCGAGTCCAACAAATCCATCGGCAAGATTGTCCTCGAGGGCTTCTAGTTCTGCTTCGCAGAAGCTGTAACCGCGGGTGCCCCACCTTCGCGGGTGGCCCAGAGTTGGCGCGTTTCCAACTCTGGGACGATGGGCCGTATTCCAGCATGCAGCGATCTAGTTCTCTGAGTGGTGGTGAGTTGCTCGTGTGATAGGCATTGCCTATGGGAGTTATTCAATGGGAGCCATTCCTCGGCTCCCTTTTGTCTTCTAAACTCCCCACAAGTTCGAGCGACAGCGTGCCGCACTGGCGGCATGTCGGGTTCTCGCATCCTACCAACCGAAGTTCCACCAAGATGAGGAGACCTTTCAATGGCTACTAATAAGGACAACAATCATGAGAGCGACGCGGTGAAGCCGGGCGAAGAGCCCAAAAAGCTCACAACAACTGCCGGCCGCCCTGTTGCAGATAATCAGAATTCCGTCAGCGCCGGTCCACGAGGCCCGCTCCTGATGCAGGATTTTCAGCTCATGGAGAAGATGGCGCACTTCAATCGTGAGCGCATTCCCGAGCGTGTCGTGCACGCCAAGGGCTCTGGCGCGCACGGCCATTTCACGGTGACCAAGGACATCACCCGTTACACCACCGCCAAACTGTTCTCTCAGGTCGGCAAGCAAACCGAGGTCTTCGTGCGCTTCTCCACCGTTGGCGGTGAGAAGGGTTCAGCCGATACCGAGCGCGATCCCCGCGGCTTCTCCGTAAAGTTCTACACCGAAGAAGGTAACTGGGACATGACCGGCAACAACACGCCCGTCTTCTTCATTCGAGACCCCCTGAAGTTTGGCGACTTCATTCACACTCAGAAGCGCGATCCGCAAACCAATCTGAAATCGGCCACCATGATGTGGGACTTCTGGTCGCTCTCGCCTGAGTCGCTGCATCAGGTCACCATCCTGTTCTCTGACCGCGGCACCCCCGACGGCTATCGCCACATGGATGGCTTCAGCAGCCACACCTTCTCGCTCATCAACGCGCAGAACGAACTCTTCTACGTGAAGTGGCATTTTAAGACCAAACAGGGCATCAAGAACCTGATGGCCGAAGATGCCACTCGCCTCAAGGGCCAGGATGCCGACTACGCGCAGCGTGACCTCTTCACATCTATCGAGAACGGCGATTTCCCCAAGTGGAAAGTTTCCATCCAGGTAATGCCCGAGGCAGAAGCCGCCAACTACAAGGTCAATCCATTCGACCTCACCAAGGTCTGGTCTCACAAAGATTACCCGCTCATCGAAGTCGGCAAGATGACCTTGGATCGCAATGTCGAGAATTACTTTGCGGAAGTCGAGCAGGCCGCGTTCTCGCCCGTCAATATTGTGCCCGGGATGGGTTACTCGCCAGACAAAATGTTGCAGGCGCGTCTCGTCTCGTATCCTGACGCGCATCGCTATCGCGTCGGCACCAATTACGAGTCGCTGCCCGTCAACAGTCCCAAGGCAGAGGTTCACACCTATCATCGCGATGGCGCGATGCGTTTCGACGCCAACGGCGGCAAGGCTCCCAACTATGAACCAAACAGCTTCGGCGGGCCCAAGGAAACTCCAGCCTACCGGGAGCGTCCCGTTCATCTCGATGGCGAAGTGGCAGACCGTTACAACCATCGCGACGGTAACGACGACTACACGCAGGCCGGCGACCTCTTCCGCCTCATGACTCCTGACGCGCAAAAGCGTCTCATCGAGAACATTGTCGGCAGCATGCGCGGCATCCCCGAGCACATTCAGCGACTGCAGATCAGCCACTTCTACAAGGCCGACCCGCGTTACGGCCTCGGTGTCGCCTCTGGCCTCGGCGTCGAAGTCCCTGAGTTGTTAACCACCCACTTTAACGATTAGCATCTCGCTCACTTCATCCAGGGGCAGACTTCGGTCTGCCCTTTTTTTCTGCTACCCTAGACCGGAATCGCGGGTGCCCCACCTTCGCCGCGTCGGGTGGCCCAGAGTTGGCGTAGTTCCAACTCTGGGTGTCGAAGTCAGGTGCCCCGCGCGGTTAAGGTGGGAGAGCGGAATAGGGAACCCAAGATTCGCTCTTGGTTCTGAGTTCGCCCTGCGTTTCTGCGGATCAAACTACTATGGAGATTCATCAGCTACGTTACTTTTGCGCCGTTGCTCGCACCGGAAGCTTCACCCGCGCGGCAGAGCAGGAGAGCGTCGCGCAGCCATCTCTCTCGCAGCAAATCCGCAAGCTCGAGCGTGAGATCGGATCGCCTCTCTTCGAGCGTCTCGGCCGCCGCAATCGCCTCACTCCTTACGGAGAAGCCTTTCTTCCTCACGCCGCCGCCATCCTTCGCCAGCTTGCAGAGGCCGAAGCCCTCGCCATGGCTCTCAAGCAGGGCGTGCAGGGACGTCTCCGCATCGGCGTCATTCCCACCATCCTGCCCTTCTGGCTCGCGCCCCGCATCGGCACCTTCGCCGAGCAGTTTCCTGACGTCGACTTGCAACTCACCGAAACCATCACCCAGCGTCTCATCGAGCAACTGCAATCAGGCGAGCTCGACGCAGCCGTCGTCAGCCTTCCCATCCAATCGCCGGATATTATTTGCAGCGAACTTTTTCGCGAGAACCTCTGCCTCATCGTCCCGCCCACTCACTCTTTCGCCACCTCCGATTCCGCGCGCCTGCAGGATCTCGACAAGGAACGAATGCTCTTGCTTCGCGAAGGACACTGCCTGCGCGGCGATGTCCTCACCGCCTGCACCCGCGCCCGTGTCGAGTTCGCCTCCGTCTTTGAGACTGATCAAATCGCGAGCATCGTTCCCCTCGTCGCCACCGGATTCGGAATCAGCCTCATCCCCCAAATGGCCGCAGCCCAGGCAGTCGGTTGCAAAGTCGTATCCCTCGATCAGAAAAGTTTTCGCCGTATCGGATACCTCCGCGCCCGCCACCACTTCGTCAGCAAACCGATGAAATCCTTCTTCACCTGGCTCCGCACCCTCGACCATCCCCAGTCTTGAGTTGCTTCAGTGTTGATGTCGTTGTCGTTGTTTGTGCGGGCTTCGTAGTTGGTATTGATGTTGATGTTGGTGTTGGTGTTGATGTTGGTAGTCGTTGTAGATGTTGGTGTTGGTGTTTGTGTTGGTGTTGATGTTGGTGTTGGTGTTGATGTTGAATTTGAGGTGTCATTCTGAGTGCAGCGAAGAACCCCTACCCCGCTCGAACCTCCCTTGCCGCCTCCAAGGACATCTCTACCAACACTCCCCCACGTTTTTGACTTTCCAGAATAAGCGCCCTGCCCTTTTCCCCGTCTGTGACGAAAGTCATAGCAAACCTTCGCCTTCCTTTCTAGTCTAGGTACAGGAGTTGGATTCATTCCTCTTTTCATACCTATGTCCGAACTAATTACAAACGCACTCACTCCCTCGCCCGCGCCTTCCGCAGACGCCACCAAAAAGAAACAGATCCGCCGCGCTACTCCGGATCTTTCACAGCGCACTCGTCTCATCGTGCAGTCGCTCTTCATTCTGCTCAACGTTTTTCTCTGTGTGCAGTTCTACTTCTTCGTCCGTTATTTCGAATCCAACGCAACCGGCTCTCATGTCGCACGTCCCGCCGGAGTCGATGGCTGGCTCCCCATCGCGGGACTCATGAACACTCGCTACTTTTTCGCCACCGGACACATCCCCGCCATCCATCCCGCGGCCATGATCCTCTTCCTCATCTTCGTTCTGATGAGCCTCGTCCTCAAGCGTGCTTTCTGTTCCTGGCTCTGTCCCGTCGGCACGCTCTCTGAATATCTCTGGAAAGCCGGACGCAAACTTCTCGGCCGCAACTTCGTTCTACCGCGTTGGCTCGACATTCCTTTGCGCGGCATCAAGTACCTGCTCATGGCTTTTTTCGTCTTCATCATCGGAAGCATGTCCGCCGTCGCTCTCGAAGATTTCATGGTGCAGCCCTATGGCATCCTCGCTGACGTGAAGATGCTGCACTTCTTTCTGCACATGAGCAGCACCGCATTAATCGTGGTCGCCGTGCTCGTCGTGCTCTCCGTGTTCATCAAGAATTTCTGGTGCCGCTACGCCTGCCCCTATGGCGCGGTGATGTCGCTTGTCTCGCTCGCCAGCCCTGTCAAGATTCGTCGAGACACTGACAGCTGCATCGAGTGCGGCAAGTGCGCCAAGGCGTGCCCGCAGAATCTTCCCGTCGACAAGCTAGTGCAGGTCCGCTCCGCTGAGTGCACCGCCTGCATGGAGTGCGTAGCCAGCTGCTCCACGCAGAACGCCTTGCAGTTCGCATTGCCTCCGCGCACCGTCGCCACAACAGAAATCCCCAACACCCAGCGCTGGAGCGGTCGCACGCTATCGCCCATCGCAGCCGCCATGGTGATTGCCACGCTCTTCTTCGGAGGCGTCGGCTTCGCACGCATCACCCACCACTGGCAGACCAACGTCTCAGACGATGTCTACCGCCAGATGATTCCTCACGTGGACGAAGAAACCCACCCCGGCTTCTAGTCCGCATCGCAATCAGAAAGGCGTCCCTAACCCGGACGCCTTTTCTCACTTCACTAAAGATCTACATATGTGAATATATAAACAAAGCCGGGGCGGGTGGCCCAGAGTTGGTGTAGTTCCAACTCTGGGTGTCGAAGCCGGGCGCCTCCTCGCACTATGGTCATTATATTCACATATGTAGATGTAACAATATATCGACATACGTGAATATATGAGCTGCGCGAGCCCATCATCTTCCCGCTCTTCGCTTTGCCGCCCTCCACCATTTATCCTTCACTCTATGGATTCCTCTACTCTGCGCGATCTTCTCGCGCCCTTCATCCCCGCCGCCGAACTCGACGAGCCTCTCCTCGCCGCCATCCAGACTCACCTCGATCTCCTCCTTCGCTGGAACCAGCACATCAACCTCACCGCCCTCCGCGCACCTGAAGAGATGGTCACCCGCCACTTCGGTGAGTCCCTCTTCGCCGCCCGCCAGCTTTTCCCGCGAGACTCCACCCAGGACGTCTTCGATCTCGGCAGCGGTGCTGGCTTTCCCGGCCTTCCCATGAAGTACTGGGCTCCTCGCCTCCAACTCACGCTCATCGAGGGACACGGCAAGAAGGCCACCTTCCTGCGCGAAGTCGGACGCGCCCTCCACCTCGGAGATCTCAAGGTCCTCAACGCCCGTGCCGAGGCCGTCTCCGAGCGCGCCAGCCTCGTCACCCTCCGCGCCGTGGAGAAGTTCGATCAGGTACTGGTCGCCGCCGCAAAGCTTCTCGCCCCCGGAGGCCGTCTCGCCATCCTCATCGGCGAAGCGCAGCGCGACCGCGCCCTCTCACGCCTGCCCCCCGGGGAAGTCGCCTCGTTCCCTCTCCCCTCCTCCGAGCAGCGCATCCTGTTCACCTGGAAGGCCCAGTCCTAGCCGCTATCGAGGGTGCCCCATATCTGCCAGCAGTTGGCAGATGTGGGTCTCTGCACAACCACCCTCCCCTCGGACTTTGACACTGTTCCACGTGGAACATCTCTATCGGTTAAGAGGTGTCATCCTGAGCGCAGCGAAGGACCCCTAATCGGGCCGGGCTTAACCGTGCCACATAGAGGCACTTCAGCCAGCAAGGCCCACCTCGGCTCCCAATGTTCCACGTGGAACACCCCCGACGCCCCCCACTGTTCCACCTGAAACATGACTTAGTTTTGGGGGTCATCCTGAGCGAAGCGAAGCACCCCCGCTCCCCTCCTCTCCTCCGCGCCGTCTCTAGGCCTTCCAATCAGAAAGGATCAAGTGTCTCCCCGCACTCGCAAGACGTTCCACGTGGAACATGCGCTCCCCACTCGGGAAACCAATCCGAAATCCCCGCCTTCTCCCGGTTCTCCACAGCTTTCCGCAACTTTCGCCACTTATCCACCGGTTCCGCACAGGCTGGGGCCTTTCCCGGTTGCTCCCGCACCCACCAACCCGTTACCCTCGGACCTGTCCACATCTGCAGCCGCCGCCTTACCACTCCCGGCTGCCCGGAGCTAAAATGTCTCGGGTCATCGCCATCGCCAATCAAAAAGGCGGAGTAGGGAAGACCACCACCAGCATCAACCTTGCCGCCAGCTTCGCCGCCAGCGGCGTCCCAACCCTCCTCGTCGATTGCGATCCGCAATCCAACTCCACTTCCGGCCTCGGAATCCTCAAGGACGCTGAGCGTCCCGGCACCTACGCCCTCCTCATGGGAGACTTCGAGGCCGCCGAGCTCCTCCAACCTACGGCCATCGAGAAGCTCAAGGTCATTCCCTCCTCCAAGAACCTCATCGGAGCCAACGTGGAGCTGGTCAACGCCGAATATCGCGAATATCGCCTCCGCCACGCCCTCCAGGCCATTCGTGACCAGTTCGAGGTCATCGTGCTCGATTGCCCCCCGGCTCTCGACCTCCTCACCCTCAACGCCCTCGTCGCCGCCGATTCCGTCCTCGTCCCCATGCAGGCTGAGTATTTCGCCCTTGAGGGAGTTAGCGAACTGCTCGACACCATTGAACGCATCCGCCAGACCTTGAATCCGAGTCTTTTCGTCGAAGGCGTCGCCCTTACCATGTATGACGACCGAACCAACCTCGCCCAGGGCGTTACCGGCGAGCTTCAGACCTTCTTCGGTGATCTCCTCTACACCACGGCCATTCCGCGCAATATTCGCCTCGCGGAAGCTCCCAGCCATGGCAAACCAGCCCTGCTGTACGACCCTAAATCGCGCGGCGCTGAGAGCTATGTCAAGCTGGCAGAAGAGGTTATGGCCCGTATCAAGAATCGCAGCACCAGCATCACGCAGCCCATCGCGTAGTCCCATCGCATAGCCCCGATTTGCATAGAGAGGTACAGCATTGAACCCGACTCACGACAAACGTAAAGCCCTCGGACGCGGCCTCGAGACTCTTCTTCCTGCCGCGCGCGGCATTCAGGCCTCCGTGCCCGCCCCTCCGGCCCAGCCCGCCGGAGACTCCGTGCGAGAGATCCCCGTCGAACTCATCGACCGCAACCCCTACCAGACTCGCACCCACTTCGATGAGACCGCCCTTAACGAGCTGGCCGAGTCCATCAAGGCCTCGGGCGTCGTCCAGCCCATCACCGTGCGCCAGCATTCCAGCCGTTTCCAGCTCATTACCGGAGAGCGCCGCTGGCTTGCCTCCCAGCGCGCCGGCAAAACCACGGTTCCGGCCATCGTGCGCCAGGTCTCCAACGAGCAGGCCATGGAGATCACGATTATCGAGAATCTCCAGCGCGAAGACCTCAATCCCGTCGAGCAGGCCCACGCCTACGAGCGCCTCTCCCGTGAATTCGGTCTCACCCAGGAGCAAATGGCCCAGCGTACGGGTAAAGACCGCTCTTCGGTGGCCAACTTCCTCCGCCTCCTCAAGCTCCCTGCCGAGGTTTTGAAGTTCATCGAGTCCAATCAGCTCACTTTCGGACACGCCAAGGCCCTCATGGGCCTCGATTCCCCCGAATCCATGCTGAAGCTCGCCCAACGCGCCGTTCAGCTCTCCATGTCGGTGCGCCAGGTCGAAGGCTCTGTTTACAACCTCATGCATCCCGAGCCCGCCGCCGTAAAACCCGAGCGCGTCCTCGATCCCAACGTCCGCGAAGCCGAGCAGCTTCTCCAGCGCTCCCTTGGCATTCGCGTCCAGATCACAGACCGCCACGGCAAAGGCAAGATCGTCCTCGAATACAAAACCCTCGAAGACTTCGACCGCGTCCTCGAAGCCCTCAACGCCAAGCTCTAACCAATAGAAACGGGCGGCCTCAAGGCCGCCCGTTCTCTTCTCATCATACATTCACATATGTCTATCTTCCAGATATTTCCTAATGAGGGGTCATTCTGAGCGAAGCGACGAACCCCCGAACCGCTCAAATCTCCCGCGCGGCCCCAAGGCCATCTCAGCCGACAATACGCGGGTGGCCCATTCAACGCTCTTTTGTTGAGTGGGGGCCGTTGCTCTGTCTTTCGCCCTCAAAATGTTTACTCTTTCGCCAACACACACCACCCCACCCAGTACTTCCCAATCAATTGCCTTATCTAGCACAAAACAATTGACCAGGCAGTAACATCACCCCTCCGAACGATTACCCACAAAGGTAATCGTCTAGCTCTTCTTTTCGGAGTCCTTTTTCTCGCGAGCGCACTTCCCTTTCTTGCAGCAGTCCATCTCTTTCGCCATCTTGCCGTCTTTGTCCTTCTTGCAGCAGCTCATCTCGCCGCTCATCTTGTGATCCTTGTCGCGCATGCAAGCCGCATGATCAGCGGGTTTGGACGCATCCGGCGTCGCGGCCGGAGCCGCCGACTGTGCCACCATCGAAGCGGCACCTAACAACATCACTGCCATCAATCCACGAATCGTCATCCACATTCTCCTTTGTCCTGCGAGTGCTGAGAGTATACTCCACGTCTGCCCGCTACTTCCCCGAATCCCCTGCCGCCTTCCGTCATCTAACTCCTCACCAAGGAGAAGCCTTTGCACCGCACTACGCTTGGCGATTTCGAACTCACCATCATCACCGATGGACTCTATTACCTCGATGGCGGCGCGATGTTCGGAGTTGTTCCCAAACCGCTCTGGGAGAAGAAACTTCCTGCCGATTCGCAGAACCGCCTGCACATGGCGATGAACTCTCTGGCCATCCGCACCGGTGATCACACCATCCTCATCGACACCGGCGCAGGCAACAAGCTCCCGGACAAGACTCGCCGCATCTTCGATGTCGAGGAGCGCCTGCTCGCCAATCTTGATGCCGCAGGCTTCGCGCCCGATGACTTCGACATTGTCATAAACACGCACCTGCATTTCGATCACGCCGGCTGGAACACCACGCGCCGCGCCGATGGCGCGATCGTTCCAACCTTTCCTCGCGCCCGCTACTACTATCAGCGCGGAGAACTCGCTCACGCGCATCAGCAGCACGAACGAGATCGTGTCAGCTATCTCACGGACAACTACGATCCCCTTGTAAACAGCGGCTGCGCCACGCTACTCGATGGCGATGCCGAGATCGTACCCGGCGTTCGCGTGCAACTGTTTCCCGGACACACCGAGCATCACCAGGCTGTCATCATCGAGAGCCAAAACAAAAAGGCCGCCTACGTTGGCGACCTCATTCCGACTTCCGCTCATCTTCACCCAACCTGGGTGATGGGCTACGATCTCTCGCCGATTGCCACCATTGACAATCGCCACCGCTATTATCGTGAAGCGATTCCTGAACGCTGGCTCACCATCTTCACCCACGATCCCACAACTCCGTGGGCATACGTCTCGCGCAACCAGGCAGGCCAATACCAGGCAGAAGCCGTCGTGCAACCTGCAGGATCAGATCTCAATTACGTCCGCTAGAGTGCTTAGGTAGCGGGCAATCTCGCCGCGCTCACGCGCAGCCAAGTCCACAAACTCCAGACCACACCGGAAGCCGCGACGATTCCTCACCACAACGTTGAGCTTCAACACGCCCTCTGTTTTTGGCAAAGAAAATTCCGCAACCAACTGCGTATCCACTTCAAGAGTTTCAGACGCGTAAATGCTCATGCCTCCCTCGCTCAATTCAAATGAGCGGACCACCGAGGCGCTATCCTCCGGCTTCTCCCGCTGCCGGAGCCTGACTCGAATATCGACCTTACATCTTTTCCATCTGCGTTTTGGCGAATCCACACCCGCACCTCAAATCGACTTTCTTACCGCAGGGGCTCCAACTTCACGCTGCGCCATTCTACTTCTCGCGCGTACGCAAACGCCTCACAAATCCTCTCGGTCGCTTACTTCCGTAACTCCACGCGAGCCGCCAGGCCGTTTGTTCAAGCCTCGCAACTATCTTCTACCACCACGTCGGCAACCTCACAGTGCATCACCGGCTGCGCAAAGAATCTCTCTACCGCATCCATGATTTCCGATTCAGCTTTCGCTTCGTAAATAGCTTTGCGCAGCTTGGCTCCGCCCTCAATGCCGTGGGTGAACCACGAGGCAAACTGTTTCATCTTGCCCATGGCATCCGGATAGCCATGTTCGATCAGCATGCCAAAGTAACGCCGTATCATCTCATAGCGATCGCTTCGCGATGCGACATCGTAGCTGCCGCGTTCGGTGTACTGCGAAATCTGCCGGAAGATCCATGGGTTCGACGCTGCCGCGCGCCCAATCATCACCGCATCGCATCCGGTCTCCGCCACCATCGCCCGAGCGTCTTCCGGTGAGCGAACATCGCCGTTGCCAATCACGGGAATCGAAACCAGCGTCTTCATCTCCGCGATCCACGGCCACTGCGCCTGTCCGCTGTATCCCTGCTCGCGAGTACGCGCATGCATGGCCACTGCATCCAGCCCGCAGCCCTCAGCCATCTTCGCCAACTCGCGGAACACCAGTTCGCTCTCGCTCCACCCAGCGCGGAACTTCACCGTGAACGGAATCTTCACCGCCGCGCGCACCGCTTCAAAGATCTTCTGAATCACCGGAAGCTCGCGCAGCAATCCGCTGCCGCCATTGCACTTCACAACCTTCTTAGCCGGACACCCCAGGTTCAAGTCCACCATGTCGAAGCCGAAGCCTTCCACGATTCGCGCAGCCTCGGCCAGCGAAACTGGATTGGAGCCGAACAGTTGCGAGGAGATAGGATGTTCGTCATCGCTGAAGTTCAGAAAGCGCTGCGCCTTCTTATCTTTCTTCCGAGTCACGCCATCGGCGGAGGTGAACTCCGTCATCAGCAGGCCGCAGCCCTCCATCTCGCGAATGAAGCGCCGGAAGACCGTATCGGTGATTCCAGCCATGGGCGCAAGCACCGTTGCCGGAGCGATCTCCACGTTGCCAATCTTCAGCCGCGCAGGCACACATACGTTGGCTGGAGCTTCGCGGACGAGCGGGTTGTCATAAAACTTATGCACGTCTCTATTGTATCGGTTTCTCTCGCCAACTTCTGGGATTGCTCCCCGCTCGCATGCCCCCTCAGCAGCGTGAGTTCCGCATTGTCATACACTCCGCAGCACCTGTAGCATCCAACCATAGCAATGGTCACCCGAGCACAACTCGTTACCCCGCCCCGCCCCGCATCCCGGCCCGTGGCGCGCTGGCTGATCATTGTCCTGCTGGCGGTTGGCCTTCCACTCCTCGCGGGCCTCGCGTGGCATCTTGCCTCAGACAATCCAGCCTGGCCATTGATGCGTGCTTCCATGAACCTCTGCACCGTGCATGAAATCGCATCTGGCCCCACCTCGCCCGACGGACTCTTCCGTGTTCACGTGGTGCAGGCGACTTTGCTCGACCGCTTCTCTGAAACCTTGGTCTTTCTTTCCCCGGCCGATGAGCCGTGGCCCATCCAGTCTGCCGATCCCAATCGCGCCGTGCTGGAGGTCGCGGGCCTGCGTTCGCTCGATGCCGTCACCTGGCAGAGCTCTGAGCCCGGACAGTCGCCGATCCTGCAACTCTGGTTTACGCCCGGCGCGGTTCCCAATCAGATCCATCGCATCCAGCGACTCTGGCGTGGAGTGGCCGTCGTCACCCTCACCAGCCAGCCCGCACCCGGAGCCGGGCGGCTCGACTACTGATCTTCAAAAACAAGAAAGCCCCCGCCGAAGCGAGGGCTCTCAAAACTTGCGCCGAAGGCGTCTTCACCCCAGCAAGGATCGCTTGCCGGAGACCCCGACCACCCACGGGTTTATTTCTGTTCGGTCTTCGCGGGTTCCGCTGCCTTTTCGTTCTTGGCGTACTTGCGGCGGAAGCGTTCGATACGGCCAGCGGTGTCGAGCACCTTCTGTTTGCCGGTAAAGAACGGGTGACAGGCCGAGCAGATTTCAACGTGGATGTCGCCATGGTTCGTGCTGCGTGTGACAAAGCTGCTGCCACAGGCGCACTTTACATGGATCTCTTCGTACTTCGGGTGGGTTGCTGCTTTCATGGTTCTCCATCCGTCTGTCAAACACAGACTCTCTAGTTTAACCCGTCAGCCGCAGGGGCGGCAACTTCAGGGCTTGGCAGTGCGGCGGCGCTCTGCGGCCTCTAGCGCCACTTGGCATAAGTTCCAACCCAATGTGCAGGTCCCACTCACGATCGCAACCGGGATCGCAACATAGCGGTACGCCACGCTCATGTCCACCGCGCGATGTTGCACAAGGCTCATCAAAAGCACGCCCATGATGCCGCAGAATAATCCCACACCCATCCCGATGCCGGCCCAGAACACGGTGAGGACTACGGTGCGGAAGCCTTTCATCAGCATCCACACCAGCCAGCTCGGCTCCCTCATTGGCTCGGTGGCAATCAGTGTCTTGCTTCCGCGTGCCTCCATTTCGCTGAGCTTCACAGTTTCCTCCATCAACGGGGCGGGCTTGCGTATCTCAAAAGGCCAGCCTGCGCTAGAATGATAGTTTCCTATGTCCCACACCCAACAAGCAACCACGCACTCGCCCGCCGAAGTATTAAGGATCTCTCCCGTGCAGCAAGCATCGAACGGCATCTGCTTTGCCTCGAACGGGGAGGTCAACCTGTCTTCCGGCGAATTGCAGCGCATGGTAGACGCCGTGCCGCAGGCGATTGCCGCCGTCATGGCTCGCAAAGCATTCTACTTTGTGCCGCTCACCGTGGCCGATGGCGACCAGACTTTGATCGCTGATCGTTACGATGTGTTGCTCAGCGATCGCGCTGTCTGCCACCGCAATCTTACGCTTGGTGACGCGCAGTGCGTCTTCATCTCCACCCGCTTGATGGATGACCGCTTCTCCGTGGCATTCGAGTTCTACATCAATGTGGCGCATGCCTTCGCCGATCAGACCGGCTTCTCGCAGGTCTTTGCTGACCTGGTCTGGAAGCAGGCGCAGGACAAAGTGAAGGGCGAGACTTCGCTCGATGCCAACGAGCTGCGCAAGATCGTCACCTCACAGGCGCCCGATGCCGAGAAGGCGCGGCAGGAGTACTTCGAAACCACCTTCGCCGACTCCATTGCCATCTACCTTCTCTCGCTCTATCTGGACGTGGACTACTACGAGCTGCGCGAGCGCGACTATCCGCTGCTCTCGCCGCCTGCGCTGGCCGAGCGGCTGCGCAAGGTTCATGAACTCTTCCCCGCGCCGCGCGGATTCGAATTCAACATCTTCTACAAGCGCCGTCCCGAGCCACGCTAGATCATGATCGCCCATCTTCGCGGAACTCTTCTCGCCACCTCGCCCGGCCGTGCCATTGTGGACTGCCATGGCGTGGGCTATGACGTGACCGTCTCCATGAACACTTTTGCCGAACTGCCCGAAGCGGGCCGCGAAGTCTCGCTCTTCATCTTCACCCACGTGCGTGAAGATCAGATTGCGCTCTTCGGCTTTCATCTGGCGGAGGAGAAGGCGCTCTTCGAAAAGCTACTCTCGGTCAGCGGCATTGGACCGAAGCTTGCCGTCAACATTCTTGGCGGGATGAAGACCTCGGACCTGGTGGCGGTCATTCGCGGCGGCGATGCCATCAAGCTCACGCGCATGCCCGGCGTGGGCAAGAAGACTGCCGAGCGCATGGTGCTCGAGTTGAAAGATAAACTCGCGGAGTTTGCCTTTACCGCAGCCGCGCCACGTCCACGTCACGCGCTGGAAGACGATGTGCTTTCCGCGCTCATCAATCTTGGATACCAGACGGTTGCTGCCGAGAAAGCGCTCGAGCGCCTCGGCCCTGCTGACGGCCGCAGCTTTGAGCAGCTATTCCGCGCCGCCCTTACGGAGCTTGCGCACTAGCAGCGTTTTGGGAGCCCTCTTCGGCAGGCAGCACGACGGAAAACACCGTCCCCGTTTTTTTCCCGCCGACTGAAGAACGGAAGCGAATCAGCCCGCCGTGTTTTTCGATTAGCTGCCGGCTCACCCACAATCCCAGTCCCGTTCCCGTCGCGTCCTTGGTGGTAAACAGCGCTTCAAAGATCAACTTCCGAATATCTTTCCGGATGCCGAGTCCGTTGTCTCCGACGGTGACACGCACTCCAAGCCCGCCGTTCGGCAGGCAATGCCCACCGGAGACGCGAATCCTGATCGTGCCGTGATCAGGAATGGAGTCAAGGCTGTTGGCCAGCAGGTTAGAGAACACCTGGCGCAACTCGCCGCGAGTCGCCGTAACGTCCAGTGCAGCGCGATAGTCCTTTTGAATGGTCGTGTGCTTGGCCTTGATGCGGCTCTGCAACAGGTCCAGCGCGGAATCCATAATCTCGCTCACCGGCACGCGCGTCAGCGTTCCCGATTCACGGTAGAACCCCAGCACCTGCCGAGTGATGTAGGAGATGCGCTTCAGCTCCTCGTCAGCGACTTCCAGGTACTGCAACACGGTTGGCGGCACTCCGGGGGTGTTGCGCGCGATAAAGAGCGTATTCATTGCTGCCGCCAGCGGATTGTTGATCTCGTGCGCAATGCTTGCTGCCATTCGCCCCACAGTCGCAAGCTTCTCACTCTGGATCAGCGCTGCCTCCGCACGCTTGCGCTCTGTTACGTTGCGCAATATGGTCTGCACCGCACCCTTGCCGTACCAATCGATCCCTCCTGACGTTGCTTCGACAATCACTTCGCTTCCGTCCAGCCGCACCACTCGCGTCTCGCGCAGTTCGGCCTGAATCCCGCTGGACGCCGCTTCAAACCGTTTCCGAATCGTCTCGCGGTCATCTGCTGGAATCAGATCCATGACGATCCTCCCTTGCAGCTCGGCGTGTGATTCCGCGCCGTAGATCCGCAGGGCAGCCGCATTGGCGTAAACGATGACGCCGTCCTGCTGCACAACTACTGCTTCAGGGGACAGCTCCACCAGTGACCGGTATCGCTGCTCGCTCTCTCGCAGCGCCAGCTCCTTCTTATACACAGCCGCTCGCACCCGCGTTCTGCGAAACAGCTCTGCGAATACGCATACCAGGACAGATGAGAAAACGAACAGCACCAGGCCAACCTGGTCAGACGCCTTGTCAATGACGAACCTTCCCACCGGAGGCAGTATCCACATGGTGGTCAGCAGCATTGCCGTCAGCGTGGCCACCAGGCCCGAACGGAAACCACCAGCCACTGCCACGATCATTACAATGGGATAAAACGTAAGGTAGGGAGGCAGCGCGCTACCAATCTGGCGCTGCAGTAATTCGCGTACGAGGAATGCCAACAGAACGACACATACGGAAAGTCCGTATTGAAACAGCGATCTGCGCAACGCGACAATAGAATCCTCTCGCATGGAATCGACCAGGAAGGTCCCGAATCACCGCCTGTTGCCCAATGAGAATGAAGCAAAGTACCCTGTTTTGCAAGCCGAATCCTGCCCAGAACGACTCTCTTATTTCCCAATGCAGAAGGTGGAGAAGATCAGGTTCAGGATGTCATCGGCCGTGGTGGCACCGGTCAGTTCATCCAAGGCTCGCAGGGCGTTGTAAAGATCGAGCAACACCATCTCGTGCGGAATGTCATTGCCAACAGATTCCGCTGCCGCCCCGAGCGACGCCAGCGCGGCGCGAACTTGGCCCTGCTGTCTCAGGTTGGTCAGCAAAGCTCCGCCGTCTTCCGATGCATTGCCGCGCACCACGCGCAGTATCTCGTCGCGCAACTCGGCAATTCCCTTGCCGGTTACCGCCGAAGTGTGCACCACTGGAGGTTCGGCGCTGAACTCCGCGAGCTCTCCCAGGTCACTCTTGTTTGCCACCACGATGGCTGCGCGTCCGGCAACGTCTGAGAGCAATTCGCGGTCGACCGCGTCTGTCGTAGCGCTGGAGTCCACCACCACCAGCAACAGGTCGGCATCGGCCAGGGCCTCCATGGATTTACGAATGCCGATGCTTTCCGCCTCGTCCAGCGCCTCGCGAATTCCTGCGGTGTCCACCAGCCGCACCGGGATCCCTCCCAGGGCCACTGTCTCGGTCACCAGGTCGCGCGTCGTTCCCGGCTGCGCCGTGACAATGGCTCGCTCGCGTTCCACCAGTTGATTAAAGAGGCTCGATTTTCCCACGTTCGGACGGCCCACGATGGCCAGTGTCAATCCCTCATGCACCAGCTTGCCATAGGAGAAGCTCGCATCCAGGCGGCGCAGCCTTTGCACCACGTCGTCCGTCACTTCAACGATTTTCGCGGCAGGCATGATGGAGACATCGTCCTCGGCAAAGTCGATGCCCGCCTCCATCCGCGCAATCAGCGCGACCAGCGTTTCCTTAATGGGCACCACCACGTGCGAAAGCTCGCCCTTCAATTGCCGCGCTGCCACCTTCGCCTGGTACAACGTCTGTGAATCGATCAGGTCGCGCACGGCCTCTGCCTGCGTGAGGTCCAGCCGGCCGTTCAGGAATGCACGTTGCGTAAACTCTCCGGGCTCGGCCATGCGCGCGCCCGCCTTGACGGCCAGCTCCACCACGCGGCGCAACACCACGGGCGAGCCGTGGCAGCCGATCTCCACAATGTCATCGGTGGTGTAGGAATGCGGTGCGGCAAAAAACGTGGCTACTACTTCATCAATGCGCTCTCCGCTCTCATGCTCGACGAGCTCGGCAAAGCTCGCGCGATTCGCCTCCAGGCAGCCCGCGCCCGGCAGACGCAACATCGTTTGCGCGATGGCTTTGGCTTCTGGTCCGGCCAGACGCACCACGCCAATACCGCCGCGTCCGGGCGGTGTGGCAATGGCTACGATGGTGTCGTCCAGATTCATCTGCTCCCGTTCCAATTCCTTCGATCAGTAGTACTCGTTGCGCTCGTTCGCGTCCAGCTTCCGCTGCTGAACTTTCTCTTTCTCCTGCGCGCCCCAGTGTTCCTGCACGCGGTCATACATGCGGTCCAGCTTGCGATGCAGATGCGCCACCTCTAACTCTGCCTTGCGATTGACTTCAAAATCCAGATCGCTCTTGATGCGGTCTTTGGCGGCCTGCCGATTCTGACTCATCATGATGACCGGCGCCTGGAAAGCAGCCAGTGTGGACAACACAAGGTTCAGCAAGATGAACGGATACGGATCGAATGTGTGTTTCAACAACGCCATCGTGTTGATTGTGATCCAAACCGCGATGACCACGGAGAACAGGATGATGAACGTCCACGAGCCGCCAAAGGCTGCAACATGATCGGCAATGCGCTGCCCCATGGTGAGCGACTCAGCCTCTTCCTCATTGGCGTTTCGTGTAACGTGCATGCGCAACATTTCGTCGGTTGCGCGCAGCCTCCGCCCCACCACGGTCAGCAGATCCAGCGCGGCGTGCGGGTGAGTGGAGAACAGTTCCTGCAGGCAATCGCGGTCCAGCCGCAAGAGCTCGCTTGGCTCCGCCGTCACGGCGGTTGTCGTTCGCGGCCCTCCGTCCAGCATGGAGATTTCGCCGAAGACGTCGCCGGGCAATGCCTCTCCCAGCACAATCTTTTCGCCCAGATCATCTTCCACAAAATTCTGTACGCGCCCACGCCGCACGATGTAGAGATTGTCGCCGATGTCGCGCACGTTATAGATCGTCACGCCCGCAGCAAAGCTCTCTTCCTTCATCAGCTCCGCCAGCGTGGTGCGTTCGTCATGGTCGAGCAGGCTGAACACCGGAATCTCAGCCAACATGCTTACGTCTGTGGACATACTCGGTTCCTCACTGCTTTCGACAGAGACAAAAAGCCCCGCTGCGATATTCTACTGAATCGCAACGGGGCTCAATTTTTCCTTGACCAGCTTGCGCCGTTATCTCCTGCGCCGCGCTCCGGAACGTCCCGCGCCGCCCGGTGCTGCAGGGGCTTTGCCGCGGTAATCCTTGGGATACACAACCAGGTGCCGCGCCGGACCTTCGCCTTCGCTCTCGGTACGCAGGTCTTCCACATTCTTCAACGCCAGATGCACCACCCGGCGCTCGCGGCTATTCATGGGAACGAAAGCGTAAGGCGTGCCGCTGGCGCGAACCTTCTCGGCCGCCACCTTGGCTGACATCACCAGCTCATCGGTACGCGCCTGGCGGAAGCCGCCTGCGTCAAAGCTGATGCGCTCGTGCTCCTCCAGCAGGTCGCCCACCGACTCGATGGTGATCATCTCCAGTGCGTTCAGCAGCTCTCCGCCGCGTGCCACCAGCAGAGGGGCGTCTGGTCCGGAGAAGTCCACCAGTATGGTGGGACACTCCCACTCCGAGCCTTGCGTTGCAGGCGGATCCACGGCGATCCGGTACTTCACGCGGAACCCACCCAGCCGGACAATGCTATTCAGCAGTTCGTTAATCTCTTTTGCCGCTGCTATCTTATCTTCCATCGCCATCGCTAAACTCCCTCGCCGCTTAACGCTTCTTTTCCGCTGCTTTCAAAGCCCGCTTCTCCGCCATGGCGCGCATCTCGCGGCCCATGGACGTCTGATTCATGACTACCTGTTGAATAATCTGCACCACGGTGCCCGTAACAATATACAGGCCCAGGCCGGATGCCACCGACCAGGTGAACAGGCCGATCATCACCGGGGTCATCATGTTCATCATTCTCTGCTGCTCTTTGCTCATGCCCGTGGCGGGCATCATGCGCTGCATGGCAAACATCAGCACAATCGTCGCAACGGGAATGATGTGGAAATGATCGGGCGCGGAAAGGTCGCTCAGGTAGAGCCAGCTGGCGTGCCGCAATTCAATCGCGTTGCGCAGCATGGTGTAGAAGGCAAACAGAAATGGCATCTGGATGATCAGCGGAACGCAGCCGCCCACCGGATTCACGTCGTGCTCCTTGTAGAGCGCGGCAATCTCCTTCTGCATTTCGCCGCGGCGCGGATCGTCCAGTTTGTACTTCTTGTATTTCTCCTGGATCGCCGTCATCTGCGGCGCAACCTTCTGCATCTTCATGGAAGACTTGATCTGCGAAATTCGCAGCGGCAGCAGCGCGGCATTGATCAGCACCGTCACCAGGATGATCGTCCAACCCCAGTTCGAGGTCCAATGCTGTTGCGTCCAGCGCACCCAGGCAAACAGCGGGCGGCCGATGAATCCGAAGAATCCGAAATCCAGCGTGCCATGAAGGTCCACGCCATTGGTGCTGCGCACTGTCTCCAGAATGTTGACCGCTTTGGGCCCGGCAAACAGGCGCACATTCGACGGAGCATTCATGGTTCCAGCGGCTAGACCCAGCACTTCCGCCTTGATCTTTTCGCCCTGCGGATTCGCCGGATCTTTCGGGATCTGAATCGCGTTGCGAAGCTCGGCAAACGATGCGCCCTGCGGCTGCTCCGGTAGGAAAACCGCGCCAAAGTATGCGTCAGACGCGCCCACCCATTGGAAGTTGCCGGTCGTCACGCGACCGCCGCTGATCGAGCTGCCCTTCTTGTCGAGCTTCAGGCGCTTCACGTCTTCGCCGGTCGCAACGTAGTCCAAACGCTGCTCGGCGTAGCTCGGCATGCCCGTCGCATCGCCAAAGCCGGAAGGCCATGCGGGCAGCGCGGTCAGATAGCTGGAGCCGCGGCGCACGCTGGTGGAGACGCTCACCACATACGTGTTGTCGAAATGGAATTTCTTGCTGACTACCAGATCGCCGTCGGAGTATTCAAACGAGAGATCGTGCGCCGCGTCAACGGTGCCGGTTGCACTGGGCACATAGAGCGCGCTGTTCAGCTTGTCGCTCAGCTGGTCATTGCCGGTCCACAGAGACATCGGGAAGCCATACTGCGCTGCCGCCTGCTGATGAACCAGTTCCATGCCGAGCTGGCCACTGTCGTCCTTGTACTGCTTCAGCACCCAGCTCTTCACCAATCCGCCGCGATTGCTGAAGGTGATGCGGTAGAGATCGCTCTCCACCACCGTGGTGCTTTCGCTGCTGGCCACAACCGTGGCCTGCGTAGCCACTGGCGCTGCGTGGGCTCCAGCCGCTGCGGGCGCGGCGCTCACGCTGCCTGCCGGCGCAGGAGCCTGCTGGGTGGTGGCCGGAGCACTCGCGGCCGTCTGCTGCTGCTTCTGGGTCGCCTGGGGCTGTGGCTTGACGAAGTATTGCTGGGCCAAAACCAATAACACCATCGTTGCGGCGAAAACAATCACCACGCGCTTGTCTAGGCCGGGCTGGTTCTGCGGATTCTGGAACTCGCTCAAGGTAGTATGCCGATCTGAGCGGACATCGCCGCCAGTTTAGGTTTCACAATCCTGACATTGCGCGCCCGGCCAGCGGCCAGCACGCGCGCCTTCGTTCTAATGCGTACTAATGTGTACGGGCCGCCGCATCGCGCACAGCGCAGCGGCAGCCAAAATGTTCTGGAACCGGATCGAGCCCGCGGCCGCCCAATGGATGGCAGCGCATCAACCGCCACAGGGTCAGCAGGCTTCCGCCCAATGCTCCGTGACGGGTAACGGCCTCGGCGGCGTACTCCGAGCATGTCGGAGTGTAGCGGCAAGCAGTTGGAAGTTGCGGCGAAAGATATCGCTTGTACGCCGCGAGCGCCATCAACAGGACTCTCTTCATGGACGCCGTACCTCCGCCTTCACTCGCCGAGTGCCAGTCTCTTCGCAGTTCTGCCGGATCACGCGAAAGGCGCGCTCGATCTCCTGCGAGATCTGCGCGAACTCCGCCGCCAGCAAACTCTTCTTCGGATTGATGACAATGTCCACGCTGTTGACCATGTCTTGCAACATGAACAGATGGTGCCGGACTGCTTCCCTGGTGCGCCGCCGCATGCGGTTGCGTACCACGGAGTTGCCCAGCGCCTTCGAGACAGTGAATCCGACGCGTGCGCACGCTCTCTGCGCACACAAAACCTCTGCGCCGCCGGCCTGTTCCGGCCCGGCAGCAACATCGGTCTGAGTGCGCAGATAAAAGACGGTCATGTTCCCGGAGAAGTGGCGCCGCCCTTGCTCATAAACTCTTTGAAAGTCCGAGTGTTTCAACAAGTGCGCGGTCTTCGGGAAACTGCCTTTCGGTGTGTCGCTCACGCTGTCATCCACGGCGTTCACGTTCCTGCTTCTTCCGCGTTCAGCCTGCTCCAGTTTCAGGATGGCCATAGTTCAGCTCGCCTGCTCTGCCGGAATGGCTTCTTTCAGCGTTGGTTGATAAGCCAGGAACGGGCGTGGTCCTGCGTTGGTTGATCGCCGAAAATGTTAGTTATCGCGATAGCTCGGGCTTACGGAGACGCGCTTGCGTCCCTTGGCACGGCGGCGTGACAAAACGGCCTGGCCGCTCTTGGTCTTCATCCGCTGCCGGAATCCATGTACTTTGGAACGGTGGCGGCGGTTCGGTTGGAATGTGCGCTTAGGCATTTGACTGACTGCTCCTGCTTGAAGAAATGTCGATGAGCAAAGGAAAAGTATAAATGATCGGCACCCCTTCGGCCAAACCGGCCCGAAACAGCCACCCCGATCCCCTGCTCCTTGGCAATCCTACATTTTCTTTGCGTTCTCTGCACCTTTGGCGATGCATTGACCAATTTCGTCCTTGACGAAGTACCCCCAAAAGGCGCAAAAGTGAGAACACTCCGTCGCAAGAAATGTTCGGAGATGTGCTTTAGCCAGCCTTGCATTCGTGCTAGTATCCGTTTGCGGTCGATGCTTTTTCGGGCTTTGCCCGTCCGCGAGTGCAAGTGGCGTTTCACGCTCCGCACCCCCCGGCTTCACAGGTTGTGTTCGTTGTGCCTGTGCTGTTGAATCTGTTCAGCGACGACATTTTAAAATCCGTCCAGCCAAGCCCCAGCAGGGCCACCACCTCAGCATTTTCCACAATGTGTGAGGCAGGGAAGCTCGCGGTCTTGAGTTAGGACAATGGTCGGTACATGTCAGCTTTGGTAACTTCAGCTTCGAACCCTTGGTTGCAGATTCTCAATGCCCTTGAGAAGAAGGTCAACCGTCACTCCTACGACATGTGGTTTAAGCCCACGCGCTTCAGCCATGACGCGGACGGAAAGATTTTCGTCAACGTTCCTTCGCAGGAGTTCTGCACCATCGGTGAGCGTTATAACGACCTCATCCTGGAAGCCATCGAGAATCTCGGACTGGCTTATGAAGACGTGGAGTTTGTAACCGCGCCGCCCGAGCCCGAGCCGGTTCCTGTGCCTGTGGTTCGCCACAATGGCGGACTGAGCGCCTCAGCCCCGCGTCCAGTCGGGCAGGCACGCTTTGATTTTGACGGCGCGGCCCAACTCAATCCGCGTTACACCTTTGGCGGCTTCGTCATCGGCACCGGAACCCAGTTTGCGCACGCCGCCGCTCTCGCCGTGGCCACCGCACCCGGCAAGGCATACAATCCGCTCTTCCTTTATGGCGGTGTGGGTATGGGTAAGACCCACCTCATGCAGGCTATTGGCCACGAGGTGAAGCTGCGCCAACCAGAGACTTCAATCCTCTATCTCTCTTCGGAGAAGTTCACCAACGAGCTGATCAACTCCATCAAGCATGACAAGATGGTGAGCTTCCGCGACCGCTTCCGCAGCGTGGACGTGCTGCTGATCGACGACATTCAGTTCCTCGCCGGCAAAGAGCGCACGCAGGAGGAGTTCTTCCATACCTTCAATGCGCTGCATGAGACCAATCGCCAGATCGTTATCGCCAGCGACCGTTCTCCCAAGGAACTGGAACAGATCGAAGACCGCTTGCGCTCCCGCTTCGAGTGGGGCTTGATTGCGGACATTCAACCGCCCGACCTTGAAACCAAGATTGCGATTTTGCAGAAGAAGGCAGAGAGCGAGCAGATCACTCTGCCCGACGATGTCAGCCAGTTCATTGCCAGCAACATTCGCAGCAACGTGCGCGAGTTGGAAGGTGCACTGATCCGCCTGGTCGCCTATGCTTCACTCACTGGCGTTGAAATCAGCCTGGCCACCGCGCAGCAGGTTCTGAAGAACATCATTGATCAGCAGAGCCGCAAGATCACCATTGAGTCCATTCAGAAAGCGGTGAGCGATCAGTTTGGCCTGCGTATCCCTGAGATCAAGGCGAAGAACAACTCGCGTCAGATCGTCTTCCCGCGCCAGATCGCCATGTATCTGTGCAAGCACCTGACTGAAGCTTCACTGCCGGAGATTGGCCGCCAGTTCGGCGGCAAGCACCACACCACGGTGTTGCACTCCATTGAGAAGATCAACATTCAGCGCAAGGATGACAAGGATTTGAACAGGGTGCTCAATAAACTCACAGAACAATTAAGCAACTAACTTATTGCCCGGGTTGCACTTCCAGTGCCCCGGGCATTTCTCTGCCTGTTTTCGTCCTGTGGAAGCCTTGTGCGTCGCGTGGATAAATCGGGCATATCTCCCGAGTGCTCTTGTTTTCTCCTCAAAACAGTCCTGGTGAGGTCTCTGTTTTCCAAGTTCAAAAAACACTTAAGAGAATGAGAATGAAGGGGATTCCGAGTTTTCCACTTTTCCGAACTGCCTACTGCTACTGCTGGTATTTATTAGGTTTTTAGCTGTTAAGAAGAGCAGTAGCAAACCCGCTTGCAAAACTTTTTCTCTCTCCTCCACATCACTCTGCTCCGGCATTCAAATTCTCGCGAACTCCACATGCCAGCTATCCACAAGATTCCCACTTCAGCGGCGCTGGTCTGCGTGTTTCCTTAAAATGTTCTTTTTCAAAGGTGTTTCTCGCTCTCAATGCCGAACAGTGATAGATTTTTTATGTTTTTCAATTTTATGAACTGTCTGCTATTCCTGCTGGTTTCTGGTAGGTTTAGTTTGGTATAAGTGCAAGTTGTAGCCAGCGAAAGGTTTGGGGAATATATGGCAGAGACAGCGATCGCTCAAGGAACCGCCATGGAGATCACGGTCAGTAAAGCCGACCTGTTGAAAGAACTCACTGCGACCCAGGGCGTGGTCGAACGCAAGACGACCATCCCCATCCTGTCCAATTTCTTGTTTGAAGCCGCCGATGGCGCACTGACCATCACCGCGACCGATCTTGATCTCAGCCTGCGCACCAGTTGTGCCGCCGGAGTCAAGAAGGAGGGCGCGTGTACCATCCCCGCTCGCAAGCTTTATGACTACGTAAAGCTGCTCGGCGATGGCGATGTCAGCATCAAGCTGCTGGAGAATCACTGGGTCAACATTCGCGCCGGCCGCTCCATCACCAAGATGGTTGGCATGGCTCGCTCCAACTTCCCCAGCGTGCCCGCTTTCCCTGCTACGGGCGCGGTAAAGATTCCCGCACAGGCTTTCCGCACTCTGATCTCGAAGACTGTTTTTGCCATCTCCAACGAAGAGTCGCGCTACACACTGAATGGTGCGCTGCTGGTCTTGAAGCCTGAGTCCATCACCATGGTCGCGACCGATGGACACCGCCTGGCGCACATCACGAAAGAAGGTCTCAGCTTTGACATTACCGGCGAAGTGAAGACATTGATTCCGCGCAAGGCGATGGTGGAACTGCTCTCGCTGCTGAACGCGCCGGATTTCGAATTCGTGGAGTTTGCCAAGGACGAGTCCACACTCTTCTTCCGCCTCGGCTCGCGTCTGCTCACCTCGCGCCAACTGACGGGCCAGTTCCCCAACTATGAGGCCGTACTGCCAAAGGAACACAACAAGAGCGTCAGCGTGCGCACTACGGACCTGCAATCGGCCATCCAGCGCGTGGCGCAGTTCGCCGACGAGCGGTCGGGCGCTATCAAGATGAAATTTGAGAAGAACGAACTGCGCGTCTCCTCTTCCTCCACCGAAACTGGAGAGTCCGAGGATTCGATTGAAACCGACTATAGCGGCGAAACGCTCTCCATCGGATTCAACTCGCAGTACCTGGTCGAGTTCCTCAAGGCCACCGATAGCGAGAACGTGCTGATCGAGTTCAAGGACTCGCAGTCAGCCGGCCAACTTCGCCCTGAAGGCGTGGACGACTACAAGTATCGCTACGTCGTTATGCCCATGAGGATTTGAGCAGCGGCAAGATTGTTTGATCGGGAGCCTGCGAGATATCGCAGGCTTTCGTCATTCCGCAGCCTATGCGAGATTCATACATGCCCGGACACACAGACTTACCTCAGCGTAAACTGCATTCCATGGTCAGAATTCGTCTCTTCCGCCCAAGCTTGATCCTGTTGGCTGCCAGCCTATTCGCCACAGCCGCGCTGGCTCAAAGCAGCGCAGAGCCAGATGCTGCCTCCATTACCACAAAGATTCGCCAGCTTCGCAAATTGCCGGACGGGGAACGCGCAGCGGTCACAAAGCAGCTCGCGCTGGATATCCGGCAACTCTCTGATGTCAGCAGCAGGCTTAATCTTGCAGTCCGGCTGGCGGGCCTCACGACCGAAGGTGATTTTGGTGCAGACACATTGCAGGAAGTCGGAGTCACGCTGGCGCAGGCAATTCAGAAACGCCCCCTACCGGAGGAGGACGGACAGCCCGCCGAGCCGTACATGGAGCTCGCACAGCTAGTGCGTTACGAGCACGTACAGGTTTCACTGAGCGATCCGGAGTTCACGCGCGCCCTGGCCCGCATGGAGGCTGATGATCGGCAGCGCCAGCGAGTAGACTTCGCCCTTGTCGATCTGCATGGCAAACAGTGGAGCCTGAAAGAACTGAGAGGCAAGGTAGTCCTGCTGAATTTCTGGGCCACCTGGTGCCCTCCGTGCCGCAAAGAGATGCCCGACCTTGAAGCGCTCGGGAAGCAGTTTGGTGGTCAGGGATTGGTGATCCTCTCAATCACCGACGACGACCCTGCGAAGGTAAGGTCGTACATCGAGAAGCAGAACATCACCTACCCAGTACTGCTTGACGCAGAGGGCAAGTTGAGCAAACAGTTCCGGATTTATGGAATTCCGAAAACCTTTCTCTACGATCGTGAAGGCAAGTTGGTCTCGCAGGCCATTGATATGCGTACGAGAAGACAGTTTCTCGTCATGCTGGAATCGGCAGGCTTGAAAGAATAGAAGTTCCAAGCATCGCCGCTGCGGAGACGCATCCACCGGGGTTCCGCAAACCACCACCTAACACCGCTCCCCGCCGGGCTACGACGCTTTAGAGTCCTCATGAGGGAAATCTCTGATTGCGAGAGATGGCGCTGAATTGTATTCGTAAGTGGTAGCCTGAGAGTAGTTATGTTTTCTTCCTTACAGCTTGATTCGAACTCTAACCCGTTTCTGACGTTTTCGATCTCTTTGTTCCTGCAGATCGCAGTGCTACTCGTCATGATGGTCGGAGGCGGTCGCTACTCGCAGATGCGGGGCCCGTCGTTGCGCTCGCAGCAAGACCGTTCCGCTGTCACGCCGATTTACTTCCAGCCTGATATGCCTGCGGCCCTCAGCACTCCTGAGGCCGCCCCGGCCCCGGCGCAACCCGCTCCGGAAGTGGCCTCCAAGGCTCATGCCGAAGTGGAGGAAGCTTCGAATACCCAGACCGAAACTGACTCTGCTTCCGGCGAGGGCCAGGTCGAGGGACAAGGGCTGGCACCGTTCGCCAGCTGGAGCATGAACTCCAACTCTCGCGGCGTCACCATGTTTCACCACCAGTTCAAGACCGCGCTGCCGGTGTTCACCCCAGATCCACCCATTCTCCGCGCCAGATTTCCTGAGCCCGCCCGCGGGAAAGACATCGTGATCCAAATCGTGATCAATGATCAGGGCGCGATCCAACAGGCCACGGTTCTGCAGGGAATTGGCTACGGAGTAGAGGAATCGATCATGCAGACACTGCGACAGTGGATCTTTGTTCCCGCTAAAGTGAATGGAATGCCCATCGCGTCGCAACGGCAATTGCGCTTTCATTTTCCCGGATAAACACGCAAGCGAGAGCTCTACATCGAGCCCTCATCGAGAGTGCTCCGCGCCATTCTCTGAGCCTTTCCTTTCCCTCCTCCACCAGGCTTGCAGCGCTCGTTTTGTTCGCCATTTCCACGCCCTTCGCACTCGACTTTGAAACATGTTTTAAGTCTTTCTCTATCAGTTAGTTAGAAGCGTATGAGAAAGGCTGTGTTGTGGTAAAATGATTACAGGTCGCAGCACATCCAGGTGACGACGATTCGAACCAGTCATCCATCGCAACGGAATTCAACGAACACAACCGCCGAGACAGCTTTTCGTCTGTCTGGCGATGCCTGTTCTCGTCGTCCCATGAGCTTCATGGCGTGCCATGGCGCAGCCTGAGCCACAACGCGGGCCACGGAAAGAAATAATGTCTACAAAGCCAACTGTTGAAAACGAGAAAGACACGTCTCCCCAAGTGGAAGAACTGAACAAGCACACCGCAACCACAGCCGAATCCGGCTACAACGCCGATTCGATCAAGGTTCTTGGCGGCATGGAAGCAGTGCGCAAGCGCCCCGCCATGTACATCGGATCCACCGGCGAAATGGGATTGCACCATCTCGTCTACGAGGTTGTGGACAATTCGGTTGATGAAGCGCTCGCCGGATACGCCAGCAAAATCGACGTGATCGTCCATCTCGATAACTCTGTCACCGTCATTGACGATGGCCGTGGAATTCCTGTGGACGAAATGGAAATGGATGGCGAGCGGCTGCCCGCAGCGCAGGTCGTGATGACCGTGCTGCATGCCGGTGGCAAGTTCGATAGCTCCACCTACAAGGTTTCCGGCGGATTGCACGGCGTCGGCGTGAGCTGCGTGAACGCGCTCTCCGAACAACTCGATCTCGAGATCTGCCGTGATGGCGCCGTCTGGGAGCAGGAATACTCCGAGGGCGTTCCCACAACGAAGCTGGTGAAGACCGGCACCACCAAGCGCCGCGGCACCAAGGTGCACTTCGTACCGGACCACACCATCTTCACCGTCACTGAGTACAACTACGACACGCTGGCCAATCGTCTGCGCGAGCTCGCCTTCCTCAACAAGGGACTGATCATCACGCTCACCGATGAGCGCACCACGGATCAGAAGACGGGCGACCCCAAGCACACGGAGTTCAAGTTCAGCGGCGGCATCGCCGAGTTCATTAAGCATTTGAACAAGGGCAAGAACGTACTGCATGAAAAGCCCATCTACATGGAGTCGGAAAAAGACGGACTCGCCTGCGAGATTGGCTTGCAGTACAACGACTCCTACAGCGAAACGCTTTTCAGCTTTGCCAACAACATCAACACCGTTGACGGCGGCACACACCTGCAGGGCTTCCGCTCGGCGCTTACCCGCACCATCAACGCTGCCGGACAGTCGCTTGGTCTGTTCAAGGACCTGAAAGAAAATCTCTCCGGCGATGACGTGCGTGAAGGTCTTGTCGCTGTGGTCAGCGTCAAGCTGCCGCAGCCGCAGTTTGAAGGACAGACCAAGGGCAAGCTCAACTCCGATATCGCCGGCCAGGTGCAGGCGTTCATCAATGAGCGCCTCGGCGCGTTCTTTGAACAGAACCCGCAGATCGCGCGCAAAATCATCAACAAGGCGATTGACGCGGCACGCGCGCGCGAGGCGGCCCGCAAGGCTCGCGATCTTACCCGCCGCAAAGGCGTGCTCGATAGCGGCGGTCTTCCCGGCAAACTTGCTGATTGCTCTGAACGCGATCCCGAACGCTGCGAGGTTTACCTGGTCGAGGGTGAGTCCGCAGGTGGTACGGCCAAACAGGGCCGCGACCGTCGCTTCCAGGCGATCCTTCCGCTGAAGGGAAAAATTCTCAACGTCGAGAAGGCGCGCTATGACAAGATGCTCGGCCACGAAGAAATTCGCGCCATGATCACGGCCTTCGGCTGCGGCATCGGCAAAGACGACTTCGATGCGTCGAAACTGCGCTACGGCAAGATCATCCTGATGACCGATGCTGATGTCGACGGCTCGCACATCCGCACCCTGCTGCTGACGTTCTTCTTCCGTCACATGCAGGATCTGATCAAGCGCAACAACATCTACATTGCGCAGCCGCCGCTTTATCGCATCAAGAAGGGCCGCTTCGAGCAGTACATCAAGAACGACGCAGAGTTCGTGCAGGTCATGATCAAGCGTGCGTCCGACGGTCTGGTTGTACGTTATGGCGAAGGTGCGGCGCGTCTCGAGTCGAAGCAGCTTGCGCAGTTTATGACCAAGCTGAACGAGCACCTCGGCTACCTCGACAAGGTGGACAAGCGTATCCGCAACGAGCGCGTCACTGAGATGCTGCCCGAGTTCGAGCTCTCCAAGCGCGAAGACTTCCACGGCTCGCCGGAGGTGGTGCCCACGCGCATCGCCAACATTGAAGCGCGCCTGAAAGCCATCGCCAAGGAAGAGCAGTTCATGTCGGTCTCCACGCACTTCGACGAAGAACTCGAGCTGTGGGACATCCGCTTTGTGAATTCGCAGGGCACACCGCACGCCATCAACTGGGCGCTCATCTCCAGTCCTGAGTACAAGCAGATGATGCGGCGCTACAACGAAATCTCGCAGTACCTCAAGCCACCGTTCGTGGTGGAGTGGGTGAAGAGCTCTGATGTCGGCAAGGAAGAAGTTGACGACACCATCTCCTCTGCGGAAAAGGCTGATGCCGACAAGGTTGAAGGCAAGACGATCAAGGGTGGCACGCCGACCCGCGTCTCGACCAAAGCTGGCTCTCGTGAGCCAGTGGAGAAGAAGACGATTCGCGATCTCTTCAACTTCGTCCTCGAACAGGGCCGCAAGGATTATCAGATCCAGCGCTACAAGGGCCTCGGCGAAATGACCGCCGAGCAGCTCTGGGAAACCACCATGGATCCCGAGCGCCGCACCCTGCTTTCAGTGAAGCTCGAAGATCTCACGGAGACTGAAGCGATCTTCACCACGCTGATGGGCGAGAACGTTGAGTCACGCCGCAAGTTCATTGAAGACAACGCGCTCGACGTGAAGAACCTGGACATCTAGCAGCGTAGGTGTTTGTTTGTCCGGTGCCCGTCGATTTCATTCGTCGGGCATTTCTTTTCCATCACTCATCTACATGGGAGAAGAATGAAAACGAAAAGTGCGAAGGAGCGTTGCTTCTGGGCTGAAAGCGATGCACTATTGCGGGATTACCACGATAAAGAGTGGGGTGTCCCCCAGTACGACAGTCGAGCACTCTGGGAATTGCTCATGCTCGAAGGCTTTCAGGCAGGGCTTTCCTGGCTGATCGTCCTGAGAAAACGTGAGGCACTACAGTCGGCATTCCGGCAGTTTGATCCAGCGAAGGTAGCTCGTTTTAGGGAAGAGGATATTCAGAAGCTCCTGAACGAGCCACGCATCATCCACTCGCGTGCGAAGATCGAAGCGACGATCAAGGGAGCACAGATATTCCTCGAGATGCAGAAGTCTGGCGAAGATTTCGCGTCCATTATTTGGGAGATGGCGGGAGGCAAGCCAATACAGAACGAATCGCCGATGTCCACGCATCCTCTGGCCGAGGAGATGTCGAAGAACCTGAAGAGGCGCGGATTCAAGTTTGTTGGTCCGGTCATCGTCTATGCATTCATGCAAGCCGCAGGAATTGTGAACGAACACAGCCACACCTGCTTCCGTCATAAAGCGGTGATGCGTTTGAAAAGCGGAAAGCTGCAACGCAGGAAATTAGCCTAAGCTAATAACCATCACGATTTTCTTCTCGTAAATTGGAGCTGAACATGGCGGGAACTTCAAATCCTTCAATACTGAACGGAAAGCCAGACGAATTGTTTTACTTCGCTTACGGCTCCAACATGAACAAGGAGCAGATCTCCGCCAGGTGCGCCAAAGCCAAGGTAGTCGCGGTCGCTAAGCTCTCTGACTTTCAGCTCGCCTTCTTCGGCCATTCCGTAGTTTGGGATGGAGCCGAGGAAACCGTGGTGCCATCGCCCAGCCATGATGTGTGGGGCGTTGTCTACCAACTCAGCGCTTCTGATCAGGAGCGGCTCGATGATGCACAAGGCGCACGCCTAGACGGCTCAGGTCCTTACTTTCATTTCCCGGCGACCGTTACTGCCGCGGACGGAAGCAGTTACTCCGTCCTCCTATTCAAGAAAGACAGTCTCGGAAGACGTCTAAAGCCCAGCCAGGAGTACCTCAGTTTCATTGCCCAAGGCGCAGCTGATCGCGAGCTTCCCGCCGCGTATGTTGAAGCCTTGCGCACGATGGAATCTGCAAAAGCGAAATACACCGTTCCTCGCGCTAACAAATCGGTTCGCGAGTTTCCTTCCGGCGGCGACTGTTCGCAATGCGGAGACACACCCGCAGCGCCGAGCAAGGTAATCAATATCAGCCTCGGCTCTGAAGACCGCTCGTAAGGCACCGCCGAGCGCTATGCAGTAAGAGAAGATCGCATGAAAGCTGCAGTGCTTACTTCCCGTGGAAACGTTCTTGATCGGCCGCTGCGCGTGCAGGATATTCCTAAGCCAGAAGCTGCCCCGGGGCAGCTTCTGTTGCGTGTGCTGGCCTGCGGGGTTTGCCGAACCGACCTGCACATAGTTGAAGGAGAGCTGCCTCCGCTCCGGCCGAGCCTGATTCCCGGCCACCAGATTGTCGGCGAGATCATGGGTGGTGCCACGCCGGAGCTGCCCATCGGTGCGCGTGTCGGGGTCTCCTGGATTGGCGGAACCGACGGCGAGTGCTGGTACTGCAAGCACCAGTTCGAGAATCTCTGCGATGCACCCACCTTCACAGGCTATAGCGTCAATGGCGGTTATGCGGAGTTCGCCACCGCGCGCGCCGATTTTGTATTCCCTCTGCCTGAAGCGCTGGATGCTTTGCACGCCGCGCCGCTGTTGTGCGCAGGCATCATCGGCTTCCGCAGTTTGCGCGTGGCCGGAGTGCAGCACGGCGAGCGGGTTGGGCTCTTCGGTTTCGGTGCCTCCGCGCACCTGGCCATTGAAGTTCTGCGCGCGTGGGGTTGCGAGGTATATGTCTCCACCCGTGGAGCCTCACATCGTGCGCTGGCTGAGTCACTCGGCGCACGATGGGCCGGTTCAGAGACCGAACGACCTCCCGTAGAGCTGGACCGCGCCATTACGTTTGCTCCCAGCGGTGAGGTGGTGGTGGCGGCGCTCTCCTGCCTGCGCAAGGGAGGCGTAGTGGCCATCAACGCTATTCACCTCGACCGCATGCCCCAGTTCGATTACGACAAGCTGCTATGGGGCGAGCGGCAAATTCGCAGCGTGGCCAACATGACTCGGCAAGACGCGCGCGACTTTCTCAACCTCGCGGCTGAGATTCAGCTGAAGCCAAAGGTCACCACCTTTTCTCTCGATCACGCGAATGAAGCTCTCGCGGCGATCAAGAAGGACGCTATTGACGGCGCAGCAGTGATCATTCCGTAGGTCTGCTCCCGACAAGAATTCAGTCCTGCGGCTCAATTTGATTGACTCTCGCTGCCGCCCGGGGCGATAAATAACGCGTCGAGTTCTGTCCTCTCAAAAGCTCACAGAGCGACCATCGCAATCAGTAAAGGGGTAAAAATCCTATGGACACAAAATCGGGTGTAAGCCGCCGGAACTTCTTATGGACTATCGGCAGTCTGTCTTCCATGGCGCTTTTGGGCGGTGGCGCCAGCTTCGCCTTTGATACCACCAAGCTCGCGGCCCCACCCAGAAACGCGCATTTGAGCGCCGCCTGGATGCCCAAGGGCGACACGTCCTACACGCTTTTCAAGAGGATGGTAGAGAAGGCGACGGATTTCTCCTGGCTGAATAAAGGCGACAGGATTCTCATCAAGCTCGCGCTCAACTCCGGCAACCCCTATCCCGCCACTTCGGACCCATGGGCTTTGGATTGCTTGTTGAAGGTTTTGAAGGAGCATGGCGCAACCAAGATCTTTGTCGGCGATCAGTCCGGCGTGCGCAACGTGTACTGGACGCCGCAGGGACAAGTCAGAGGTACGTCGCGCGCCTTTGCCGCGTCGTCCGGACTGCTGCCGGTCATCGAGCGCAACGGTGCCACTCCCATCTTCTTCGAGGAGCGCGGATACCCCGCATACATCGCCACCGTGCCCGCCGGGGAGCATCACTGGAAACAGCCGATGCAGATCACCTCGTTCGTCAACGAAGTCGATCACATCATCTACCTGCCACGGGTTGGTTCGCATGGTCTTGCCGACGTCAGCTCGGGCATGAAGATTGGCGTGGGCTTCCTGCGTGAAGACAGCCGCAAGCTCTTCCATCAGGGCGGCGAGAACTTTTATCCCATGTATTCGGAGATCGCCGAAGTTCCGGAAATCAAGTCGAGGCTGAGGCTGACGGTTTCTTCAGGCCGCTCGGTGATGACCCTGATAGGGCCAGACGCCGGTCACGTTGTTGAGCCCGAGTCCGCTCCGATCTTTGCGTCGGAAAACCTGCTGGCGAATGAGCTCTTCGCCTATGCATTCCTGCAGTACACGCGCGAGACCATGACGCCGAAGGATATTTCCGACCCAGCCCTGGGCGGCAATCTGTGGGACGTGCAGAAGAACCGCACGGTCCGCAATCGCAACTTTATGAGGATTGTCTGGAATCTTCCTGACAGCGAGATGCCTGAACTGCCCGTCTTCCAAGCGGGCGACATCTACAAGCACCCCGCTATCCTCAATTACATTCGCCTCAACAGCCATCAGGACGTTCGGTTCTCGGTGCGGGAATTGAACGAAAACACCGACTCCAAGGCGCGGCTCTACATGCAGAGTCAATTGAAGGTCTGAGAGCTTTGAAGAGGATGGAGACAACTCACGCCGCAGCGTTCAAACGCTTGCGGCGTGTTTCTTTGCGGGAACGAAAGACACGTTGTGTACGATCTAGGCGCGCCCTGCAAACTCGCGCGTCTCGGTAGATACTTTCACCTTCTCACCCGTCTTCAGGAAGAGTGGCACGCGGATTTCAATGCCTGTCTCAAGCGTCGCAGGCTTTGTCACGTTGCCGCCAGAGGAATCGCCGCGCGCTCCGGGTTCGGTGTAAGTCACTTCCAACTCCACAAACGTCGGTAGCTGCAACCCAATCGGATTCCCGTTGTACTTGTGCAGCTCGATGATCGCGCCCTCTTTCAGGAAGTCGAGCGCATCTCCCACCATGCTTCCGGAGAGCGTAAGGGTCTCAAAAGTTTCCTGATCGAGAAAGTGCGAGCCATCACCATCGCTATAAAGATACGAGGCCTGCACCATCTGCAGATCGGGCTCCTTGAACTTATCACTGGCCTTGAATGTTTTTTCAAAGACGGCCTGTGTCAGCAGGTTGCGCATCTTTAGGCGCACCAGCATCTGCGCTCCGCGCGCGCTGGGCGTGGAAACCTCCGCCTCCAGACAGTGATACGGTGTGTTCTCATGCTCAAAAAACATTTTCCGCTTAACGTCTACCGCGTCGATCAGTGATGCCATGGAATCCTCAAAGAATGGGCCAGGAGCGATCGCCTCTCGCGCCGATCCAATATGCCTCGTTGAAAGTAAACACTCCTAAGGATATCAGGAGGCCATGGCTCATTGCCCGCGATATCCGCCTGCCATCCTCGTCTATTCGCCTTTTGCGCGGCGTTCGTTGGTGCTGATGGGTGCGGGAAGCACGAAGCAAGGCGCTCCAGCTCCCATCGCGTAAGTTGCAAATCGCGGTCCCAATTCCAGCCCACAAGTGTTACAAACTAAGTCAGCCCATCATGTCTTCCCAGAGAGTTCCCAAGCCCGTCCGCTCCTATCACCTCGTCGCCCTGGTGTTGCTGATTGCCTTTTTCGCGCAATGCTGCTGGTTTGTGGCTTCGGTCCCGCTCACGCAGTTGGAGGCTGATCAGATTCTTCGTGGCGTGGCGCTGCTTCGGCATGTGCCGATGGATACAGAAGCGGTTTCATCTCCGCTGGTACCGCTGCTCTCCGTCGCGGGAATCATCTTCCGACTGCCGCAGAATCCCGTTCTGCTCGATCAGTTCTGGCTCGACCAGCATCGCTGGTTCATCCGCGCGCCCTTTCTTCTCGCGGGGCTCTGCCTCGGCCTCTCGCTCTGGTACATTGCGCGTCGCCTTTACGGCAACGCCGCCGGACACATTGCTCTCGCGCTCTTCGCCTTCAGTCCCGGCATGGTGGCCTGCTCGTCTCTCGCCGGGCCGCAAATCTTCGCTGCCTGGGGAGCCTTCGGGCTCATCTTCACCGCGATTGCCACGGCGCACACGCTCTACGCTCCGCGCGAAGTCATTCTCTGGAACTGGAAGCGAATCGTCCTGCTCGGCATTTCCATCGCGTTTGCCGTGGGTTCACAGTGGCCTCTTGCGTGGCTTCTGCTGCCAGCCGCGGCCTTCATGCTGTGGGCCGTTCCACACCGCCGCGCTGCCGCCCTGCTCATCCTGGGCGCTGCCGTGGCCGTGTCATTGGTTTTGTTGGATGTCTGCTATCTCGGCGGCCTTCGTTCGTTCGGCCATGCACTAGCCCACGCCGGGTGGCTGGGCTTCTCACCGGAGTTTCTCTCACCGCGCCTGCTCGCTCGAATCCTGCTGCGGTTCTTCTTTGATGCGGCTCCCGGCGCGCTGTTAGGGTCGGTCTGCGCTCTTGCTACCTGGCTCGTGTGGCCGCGGACGCGCTTCTTCGGCAACACAGCTCCTCTGCTGGTCTTTGCTCTTCTCCTCGTGATGGGAACACTGCTTCCTGAAAACGGCGCGAGCGCAATCCTTTTTGCGACCCTGCCGTTCCTCCTGCTCTTCACCGCAGGAGTCTTTGCCGATCTGGTGGAGAGCAAGTACCAGGCACCCGCACTGGCCGTTATCTTTGCCGTGATCGCCGCCCAGGCAGCTTACAGCGTTGCCAGCCTGGTGCGCATGTACTCACGGCTTCCCGGATCGTAACTCTCGCGCCGTCACGCCACGTGCATCGTCAAGGTTCTAACGTCTTCGTTCTCACCGTTCAAGCTCGCGGCTGCCGCCGAGCCAATCGCAATGGCCACTCCGTCCTCGGCCAGCGCGATTAGCGCATCCGGAACTCCGCTGGCTCGTCCTACACTCTTGCGCAGTGCATATCCTACAAAGCTGCTCACCAGCGCACCGGCCATACCCAGCAGTGCCCCAGCCTTCTCATCCTGGCGCGCCGCTGCGGCCCCGCACATTGCGCCAATCAGCATCCTGGCAGAAAGACCTGCAGGAGCAATGCGGTTGGGCGCAAACGGCAGCTTGTCGAACACCAACTCTCCCACGGCCATCATCGTCAGCGCTCGGGCCACCCGCCTGTCCGCCATCAGCCAGTGCCTCTGCTTTCCGGGCTGCTGCTGCGCAAGAGCCAGCAAAGCCGGTGCCGTCATGCTTCGCAATCCGGCAGTCACGCCAAACAGCAGGGCAGAGTTGAAACTACGCTGATTCATATCGTCTCCAGTCCCTCTGATGGATGTTGCAAACACCTCCGGGTTTGCATCTCGTCATGGCCGCACACTCCCAATTCAAGGTGCGATAATCGGTGTGGCATGACTTCTTACCCATCCGCGGTAGAGCGTCTTTACACACTCGGACACGAACTCCAGCAGGGGCCGTCGCGCAAGTTCGACCTCGCACACATGTGCGTTCTCTGCCAGGCCCTCGGCAACCCGCAGCGCAGCTTTCCTTCTGTCCTCATTGCGGGAACGAACGGGAAAGGCTCCACGGCCGCCACTCTCGCCTCCATCCTGCAGGCTTCCTCGCACCGCGTTGGGCTCTACACCTCGCCGCATCTGTTGCGCATCAACGAGCGCATTTCCCTAAACGGCCAGTCCATTCCGGACGCCGCCTTCGCCGCCTCTTACGACAAGGTCACTGCTGCCGCTGAGCAACTGGTTGCCTCGCGCGAGCTTCCTCATCTGCCCAGCTTTTTTGAAACCATGACCGCGATGGCCTTCGACTTCTTCGCATCTTCCAACGTTGAGATTGCCATTCTCGAAGTCGGCATGGGCGGACGCCTCGACGCCACCAACATCGTCGAGCCCATCCTTTCCGTCATTACCGATATCGATCTGGATCATCAGAAGTATCTTGGCGATACCATCGCAGAGATTGCATTTGAAAAAGCCGGCATCATGCGCCCCGGAGTACCCACCGTCACCCTCCCACAGCATCCCGAGGCCAACCGTGTGCTCGGCGAGCGAATGATTGCCGTTGGCGCGCGAGCCGTCAGCGCCGCACGCAATGTTCCGCCGCTTTCGCCCGGCTCGGAAAGCCTGGTGCAAAGCTCCTCGCAAGAGACGCGCTTTCAGCTGAGCGTTTTGGGCACAGAGTTGGAAATCGTCTCGCCTCTTGTCGGACGCCACCAGCTCCGCAATCTATCCCTGGCCATCACCGCCGCCGAGGAGCTTGCCGCCCAAGGCTTCGCCGTCACTCCCCAAAGCATTGCCCGCGGCATTCGCCAAACCCGGTGGCCGGGCCGCTTCCAGCGCACCGCCGCCACCGCAGATCGACCGGAAATCATCATCGACGTTGCGCACAATCCTGCCGGAGCCTGGGCCTTGCGCTCGGCTCTCACCGAGCAACTCGACGAACGTCCCCTCGTGCTGCTTTTCGGCGCCATGGCTGACAAAGCCGTAGACCAGATCGCGCAAATCCTCTGGCCGCGCATGGCTCATGTTGTACTCACCCGCACGGCCAACAATCCTCGCGCCGCTGCCACTGCCTCGCTGGTCTCGCTCGCGGCGTCGCTCGGCGTTACGCATTCTTCTTCCGCAACCGTGGAGGAAGGTTTGCACCTCGCTATTGCCGAGGCACGCAAGCTCGGTCCTGAGGCAGCCGTGGTCGTCGCCGGGTCAATCTACGTGGCGGGCGAGGCCATGCTGGTTCTGCAATAGCCTGTGCCGCAGTGATTTCTGCTGCCCAGAGCGGGAGTTCCTTCGGTATTCTAGGTTCATGAAGTCGTTGCTGGTCCGGCTGGTCCTAGCCCTTGCGTTCGGAGCCACGGCGGTGGCCGCCCTCGTAACTTTCCGCCACTCCGGCGTGGGCGTGCTTGCTGTCGTTGTGCTCACCTACCTCTGCGTCCTGGTCCTCGTCCTCGCCATCCTGCTCAACTATCCCCGCTTGCCCCATAAGGCAATGGTCAATGACTTCGCTGACGAGCTTGAGGCACGCCATCTTCTATACTGCACCAGCTTCACCGCCGATCGCGCTTTTCGCGTCAGGGAGTCAGAGCAAGAAGGGCCGCACTACTTTCTCGAACTCGAAGAGGGCGGCATCCTGCATCTCTGCGGCAGCTACCTGTTTGACTATGAGCCGAGCGAAGGATCTCTTCGCCATTTTCCCTGCACCCAGTTCACCGTTCGCCGTCATGCCGAAGTCGGATACGTCGTCGATCTTCTGTGCGATGGAATTGTCATCGAGCCTGAGGTGGATGCACCGGCTTTCACCGTGAAGGAGTTTGAAGCCCATCGTGTGCCGGAAGACGGCGCAATTCTGCGGGATGTCAGCTTCGACGACCTCCGCCACCAGCGCACCTATCCACACATCCCTATCGAGTAAGGATTCAATAGCCGATTCCGGCGTGCCTCGGAGCTAGTGTCCGCCGTGGTAGGGATGGTTGTTGAGGATGGTGAACGCCCGGTAGATCTGTTCGGCCAGCACCACTCTCGCCAGTTCATGGGGCAGCGTAATCTTTCCCAGTGATAACGTCTGTTGCGCCCGCGCCGGAGCCGCCGCAGTCCACCCGTCCGCCGGACCAATCGCGAAGATCAGCTCCTGCGTTCCGCGCTCCAGATGCTGCCGGACAAAGGCCGCCAGCTCTTCGCTGCTCCATTGCTTGCCGCGTGAATCCAGCGCCACCAGCACCGGAGCCGTGCGCCCGGGCCGCTCCAAACTCTTGAGCAGCGCCTCTTCACTCGCGCATTCGCCCATCTCCACCGGCGAGTAACGTGTCGCGCGCTTCACATACTCCGCCGTCAACTCATCCACCGCCGACTCTTTGCTCGAGCCCCTGCGCTTTGTGATCGAGATCAGGCGAATCTTCATCGTGCTTTCGCTTTCGTATTCCGCACAAACAACAGCGCGGACGCCCGAGTCGCGGAAGGTGCGACTGATCCAGGGGCCCGCGCTCGTCGTCTTACGTTCTCTACTTCTTCTTGCTGGATTTCTTCGCGGCTGTCTTCTTCTTTGCCGCCTTCTTCACAGTGGTCTTCTTTGCTGCCGTCTTCTTTGTCGCGGCCTTCTTGGACACAACCTTCCGCCCGGCAGGCTTTGCCTTCGCTCCGCGCGCGCTCTGCTTGGCAGCCGCTCTCACGCCCAGCGTCTTCTTTGCCGCGACCTTCTTGGCGCGCTTCTTAACAGGCGTCAGCTTGGGCCCGGCTTCAACAACAGCCGCCGCTTTCTTGGTCGGCTCCAAAAGCTCTTCGGCGGTCAGCTTGTGCGCGGACTTCCACAGCCTTTCCAGGTCGTAGTAGGCTCGCCGCTGCGCGTTGAAGATATGCACCACAAAATCCACGTAGTCCAGCAGGATCCACTCTGCGGCATCGTAGCCTTCGCGGGCATTCGGCTCCACGCCCATGTCTTTCGAAAGCCGCTCATCCACTTCGTCGGCAATCGCCTGCACCTGCCGCGGATTGCTGCCGCTGCAGATCAGGAAGTAATCGGTAAAGGTGCTCGATTCGCCGGGGAGCTGCAGCAGCGAAACGTCTTCGGCCTTCTTATTGTTAACCGCCGAAAGGGCAAGCGCGACTTGTCTTCTGATATCTTGCGTGGGCATTGTTCCTCTTCTGTGCTGCACTATTGTGCTGGGCTTTGGTCTAGGATGCAAGGGCCTAGCGCCAGCCAGCGCCCGCGGCCGGAGCGGCGGTGCCTGCCGCGTACCTTCAGCGCCAGCAGCCGCATCCTCAGTTGCGCTATGGCTCCGGCGATCCCGGTTCTTCCTCGTCGCTATAAATCTTGAGCTTCATGATGTAGTCGGCTACCGGCCCCGGCACCAGCCGCTCCAGTCCAACTCCCAGGCCACTCCGTGCCGCTTCGCGAATGGCCGTGGCGCTCACTTCCTCATTCACATCCGGCAGCAGATGGATCTTTGCGCCGTGCGTGTTGAGAGAACCGGTCTCCAGCAGCTCTCTCTCTCCAGCCTCATCAGGCTGAAGCTCCGCCGGCAACGCCTGCGCAATTTCCGACAACGGAAACCCCGGACGGCTGGCGATCACGAACTCAGCTGAGCGCAGCAGTTCCACCGGCGCGCGCCACTTCGCAATGTGCTGAAAGGCATCCATCCCGATCAGGAAGTACAGCCGCGTTCCGCTCTCCAACCGGGCCCGCATCCGCCGGATCGTATCCACCGTGTAGCTCATCGTCGCGCCCGAGGCGCGCACCATCTCCGGCGACTCCAGCAGGGACGGCACAAATCGCGCTTCGTCTTGCAGGGCCAACGCCAGCATGGCGAAGCGATGATAAAAGTTCGTGACGCGCTGTTGCGCCTTCAGCGGCTGAACATCCGCAGGCACAAAGTACACCCGCTCCAGCCCAAGCTTCTCCGCCGCCGCCCTGGCCACGGCGAGGTGCCCCAGGTGTACTGGGTCAAACGAACCGCCATACAGCGCAACGTGATGGATTGGATTGTTCATTCGGGTGGGCAAAACTGCGGCGCGGACCGTGAGGCCCGCGCCGGAATGTTGGGTTAAAACTACTTCTTTGCGGCGGCCTTCTTGGCGACCTTCTTGACGGCCTTCTTGGCAACCTTCTTGACGGCCTTCTTAACAGCCTTCTTGGCAACCGGCTTCTTCGCAGCGGCCTTCTTCGTTGCAGCTTTCTTTGTAGCAGCCATTGGTATTCTCCCTTTTGTTTTTTTGTTCGTTTTGGTCTCCGGCTCTGCCATTGCCAGCACAGCTCCGGTCACCTCTTCACCACCGGCACTCCGGCGGCGAACTTCCTCGACGTAACGCGCCATTGCCCAGGCCAGCTCGCTCACTCCGGCCCCGGTCACGGCAGAGATCTCGTAGAACTCGAGACCAAGCTTGCGCGCATGTTTGCGCAGCTTCTCCACCTTCGCCGGAATCGCAGCGTCCATCTTGCTGGCCACCACGATCATGGGCTTGCGTTCCAATCCCGCGCCAAACCTTCGCAGCTCGCGCAGGATCACATCGAAATCTTTTACAGGATCGGGCCGCCCGCTCGCATCCGAACAATCCACCAGATGCACCAGGCAGCGTGTGCGCTCTACGTGCCGCAGAAACTGAGTGCCCAGTCCTGCGCCATCGCTTGCGCCTTCAATCAATCCCGGAATGTCGGCCACCACAAAGCTGACCACATTCGGCATCTCACCCAAAGCCACAACTCCAAGATTCGGTTGCAGCGTGGTGAAAGGATAATCTGCAATCTTCGGACGTGCTGCCGAGATTCTTGAAATCAGTGTGGACTTGCCTGCGTTCGGATAGCCCACCAGTCCCACGTCAGCCAGCAACTTCAGCTCTAGTCTAAGATGCAGTTCCTGGCCCGGCTTGCCGTCCTCATGTTCGCGCGGAGCCTGATGCGTAGGAGTGGCGAAGTTCTGATTGCCTCGTCCGCCGCGTCCACCCTTCGCAATCACAATGCTTTCGTTGGGCTCCGAAAAATCATGCACCAGCTCGCCGGTCTCGTCGTTATAGACAATCGTGCCAACCGGAACTTTCAGCGTGATGCTCTCGCCTTCCGGACCCGTGCAGTTCGAACCTAACCCGTGGCGTCCGCGTTGCGCCTTGTACTCGGGATTGAAGCGGAAGTGAACCAGCGTGTTGTGCCGCTCGCTGGATTCCATGATGACGTCGCCACCGCGTCCGCCATCTCCGCCGCTTGGTCCACCGCGCGGAACAAACTTCTCTCGCCGGAATGCCATGCAGCCGTTGCCGCCCGCTCCGGATGCTACTCGAATTTTTGCTTCATCAACGAACATCGATACCCGCGTTCCACTTAACTGTGATATTTCACCACAACTAGTGCAAGAAACATAGATGAGAAATCACGAAGTGAATAGATTGATAAATGCGAATCTTTCATTTCTGTCTCTTCATCATCACCTGCGCTCTGTGAAAATGACGAGCCTCTCGCGCGGCGCCGCTCGCGCTCTCGCAAGCGCCCTTCGTTTTCATCCAGCATTCATGCGGTTCGCAACACACGTTGCATCCCGCTCTCTCCATCGTCATGTCGCAACTCGCTCTCCGGCTCGTCACCGTCAGTCGTTCGCGCGAGTCACGGTCCATCGTCATCGCCACCAAAAAAGAAATATCAAGACGAGCTCTCCGCAACCCTCAAAGCAGCCTCGTTCACCTCTTCGAACCCTTCTTCGCTCTCGAAGGTTTCCCTCCCGTTCAACTCCTCGCCGGCGAATCACTCGAGAAGAAACTCTCTTCGCGCACGCAAAAAAGCCTCGCCGTTTTGGCGAGGCCTCTTCGTTTAACTCTGTTTGGTTTACGCTTTCGCGGTGGGTTCCACTGCCGCCAGAGGTTCAATGGCGACGAACTTGCCCATCTGTCCGCGATCGATAAATTTCACTTTTCCGTCCATCTTGGCAAAGAGCGTATCGTCCTTGCCGCGTCCTACATTGAGGCCGGGTTTGATGCGGGTGCCGCGCTGGCGAATGATGATGGTGCCGCCGGTGACGGTCTCTCCGCCGAAGGCTTTGACACCAAGACGCTGTGCGTTGGAGTCGCGGCCGTTGCGGGATGTTCCTTGACCTTTTTTGTGTGCCATATCGAAGTTCCTTCAGTCATTCGCCGCTTAAGCCGCGAACCGTGTTGTCTTACTTGCTGGATTTCTTAGCCGCAGTCTTCTTGGCAGCTTTCTTCACCGGAGCCTTCGCAGCAACCGGCTCTTCAACCTTCTTCGCCTTCGGTGCCTTTACGGCAACCTCTGGAGCTTTGAAGGTCTCGCCGTTTGCGCTAATCTCCGCAATGCGTACCTGGGTGAACGGCTGTCTGTGCCCGTTCAGCTTTTTGTACTGCTTCTTGCGCTTAAAGTGGAAGACCAGGATTTTGTCAGCGCGACCCTCGCCGAGGATCTCACCCACAACCTTTGCGTCCGCGGCCTTTTCAATCTTGCCTTCTGCGCCGCTGACTGCCAGGACTTCAAATTCAATGTTCTCGCCGCTGTTAGACGTCTTTTCAATCTTCACAACGTCACCGGGAGCGACTCGATACTGCTTACCGCCAGCGCGGATCACCGCGTACATAGCAATGCCTCCATAAATCTTCCCTCCATCGCAGCGCGCCATTTCAGAAGGCTTCGGTGGGGTTTCTCAAGATCAATTTCTGTGCGCTTGCACTTCCTCGTAGATCGAAAGATCGAAGGCAGATCTGGCTCCATCTATGCCCCTGAATCCAGGAGCCACGCCAAACCTGATGCGAGGTGCCTCTGACGAGGCGCAGCAGTACAGGCAAACCATAGGATTTTAACGTTTTCCGCACTCCGCGGTCAAACGGCAGCCCAGTTGCGGCGGCGCTTGGCTCCCTCTGGGGCGCTAGCTCTCCTCTATAGTACGGGAATAACCCTAACATTGGACAGATACTTGGGCCTCAGGAGTACTCCCAGCGCCGCGCCATTTTCCGGGCAATCACAAATAGCACCACCCCAGCCGTCAGCAGCACGGCCACCTGCGGCCACAGGTGCGTCACCGGCTCATCCCGCCAGAAGACCTTAGTGAAGCCATCGATGGCCCATGCGTTCAGCGTCAGCAGGCCAGCCTTCTGAATCGCCTCCGGCATCAGGTAGCGCGGAAACATGCTGCCGCCGATGGACGACATCAGCAGGATCACCAATGTAGACAGCGCTCCAAGCTGTGCCCGAGTACCACATACGCTCGCCAGCAACATCCCAAACGCGCCCACCGCAAAGGCCGTGGACAGTCCCATCACCACAAATCCGGGAATATGCGTCCACAAATCCAGATGGAACACCGCCCACGCCCACAGGAACATCAGCACCAATTGGCTGAACGCCAGCAGCGTGCTGAACGTCAGCTTGCCCGCCAGCAGCGTCGTCATGTTTACCTGCGAACTCAACACCCGGTCCAGCGTTCCGTTTTCTGCTTCTTCCAGTAGTGAACCAGCCGTCCCACTCGCCGTGAACAGCAGAAACATCACCCCAATTGCCGCCGCGTAAAACGACACCATGGGATTCTGCTTATTCATCCCCACGACATCGCGCACATGCACCGGAAGAATCTCACCGCTGCCGGTGCTGCTGGCCGCCGCGGTCCCCGCCTGCTCGCCTGCCTGTCTCTTGCGCAGCCTGTCCAATCCTGCATCTACCCGCTTGCGCTGTTCCGGAGTGAAGCCGCCCGTCTCCTCGTCCATGTACTTCGAACCCTGCTCAGCCATCAGGTCCGGCAGTGATGTCATCACCACCTTCTGCAGCAGGCCAGCCACCACCTGCGGAGCCACCACGTCGCTGCTGTCCTTCAGCAACTGGACTCGGCTGCCCTCATCGGTTGCCGGCCCAAACGAAATCGGATGCTCGCCAAAGCCTTTCGGCACAATCACCGCCACAGGTGCTGCGCCGTCTCTCACGGCTGCTTCTGCCGAGGCTGCCGTGTACTCCGGTTGCTCCACGCCTTTCTTCGCCGCCGGTTTGCGTTGCACAACCAGCGAGCCTTCGGCCGCCAGGCCGCGCAACAACCGCTGTGAGGCCGTGCTGTGGTCCTCGTCGGCCACAATTACCTTTAGCTTCGGAGTGCTCTCCCGCTGCCCTCCAAAGATCACCGCGAAGATGCTGAAGAATCCGATGGGCAGCACAAAGCTCAACGCCAGCGCGCCACGGTCGCGGCGCAAAGAAACTAAAGCGGTGCGGACAATGGAGGAAATCAATTGCGCAACCCCCTTCCGGTCAGGTGCAGAAATACCGATTCCAAATTTGGACGCCGCACTGATACGTCCACCAGCTCCAGCCCGGCTTCATCAATTGCCGCCAGCAACCCGGCCACATCCGTTGCATGATCCACGGTGAACTGTGAGGCTTCGCCCACCTGCTGTCCGCCGCGCTGTGCCACCCACGCAGCCGAGCCATTCCCCACCAGGTGCACCAGTACCTCGCTGCGCGACTCAAACACGCGCTGCACCAGTTCTTCGTTGCTGCCTTCGGCAATGATGTGTCCGTGATCCACAATGGCAATGCGGTCGCACAACCGCTCCGCCTCTTCCATGTAGTGCGTCGTGTAAATAATGGACATGCCTTCGCGGCGCAGCGCTTCAATCATCTCGAAGATGCGGTTGCGTGATTGCGGATCGACGCCCGTCGTGGGTTCGTCCATCAGCACCAGCCGCGGACGATGGATCAGTCCTGCAGCCATGTTCAGCCGCCGTTTCATGCCTCCTGAAAGATTTTTCACCGGCTCCGCCGCGCGATCCTGCAACGCCGCCCAGTCCAGGCACCAGCCCACCGCGTCTTCCAGCGCTTTCCCCTTCAGTCCCTGGTACTGCCCAAAGGCGACAAGGTTTTCCCGGCAGGTCAGCCTTGCATAGAGCGCCAGCTCCTGGGGAATCCATCCCAGTGCTTTGCGCGCTTCCGGCGAGCCCGCCGCGGTTCCAAAGATCCGCACCGTGCCACTGTCTGGAATCACTCTCCCGGCAATGCTTCGCAGCAGTGTGCTCTTGCCCGCGCCATTCGGACCGAGTAGCCCGAGGCACTCTCCGCTCCGCACCGCGAGCGAGATTCCATCCACGGCCGTCAAGCTCCCAAAGCGCTTGCTCAGCCCATTGATTTGCAGTGGTAGTGTTTTAGCCAGTTTCGGAACGTCTTGCGCAGAACCCATGCACTCTCCTGAAGCATTCGTGGGAGGTACAACGTTTATCTACGAAAATGCGACGAGTGCAGTTCCGTCTGCGTCGTCGCCTGTTAGTTCCGTGTTGTGTAGCGTAGCTTCAAGAACAAAATGGCGCATTGCAGCCCCAGCGTCACAGCATTCGCCAGAATCACCGGCGCCTGCCGCACTGCAATTCCATAGATGAGCCACAAGGTGATGCCCACCGTAAAGCTCACCAGCGTTCCAATGTGCAGATCGTCGGCGCGCTTCGTCCGCCACACGTGCGCCACCTGTGGGAGGAACGCAATCGTCGTCAACGCGCCCGCCGCGTATCCCACCCAGGTCACTGCCGAGGTCATCGCGCTAGAATCCCGTCTTGTAGAAGAAGTAAGCGGACATTCCCGCGCCAATCGCAATGACGATCCAGCGCACATGTTCCTGCTTCATCCTCTGCGCGAACCAGGCTCCAAAGTATCCGCCCAGCAGCGATCCCAGCACCATCACCCCTGCATGCTTCCAGTAGATGACGCCCTTGAACACAAATGCGAAGATTGCGATTCCGTTGCAAACCGCAGCCTGCACCGTCTTGTACGCGTTGATGCGGTGAATCTGCGTCATGCCCAGCAGCGCCAGCAGGGCCATCATCAGGATGCCCGCTCCCGCGCCGAAGTAGCCAATGTAGAAGCCGACGAACAGTTGTGCGGCCGCGCCGCCCTTGGTGGTCAGCGCCGCTTCGCCGCCAATCGGTTTCAAGGCCGCGGTGATCTTCCGGCTGAACGCAAACAGCAGCGTCGCTGAGAGCAGCAGCCACGGAATCAGTTTCAGAAAGGTTTGTTGCGGAGTGTACAGCAGCGTTATCGCGCCCAGCAGTCCACCTAAAATTCCCGTGGAGAGCAGCGGAACCAGCACCTTCCGCGCTTCGGGCCCTCTCAGTTCGCCGCGATACGCACCAATGCTGCCCAGGATTCCAGGCCACAGTGCAATCGTGTTTGTTGCGTTCGCCTGGATTGGCGGCACACCCACCAGCAGCAGCGCCGGAAAACTCAGGAAGCTGCCGCCCCCTGCCACTGCATTCATCATCCCGCTTACCACTGCGATCCCGAAGAGCAACCCAGCTTGTTGTATGGTCAGCACCTGACAATTGTAAGCGACCCACCTTTCGCTGGTCTCCTGCAAACGAAACGGGCCCGCGACTTTCTCGCCGGCCCGTGCTTCCGTTCTGTGGATTCATTTACTGTACGTTTACGTTTCCATAGGTCTCATACAACTTGCCCGCCGTGTCCCATGCCTGGATGACCAGGTAATGGGATCCCTTCGACGTGCTCACGTCTGCGGTGATTCCCGGTCCCGCCGACTGACCTTTCTCCACCCCGTCCATGTACACAATCATCTTCGTGGTCGGCTTCGTGTTGTACATCACTTCAGCCTGCACTCGGAAGCTCGTTCCCACATCCGCTGCATTGTCTTCGCCCATATTGGCTGGCTGCGTAATCTGAATTCCCGGTGTGCATCCTCCGCCCTTCGGACCGCAGTTCAAGTCGTAGAAGGTGGAGAACTGCCGTGTCAGCGTGCTCGTCACGCCGTTCGCGCCAACCGCCTTCACAACCAGTGTGTGGCTTCCTGCGGTCGTCGCCGCGTTGGTGATGAGAGGGGCTGAGGCTGGTTGTCCCGTCTGCGTGGAGTTGAGCACCTGGTGTCCATCCAGAGTCATGCTCCAGCTCTTTACTCCCGCCGCAAATGCCGTGGAGATCGTCGGAACGTCAGGCTGGTAGCTTCCCGCCGCTGGCTCGCAAAGATGAATGAGTCCGCTGCCCGGCGCGCAGCTTCCGTAGCCGAAGCCTGTGATGGTGAATGTGCTCTTCGCCTGATAAAGTTTGCCATTCGCATCCCATGCATTCACCGTGATGTGGTGCAAGCCATTCAACATGCCGAAATCGATCAGCGTGTCGGTCATAAAGTTCTGGTCATCTACTTTTGTACCGCCGTCGTACACCGAAACATGCGTAATCAGTACATTCCCTGAATTGACTGCCATCTCAATCGTTGCCGGATACAGCACCGTCGAGTTTACCGAAGGAAAACACAGAGCCAGCCCGCTCTGCACGGGAGCGCTGCATGCAGCAAATGCCGACGCAGCGCACGAAACCAACATCACAATACCCATCCCCAGACGAAGCCCACTGCGCAACATAAAGATCCCTACCCCTGAATTCTTCTTTAATTGACTTGCCTTCTGTGTAGCTGCATCTCGCATTCCAAAAAACTTGGCCCGTGCTCCTATGGAATTGTTCAAACGCCATGGATGATCTATGCCACGGTTAAGAAGATAGATGCTCACATTCCCTTGTACGCATACTCGTGTCTAAGGTTCGGCAGCAAACAAAAAGCCCGCCGGGAGCGCTCTCCCAGCGGGCTTTGTTCCTCAACTTCCTTGTAGCTTCAGCTTGCTGAGGTTCTCGTGAAGTGGAAGACGGCCGTCGTGCGTTTGCCGGCCTCGTCTACAGAACTCCACTCTTCGTCATGATGGTCGGCATCAATCAGTGTGATCGTCAGCCCCACCATGTGCCCGTCATGCGGACCAATATTGGTTCCATCCTTGAACTCGAATACCAGCCGTGTCGGCGTCGCTGACATCAGCTTCATGCGTGGCTGGTTGTGAGCCGCGCAGTAGTGCGTCGCCAGCAGTTCGTCCATGTCCGGATGAAACATCGTGATCATCTCGTACTTCCCGCCCGGATCCATCCAGTGCATCAACGCCGAGCCGTCTCCCGTCGAGCGCACCTCCACGTGAGAGGGATACTCCTTCCCGCCCTCGCTCATCTTGCCGTCCCACTTGCCCACCAGCGTCTTCAAATTCGTCCACGCCGGAGTCTGCTGCACAGGTCTGTGTTCCTGCGCCCAGCCCACGGACACTAGCATCGCTATTACCGCCAGAACCTTCCGCATCTCTATTCCTCCATCCAGTCCCAAAGTGCCGCAGATAATATCAAATCCCGTTGGTTTTTGAAATCTGCTGCCAATGCAAAAGGGGAAGCGCCGTAGCGCCTCCCCCGCCGAAAACTGCTAAGCACTATCTGCGTCGATCCTCGTCTCTACATTCGACAGCTTGGCGGGATTCAACGACTGGCTCGACGCGAACCGTGGTTGTTGCAGCCAGCTTCCAAGCTGGCCAGTTGTCCACCCGGTTAGATGTGGATTCAACAAACTCCCAATGTTCGCGGTTTTCTTGACCTTCTCTATTCTTGTTTATGGCCATTGGGCTCTCCCTTTTGCGTTTCCTCAATGAACTTGTTCATGTCTCGAACAGCACCCTCTTCCCTGTCTAAGTAGGATGCAGGCGACATAGGTACGCGAGGCCCACTACTGTCCTCGGGACTCCATTTAATGCTGTTACCGTCCGACAGCTTACGGTCAAGCACCCGCCCTGAAGTCAGCTCCAGTGAGAAGAGATCGAGAAATCTTCTCGGACCTATTCCGACAAAGGGAACGAACGGAATTCTGCGATCCCCTTCCCCATCTGCGGAAACTCCATCCGAATTGCATAGTTTGATCGCATCCCCGTGCAAATCTTCTGCTCGGCTCTTCGGATACGGCTCGATATATACCACACGTTTGAGCCCCGACGCGATGATATGTCGAGTGCAATTGTGACAGGGAAACGTAGTGGTATACAAAGTTCCACCTCTGGGCGACCGACCTGTCCGCCCGCAACAAAGGATCGCTTCCATCTCAGCGTGGACGGCCCGGCCGAATTCCGTGATATCAAACAACTTAGTAGGTTTAAGAATTCTAGGCTTTGAAGGGAATTGGCTTTCGATGCTCTTTCTTACCGCTAAAATTGTTTCTGTACCGATACTACCGCTCGCGATCTCTAGGCCCTTATCGATCATTGCTTTTACTCTTGCGACCACATTCGTTTCAATCTCTTCTTTGGCGCGGTCGTTTGAGTCTCGTGGCGGGCTCAATTCGTGGTCCCGAAATGAAGGCGATTCCTTTGTCGGAGGCCAATACAGCCCACCTACTGGAGTGGGGACCTCATTGCACCCTATGGAGAGAAGGTCCCCAGAAGCGTCGAGTATAGCGGCTCCAACTTGCCTTCCAAATTGCGCTGAGCGAGTAGCTGCTGCAGCAGCCAGAAACATGGCGTGCTCGCTGGGGGTCGGTGTTTCAAACGGATCACCAAAAACGATACGCAGAAAACGCTTCAACTCATCTTGGAAATTGGAAACCTGAACAAATACATCCGCCCGATGGAATGTATCTCGAGTCCGTTGTCCATATTCTTCTTCTGATTCTTTTTGGTCGCGAGCGATTAGATCGTTGGCGGTGTTCTCAATGATCCCCTTCTGATCAAAATACTTCCGCCTCTCCTCTTCGCTAGAGAAAACTCCAACTAGGTAGAACCCTGGCCTATATGTATGCCTTAGCCTGTCCACCTCTTCCGGGCGTTTCAGTGAACGGACAATGTATGCTTTTCCAAGACTGGGGGCGGGACCATCATCAGTGCGATTTCGTTTTCCTGCGATTTCCGCAATCGCCGCGAGTGCTAGAAAATCCTTGCAATGTGACTCTTGGCATAATGAGTTGCCACCCTTTATCAAGTGGTCGATGCGCTCGAACGCTGAGGCACCGTCAAGTTCGATTCCAAGACGCTTCTCTATGTACTCACTGATTCGTATCACTCGGGTCTCATAGTGATATTTATGCAGAAAGTCTATGAGTGCCTCACTGACCTGATCTGCTTTGGTTCCAGATGCGTAAACAAGTCCAAAGACAAGCTCGCTTCGTGATGAAGGGATTACTGGAGCCAAGGTGTCTTGCGGTTTCTTCGGGCGAACGGGCGATTCCTCTTGCCGTTTCCGGAACGGAAAATTGAATTTCATTCATGCCTTTCGGAATCGACAAAGTATATTCCGGGAGTTCCCGTTCGCAAAGAAAAAAGGCCCAGCATTTCTGCTAGGCCTCGCGCAACACAATTACTCTAATCCAGCAGCGAAGGTTCGTCTCCGTTGCCATTGCCGTTCGCTTCTTCCTTCGGCAACACAACGGCGGCGGCCACGCGGTCATCGCCTTCCAGTTGCAGCAGTTTCACGCCTTGGGTCGCGCGACTCGCCTCGCGAATCGTGTCGGTTCCCATGCGAATGATCTTGCCGAACTGGCTGATCAGCATTGCCTGGCTCTCTTCGCTCACTAGCAGAATGCCCACGACCTTGCCGTTCTTCGCCGTGGTCTTCATGTTGATGACGCCCTTGGCTCCGCGTCCGGTCAGCCGATAGTCGTCCACCGGAGTCCGTTTGCCGTAGCCATTCTCTGAGACCGTGAGAATCAGGTTTGGCATCAGCTCTCCAGCCTCGCTCTCGCCAGCCTTCTTGCGGGCCTTGTGATCGGCTCCCGGCGTTGCATTCTTCGGAGTCACAACCATGCCGACAATGTAGTCCTTCTCCGCCAGCTTCATGCCTCTCACGCCATACGCCGGACGCCCCATCGAGCGCACGTCCTCCTCGTCAAAGCGCACGGCCATGCCCAGGTGAGTCGCCAGCAACACGTACTGCTGTCCGTCCGTCACCTGTGCTGAAACCAGCTCGTCGTCCTTGTCGATGCCGATGGCGATAATGCCGCGTGACATCACGTTTGAGAAGTCCTTCAGCGGAGTCTTCTTCACCGTGCCCTGTCGCGTGGCAAAGAAGATGAACTTTCCCTCTTCTTCCAGGTCGCTCACGCAGAGGAAGGCCCTTACCGTTTCGCCCGGCTGCAGGCTCACCAGGTTGCCAATGTGCTTGCCCTTGCCTGCCGCGCTCACGTCCGGAATTTCGTACACCTTCAGCCAGTACACCCTGCCCGTGTTGGTAAAGATCAGGATGTAGTTGTGCGTGGTGGCCGCAATCATGTGCTCAACGAAATCTTCTTCGCGGGTGCTCATGCCCTTGCGGCCGGTACCGCCGCGCCGCTGCGACCGATAGATGGAAACGTTCGTCCGCTTCAGGTAGCCCGCATGGCTCACCGTCACGGCCACCTGCTCGTCGGCGATCAGGTCTTCCAGTTGCAGTTCCTTGGCTTCATCCTGGATGATCGTGCGCCGTTCGTCTCCATAGTCCTTCCGAATCTGCTTCAGCTCTTCGATGATCACCGAACGCAGCTTCTTCTCCGAGCCCAGAATCAACTCATACTCTGCAATGCGCTCGCGCTGCTCGTTCAACTCGTTCACAATTTCGTCAATCGAGAGTCGCGTCAGGCGGTGCAGTTGCAATTCCAGGATAGCGTCCGCCTGCTTGGTGCTGAACGGATTCTCCACGTCTGGAACGGGCATGCGCCCCGTCAGGTTTATCGTGATCGTCCGCCCGGCGAAGTACGCCACCAGGTTCTCGCGAGCCTCCGCGCGGTTCTGGCTGGCGCGAATGATGGCAATCACGTGATCCAGGTAGTCCAGGGCTTTCTGGTAGCCCTCAAGAATGTGTGCCCGGTCCTTTGCCTTTTGCAGCAGGAAGGCCGTGCGACGCCGAATTACGTCAACGCGGTGATCGATGAAGTACTGGAGCGCCTGCACCAGTCCCATCTCACGCGGTTGATTGTTCACCACCGCGAGGAAGATCATGCTGAAGCTCTCTTGCAACTGGGTGTGCTTGTAAAGCTGGTTCAGCACAATCTCCGGCTGCGCTCCGCGCCTCAGCTCAATCACAATGCGCATGCCGTCACGGTCGCTCTCATCGCGAATGTCGCTGATCTCTTCAATCGTCTTTTCGTTTACCAGCTCCGCAATGCGCTCAATCAGCCGCGCCTTGTTCACCTGGTAAGGAATCTCGGTGACGATGATCGCAATGCGGTCCTTGTTCAGCGATTCCTGCGCAACCTTCGCCCGCATCATGAAGCGGCCGCGTCCCGTCTTGTATGCGTCGTACAATCCCTTGCGCCCGTGGATAAATCCGCCGGTCGGGAAGTCCGGACCCTGCACAATCTCCAGGATGCGTTCCAGTTGCGTGTTCGGCTTTTCCACCAGCTCAATCGCCGCCGTGATGATCTCGGTCAAATTGTGCGGAGGAATGTTCGTCGCCATGCCCACGGCAATTCCGTTCGAGCCGTTGATCAGCAGCGTCGGAATCTTCGTCGGCAGCACCGTCGGTTCCACCGTCGAATCATCGAAGTTCGCAGTGAAGTCCACCGTGTCCTTGTCGATGTCGGCCAGCAACTCCGCGGCAATCGCCGAGAGCCTTGCTTCGGTGTAACGGTAAGCGGCTGGCGGATCGCCATCCACCGAGCCGAAGTTGCCCTGTCCATCCACCAGCGGATAGCGCAATGAAAAATCCTGCGCCATGCGGACCGTCGCGTCATACACCGAAGAGTCTCCGTGCGGGTGATATTTGCCCAGCACTTCGCCCACGATCTTGGCGCACTTCACCGTCTTGCGACTGTGCAGCAGTCCCATATCGTGCATCGCGTATAGGATGCGCCGATGCACCGGCTTCAATCCGTCGCGAATGTCCGGCAGCGCGCGCCCGATGATTACAGACATCGAGTAGTCGAGATACGAGCGCTTCATCTCTTCTTCAATGTTGATGGGTTGTACGTTCTGGGGTGGACCGCCCCCGCCTTCCAGCGGCAGCTTTGGATTATTCGTCTCGTCGGCCATGTATTCCTAAGTACCTTCCGGCATGCTGAAGAATTTGTCTGATGTCCAAGGGATCCCGGGTGCCCCGCCGTCGGCGCGCTTCTTTTGCGCGACCAACGTGGGAGACGATGAGGTCACCTTCAGCATGCAATTCTGCTCGCTTCTTTTCGGCCTCGGTGCCCCATTTCTGCCGCAGTTGGCAGAAGTGGGTTTGTCGACTCCGGTTCCTTTTGCAACAGCGTTCAAGGATTGCGCCTGCGCAGTCCTTCACCCGCCCGCTAACTGTTTGCAATGTAAGAAATTAGCCATCAAGAAGCACAGACCATTATAGCACGCGAAAGCCTCCGTCCTGAGCTCCCGGGGCGGCTATAAGCGCCGTAATATCAATTGTTTACGAAAGTCCTCGCGAGGCCTTCGAGGATCACCCCGCGGTCCTGCCGCAGCCTTGCTTCAGTGCGCTATGGTTTCGGCGCTGCAATCTCCCGGTACCCCTCTGGAATCATGAACAGCGTCTCCGCCTGAGCGCCCTCCCGAATGTTCGTGAGCTCGTATTTCGAGTGAGCCGTCACCACCCGAATCGGCGAGTGCAGCTTCGGGTCTTGCCACACTTCGGACTCCGTCTCAGTGCCGTCCGCCTGCTTGATCGGATTCTTGAAGTGGTACACCCGTCGTCCGTTCACTGTCTCCTGAGCACTCTCAGCCCGAGGCGGTTCAATCCCAACCTCCAGTCGGCTTCTCGCCTCTGGTCGCCAATAGACTTTCGTCTCCGGGTCGAGCACCACAGGCGTTTCTCCCTGTCTGAAGATGTCCGTCTGTCTGCGATCGCCGCAGATCAAGTCCCGCCTGACTCCCCGAGGCTCCTCCAGCACGTTCACGTAGATTCTTCCCGTACAGTTCTTGGCCGCGTGGAGCGCGTCTTCCTGGAGAAAATCCGCGGAGTACCCTACCGCCCATTCACCACGGAAAGCCGCTCGGCGTGCGTACACCACACCAGCCACGGCTCCAGCCGCAATCAGAACGCACGCCGCCCCCAGCAATTTTGACATCGCGGAATGTCCTCCCGTGGGCGCAACTCCATGCACTCAGCTTTTATGTTGAGGTGCGCTCTACCTGCTCCCGCCTGCGCCGGAACAGTCCAGCCGTCGCATAGGATACCGCCACGGCCACCGCCGAGCCAATGATGACCTCCAGTGTCCTCTGCATTGCCGCAGCCCACCCCGCGTGCGCCGAGTGCGACGCGTAAGCCGGAAGCATCACGATCGCCGTCGTGATCGGCGCAATCCTCCAACTGATCGGAACCTTCACCAGGTCTGACGAAACAATCGTCGCCACGGCCATCGCGCCCAGCACCGACCACTCAGACGCTCCACCAACCTTGAGGAACGTCATCGCCACCACGCACCCGATCACCGTGTTCATCAGTCGCGAGACAAACGCGTTCCACGCCGACTCCACCTTCACCTCGGTCACTACCACGGCGGAGATCAGTCCCCACAACGGGTCGGCCTTCAACCATGCTGACAGGATCAGCCAGACAATCACGCCGCTGATCAGCATGCGCGTGGCATAGCGCAATCCGCTCAGCCGGCGTTGCGCCAGCAACATCATGCGATACGAACTTCTCTGCGCCTCGCGCAATCTCATCATGGATATAGACCGGAATCGCGGAAGGTGTATTCCCCAAAAGAGCCGGGTGATCCTCCCGGCGGTGATAGTACCAGACACTAATCCCGAAACTGTTCTCGATGCAGTGCTCATTGCCCAACTACTCAAAACTCACAAACCTTTCTACAAACACGAAGGCCGCCAACTCGGCGGCCCGCCTACGTGCTCGGCCTTCTGTCTTGCTCTTTCTTATTCTACTGGGCCTCGCCCGCCCCTCCCAATCGTTTGTTCTTATCGCCCCTATGGGCTTCGGCAATCGCGACCGATGTACAGACTTGAAGTGTCACCCTGAACCGCAAGAGACGCATGAGCACAAGAGGTGTCACCCTGAGCTTGCAGACTGGCCCTTCCTTTGTGTCACCCTGAGCGCAGCGAAGGGCCCCTATGCATCTCAAATCTCCCGCACAATCTCAGAGGCAACTCAATCCGTATTGCCCTTGCTCTTGCCTTTGACCTTACCTGCGCAACCTGTGTAACGTGCGCAACCTGGGCAACCTCTTCCTCTATGCCATCCACCCCAGCGCCTTCGCGATATAGCTCTTCATCTCGCGCCGATGCACCACCGCGTCCAGAAATCCTTTTTCCACCAGGAACTCGCTGCGCTGGAATCCTTCTGGCAGCTTCTGTCGAATCGTCTGCTCAATCACCCGCGGCCCGGCAAAGCCAATCAGCGCTCCCGGCTCAGCGATATTCAAGTCCCCCAGCATGGCAAAACTCGCCGTCACGCCGCCCGTCGTCGGATCGGTCAGCACCGAGATGTAAGGAATCTTCGCGTCGTCCAGCCTTCCCAACGCCGAGCTGACCTTCGCCATCGTCATCAGCGAGATCGTGCCTTCCATCATTCGCGCTCCGCCCGTAGCCGAAATCACCACCAGCGGAATCCGCTCGCGCAGCGCCTTCTCCACCGCCCGCGTAATCGTCTCGCCCACCACGGCGCCCATGCTGCCGCCAATAAACCCATACTCCATGGCGGAGACAATCACCTCGCGCCCCTGGATCTTGCCGCGCGCATTCACAATTGCGTCCTTGCGTCCGGTCAGCTTCTGAGCGGCCTTCACCCGCCCCTTGTAGGCTTTCAGATCGGTGAACTCCAGCGGGTCGGTCGTCTCCAGTCCACCGTCTTCTTCGGTGTATGCGCCGTCGTCGAAGAGATATCCCAGCCGCGTCCGCGTGTCGATGCGGAAGTGCTTCTCGCACTTCGGACAGCAGTGGAAGTTGTCTTCCAGATCTTTCTTCCAGATGATCTGCCGGCAACCTTCACACTTCACCCACAGCCCTTCGGACTTCATCTTCTTCTCGCCGCTCGTATCGAGTTGTTGCTCTTCCCGCTTAAACCAGCTCATGTACTCTCTTTCACTTTCCTCGCCTGTGATCCTGCGGGTCATCCTGAGCGAAGCGAAGGACCCCAGCGGCGCCCCACTCTCCAGCACCGCTCAAAGCTTTTCGGCAGGCAGCGGGCGGGCAGTTGCACTTGCTTCTGCCCTTGTTCTTAACCTGCGAAACCTTGCAACCTGCGAAACCTCGCAACCTGCGAAACCTCGCAACCTGCCCTAGTACTCAATCCCCCGCTGCGCCTCAATGCCCTTCTGATACGCATGCTTCACTTCGCGCATCTCGGTCACCGTGTCGGCCAGCTCAACGATTGTGGGATGCGCGTTCCGTCCCGTCAAGATCACATGCACCATCTCCGGCTTGCGGCGCAGGACTTCAGCCACCTTCTCCGGATCCAGCATTTTGTAGCCAATTGCGTAGTTGATCTCGTCCAGAATCACCAGGTCCCACTGGCCGCTCAGGATCGCCTCTTCGGCTTCCTTCCAGCACTCTTCCACCAGCTTAATGTCTTCCGGATCGGTCTCTGCGCCGCCCACTTTCACAAAGCCGCGGCCCATCTGCTTCATCACAAAGTTATCGCCAAATGCTTTTACGGCATCCAGCTCGCCGTAGTGCCACGAGCCTTTCAGAAACTGCAACATCAGCACTTTCAGTCCGTTCCCCACCGCCCGCAGCGCCGTACCCATCGCTGCCGTGGTCTTGCCCTTCCCCGGACCGGTGTTGACTATGACTAAACCCTTACGGACATCGGCCATCATTCTCTGTTAATCTCCTATTCATATACTGATGTCTCTCCGGGCCTGCCGGAACCCGCCGCGGATAACCCCCGCTGCCACTCTCCGGTGCTTGCACGATTGTAAATGGTGCCTGTCTTTGCCGCACCTCATCGGCACCCGCATTGGTTGAGCAGTGTTCCGCGCGAGACGCCCCAAGAGGTCCGGTTTTGTTTGCATCCTTCGGTTCAAAGTTGCGTCCAACGATAGTTCACTGGATTCGGTCTAAGTCGTCTTCTATGCTGCATTCTCTTCCATCCCGCGCCCTGCTCGTTGTCGCCCTGTTTGCGTCGTCTTTCGCCTCAGCTGCTGACGGCAAAACCCTGCTTGAGCAGGGACACTTCCGCCAGCTAGCTGGCGTCGCGCAGGAGCGTCTGGCCCGCAATCCGCATGACGCTGAAGCGCTCTCCTGGCTCTCTGCCGTCTATGACGCCTATGGCGACTTTGACAAGGCCGTGGACTACGGGCAGCGCGCCGTTGCCGCCGCGCCCAACGTCGCCGACATTCACACTCAGCTAGCCGACACTCTCGGCGACAAGGCTCTCAAGCTCGGAGTCTTCGGCGGCGGCATTCCGCTCGCCCGCCAGATGCGCCACGAGCTCGACACCGCCATTCAGCTGGACCCGCGCAGCGTTCGCGCCCTCAAGGAGTCCATGGGACTTTACGAGCAGTCGCCCGCCATCGTCGGAGGCTCCAAGTCCAAGGCTCGCGAATCGCTCCAGCAGATCTACGCCATCAGCCAGGCTGAAGGAGCGCTGGCCGAAGCCGCCCTTCTGCAAATGCAGCGCCGCCCGTTGCCAGAGATTGAAGCCTTCCTGCGCAAGGCCGTGCAGCTCAACCCGCACCTCTATCGCGCCGTCATCGATCTCACTTCCATCCTCGCCAGTGACGGATACCACCGCTACGCCGAAGCCGAGCACTTTGCCCGCATCGGCATTGCCGCCGACCCCAATCGCGCCGGATGCTATGGCTACCTTGCCGTGGCCCTCGCTCGCCAGCAGCGCTGGAACGATCTTGACGCCACCCTCTCTGACGCGCAACGCCACGTTCCAGACAATCTGCTTCCTTATTATTCGGCTGCCGTCGCCCTGCTTGAGTCCAACACCGAACTCGCCCGCGCCGAGCGCTACCTGCGCCAGTACCTCGCCCGCGATCCCGAAGCCGGAGCCCCCACCAAGGGCGCTGCCCACTGGAAGCTCGGCCTGATTCTCGAAAAGCAGGGACGCCTCTCTGACGCCGCAAACGAACTCCGCGCCGCCGCTGCCCAGAACGGCAACGACCCCGCCTTCAAAAAGGATTTCAAGCGCATCGCCGGATAACCATGGGAGCATCCAGCTCCGGCTATGCGCTCGGCAATTTTCAAGATTTGAGGTTCTTGGAATGTGCAGAAATATCAAAACCCTCTTCAACTTCGATCCTCCCGCAACCGAGGAGGAGATCCGCTCCGCATCTCTTCAATTTGTAAGAAAGATCGGCGGCTTCACCCGGCCCTCGCAGGCCAATGAAGCCGCTTTTCAAGCTGCCGTGGATGACATCGCCGCCATCTCCGCGCGTTTCCTCCACTCCCTCAAGACCAGCGCGACCCCAAAGAATCGCGAAGAAGAAGCCGCCAAAGCCAAAGCCCTTTCCGCCGAACGATTCCGCGCCTGAATTTCCGGTGGCCCATTCAACGCTCTTTTCGTTGAGTGGGGTAGTGGTTGTTGATCTTTCTGTTGCACTTGCCGGTGTCCTGATCTTGTCTTGAAGTGTCATCCTGAGCGTAGCGAAGGACCCCAGCAAGGCTCATGTCTCCCGTGCAGCCCGGAGATCCTCTCAGCCCGTCTCGATTTTGCTCTTGCTCTTCCGCACTCCTTTTTGCAACTCTGAAGTCGTGACACCTGCCATCCGCTACGCCACTCCCGCCGATGCCCCCGCCCTCGCGACCTTTGCCGCCGAGGTATTCCCGCTTGGCTGCCCCGCCACCGACCCCGCCGATCTCGCCGCCTACATCTCCACCGAACTCACGCCCGAGCGCTTTACCGCCCTAACGGTCGATCCCAACATCATCGTGCTTCTCGCTGAAGCCATTGCGCCGCGCCGAATCGTCGCCTACATGGTCATCGTGCGCCGCAGTCCTCATCCTGCGCTCGCCGCCCCCGCCACAGCCGAGTTCCGCAAGCTCTACCTTCATCCTGAAACCCACGGCACAGGACTCTCCAGCGCTCTCCTGCACTGCGCCCTTTCCATCCTCAATGCCGAAGGCCTGCGACCCATCTGGCTCAGTTGCTTTTCAGAAAATCCCCGCGCCATCGCCTTCTACAAGAAGTGGGGATTCGAGATTGTCGGCGAACAAACTTTTCTCGTCGGCGCCGACCACCAGAAAGACTTCCTCATGCTGCGCGAGCCGCGGTAATCAAACGCTTTATGGAAGCCGCGCCTTTCTAATGAACAAAGCGAAAGGGCGCACCGAGATGTGGGTGCGCCCTTCGTCGTTGTCTCAACCTGTGTAACCTGTGCAACCTGCCCTTACGGCCCCATACTCGCCGGAGTGCACTTGCTCCCCGTCGGGTCGGTCACTGGCGCCGGAGGCGTTGGTGGCGTGGCCCATGGAATTGCCGTGAAGTCGAAGAACTCCAGCAGGTCGGGCTGCGCCGCGTCGCGCGCCGTCAAACTTGCTGACGGTCCAATGAATCGCGTCTCCACGAACTTGATCACCGCCGTGTGATCCATCGGCGTGTGCGACACGTAGTGTCTCCGCGTGAATGGCGAAATAATCATGTTCGGCAGCCGGAATCCCAACTGCGCCTTGAATCCATTCACCGCTGCTGTGTCCGTCGCCTTCGCTCCCGGATCCGCCGATACCAGGTCGCAGTGCAGTGTCGGCACGCCGCCCGTCGGAACGCATGGCCCGTAGCTGTCCGGGTTCACCGCAATGCTCGCGATGTCGGTGGTCACGCCCAGGCTTGCATCCGTGTAGTCGTTGGTGTGTCCCGGCACCGGAGGCACATGGTCATACGGTCCGCCGCCTTCGTCGTAGCTCAAGAAGAACACCGAATTTTTCCACGATGCGCTGTTCATAAAGCTGTCGAGAATGGTTGCCAGCTCCGACTGTCCTTGCAGCACCGATTGCCCTGATCCCGGATGTTCGTCATCGTGTCCGTAGCCAGCTTCGATGTAAGCAAAGCTCGGCAGTGTTCCATTCGTCGCGTCCGTAAAGAACTGGCTCAGTGGCGCAATGTGATTCGGGTCCACGCAGAAGGAATTTGACGCGTCTCCCACCGCCTGCTTCGAGCCAATGGTCGGAGCCACGCACGCCGCCTGCGAAGCGTTCGTGTAGAGATACTTGCCCGAGTAGCCAAAGTCCGAGAACGTAGTCACCGGATACAGGTTCGTGCCCTGCGTCAGCGCATAGTAGATCTTCCATGACACCGCCGGGCTCGCCGCATCCAGCTTCTGGAAGATCGTCTGGATGCCCAGGGTGGGCAGATGGTCATTCGTGAACGGATCGAACACCAGCCCCTGCGTTGTCCCGCCCGTATAGGTCGCAATCCGGTTCGGCGTGCTCTTGCTGCTCACCGGAGAGAACCAGCGGTCTGACACCGCAAACTGCGAAGCCATGTAGTAGTAGTAATTCAGGAAGCCCTCGTCGTAGTAGGCCATTGCCCGCTGACCTACCGTGTCCGTAAAGCTTCCGCTGCCTACGCCAGATTTCGCATAGTTCTCTGCCACGTGCACATAGCCATCCATCAGAATCTTTCGCGTCGTCGAAAAGTCCCAGCGGCTCACGTCGCCATAGCTCTCCAGCCACGATGAAGTCATGTCATCCAGGCAGGTCGAAGTCGTCTTGAACAGCGGGAACACCGTGCCCTCGTCGTTCACGTTCGTGATCGTTGAGAGCTTGTCGTCAATGCCGTCCACGTTGTACTGCTTGCCGTCGTCACCCACATTCCATCCGTTGCTGATGCGGTACGGATTCAACATTCCAAAGTAGGTGTCAAACGTCCGATTCTCCTGCAGCATGAAGATTACGTGCTGGATTGACTGCGCGTTTCCTGATGACACAGTCACCGTTGTCGTCGCTGTACTCGTTCCCCCCGCTCCCGTCGCAGTAGCCGTGTAGGTAGTCGTCTGCGTAGGCGAAACTGTTTGTGAACCGCCCGTGGCCCCCATCGTGTAGCTAGTCGCGTCCACGTTGTTCGTCACCGTCACGCCTGTGGCATTCGCCGCCGTCACCGTCAGCGTGCTCGCCTGTCCGCTGGAGATCGTTGCCGGGCTCGCCGTGATACTCACCGTGGGCGCGGTCGTCGTGGGACTCACCGTCACCGTTGTTGCTGCTGTGCTCGTTCCCCCCGCTCCCGTCGCGGTCGCCGTGTAGGTCGTCGTCTGCTTAGGCGAAACCGTTTGCGAGCCGCCCGCTGCGGGCATCGTGTAAGTGGTTGCGTCCACGTTGTTCGTCACCGTCACGCCTGTGGCATTCGCGGCCGTCACCGTCAGCGTGCTCGCCTGCCCGCTGGAGATCGTTGCCGGATTCGCCGTGATACTCACCGTCGGCGCATTCGTAGTGGAATTCACTGTCACCGTCACCGAAGCGCTTGCGCTGTTCTTACTGCCCGTCGCGGTGGCCGTGTAGATCGTCGTCACCGTCGGATTCACAACCTTGCTGCCGCCCGCCGCAGAAATCGGAATCGACGTGCTGTTCTGGTTGTTCGTGATCGCCACGGAGTATGCGTTTGTGACCGTCACCTTCAGCGTCACTGCCCCGCCGCTTGCCACCGTCGCCGGAGTCGCCGTAATCGCCACCGTTGTCGCAATCACTGTCACCTTCGCGGTCGCCGTCTTTGTTCCTCCGGCTCCAGTCGCGGTCAGCGTGTAGGTAGTGGTCGCCGTTGGCTTCACCACGGCGGTCCCAGAGAGCGCCACCGTGCCAATTCCCGGACTGATCGAAACCTTCGTCGCGTAATTCGTGCTCCAGCTCAGGGTTGAGCTGCCATTCGCGCCAATCGACGTGGGGCTCGCCGTAAAGGTGATAGTCGGCGCAGTTGCTGCCGCGGCCAGCCCGTTTCCGGCAATTGCAAGGACACAAATCTGCAGCAGAGCTGAAAAGGCGAACGACTTCCAATCCGGTACTCTCATCGGGTCACAACTCCAGAGTGAATCAGAGGAGCACGATTCCCGCCGGGTTGTCTCTCCCGTCAGATTTTGAAACCCGCCTCCAGCCGTTTATTCTGTTTCCATGAGCTCGCGCCCCACACCCAGGCTGTCCACCCGTCTCGCCTCTTACCTGGTGCGCGACCCGCTCATCTATCTGTACACGCTCGTCCTTGGCACGTTCTCTCTCGCGAGTTCGTTCTTTGACCACTCAGGACGCCTGCAGCACAACCTTGCTCGTCTCTGGTCTAAGCTCATCCTGCGTACTACCGGGTCGCCCTTCACCGTCGAGGGCCTCGAGCGACTCGACCTTGCGCAGCCCGCCATCTACGCCGCCAATCATTCCTCGGCCCTTGACATTCCTGTGCTCTACGCCGGACTTCCCTTCCAGTTCCGCATCCTCGCCAAGCTCGAACTCTTCCGCCTTCCCCTCCTCGGCGGACACCTCAAGCGCTCCGGCCAGATCCCCATTGACCGCACCGACGCCCGCGCCTCTCTGCGTTCACTCTCCGCCGCCTCGCAGACGGTCAAGAACGGCATGCCTCTCGTCGTCTTCCCCGAAGGCGGACGCAGCACCGACGGACACCTCCAGCCCTTCCTCGGCGGAACCTTCTACGTCGCCATCAAGGCCCAGGCCCCCATCGTCCCCCTCGCCATCGTCGGAGCCTTTGAGGCGCTGCCCATGAACACCTACACCATCCACCCCACTCAGTTCCGCCTCATCGTCGGCGACCCCATCCCCACCACGGGCCTCGTCTCGCGAGACATGGAAGCACTCTCCGCCCGCGTCCACCAGGCCATGAGCGACCTCTTCTACGCCCACGCCACTCTGCCCGCACCGCAACCCGCCCCAGCCTCGGAAGATGGCAGCACAGACGGCAGCACAGGTCGAAGTACAGATGGAAGCACGGATGGAAGTACAGATTCAGGAGCAGACGGAAACACAGGAAGTGTCATCCTGAACGAAGTGAAGGACCCCTACACCGCCCAAAAATAAAGCGCGGCTCAAGGCTTTCAACCAGCAAACCTGCTCCCTCGCCTTCAATTCTTCGACGGCTTGGTATAGTGAGTTACTTGGCGATTGTCCGGCGGACGAGATCAGCCTCACTTCGTTTTATAAACGATGTTGGAGATCTTCTGTGCCAGCAATGTTTCAAACGCCTCACGCTGCGCATCGTCCTGAAACACACGCTTCGGTATGACCGTAAACTGCTGCGAACCATAGTAGAGGACAAACGAGTGTGCATCGACCAGAGCGCAGGTGTACAGACTCCATTGGAGGTCGGAATCAATATGCGCCGTTCGAAAATGAATTCCTTGCGGCGAAAACGTCAGCGTGTAGTCGTCTCGGAACTTTGGCTCGCGCCGGAAGCCCATTCTCGGAATGACAGCAAAAGCGGAAACGAGCACAAGCGCAAAGAGTCCTGACATTGCCAGCATTGTTATTCCGAAACCGCGTGAGCCTGATTTCAACTCATAAGCGCCAAGCGCAGCAGCTACCACGACAACAGTTATATCGAGCGGCAAGCGAAGGCGTGATGCGTAATGAGAACGCATAGCTCGCACATAGTCGGCCTCGGTGTAGCGAAAGTTCAGATTCACAGATTCCATGAGACGACCATCATACCTGCCGATAAGGGTCCCTCACTACCTCACTCGATCCCTGCCCCTTTCTCCCCGTCGCCACCACCATCTGCGCTTGCAGTCTCACATACTCGCCATCAAATCGCTCGCCGAGCGCGGCCAGCACTGCCGCGTTCACCTCGGCATCGCCTTCAACTTTTTCCAGCAACGCGCGGAACGGAACGGTCACGCTGCGGAAGTAATCCCACAGCTCTTCGGGCGAGCCGTGCCAGTCCCAGCGCAGGCTGCGCACGTGATCTTCTGCGTCTGCAAAGCCAGCTTCGCGCAACGCCCCGGACAATGTTCCTCCCACTCCGAACTTGAACATCTGTCTTGCCGTCGCCGGAACCTCCAGCTCCGGACGCAGCCGCCGCACGGTGCCAATCGTGAGGTCAAAGTATGGCTGCTCCATCGCGCCCCACGCCAGCAGCGCCACCCGCCCGCCGGGCTTCAGCACGCGATGCAGTTCCCCGAGCGCCTTTGGCAGGTCGCCAAAGAACATCACTCCCAAGCGGCTCGTCACGCGATCGAAACTCGCATCGGCAAAGGGTAAGGCGTGCACGTCCGCCTGCATGTACTCCACGTTGGTAAGGCCGCGCTTTGCTGCCCGCTCCCGCGCAACCTTCAGCGGCTCTGCCGCCATGTCCACGCCAATCACTTCGCCCGCATTCCCCAGCAGTGCCGCAATCGAGATCGACGGCTCGCCCGATCCGCACGCCACGTCGAGCACCTTCGCGCCTGCGGCCGGAGCGGCGTCCGTTGCCGCGTACCCGCCAGCGTCCACCCGCGCCTCTTCCACAATCGCTTCGGTGACGGCCGAGCCCATCTCCGCCGATTGCCGCTTGAATCGCTCGCCCGCGTTCAGCCGTGCAAAGCTGTCCCAGATCTGTTCCGCCATTGCTTTCTCCCCCCTCGTCAACGCTGGACTATCCTATCTCGTCTTTGTCCGCGCGCCGCATCCGCGCTACCATCTTCTGCATGAAGCCGCGCATTGCCATCCCCGAACCTACTCTGATCCCGAGTACTCCACGCGCGCTCTGCCCGATTACCTGAACTCCATCCGCGACGCGGGCGGCGAGCCTGTGGTCATCGCGCTCACGCTCTCCAACGTGGAAGCCGCGCAGCTAGCCAAGTCCTGTGACGGAATCCTGCTGCCAGGCTCGCCCGCTGACGTCGATCCGCAGAAGTACGGAGAGCAGGCGCATCCCGAGACCGCCGCCGCCGATCCCGCGCGTGACAACATCGACGAGCTTCTGCTGCAGGACGCGCACAACATGCGCAAGCCCATCCTGACCATCTGCTATGGCACGCAGTCGCTCAACGTGTGGCGCGGCGGAGCGCTCGTCCAACACATCCAGTCTGCCGTGCAGCACTCGCGTCCAGATGGCGCACCGCGCACCGTGGTCATCCAGCACTCGGCGCAGGTCGAACCCAGCTCTGGACTGGCCGCGCTTGCCGGAGCGGAAGAGATCACCGTCAACTCCAGCCATCATCAGTCGGTGGCCAACGCCGGGGACGCGCTACGCGTGGTGGCCCGCTCGCCCGAGGATGGAATCATCGAAGCCGTCGAGGGCACCGCCCCGGGACACTGGGTGCTCGGTGTGCAGTGGCATCCCGAGCGGACGTTTGCGCAAAACGAAGTGTCGCGCCGCATCTTTGAAAAACTGGTGGCCGAAGCTCGCACTTTTCACCAGCGACTTGCCCAGAGCTCCCCGGATTTTGAGAACGTAAGGATTGACTAGGCTGCTAATCGTTGGGGGCCGGAGGGTAACCGAGTAGGTAATGGTCCACGCGGCTCGCCCAACGATTGCCTTTCTGATCACCTTCTGCCCTGTAACGATTATCTTTCTTGCTAATCGTGGTTGCCCATTCCGGGCAGCTCCGGTCTAAGATGGGGCGTTGAGAATATGCTGGAAAATCGTCCGGCAAAGCATCACGGAGAACGATCATGAGTCTTGCATTGGATCTCACCGGCAAAGTTGCGCTGGTCACTGGCGGCTCGCGCGGAATTGGCGCGGCCTGCGTTCGCCTGCTCACCCAGGCTGGCGCGAGCGTGCTGTTCAACTACCAGAAATCCGCGGAGGCCGCGCAGCGCGTGGTGATTGCCTGCGGACAGGACCGCGCCGCCGCCGTGCAGAGCGACCTCATCGGTGAGGGTGCCGAAGAGATGCTGGTGGAAGAGACGGTCTCGCGTTTCGGCCATCTCGACATCCTGGTGGTGAACCATGGCGTCTGGCCGCCTTTCGATAAGCCAGTGGACCTGATGAGTGATGAGCAGTGGCGCTCCACCATGGCCATCAACCTGGACAGCGCATTTTTGCTGGTCAAAGCCGCGGTCAAGGTGATGAAGCATGCGCGGCGCGGCGGACACATCGTGATGGTCAGCTCCACGGCGGCCCAGCGCGGCGAAGCCTTTCACTGTGACTACGCCGCTACCAAGGGCGCCATCATCAGCATGGTCAAAGGGCTCTCCACCGAACTGGCGCGAGACGGCATCTATGTAAATTGCGTGGCTCCCGGATGGGTGGCCACCGACATGTCCGCGCCCGTGATGGCCGAGCCCGGCATGCAGGAGAAGATCACCAACGTGATTCCGCTGGGCCGCATTGGACGGCCAGAAGAGATCGCCGGGCCCATCGTGTTTCTATGCACGCCCCTGGCGGGCTTCATCACGGGAGAAGTGTTCAACGTGAACGGCGGCTCGGTGCTGGTGGGCTAACGGAGGCTGAACGGTTTTGCAAGTCAAAGAACGAACGATGAAGAGATCGCTCCGCGCAGGGCGCGCGGTTCAGGGAGCAACGCTGATGGCGGTGTTGCTGCTCGGCTCCGCAAGCGTGTTTGCCCAGGGCAACACTGCGCCCGGAGCAGTGGCTTCGCCTATGGTCCCCGCGCCGCCGCCCGATGCGTCCTCGCAAAAGGCGCGCAAGCTGATCGACCAGATGGTTACTGCGCTGGGCGGGCAGGCTTGGCTCACCTACAAAAACATTGAGCAGGAAGGGCGCAGCTACAGCTTCTTCCAGGGCAAGCCGACCTCGGCGGGCACGCTCTTCTGGCGCTTCTATGAGTACCCTGACCGCGAGCGCCGCGAGCTGACCAAGCAGCGCGACGTGGTGTACATCTACGTCGGCGACAAGGGCTACGAAAAAACGTTCAAGGGTACCGCGACCGAAGAAGACAAGGTGATGCAGGAGTTGGTGCGTCGCCGTCAGCACTCGCTGGACACGGTGATGCGCGAGTGGCTGAAAGATCCGCAGACCGTGCTGCTCTACGTGGGGCAGTCAGTGGCCGATCAGCAACTGGTGGACGTGGTGAGCATCCTGAACAAGGACAACCAGGAAGTCAGCATCGGGATCGACATCAACAACCACCTGCCCATCAACATCAAGTACACCTATCGTGATTCCGACAAGTACAAGGTGGAAGAGGAAACCGTCTTCGGCAACTACCGCACGGTGCAGGGAATCGCCACGCCGTACACCATCACCCGTAAGCGCGACGGCGAAATCAGCGGACAGAACTTCCTGAGTCACGTGGATTTCAACCGGGTTTTTGAGCCCGGCTTCTTTGACGCCAAGGCGAACTACAATCCGGAGACCTACAATCCGAGGGCGAAAAAGAAGTAGAAGCCGAGCGCGATAACCGAGTGCCGCTGTTCAGAACGAATTACTTGGCCAGCACTCCGGGATGAATTCCCTCGGCAAGGCTGAAGGTGGAACCGACGCTGCCCACGACGGCAGAATTGCGCGCAAGCCCAGCGCGGTCCCGCAGCCGGTACACCGCTTCCAGGCCCGTGCAGTGCGCGCCGAGAATGTTCGCCACCTTGAATTCCTTCATCTTGTCGGCGGTCCAGTTCACCTGCTCGTCGCTGGCGGGGAAGAGGTGCAGCCCTCCGACGACGCCATACACGGGCTGGCCGTGGAAGTGTGTGTCCGCGTACGTCAAAATATTGACGATGCCCGCGTGTCCGCAGCCAGTCACCACCACCAGGCCCCGCGTCGTATTCAGCACCAATGATTGATCTTCAGGGATGTTGTCTTCCACCAGACCATCCGGCATTTGCACCTTGCCGCTCACGCTCCAGTTCCGTTCCGGGTACTTGCGGGGAACGGGGCCGGTGAGCCATGCACCGGGGAAGATATCAGCGCCTTCGGAATGCTCGATGAACTTTCCGCCAGTGGCTTCGTACTCCTTGCGGATCGCAATCATGTCATTGTCTTCACCCTTGGGCGATGGGCGGCTGTAAAAAATCCCCTTCGCAACGTGAACCACGGAGAACGCCGCCGGATTTTTCTTCATCATCTCGCGGCGAAGCGTCATGAGGCCGCGCACGTGGTCCCAGTGATTGTGGGTGAGGATGACTTCATTCACATCGGACAAATCAATCTTCAGGTCACGCGCGTTTTGCAGAACAGTTTCCGGATGTGCGCCAGTATCCAGCAGAATGCGATGCCCGTCAGTTTCGATCAGCGCGGAGAACCCCCACTCGCCGCGACCCGACCGGTCACCGTGATCACCCACATCTCCGACGAGCATGGTGGAAAGCACAGTGACCTTCAGCGCGTGAATCTGCGCCGGAACGTTGTCTGGATTCGATCCCTCGGGCGTCGCCGAAAGGGGCGCGCCAAATAGTGCGGCCAGCATTGCAAACAGAATCACCAAACGAGGCCTGCTTTTCATGATCGTATTGGGAGTCCGTGGCCCTGCTGCGGGTTGCTGCCGTATCCTGAATTCCTAATGCAGCTACTTGGGATGGCCCTGAAGCAGAGAAGCGGCGAGAAGTGTCCTACGGGAAGCCACGGAGTGTGGCAATAATCCCACAACCAAAGTTTTCAGAATAGCTGTAACCTGAAAGACAATCGTAGGTTACAGGATCATTCTTGAGTTTTGAACAAACAGTCCGGGCGGCGGTGGAGTGTTCAGGCGTAGGCCTGCATAGCGGCGTCAAGGTGAAGATGCGCATCGTTCCGGCCTCACCGGGTACGGGCATCGTCTTCCGCAGAACCGACCTTGACGACTTCCAGGTGGAGGCCACCGGGCGCAATGTGGCCAAGGTGAGCTACGCCACCAGCTTGATGAAGAAAGGCGTGCTGATTTCCACCACAGAGCACGCGCTCTCTGCCTTTGTGGGCATGGGCGTGGACAACGCCTTTGTGGAGCTGGACAACCTGGAACTGCCGATTCTGGATGGCAGCGCGCTGCCCATTGTGGAGATGATTCAGAGCGTGGGGCTGCGGCGGCAGAAGCGGCCGCGCCAGTATCTGCGCGTGCTGAAGCCGATCGAAGTGCGCGAGGGCGAAAAGTTCGTCGGGCTGTATCCGGCGGAGAATTTTTCAGTCTGCTACACCATTAACTTTCCGCATCCGCTAATCGGCGAAGAATCGATATGTGTCGATCTGTCACGCGGCGACTATGCGAACGACATTGCTCCGGCGCGAACGTTTGGATTTCTGCATGAGGTGGAAGCTCTGCGCAACATGGGACTGATTCGCGGAGCCAGCGAGGACAATGCGATTGTGCTTACGCGAGACGGCATCCAGAACGGGCCGCTGCGTTTTCAAGATGAGTTTGTGCGGCACAAGGTGCTCGACCTGATTGGCGATCTTTCGCTGATCGGGCACCAGGTTCTGGGCCGCGTTGTAGCCGACCGCGCCGGACATGCCATGCACACCGCGCTGGTCAGCCGGTTGATGCGCGATCCCTCCTCGTGGGAGCTGGCCACGCTGACGGAAGCTGTAGTCGCAGAGCCAATCACGGTTTAGTCCTCCCCGGCTTCGATACCCAGAGTTGGAACTACGCCAACTCTGGGCCACCCGGGAACTGTGCGTAGAATGGGCCACCTGCGAGGCGGTTTCTCCGCCAGATTCAGCAGCGCCCTCTATAATCAATCCTTTGGCTACGGCTTCTGCCACTAATTCAGGGGTGGGGCATCCAATCAGTTGTGAGCAAAACATCAATGGACAAAATGGATAAGCGGTTTTTCTTTGAGAAGTATGGGTTGAGCGAGCGCGATCTGGAGAAGTACTTGAGCGCGGCGCTTTCAGCAGGCGGCGATTACGCCGATTTGTATTTCGAGTATCTGACTTCGACATCGCTCTCGGTAGATGAGTCGATGGTGAAGTCAGCGTCGCAGGGCATCAGCGCGGGATGCGGGGTGCGCGTGGTGACCGGCGAGCGCACGGGCTATGCCTACACGGACGATCTTGCGCCAGAGCGGATTCTGCATGCGGCGCGCACAGCGGCATTGATTGCCAGCGGTCCGGCGAAGACTCCGGTGGTGAGCTTGAAAGGCACCGCGCACCCGAGCTTGTATCCCGTGACCGATGCTGCGTCTGACGCGGAACTCTCGAAAAAAGTCGAGCTGGTCTTCCGGGCGGATAAGGCGGCACGCGCTTTCGATCCGCGCATTAAGGAAGTTCGCGCCGGATATGCAGACGAACTGCGCCGCATCCTGGTGATTGGCTCGGACGGAACGTTTGCCGAAGACGTGCAGCCGCTCTCGCGGATGAGCGTGTTTGTGATTGCGCGCGATGGGCAGCAGAGCGCGAAGGGAAGTTCGGGCGGCGGCGGACGGCACAAATTCGAAATGTTTCTGACGGAAAAGACTCCGGAGCATTTTGCCAACGAAGCGGCGCGGCAGGCGATTCTGCAACTGAGCGCCGTGGCGTGTCCGGCGGGCGAGATGGAAGTGGTGCTGGGACCAGGCTGGCCGGGCGTGCTGCTGCACGAGGCGATCGGTCACGGACTGGAAGCAGACTTCAATCGCAAGAAGACTTCGGCGTTTTCAGGACTGATGGGCAAGCGCGTGGCCAGCGACAAGTGCACGGTGGTGGATAACGGCACGCTGAACGAGCG
>Ga0181528_10000059_pt1 | contig 104622 bp, 87 predicted proteins | sample PEATcosm2014_Bin_47_FD_119742 | JGI IMG/M metagenome (GOLD analysis project Ga0181528, IMG submission 119742) | Peatland microbial communities from MTU Mesocosm Facility, Houghton, MI, USA - PEATcosm2014_Bin10_10_metaG | ecosystem: Environmental > Terrestrial > Soil > Wetlands > Peat | place... | reverse complement strand
CGTTCATCATGGCAATGCTCTACAAGAGCACGCCAGACCAGGTGCGCTTCATCCTTGTCGACCCGAAGCGCGTGGAACTGACCAACTACGATGGAGTGCCGCACCTCTACACTCCCATCATCAGCGAACCGAAGCTGGCCAGCAACGCGCTGCGCAACGCCGTACGCGAGATGGAACGCCGCCTCAAGCTGCTGGCGCAACGCGGCGTACGCAACATTGATCAGTACAACAAGCTCTTCGAAGATGGCTACACGCCGTCACTGTTTGAGGATGGCACGGAGGAAAAACCGCTGCCCTACATCATCATCATCGTGGACGAGCTCGCCGATCTGATGATGGTAGACGGCGCGAATGTGGAAGAGTCCATTACGCGACTGGCACAGATGGCGCGCGCCATCGGCATCCACCTGATACTGGCAACGCAACGGCCTTCGGTGGATGTGATCACCGGACTGATCAAGGCGAACTTCCCGGCACGCATGTCGTTCCGCGTGGCTACCAAGATCGACTCGCGAACCATTCTGGACGCGAACGGAGCAGAGTCTTTGCTGGGGCGCGGCGACATGCTCTATCTGCCCAGCGGTTCCTCTCGCGTGGTGCGTTGTCACGCGCCGTTTGTCACTGAAAAAGAAATCGCTGCAACCGTCGAGTTCTGGAAGGCGCAGGCCACCGCGCAATACGAGCACGGCTTCCTGGCCGCGCCGAAAGAAGACGGCAACAGCGTGCGTGAAGACGGTGGGCTCGAAGGCGATGTGGATGACAACGACCCGCTCTTCAACGATGCGGTGCGGCTGGTCTTTGAGTTCGGCAAAGCTTCGACCTCGCTGATTCAGCGCCGCCTGCGTGTTGGCTACGGACGTGCCGCTCACCTCATCGACCTGATGGAACGCGACGGCATTGTTGGTCCCGCCGACGGTCCGCGGCCGAGAGAGATTCTGAAGCCGCCCGAGTGGATTTCAGAGCTGGAAGATTCGTAAGAGCAAGTTGCTCAGGTTACGAAGGTTGCAAATTCAAGAGAGAGGCGCGGATGACTCCGCGCCTCTCTCTTGGGTTCACTTCTTTGTGCTGCTTACCCGCCAGACCACTTCTCCGCCGTCGTCGCTGACGAGCAGACTGCCATCGGCGGCCACGGCCACGCCTACGGGGCGGCCCCACGGCTTGTCGTCATCGGTGACGAAGCCGGTCAGAAAGTCCTCATAGACCCCCGAGGCCCGTGCGCCGCCATGCATCGGCACGCGGATCACTTCGTACCCCGTCCGCGATGCCCGATTCCACGAGCCATGTTCGGCGGCGAAGATGTCTCCGCGCATCTCAGGCGGAAATTGCTTGCCTTCGTAGAACAGCATTTCGAGCGACGCATTGTGCGGTTGAAGCAGCACATCCGGTGTAATCACCTTGCTCTTCAACTCAGGATGCTTGCCCTTGTGTCGTGGGTCCTGTATGCCTCCCATGTACCACCACGGCCAGCCGTAGAATCCGCCCGGCGTGACGTGCGTGATGTAGTCAGGCACGAGGTTATCGCCAAGTTCGTCGCGCTCATTGACCGACACCCACAGCTCGCCGCTGCTGGGATGAACGGCGATGCCAACAGCGTTGCGGATTCCCGACGCATAAATCTTCTGGCCGCTGCCGTCGGGGTTGAAGGTGAGAATGTCGGCGCGATCCTTCTCCTCCGGATGCGTGTCAGCGTCGTCGTCATTCGAGTGCGAGCCCACAGAGACATACATGATTCTGCCGTCAGGCGAGAATGCAACGTCGCGCGTCCAGTGACCGCCGCCACGCAGCAATCCGCCGCCGGGAAGATCGCAGAGCTTCTGGGCTGCTCCGCGCGCCTTGAGGTCTCCATTGCGATAAGGAAAGCGCACCACCGAGCCGGTGTTGGCCACGTACACCCACTGTGGCTCCGGTCCTGGCGGATAGAAGGCAATGCCGAAAGGCTTGTCGAGTCCGGTGGCGAAGTCCTCCATCTTTTCAACGCCGCCCTTGTTGTCAATCCCGCGAAGGACCTTGATGTTGCCCGCTGCGCTCTCGGCCAGAAAGACGTCTCCATTGGGAGCCGCGCGCAACAGTCGTGGATTGTGCAGTCCGGTAGCGTAGAGTTGCACTGCAAATCCAGCCGGAGCTTTGGGCCAGGCATTGTCAGGGCGCGGGACGACCTTCGAGGGTGTGTCGGCGGAGTTCGTCGCATAGGGCTGCGGCAAGTCCTGCACGGTGATGTGGTGGCTGCGCCCGGGCGTCTGCGTGTGATGGTCCGAGAAGACGGAAGATGCCGGCGACGATTGTGCGGAGGTGTGAAGTTCTCTCCGGTGCAGGCTGACAACGAGAATAGCGGCTGCAACGATGCTGAGAAGGACGACTGCAAGGTGGTAGCTGTGCGGCGTACGCGGACTCATGTCAAATTAGATGCGCTGGCCTGTGAATTCAGACCTCGACCGGAAGCGTGTTCTGTTTTCTTACTGCGCGCGAGGCCGCTGCAAACCCAGCCAGTCACGCTGGTAAGCGTAGGAAACGCCAAGCAGAACCACTCCGAGGACAATGAAGCTCAGCACGCGCCAGCCGTGCTCCAGAGCCCACGCATCGAAGACGAACACCTTCACCACGGTCACCGCGATGAGCACAATGGCCTGCCAACGCAGCAGCACCGATTTACGCGCGAAGCCCACCCACATCAATCCAGCGCCATATAGCATGAAGAGCGCAGAGTAAGAGAAGTTGCGCAAGATCTCCAGCCCGTGCCGAGCCTCTCTCCAGTTATAGGATGGCGTGTTCCGAGGGCCGAAGGCTGCCTCGCGCAGCATCACCGCAAAGGTGTCATGAATCTCAAGTCCCAGGGCGAGCAGCGCCAACAGATTGACCATTACTGCGGCAAGGCCAACCGCCGTGCGCTCCAACTCGCCTTGCACCGAGTCGCGATCGAGATAGATCATCCACAGCAGCGCAGCGATGGCGACCCCCATGGTGATCAGCCTCGGATTCAGCAACGTTGGCTGCACGCCCCACTGCTCCAAGTCGAACGCTAGAAGACGCATCAACCCAAGCACCACTACCGCTCCGGCGAAGAGCTTCAACCTGCGGCGTCCGGCGCTGGCTCCCGCCCAGAAGAGCAGCGCCCCCTCGACCAGCCACGCCAGAGTGATCCAGTGCTGATGCAACCGCAAGGCGATGCCGGCAGTGAGGAACGTGACAGCCAACCCGTAATGAATGACGGGCAGCAAACGCTCCACTCCCGGCCGCTCGGAAACCCGGCGATCCAGTGCAACGGCCAGCGCAAAGTACACCACGGCCAATCCAATGGCGTAACCAGCTTCGCGCGGACGCACGGCAATGTCCGCCAGATCGCCGCGCTCCAGTTGCGCGCAGATCGCCGCAAAGTACGCGGTTGCGTTCAGCAAGGCCAGCACCACCCCGCTCTGCCGCGTGGGACGGTCGCGCTCCGGTTCCATGATGGAATACAGCGGAGCCACTGCGAAGAGAGCGAAGAGCAGCGTGAAGAGCAGCAGCGTCTCGGCGAACTGATCGCCCGTGTAGTAATCGGAGAACCAGCCCGTCCCAAGCGCCACTGTGCCGGCGAAGGCTCCCAGCAGAATGCGCGGCCAAGGCTTGGTGCGCTGCAAAACGAAGGCTCCTGCCGAGAGCAGCAGCAGGTAGCAGAAGAGCGCGGCCTCATGATTTTCGTTGGTCGAGCAGAGCACCGGAGTCAGTAAGCCACCCAGCAGCGCCAGGCCCGCCAGCAGTTCGGCGTCCTGCACAATCGCCAAGCCCGCGGTGAATGCCGTGACCAGTACCATCGCCAGGAAGGCGATCGCTCCCGGCAAAAGATGATAAAGCTGGAACGACGCCCACAGTGAAAGATAGAGCACGCCCACGCCCACAGCCTTCAGCGAGTATGAAAAGGCGAGCGACGCGGGGCGACGGAAGCGCTCGCTCCACCAGCACAGCCCTGCTCCGGCCAGCAACCCTAACAGCACGCGCAGGCCGGGACCTATCCATCCGTTATCAAAAGCGAGCTTCAGGAAGTAGGAGACGCCCACCAGCACAGCCACCACTCCCACACGGTTGAGCCATTGTGAGCCAATGCGGCGCTCCAGCGAATCCTGCTGTGGGACTGCGGTGAACGTTGCGGCACCACGCGCCTGCGACGAGGCGGACTCCGTCCGCGGCACAGCTATCTGGGGGACTGGTTGCTCTGGTGGGCGCACAGGCTGGGGGAGATCATGATGAACCGGAGGAGCTGCGGACGGCTGAATAGCCTGCTCCAGGCGGTAAACGCGCGCGGTCAGTTGTGCAACCAACTCCCGCAACGCGCGCAGATCGTCCTGTTCGCTCATTGCCCGGAATTATACCTGCGCGTGAGTTCATCTCAATTCTCATTTCGGGCTTAGACTCTTTTGCATGAAATCTCACACCGAATATCTGACTTTTAACACCCGCCACGAGCACGAGTATGTTCACATCACTCCTCAAGTTGAAAAGGCACTGCGGCAGAGCGGCATTCAGGAGGGCCTGATACTGGTCTCGGCCATGCATATCACGGCTGGGGTTTATGTGAATGACAACGAGGAGGGACTCATTGAAGACATTGAGAGCTGGCTGGAAAAGCTCGCGCCCCGGAATCCCGCTTATAAACACCACCAGACCGGGGAATCCAACGGCGACGCCCACCTCAAGTCGATGCTTGTACATCACCAGGTGATCGTACCTGTCACCGCTGGTCACCTTGACCTGGGACCCTGGCAGCGGATTTTTTATGCCGAATTCGATGGCCGCAGAAACAAGCGAGTGATCATCAAAGTCATGGGAGAGTAACTGGGAGCAGTACAACTCAGGTAACTTGACCCTCCAGCAGGCGAGAGGCCATCATTCCGTAATGCGACGGGAGAGGGTTCTCTCGACCGCCGCCTGGTACTGCGAAAGTGCTAACAGCCCGATTCACCAAGAAGGTACCTCGATTGTCCAGCACCGAGAGTTGCAAATAAAATGGTGCAGTATCCGGAATCACGGGGCACGCGGAGTATTTTCCAGAAGTTCTCAGTTGTAGAAAGATGGGGGAATAAATGAGCACCTACGGCAGTCCCGTGTTCATGAGTCTGGAGAGAGTTCCGGAAGGCAGCCGCCTCACTTCGATTGCGGTCGGCTATGCAACGCAAGCGGCGTTTGTGGCGTTGCTGCTGATTTACGCAATTGCCTCGCCCAAGCTGATGCCCACCCAGATCAGTCATATTGAACTGGTGGCGCCCTCGCCCGATCTCTCCCCCAAGCCATTGCCCGTGAAGGTAGCCAAGATACAGCCGGTGATCAAGCGCGCCCACGATCTGCTCCCGGCTGCAGTGACACCCAAGATTCAGGCTCCCGTGCTGATGGTGCAGCAACCGCAGCGCATTCGCCGCATCGTGGCTCCCGCTGAAATGGCACAACCGGAAGTCGCCATCGCATCTCCCAAGTTCGATTCAAAGGTACTCAACGCACTTCCCGGTCCCCGAACCACTCCCAAGGTTGTCACATCAACCAATTTTGGCGGCAGCTCGGCGACGGCCACCTTGCAGCACGTGGCTCCCAGCAAGGTGCAGACCGGCGGATTTGGCGATCCCAATGGAGTTCCGGTCAACGCAAAGGGCAACGGCCGCTCGAATATTGCAGCTGCCGGATCATTTGATCTTCCGTCTGGCGCAGGCTATGGCAACGGAACTGGTGGCGCCTCTGGTGCACGTGGAACCGTGACCAGCGCAGGCTTCGGCAGCGGAACCGCAGTGCAGGGTGGTGGCGGACGTGGCGGCAACGCAGCTCAGGGCCGCATCCAGGCCACCGGATTCAACGCGGCGGTCTCAACTCCGGCCCCGACTGATGCTGCGCACCGTGCCAGCGCCGCCGCTCACTTGACCTCAGCTCCGGTTTCGATTCAAAGTAAGCCGAATCCTGTATACACTTCTGAAGCGCGCCAACATAAGGTTGAGGGTGAAGTTCTGCTGAACGTTGTTTTCCTGGCAGATGGCAGGATTCGCATCCTGAATGTGGTGCGCGGGCTCGGCTACGGTTTGGACGAAGCCGCGCAACGCGCGGTACAAGGCCTCAAGTTCACTCCCGCTCTACGCGATGGCCACCCGATTGACTCTAGCGCTACGCTTCATGTGATTTTTCAGCTCTCGTAACGGAGAGCCAACCGAGGAACTAAATGGAACGACGAGTGAAGTATCTGCTACTGGGAATCGTGCTTGCATTCACCAGCTCTGCTTTTGCGGCAAAGAAACCAGCGGCTCCGGCTGCGCCTGCAGCCAACACGGCATTTGATCGCGTCGTCGATCGCGTCCTTACCCGGGAAGCAGAGAACACCAAGGCCCTGAAGACCTACACACCGCTGGTGGAAACCTATCTCCAGTACATGCGTCCTGATAAAGAACTGGGACTGGTGCCTTACAACGATCAGTACTTCCTCACTCGCGTCGGCTTCGGCAAGACGCTTCAGGACACTTCGTTCCATCCCGAGCCGGGATTCATGGCTCGCCTGATGCACGGCCTCTCCAAGGAATACAAGACCGAGTTCATTGGCCAGGGCTTCTCCTGGATGATGCTGATGGATCTGCGCGGACTCGATCGCGCGCACTACAGCTTTGATTACCAGGGACGCGAATTTCTCGGCGACCTGCGCTGCATCGTGATTGACGTGACACCCAAGACCCGCTCCGGCGAAGGCCGTTTCGTGGGACGCATCTGGGTGGAAGACCGCGACTTCAATATCGTCCGCTTTAACGGCACATTCACCCACACCACACGCGGCCAGTACATGCACTTTGATACCTGGCGCCTGAATATGCGTCCTGGCGTGTGGCTGCCCGCCTACGTCTACAGCGAGGATCGCGAGTTGCAGGGCACCAAGGTGAAGGGCGGCACATACAAGGCCGAGACCCGCATCTGGGGCTACAACGTGGGCAAGGGCCATGCGGAAAACGAGTACACCGAAGTTCTGGTGGACGATCAAACCGCCGTCAAGGACAACAGCGACAAAGCGCAGGATCTTGCCCCGGTTGCCTCCGAACGCGCATGGCTGCGTCAGGCTGAAGATAACGTCATTGAGCGTCTGGAACAGGGCGGCATGCTGGCCAAGACCGGCGAAGTCGACAAGGTTCTCAACACGGTCATCAACAACCTGGAGATCACCAATAATCTCGACATCCAGCCTGAGGTTCGCTGCCGCGTGCTGCTCACCTCGCCTATTGAGAGTTTCAGCGTAGGCCACACCATCTTCGTCAGCCGCGGCATGCTGGATGTGCTGCCGGACGAAGCTTCGCTGGCCGCTGTACTCTCTCATGAACTGGCGCACATCGCACTCGGCCATCCCACTGACACCACCTTTGCATATAAGGATCGCTCGATTGTGAGCGACCAGCAGTTGCTGAACCGCATGCACTTCACGCGCACTCTGGAAGAGGAGCGGGAAGCTGACACCAAGGCACTGGCATTGCTGCAGAGCTCGCCCTACCACGACAAACTGGACGCAGTCGGACTCTTCCTGCGTCAGGTGGAAGCTCGTCGCGGCGCACTGCCCCATCTGGTCCGTTCCGAGATGGGCAACTCACTCGCAACCGGCGGAACGTCGGATCTGCGCCTACGAGAGCTGACCAACACGGCTCCCAAGCTTGAGCCGAAGAAGGTGACGCAAATCGCCGCTCTCCCGCTCGGTGGCCGCATCCGCGTAGATCCGTGGAGCAATCAGATCGAAATCAACAAGGCGAAGCCGGTGCAGTTGCTGACGGCCCGCGAGAAGATGCCGTTCGAAGTCACACCGGTCTTCCCGCACCTGACGCGCCTGGACGCTCCGGCTTCCAAAGCGGTCGCTGGGCCTGACGCCCCTGCGGTAACTCCCGCGGACGCACCTGCCGCAGTTGCCCCCGGCCCGTCCGACGGCTCTGCTTCCAAGTAAACGTTCTTCCCAAATCAGAGAGGCCCGCTTCGGCGGGCCTTTTCTGCGTCTGCCACAGCATCGAGCACGGCTCCAACCGCGCGCAATGAGACAATAGGAACGTGCATTATCGATCCAGTTCGGAGCCTCACGCTCGTCACCTGAAGTCCAAAGCTGAGCCATCCAAGACATCGCCCACCGCCGTTTTCAAGGCGCTGCCGGAAGTCTGGGCGCTGATGCGTCCGCGCCGCCGCCTGCTCGCCCTGGGATTTGTCCTGATGGTCGTCAACCGGGTCACCAGCCTTGTCCTACCGGCTTCCACCAAGTTCCTGGTCGATGACGTGATTGGCAAAGGTCGCGCCAACCTGCTGCTGCCGCTGGTCGGCACCGTTCTGCTCTCCACACTCATCCAGGGAGCCACATCGTTTGCCCTGACCCAGACGCTCTCCAAGGCTGCCCAGCGACTGATTGCCGAGTTGCGCAGTCGGGTGCAGGAACACGTGGGCCGCTTGCCGCTGCAGTACTTCGATTCCACCAAGGTTGGCGCCCTGGTCTCACGCATCATGAACGACGTGGAAGGCGTGCGCAATCTGATCGGCACAGGCCTGATTGACTTCACCGGCGGCCTGCTGACCGCTGCGATCGCCTTTGTGGTGCTGATCCGTATCAGCCCGGTGATGACAGCCATCGCCTTCGGATTCCTGCTCGTATTCGGCGTTGCATTGCGCAAGGCCTTCCAGACCATCCGCCCCATCTTCCGCGAGCGCGGCAAGATCAGCGCCGAGGTTACCGGCCGGCTCACCGAGTCGCTGGGCGGAGTCCGCGTCATCAAGGGCTACCACGCTGAAGCCCGCGAGCATCAGGTCTTCGACCTCGGACTCGATCGCCTGTTGCAGAATGTCTTCCGCACCCTGACCGCCTCTTCCCTGCTCGGCCTCTCATCGGCCATGCTGATGGGCATTGTCGGAGCCATCGTCATGTTCGTGGGCTCGCGCCAGATACTGGCGCACAGGCTCAGCCTGGGCGACTACTTCATGTACGTCCTGTTCCTCGGCTATCTGGCCGCACCGCTCTTCCAGGTGGTCGGCATCGGAACCCAGATCACCGAGGCACTTGCGGGACTTGAGCGCACTCGCGAAGTGCTCGACGAACGTCCCGAAGACGAAGACCCCAAACGCACGGTGAGCCTTGGCCGAATCGAAGGCCGGGTAGAGTTCCGCGATGTCAGCTTCGGCTACACGCCGGAAAAAACTGTTCTGCACTCAATCAGCTTTCAGGCTTTGCCGGGAACGGTCACTGCGCTGGTCGGCTCTTCGGGCTCGGGCAAGTCCACCATAATCTCGTTGCTGGCGGCCTTCCACACGCCGCAGAGTGGCCAAGTGCTGGTTGATGACGCCGACCTCTCCACCGTTCGGCTTGAAACCTACCGCAGCCAGCTTGGAGTGGTTCTGCAGGATTCGTTCCTTTTCGACGGCAGCATTCGTGAGAACGTCGCCTTCTCTCGTCCGAACTCCTCAGAACCGCAAGTTCTCGAGGCCTGTCGCATTGCACGCGTTGATGAATTTGCGGAGAGCTTTGAGGACGGGTATGACACGATCATCGGCGAGCGCGGCGTGAAACTCAGCGGCGGACAGCGCCAGCGTCTCTCTATTGCGCGCGCCATCCTGGCCGATCCGCGTATCCTCATTCTTGATGAGGCGACCTCCAGCCTCGACTCCGAGTCGGAAGCGATTATCCAGAACGGACTCGCGTACCTGATGCGCGGACGCACCACTTTTGTCATCGCGCACCGCCTCTCCACCATCCGGCGCGCCGATCAGATTCTGGTTGTTGAAGAGGGACGCATCATGGAGCGCGGCACGCACGCCAACCTGCTGGCCCGCGAAGGCCGGTACTACGATCTCTACACCCGTCAGCACGGCTTGGAAGAGAACCTCTTCCTTGCTCCCGGCGAAGGCGATCCGAGCTAGCTCTCCAACGGGACCGCGACTAGTGCTTCTGCGGCTGTGGCACGGCCTCTGACGATCCTGCCAGCACCTTGGGATGCGCCGCCCGTTCCGCCAGCGCCTTGAACAGCGCATCAGCCCGCGCAGTCTGGTTCTCGGCACCGCTGTCCAGCACCACAAACTGTTCGCGGTCGCCGCGGCCCATCGCCGTCTGGAAAAGGCCCTGCGACTTGTGCGCCGCAATCTCCCAGTTGACGATGATCTGGTAATCCAGTGAATCCTTATAGCCGAACTTCACCGTGCGATCCGTGGTGAACACCTCGGGCAGAACATTGAAAGGATGTTCCGCGCTCTTGAAGCCCTCCCACGACGGCTGCTGTCCCACACGTGCGCCCTGGCATCCCATCACCACGGGCTTGCGTGCTGCCGTTTGCTGCACGGCTGCAAGCGCCGTCAGTGCTGCGGCCTTGTGCCCGCCATGCGTACCGGGCGATGGAAACAAGGTGAACACAAAATCGTAGTTGCCTCCGGCAATGCGGCGCTCCACTTCCGGCAGAACCACACCCTTGTGCCAGTGCTGTCCGAGCACTTCGTCAATGTCTTGCGTGTAGCGCAGGTCAGGCTCGTCGAGGAAGAAATGATTTGTGATGCCGAGAATTCTTCCAGCCTCCATCAACTCGCGCTTACGGATCTCCGGCAACGCGGCGCGCCCGGTGGCTTCATCGGTCAGAGCCACCCCATAGATACTCTCCGCCAGCAAGGAATAATGAAATCCGCCTTCGCCATTGGTGATCACCATCTGGTCCACGGCACCCCCAAGGTTGTGAGTGATCTCATAGACCGTGGCCGCAAAGCAGGACTCATCGTCCGGATGCGCCACCACAATCAGCACGCGCGGCGCAGGGGTCATCGCGGCGGGAGCCGTTGCCTGGGCCATCGCCATCGCAGTCAGCAGAAGGATGAGAACCGACGTACGCACAACCAGTACAGAAACTTTCTTCATGAACGCGCTCCGTTGCCCGTGATGGGACGCGACTCTGAGTGTAGAACGGAAACACGAAAGGTGTCTCCCTCAGGGCCGCCGACTGCGAAAACCGCCGCTCCGAAGAGCGGCGGCGCTGGTGCAATTCGTAATCCGAATCGCGGATTATTTGGTGGAAGCAGTGTGGGTGAAATAGAACAGCGTGTATGCCTTGATACTGCCATCTGCCTGCGGCACGCCGAACACCTTCACCGGGACATTCACCACAAGGTTCCCTGCCACGGTCGCCAGCGTAGTCGGATTGCTGATGTCCTGCGGAGTAACCGTAATGACACCGGACTGCCGGTCAATCTGGTAGACCAGCGTGGCGCTACCGCTCGCAACGGAGAGATCCACCACGACCGGGAATGCTGCCGGAGTGCCGACCGGCGCAGTCGATGGGCTTGGCATACTGAAGCTGAAGCTGTTACTGGCCGTAGAGAACGGCGCGGTAATCAGTCCCAGCGGAGCGGGCGTCGGCACCAGGACAGTCCAGTTGGCAGCCCATGAGTCGGCAGCGGCCGAATCGTTCCACACTGCGTGGCTTCCGCCCTTGGTAGGCAACACCAGGTAGCCGTTAAACTTCACCGAGCCATCGGCAGCAGCCTCAAAGTCAGACACCGCAGTTGTTCCGGTGTCAGCAAGCGTGGGGTATGCAAAGTTCCACCAGTAGAAGCCGGTAATCGCGTTCCCTTGCTGATCGGTATTCGCGCTGGTGGAAGAAATGTAATCGAGTGTTCCGGAGTAGTTGTCCATGCCGCTACGTGCGTCGGCCATGGCAAATTTGCGCGTGTAGACAAAGCCGGTGCCCGTCGGAGAACTGATCGCGCCATCGTAGCGCGCAATGTCGATCTCCACAGAGAGAGCTGTCGGAGGCGTCGAGGACGACAGTGGATCAATCGTCACATTCACCTTGAATCCGCGCGCAACATTGGGAAGCCCGCCCGCGGTTGTGCCATCGAAAAACGCCTGGCCGCCACCGCTCGTGTTCAAAGGCGTGTTGCCTGCCTGGTAGTAGAAGTTGGTGTTCGGCCCAATCTTGATGGCCGTCGCGTTCCCGTCCTCCGTCGTGACGTGCATGATGTTGGTCGTGGTGTTCACGTGCAGGACGTGACCTTCAGGATTCCTCCACACCTTGTCGAAGCTGCTGCTTGCCAGGATGCGCGTGGCCACCAGTGTTCCATTCTGCTGATAGCGCGCCGCGATGCGCACGTACATGTTCGGCAGCGTTGCCGCCAACTGCTGGAAATTGATGATTGTGGTCGGCGTGCCGCCCGTGTCCATGTTGTAGAAGAGGGTGCCATTGGCCGAATCGGCCGTGATCGTCAAACTGGTTGAGCTGACCGTCGCCGTCTCCGGGTTGGTGATCGGATGCACCGGGAAGACTTTGTTGATCACAATGGCAGTGTTGTCTGTTGAAACCGACGTGACCTGACCATAGGTGTGCCGCAGCAGCAGGTCGGTCAGGGTGGGACGCGGATGATGGCGCACTGGTCCGTTGAAGTTCACAGCCCAGGTCGGCGCAGTCGTTGTGGGGCATCCTGCCGGACAGTGCTCCACGATAAAGGCCGGGCTCTTCAGGTCGAACTCGACATCCAGAGCATTTGTGCTGTTCGCGGTCACCGTAAGCGGCTGCGCCAGATTCACTGTGAGAGGAACGGTCTTGCTGCCACTCGATCCTGTGGCACCCATGATCTGAATGCTGGAGGAAGGAACGGTGTATCCCGCGCCAAGGTCGAAGCCCGACTCAGGGTCGCCCGAGGTGACGAGCATGACGTCGCCGGGATTGCCGCTCAGCGTGAGCTTTGCGGCTGTGTAGGTTCCTACGGGAACCTGCGCGTTGCCAACAATCTCACCGAGTTGATCGAGTTGCAGAAGGTTGATGACCGGCGGGGTGGATGGAGCCGTGTAAACAGGCACCGCAGAGCCGCTCTGTGGAATCAGCGAAACACTGAGAACCTTGACACCAATGGTCGCCCAGTCTTCGGTGGCGTCATCACTGACAATGAAATGGACTGTGCCGGTCGTGTTGTTTGTGCCGCCCGGCGGTGTGCTGCTGGACGCTCCACCGCCGCACCCTGTAGCGAAGAGTAGCGCGGTGATTCCCAACCCAGCAAGAATTCGAAGAGGCCTGATGTTCATCGGTAGTTCCCCAAGGAAATCGTCGCGCGTGGCAGAACGATTTCTGAAATATACAGAGTGAATTAGTAAAACGCGTGGATCGGCGCGGAACAGAGACGCGCTGCCGACCGGCCCTCACGAGCCGTCTGCGAGGAGAGTTCCCGGTTCCGATCCTGAGAACACCAAGCTGCTCAGAATAGTTGCGAAAGCACGATAACTTTTTAAGGTTTGTTCATCCAGGTTGGGAAGCGGAGGGACGTGTACTCTGGTGCGAGCGCTTCGGAAGCGTATTGAGAGCCTTCCCGCCGCTATTCAATTCTCCACGTAAGGCCCGTTGTGAACCCGGCTGGATAGCCCGGCGTGCCGTGAACTCGCGCCTCACCTGTGATGGGCTCCGTGAGCGATACCCGCGAGTTGAACAAGTTCTGCGTCTCGTAGTAGCGCTTGTTATTCAGGTTATCGACAGAGAGATTCCATTCCAGCCCGCGCCAAAGTTTCTTCGTCACTGCAAAGTCCAGCACGTCCAACCCGCTGGCGTTGGCCGTGGCTGAGTTCGTGTAGGGCTGCGCCGGCGGGACCAAAGTGTTGTCCGGATTGACCAGCAGGTATCGGCTGATGTGGCGATAGCGCAAGGAACTAAAGAAGCCATGCCAGTCACTCAGTGTCACGCTGGAGTTGGCAACCGTGTGTGGCGCGCTATCCACGTACTGACGCGGCCTGGTGCCGAGAAAGAATGCGTTCGACACCTGCGTCACCCCCGCGTTCCAGCTGAGGTGTCCGCTGACCTGCACCGAGGTCTTCACCTCCCAGCCATAGGAGCGGCTCGGTCCCTGGTATTGCATCGTTCCATTGTCCGGGTCGTACACGTCCTCGTGCTGGCGATCGATCAGGAACACATCAGTGCTGGCCGAGAAGCGGCTCATGTTGTGTGAGGTGCCCAGCATGTAGAAGTTGGTCGACGACGCCTTCGGTGTCTTCGGGTCCAGTGCAATGCCGCGCGCATCCTGGCTGGTGACGGCCCTCCCAAAGTTGAAGTGGATGGCCACAGGAAAATCCTGCACGGGCGTATAGATCACGTTCACCTTCGGCTCCGGATTGGCCGAATAGCTCACTCCGCTGTTCGCCGCCATCAGCCGGTCTGTCAATGCAAAACGAAATTCGTCGAAGCGCAGCCCCGCGCCAATGTGAAGATGCTTGAAGTCCACGTCTTCCTGCGCATACATAGCCGGGTTGAGGATGTGCACGTTCGCCTCGTTCCACGGCTTGCCGGGCACAGGAGCGATGATGCGCCGCTGCTTGTCGTGGTAGAGGTCCACGTTGATCCAGTTGTCTGCCGCGTTCGCTCCAGCGATGAACACTGCAGGATTTCCAAAAAGCTCTCCTGTGTGCACGTACTGTGCGCTGGCTCCCTCTTGCAATCGCGAATCATGCTGCTGAATGCCGTCGCCATTCACCGGATCGCTCAAGAAGAAAGTGAAGTCGGAGAACAGGTCGAAGAGCGAGCGCGTCAAATAGCCGTCCGCGCGCAAAGTGTCGCTGGGAGAGAGTGTCTTCTTGTAGTAGACGCTGCCGCCTCCGTTGCGCACGCGGCCTCCATCGCTTGGGTCCACGAATCCAAAGCGGTTGAGTTTGCCCGCAAGCACCTGGTCCAGCGGAATCTGTCCTGAGGAGTCGAAATCGTTTCGCCCGCCGTTCAAACGGAAGCCGAGCGCCTGCGTCTGGTCGAGCCTGAAGGTGTAGTTCCCGGTCACGTTGTCGCGCACGTAATGCAGCGGATTCACGAATGGCCCGTCAGTGTAGGCGTGCTCCCACGCGATAAAACTATCGGCGTTGTCGAGCTTCGGACTCCACGCCGCAAACGTGCGATACGAGTCGAACGATCCGCCTTGCGCGCGCAGGGTCCACACGTGATCCATCCGCTCCTTCTGCCTAATGTGGATTACCCCGAGCGCGGAGAAATCGCCGTACTCAGCGTTGAACGGCCCGTTGATGATATCCACGCCATCCACCAGCTCCGGACTCAACGCCTTCAGCCAGCCGAGGTATCCCTGGCCGTGTGCTTGCGTAGCCTGGTTTTGCGGAACGTCATCCACCAGCACTTTCAAGCCGCCATTCAGGCCTCCGTGATCGAGGTTGAAACCAAAGCGCCGAAACTCCAGAGACTTTCCGCCTCCTTCGTGCTGCCCCGCGTCTATGCCGCTGTCGAGCGTGTCCATCAACTGGTCATCACGATTGAAAAGTGTGTTCTCGTAGATCGCGCCATTGCGGCGGTCAATCGCCGGATCAGCCGCGCGTGCGGTGATGACCAGCGTCTCTTGCGCCGTAGGAATGACGTAATGAATCCTCAACCGCAGTGCCGCGACCTCGGCGTCGGCCGAAATATTCTGCTCGAAGTGCGCCACGTACTTCCCGCTCACCGTCACGGTCGCCGCGCCCGGAGCAATCCGCAGGCGAAATGCACCTTGAGAATCCGTGACTGTGCTGCGAGTGCCGCTCGCCGTGTGTGCCGTCACTGTTACGCCGGCCACCAACTCGGCGCGCTCGTTCACCACAACGCCCGCCAGCATGCGTCCTGCAGGGGCGCTCTGCGCAAGGCAGAGCGGCGACAACATCAGCAGGAACACGCCAAACGCACAGGCAAGGAATTTCACTGCGCCCGTCCAGCATTGTTGTAGTGTTTTGGATTGGTTGGAAAAACTCACTGGCAGCCCCGGCCGCAACTGAGCACTGTGACTTGGCGCGCTCACTGCGTCGAAGCCTCCTTCAGCGGCTTCATCGATCATCTCACAGGTAACACGAATACGTAAATCGTGTTATTGCCAAATATCGGCTGCTCAGCTCTCTAGAAATCTTTTCCCGTCGAGGTCATTACGAGTTTGCCGTGCTTCACTCCGCGCATGCTGAGCATGTGATCTGCCAGGTGCTTCACCTCGCCCGCCGGACCTCTCATGATCACCACTTCGAAGCAGTTGTTCTCGTCCAGATGCACATGGGTGGCCGCCAACACGTTGCCGTGATGATGGTGCTGAGCCGCGTTCAGCTTGTTGGAAAGCTCTGGCCGGTTGTGGTCATAGACCATGGAGAGCGTTGCCACTACGGGCTTGTTGGCGTTAACTTCCTCCGCCACCAGCATCTCGCGAATCAGATCTCGCAAGGCCTCCGAGCGGTTGCTGTATCCGCGCTTTGCGATCAGCTTGTCGAACTTCTCAAGCAAGTCCGACTCAATGGATACCCCTGTCCTGATCACTTCCGCCATTTTCACTTCCCTCGCCTACTGCGATTCGTATGCCATCTCGACCAGAACATCCTCCGGCGCAACCTGTATCTCCAGCGAGCCTTCCTGCGGCAACGCGTCAATTGGCAAGCGATCGCGGTAGAGCACAAAGCGCAGGTTGAACGTATTGCCTTCCTCAGCCCCCACCAGTTTCATTGGCACTTTGATTTCCAGCACCTTACCGAGCGCCACTTCTACTCCAGCGGGCTTGCTCTGCGATGCGAGTGCCGCCTTGCCGCCGTTGTGCAACGTCCAGCCGGTCAGTTTGTCCTGCAGAAGTTCCATTTCCAGCCGCAAATTCGTCTTCGTCAGTTCGCCATCGCGCACTGCCAGATGCAACGTTGCAGTGGTCTGTCCGCTCGGCAGCGTGGACGCAAAATCCAACCGCGCGTAAAGGTTCTCGGCGTCGATGCCGGCGTACACAGCTTCCAGCACGAACAGCTTGCCATGCATGCTGCCGCCGCGGCGGTCGCTGGAGAACATGGCCGCGCCCATCCAGTCGAAGTAGCTTCGCACCTCTCCGTCAATCGTCGGGTGCAGGTACGCCGTCTGCGGATGCATCTTCGAAGTCGCAAGCGCCCCCGAGATGGGCCGTGCCAGGTGATCCGGTGGAACGCCTCCCAGCGCGGTGTACACGTTGGAGAGATGCTTGCGATAGAGTTCGTCGAAGTCGCGGTCGTTGGCTGAGTGATGCTCCGGCCCGTACCACCAGTTCCAGTCGCTGCCCTCGGCAATCAGCAGCTCTTCGTAGGCCACCGTGCGCTGCTCTTCTCTCGCCTTGCTGGCGTTGCCATCGTAAAAGTCGCGAGCCTGGCTTAGGTAGTCCCATGCCTTGTTGTCTTCGGGAGCCCCAATCCACACGTTGAAATTTGCGTTGATCCACGAACCCGGAACCAGTCCGCGCAATTTCCCGAAGCTCTCCGGCTTCTGTCGCTCGATGGCCTCCGAGATGGTGATGGGCTCAATCTGCGGCTCTTTCTGGAGGCTGTCATAAAAGCGCCTCAGGAAGTCGCGACCATTTCCTTCGTAGCCCTCCCACGCATTCTCGCCGTCAAGAATAATGGAGAGCACGGCGTCGCGTCCGGAATCCACAACCGGTGCAGCCGCTCGCTTGATGTTATGCAGCAGATGTGCGGCAGCATCGCGCGCTCCCATTCCGGCATAAACAAAACCCATCAGGTCGCTGATGCGATGATCACGGAAGACCATGTTCATCGCGCGGCCTTCGCTCTCCCAACGGTAGATGTTGTAAAGCTTTTCGGCGCTGGCCGGGTCCAGGAAGCCGTCGCTATCGCGGCTCATCTCGTGTTCAATGCTGCGCCCCAGCACGCCTTCGTCTGTAGCCATCCACTTCACGCCCAACTCGGCGGCAATGCCCAGGGCTTCGTCAGAGACCGAGCCTTCGCTCGGCCACATCCCCACCGGACGCTTGCCAAACGTGCGCTCGTGCGATTCCAGTGCGCGCCGAATTTGCGCCTCCGCGTCATCCGGACGCTGGAAGCGCTCCGACGGCAGCGGCAGCCCGGGGGTCGATTCCCTCCCGGCGTTCGTGTCACAGACCAGCGGCAGAATCGGGTGGTAGTACGGCGTTGCGGATAGCTCAACCGAGCCGCGTGCTTCCGCCTCGCGATAGGCCGGCAGCACTCCCTTCATGATTTCGTGCTGCTTGCTCATGACGAAACGTTGGTCTTCTTCGCTGAAGTTCTGTCCCTTTTCGACTAGCGCCTTTACCGAGGGATCTTCCAGGTAGTACTCGTCGAACCACGCAATCTGCGAAAGCACCTGTAGATCGCGATAGTCGCGGTCTGAAAAGGTGATGGCGGCGTTAGCCGGGTCTGGTCCTGCGGCCCGCACCTGCTCCCATAGGCGGCGATAGCGCGGATAGCGCCCAATCATCCGCTCGCTATGAGCCTGGAAGAGGTAGGTCAGCGCAAAGTGCCGTTCATCCATGGAGAGATCTTCGGCACGCTTGGCTGCGACCTCCCAGAACGGGTCTTTGAAAATTCCGGAATTGTAATCTTCGATTTGCGCTACCAGCGAGGGCACAATATTGAAATTCTGGTGCACCTGGGGAAACTCTTCCAGCAGCTTCACCATTCCGTAATAGTCCTTGAGCGAGTGCAAACGCACCCAGGGGAGGCGATACTCGCCGCTCACCAGGTCCTTGTAGAAGGGCTGGTGCATATGCCAAAGGAGGAGAAGTCTGAGCTTGCCTTGTGCCATGAAATTATGAATCCGGAGCGCGCCTGTTAAGAATCGTGAATAGGATACAGGCAATAGGATAGCAGTCCGAAAGGCCTTGCGCCCATGCTAGACTCGGAAAGAACTGAGTCCAGATAAAGGTGCTTGTCCCGGTCGCGCCGTGAAGATCTTTTCGCGCTACATTCTTAACGAAGTTGTCCAGCACGCCGCCATCGGCGTCTCTCTCTTTACCTTTGTCATTTTCATGAGAGACTTGGGCCGCCTGCTTGAGATTGTCGTCCGCGACAGTGCTCCTCTGCCCAGTGTTGCCGAACTTTTCTTCCTCACCCTGCCCGTTGCCTGCACCATCACCATTCCCATGGGCTTGCTCGTCGGCATCCTCATCGGGCTCAGCCGCCTCGCCGCCGATAGCGAAATCACCGCCATGCGCGCCAGCGGCCTGGGTGCCTGGATGTTCGTCCGCATCATCTCGGTCTTTGCCGTCGCCACCTGGCTCATCGCCATGGCCAACAGCGTCTGGATCGCGCCGATGTCGTCGGCCGCCCTGGCACGGCTGCAGAGCAAGCTGGTGAGTTCGCAGGCATCGTTTGAGATTCAGCCGCGCGTCTTTTACGAAGAGTTCAAGAACACCGTGCTCTACGTGGAAGACGTCCGCTCCGGCTCCAACGCTTCACAGTGGCGCGGCGTCTTTCTTGCCGACGTCACCGACCCTTCGGCGCCCAAGATTACCCTCGCGCGTAGCGGAGTGATCGTCTCGGAAGACCCTACCTCGCTGCACATGCACCTGAGCCATGGCTCGCAGCAGGAGGTACAGCCCCAGAATCCTGCGCAATATCAGATCAGCACATTCACGGAAACCGATCTGCCCATGGCATTGCCCGCGCCCGATGAGGCAAAGGCAGAGCTCGTTCCGGTCAGCGAAATGAGTACCCGCGAGCTCTGGTACCGTGGCCATCATCCGGAAGCCAACGTCAGCAAGCCGCGCAATGCGCAGGACACGCCCATCGTCCGCGCCCGCTGGTACCTGGTCGAGTTCCACCGCCGCCTCGCCCTGCCCACATCCTGCCTCGTGCTGGCTCTCGTCGGAATCCCGCTCGGCCTCTCTTCCAAGAAGGGCGGCAAGAGCATGGGATTTGTTCTCACCATCGGCCTCGTCTTCTTCTACTACTTCATCTCACTCACCGGGATTTCGCTTGGTCGCGGCGGCCGCATTCCACCCTGGTCCGGCGTGTGGGCTGCCAACATTCTGTTTCTCATCGCGGGCATTTACCTGCTGCGCCGTTTGGAGCGCGCGGCCATCGACCTCGGCTCGCTGCGCGAACTCTGGGAAGCAATCCGCAGCCGCTTCGCCCCCACGCCAGTCACCGCTCCCGCGCAGCCTTCCGCCGCCGGAATCAAGACCCCGGCAGCCTGCGAGCGCCGTTTCAGTCTGCGCTATCCCTTGCTGCTCGATGAGATGATCCTGCGCGATTTTGCCATGTACCTTGGCATGATCCTCATCTCGTTCATCCTGCTGACCCTGGTCTTCACGTTCTTCGAACTGCTCAGCGACATCGTGCGCAACCACATTCCGCTGCTCATGGTGGGCCAATACCTGCTCAACGTCACGCCGTCCATGCTCTACATCATGACGCCGCTCAGCGTGCTGCTTGCCGTGCTCACCACCATCGGCCTGCTGCAGAAGAGCAACGAGATCACCGCCATGAAGGCCACCGGAACCAGCATCTACCGCGTGATCTTCCCGGTCTTCATCATCGCCGCCGCCATTAGCGCTGGCCTGTTCTTCTTCGACCAGTTCTACATTCCCGCGGCCAACCAGCGGCAGGAAACTCTGCGCAACCAGATCAAGGGCAAGCCCGCGCAAACCTATCTCCGCCCGGACCGCAAGTGGATATTCGGCGAGCACAACACCATCTACTACTACGAATTCTTCGATCCCGACCAGAACACATTCGCCAACATCACGGCCTTCGAATTCAATCCCACGACCTTCGAGTTGACCGAGCGCGTGCATGCCTCCCGCGCTCACTGGTCTGCCGAGCTTGGCAAGTGGGTCTTCGAGCAAGGATGGCATCGCACCTTCCGCAACTCAAACATCCTGAGCTTCCAGGAGTTCGACGCCAGCACCTTCCCCATGCTGATCGAGCCGCCCGGCTACTTCAAAAAAGAAGTCCGTCAGAGCTCTGAGATGAACTACCAGGAACTGCGCACCTACATCGCCGACCTGCAGCAGAGCGGCTTTGACGTGGTCCGCCTGCGCGTGCAGTTGCAGCGCAAGTTCGCCTACCCGGTGATCACCCTCATCATGGCAATCCTCGCCGTTCCCTTCTCGCTCTCCTCAGGACGCAAGGGCGCGCTCACCGGAATCGCCATCGCTCTCACCGTTGCAATCGTGTACTTCGTGGCCGACGGACTTTTCCAGGCCATGGGCAACGCCAGCCAGCTCCCCGCCGCCATGGCCGCCTGGGCACCCGACCTCATTTTCGGATTCCTCGGCGGATACCTGCTGCTCAAGGTGCCAACATAGAGCGCTCTGCCCACTTTTTGAAGTGTCACCCTGAACGAAGTGAAGGGCCCCAGTACCGCTCAACTCTCCCGTGAGGCCCGGAGCAACTCAATCCGCAATCGATTTTGACGCGGAGCCCCTCTGCGACCTGCGCTGCTACAATCGCATCTATATCCCGTTCATACTTTTTCAGGTGACTGCCCTTGCAATCCTCCAAGTTCCGGCCCTTGCTCCCCTACATGAAGCGTTACTGGAAGGGTCTGCTGGCCGGAGCCGTCTCTGTACTCTGCACCAATGGAATCATGGTCCAGAGCCCGCGCCTCATCCGCCTTATCGTTGACGACCTGAACCGCGGCGTCAGCCACAGCAAGCTGCTTACCTGGTGCTGGCTGCTCGTCGCCGTCGCCGCAGGCAAAGGAATCTTCCAGTTCCTCACCCGCTGGGTCGTCATCGGCATCTCGCGTGAAATCGAGTTCGATCTGCGCAACGATCTCTTCCGCCACCTCGAAGCTCTCGACTTCGGCTTCTATCAGCGCACCCGCACCGGCGACATCATGGCCCGCGCCACCAACGACCTCAACTCCGTGCGCATGTTGCTCGGCCCGGCCATCATGTATTCGGCCAACACCGTGGTCTTCACCATCGCCGCGCTCTTCTTCATGATGCGCGTCAGTCCGAAGCTCACCCTCTGGGCCTTTCTGCCGCTGCCCATCGCCAGCATCATCGTGCAGTATTTCGGAGCCCGCATTCACGAGCGCTTCGAGCGCATTCAGGCCAAGTTCAGTGACATCAGCGCCCGCGCTCAGGAGAATTTCTCCGGCGCGCGTCTCATCCGCGCCTACGCCCAGGAAGACGCCGAGATCGCCCTCTTCGAGCGCGAGAACCTCGACTACATCAACCGCTCGCTGCCTCTTGCGCGCCTGATGGGAATGCTCTGGCCCACCCTCGAACTGATGCTCGGCTTCGCCCTGGTCATCGTCCTCTGGGTCGGCGGACGCGAGGTCTTGCAGGGCCACATCACGGTCGGCAGGTTTGTTGAATTCAACATGTACATGGTGATGCTCACCTGGCCCATCATCGCGCTCGGCTGGGTCATCAACATCTTTCAGCGTGGCACTGCATCCATGGGACGCATTGACGAGATTCTTCGCCAGCAGCCCACCATCGCCGACGATCCCGCGCAGATCACCGTGCCCGCCGACACCACCATTCGCGGCGAAATCGAGTTCCGCAATCTCTCCTTCGCCTACGACCGCCAGTCCACGCTCACCGAGTCCGCGTCCGGCGTCACCGCGCTCTCTTCCTCCGTCGAGGCCGGGTCAACCGTGCTGCACAACGTGAACCTCAAGATTCCCGCGGGTTCCAGCCTCGCCATCGTCGGCCCAACCGGCTCCGGCAAAACTACTTTGGTCTCGCTCATACCGCGCATTGCAGATTCCGATGCTGGGTCCATCTTCATCGACGGCCGCCCCATCCGCGAGTATTCGCTCGACACGCTGCGCAGCCAGATCGGTTACGTCCCGCAGGAAACTTTCCTCTTCAGCGCCACCGTGCGCGAGAACATTGCCTTCGGCGTGCAGGACGCAACCACCGAGCAGATTCATCGCGCCGCCGCCATTTCGCGCATTGATCAAGATGTCGAGGGCTTTCCCGAGAAGTATGAAACCATGGTCGGCGAGCGCGGACTCACCCTCTCCGGCGGACAGAAGCAGCGTGTCGCCATTGCCAGGGCCGTCATTCGCGAGCCTCGTATCCTCGTGCTGGATGACGCTCTCGCCAGCGTGGACACTCAGACCGAAGAGCACATCCTCAACGGCCTGCGCGAAGTGATGAAGGGACGCACCACCATCTTCATCTCGCACCGCGTCTCAACCGTACGCAACGCAGACCGCATCGCCGTGCTGCATCACGGACAGATCGTTGAGTACGGCACGCACGACGAACTGCTCGCGCTCAACGGCTACTACACTGAACTCCACGACAAGCAATTGTTGGAAGAAGAGCTCGAAACCGCATAGGCCGCATAGAAAAAGCCGCATTCTGGAATGCAGCTCTAGCATGATCTCTCACACGCACTACTGCTGCATGAGCTCCTTCAAGTACTCAGGCTCTTCGCCCAGCCACACAGGATTCGACGCGGTGCCGTCGTAAATCGACGAAGTCTTGAACGGCTCAAACTCGCCCTTCTCCGCGGCTTTCGCCGTCTTGGCCAGCAGCGCTTTGAGCTGCCCTTCCGTGAATGGCCTGAACGTGGTCACCGCTTCAATCGCCTGATCCAGAATCTCCATGCTGTCGATCCCGCAGATCACCACCGATGTCGGAAGATTCAGCGCATACTGAATCGCTTCCACCGGAGTCACCGTCTTCGACTTCACAATCGATCCGTTGGCCAGCGTCTTCATCGCCAGCACGCCGATTCCCTGCTTCACCAGTTCCGGCACCACCAGCTTCGAAAAGCTGCGGAAGTGCGCGTCCATCACATTGATCGGCATCTGCGCGGTGTCGAACTTGTAGCCATTCTCTTTCGCCACTTCCAGCATGTAGAGATGAACGTGCGGATCCTTGTGCCCGGTGAATCCGATAAAACGAATCTTGCCCGCCTGCTTTGCTTCCAGCAGAGCTTCCTGCGCGCCGCCCTTAGCAAAAATGCGGTTCGGATCTTCATAGCGAAGAACTTCGTGATGCTGCACCAGGTCGATGCAATCCGTCTGCAGACGTTCCAGCGATTGCTCTAACTGGCGCGCTGCTTCCTTGTTGGTGCGCCCGTCGATCTTCGTCATCAAGAAAACTTTCTTGCGCGAGCCGTTCTCATGCAGCGCGCGCCCCATGCGAATCTCGCTGATGCCCTCGTTGTAATCCCAGCAGTTGTCCATGAAGTTGATGCCACGATCGATTGCGCTATGAATCATGCGGATGCCGAGCTTCTCGTCCACCTTGGGCAGCCCAATATGCCAGCCGCCCATCCCAATGGCGGAAACCTTTTCACCCGTCGTTCCGAGTTCCCGGTAAGGAATGTCAGATTTTTTCGTAGTCATTGCAAGGCCTCCTTCCACCCTCATCCGCCAACGCGGATATAAGTTCGATGATAGTTACCATGAAGGGGACAGCACGGAACCAAACAACTGCGAGCCGCGATTACCGCAGCAACAAAACTTCGCGAATGTTTTCTTTGCCGAGGAAGAACTTGATTGAGCTGTACTCGTGGAAGAGGTTTTCCACGTGCCGGTTCTGAAACGTGCGCTGCAATTGGAAGTGAGGTCCCTGTTGCAGCTCCAGCGAATTTTCATCCTTGATGTGGTAGCGATAGTATGGCGCTTCTGCACCCGCCTCGCGCGTGTGGAAGAAGGCCAGCAGCGCTCCGCGCGGCTTCGTAATCTGGTAGATGCGTTCCACCACCGGCTTCACCAGCGGCTCCGGCAGGTAGTCGCACACATCCCACATCAGCACTGCGTCAAACGTCTCAGGATCGTATTGCAGGTCTTCGGCCAGGAAGCGCGCAACGTCCACCGTTTTCGTTCCCTCTTCCTCGCCGGGAATCACCAACCGGCTCGCGTTTCCTGCGGCCAGCACATCTTCGTTGTAGGCTTTGTGTCCCAGGCCGGTGAGAAAGCTGATGTTGTTGAACGAGGTGGAACCGAGATCCAGAATCTTTTGCCCGTCAGGACGCAGAATGGTCCGGGTGAACTGGTTGAACCCGGTCGAGCGCCGCGGAATCCGCGCAGCTTCGCCGGATGCAGACGCAGGTGCCGCACCACCGCCGAATATATTGCGAAAGAAACCCAATGCAGACCTTGCCAGGTTGGGAGTGTTGCTCCGGAGCGCTCTCGCCTTCGGAGCCGTACTCATCAATTTTACTTCTTTTCAGCAATCCCAGCGGGGCTGGCAACCGGCGCGTTCACCACCGGAGCGCTAAATACCGGAGAGGCTGCCGCGGCATGTGCTGTCGCGCGAACCGGCTCCGTCTTCGAATCCGTCTTGCGAATGTCGATGGCTCCCTTGAAGAACGCGCCATCTTCAATCACAATGCGCTGCGTGTTGATGTCTCCGTTCAGCACGGCTGTTTTCTTCAATTCAACCTTCTCCACGCCGGTGATGTTGCCATCCACCTTGCCGTGAATCACCACGTCTTTTGCATGGACGTTGGCGCGCACGCGGCTGTTGGGTCCAATCACCAGGTTGTGGTTGCGCAGGTCGATATTGCCCTCGACTTCGCCGTCGAGAAACAGGTCTTCGCTTCCTGACAATTCGCCTTTGATAATCACAGACTTGCCGATGTGGGCCACATCCGCGCGATAGGTATCCATCTTTGGTTGCTCCATGGTGTGAGGTTGGTATGAGGTCTTGGCCGGAACCACGGGGGCCGGCGGTTGCTGCGGGCTGGGAGAAGTGGATGGCTTCTCCTCTTCTCTACGTGATTTCCACATGGGAACTCTCCCGTTCAAGTGTACTGCGAATAATCGCGAATCTCGGAGGAGCCCCGCCGCTATCCATCGTGGCGCCAGCCCACCGCCTAGTTCGACTATAGCGAACCGCAACGCCAGGGGCAACGCCCGGAAGGGCTTATCCTCCTTTGATTCTACGCTCCCGCGACCTCTTTGCCCTATGCAGGATTCGGTTTTGCCGCCCGCCTGCAACGGCTCGTCCGCTGTCTGCTTCTAATTCTGCAGTCCGTGTTCTTTGCAAGGGTGCCATGACCAACTCACGATTCTCATACCCCGTCCGGCCCGTACGTGGCCTGGCGATAGCCTTCGCCGCTTTTGCCTTGGGAGTCCTCGCATCCGCCCAGCAGGAATCACCGCGGGAGCTCGTGCGCACCGCCATTCAGAACCAGATCAATGACGACCGCCAGCCCCGCCTCTTCGCCTGGAAAGAGCGCAAGTACCGCGGCCAGCAGACCCAGATTGAAACCATCGTGCAAACCCCCAATGGGACGCTCAGCCGCGTCGCCCTCATTGACAATCAGCCTCTCACCCCCGCGCAGCGCGCAGAAGAAGAGGAGCGTCTCCGCCGCATGAGTGATCCCGACCAGATGCATCGCCGCCTGAAGGCTCGCCAGGAAGATGACGAGCGCACCCGCAAAATGCTCTCGGCCATCCCTGACGCCTTCGACTTCGCCATCATTGACAGCACTGAGGCGCCCAACGGACACAAACTCACGCGCATCCGCTTTACCGCTCGCCCCGGCTTTGAGCCGCCCACCCGCGAGTCCATGGTCTTCACCGGAATGCAGGGAGAAATGCTGGTGGACGAAACCGCCCACCGCCTTGCGAAAATCGACGGCACGCTCTTCCGCGAAGTGACTTTTGGCTGGGGAATTCTCGGCAAACTCTACCCGGGTGGACGCTTCTTCGTAGAGCAGACTGAAGTCACGCCCTCCCACTGGGAAACCACCCGCATGATGCTCCACTTTGATGGCAAAGCGCTCTTCTTCAAGTCCATCCACATCGACGAGAACGAGTTTTCATGGGACTACCATCCCGTGCCGCCCATGTCCGTCGCCCAGGCCATGGATTTTCTCGCCCGCAGCAGCCAGTCGCCTCAGAACGCCCTGCTCGCGCCCTAGCGCGGATCTCTCGGGAGACGTAACCCGCGGGTGCCCCACCTTCGCCGCGCGTCTCTTGCGCGGTTAAGGTGGGATGCCAGACTATGTCGTCCAGAGATCGCTCTTAGCCCTTCGCCCGGATTGTCTCTTTGCGCACCGTGAGCCGCTCAATCAAATCTTCGCGCACCGCATACCCGCGCCCCGGTTCATTGCTCACGGCAATCGTCCCTTGCGCGGAGACCGTTACCTCCGGCTCGATGATGTCTTCCTTCCAATAGCGCGCTGAAGCCGACACGTCTCCCGGCAACGAGAAGCCGATCAGCGTCGAGAGCGCAAGGTTGTGCGCGCGGCCAATGCCACTCTCCAGCATGCCGCCGCACCACACTGGAATCTCCGCCGCCAGCGCCACGTCATGGACGCGAATCGCCTCGCTGAAGCCGCCCACCCGTCCCAGCTTCACGTTCAGGATGCGGCAGGCCTTCAACTCAATGGCGGCCAGAGCGTGCCGCGCATGATGAATCGACTCGTCCAGGCACAGGTTCGTCGTCAGTTCGTGCTGCAACAGCGCGTGCAGATAGATCTCGTCGCTCCATAGCGGCTGTTCAATCATCAACAGCCGGAACTGGTCGAACTGCTTCAGGTGGTCAACCTGATCCAGCGTGTACGCGCTGTTGGCGTCGCAGCTCAGCAGAATCGCCGGAAAATGCTCGCGGATCTTCGCCAGCACTTCCACGTCCCAGCCCGGCTTCACCTTCACCTTGATGCGCTGATATCCGGCCGCAACTTCCTTGGCAATCTTCTCCAGCAGTTGTTCGTGCGAATCCTGGATGCCAATGGAAACACCAGCTGCCAGTTCATTGCGCGCGCCGCCCACCAGCTTCCACAGTGGAACCCCCTGCGCCTGCGCTTCGGCGTCCCACACTGCGTTCTCCAGCGCCGCCTTCGCCATGCGATGCCCGCGCACCTGCGGCATGCGGAAGGCCGCCTCGCGTCCGCCGCCTTCCAGCACCAGCCCCGCAAACGCCGGAGCCAGGTATTCGCGCAACACATACCACGCCGTGTCGGTTGATTCCTCGCTGTAGAACGGATGCTCGCCCGCTGTGCATTCGCCCCAGCCGTCCACGCCTTCGCAGTGAACTGTCACCAGCACAATCCGGCGCTCCGTGGTGCGTCCAAAGCTGGTCTCAAAGAAATTCACCAGGGGCATGCGGATTTCACGCAATGTAATCGCTTCAATTCTCATCTTGCGTGCACCGTATCAGAGCCCGCGCCCAGTGTGCAACTCAGCTCTCCTCGATGCACGTCACGCAGCCTCCGAGCCCGTCTCCAACTCTGCCCTGTCCCAGTGCGCCAAGTCCGCCGCAGCCTCATAGGTGCTCTGCAAAAACTCCAGCACCATCCGGTCCGGCTCTGCTGACTTCCGCACCTCGTCATACATCAGGATGAACTCCTGCACACCGGTGTGATAGAACGCCGCATCCGGACGCACCTTCTGTTCCGCAAGCCTCTGCGGCGCAGGAGCCGCATAGCAATAGAATGCAGCCCCATCCACGCCCGAGCCTCCCGGCCACCAGCCCGCACTGATCACCTCATGCGAATACGCCTCGCGCGTGATCACGTCCGCCTCAGGACGCTCCGGCGCCCTCCGCCCATTGAAGCGCGTCACCGCCAGATCGAAGCTTCCCCAGAAAAACTGCACCGGACTGTTCTTCCCCAGAAAGCGCGCTCTGAACTGCTTGAACACCGCATCGCACGAAACCAGTATCCGCCAGAACCGGTGCGCCGCATCCCGGTCGTACGCGTGGTACAGCCGGTCCTCCGCAAACGGAATCGGCTCCGCAACCTCCACCGGCTTGGCGTAGATCGCCACCTCAATCCCCAGTGAACGTAAGGCCGCCATGAACTCCGCGTAAAACACGGCCACCGTGCGCGGAATCAGTTCCATCGTCTTGCGCACGCCATCCGAGCGGTCAATCAGCAGCTTGTGGTCGATAAAATCAAACTGGATTTCAAACACGAAGTTTCCGTACGGAATCGGTGAGGTGGTCAGCCCTCGCGCATTCACGTACAGCGGCACATTCCACCAGTGATTGGTGTTTTCCGTGAGTTCCAAGCGCACCTTGCCCACGATCTGCGCCCACATGTGAAGGTTGTGATAGGTCTCCTGCCAGTCTTTCAGCGGCAGCGCGGGCCATGCTTCGGGCGAAGAGATAGGGAGACTATGGGAACTGTTCATAGTGGTAGCGCTCCAGTCTTGAGACGAGGCGCCCGCCTCGCTGCGCGGCCCCCTCTTCCTTCTCAGATGCGTTTCTGCACAACCATCAACGTCTGATCGTCAAACAAGGGCTCTGCTCCCAGAAACGCGTCCAGATCTCGGACGCAGTTTGCCACCACTTCTCCCGGAGCCAGCCGCGCACTCTTCATCACTGATTCGGCAATCCGTCCGTATCCGTAGTCCTCGTCGGCAACTTGCGCCTCAGATACTCCGTCGCTGAACAGGACCAGCGAACTTCCCGGCGCAAACTCGAACGCCGCGGTCGCGAATTTCTGCTCGGCAAACAGCCCAATCGGCAGCCCTTGCGAATCCACCGTCTGCACCTCATCGCCCGCCACTGCCAGCGCCGGGACATGCCCGGCATTGCACAACTCCAGCGTTCCATTAGCCAGAGCCCGCCCGCAGATCAATGTGGCGAACTGGTTCGGCAGCGTGCTCCCGGTAAAGATCCGGTTTCCGCGTTCCATCAGCTCTCCCAGCGGCAGCCCCAGCGGAATCAGCGCGCGGAAGATTGCGCTCAGGTTTGACATCAGCATTGACGCCGCCACGCCCTTCCCCGCCACGTCGCCCACCATGAAGTACAACTGCTCGTCCGGCCCAATGACCAGATCGCAGTAGTCTCCGCTCACCACGCTCAGCGGCCTGTAGTGGTACGCCACATGCCACCCATCACACTGGAAATCGCGCTTGGGCAGGAGCCGTGCCTGGATCTTCGCTGCCAGTTCCAGGTCTCTCTCCAGCGCGTCCTGCTCTTTCTTGCTCAGTTCGCACAAGCAGAACCGCACCAGCGGATCGGCCAGCAAACGCTGATCTTCCACCGAATCGTGGCAGTGTTCGCAGACGCCGTACTTGCCTGCGTCCAGCCGCTGCAGCGCTGCATCCACTTCATGCAGCAGGCTCATGAACTTCGCTTCCGGAACCTGTTCGGCAGCCGACGCAAGCACCTCGCGCCGATGCTCCAGTTGGCGACGCAACGCAACGTGCAGTGGATTGACGGTATGAGAAGAGTGTTGAAAGTCTCTGGCGGCCATCGCTCCTCCATTCGGAACTTCAGATGTCCCAACCTCTGCCATGGACTCTGTAAATCTCTGGCTGGGTCGACCGTCTCCGCATGGAGTGGAGTAAGAGCTACAGCGCTCCCCTTAAGCCGCGCTGTTTTTCCTTTTTGCAGGTTTCTTGCTGGAACTGTTAAGCGCAATCGCTTCATGAATCAGCGCCTTAAATGCGGCCTTGTCAACCTCTTCTCCTTCGTGAATGTCGATTGCGCGGCGCACGCTTCCGTCGAGGCTCGAGTTGAAGAGGCGGGTCGGATCCTTTAGAAACGCGCCCTTGGCGAAAGTAAGCTTCACGACTTTCTTGTAGGATTCACCTGTGCAGAGAATGCCGTCGTGCGACCAGACTGGAGTGCCCATCCACTTCCACTCTTCGACGACGTCCGGGTCTGCTTCTTTGATAAGCTTGCGCATTCTGCCGAGGGTTACTCCGCGCCAGTCCCCCAGTTCGGCGATTCTTTTCGAGATAAGCTCTGATGCCGACTGTTCTTGGCTCGCATCCGACTTCTTCATGTCCTCACCTCGCTACAATAGGATGCGCGGCAAGCCCCGCAGAGGAGCACACTCGCTTGCAACTCGAAATCGTTCAGGCCGGAGACCCTGTTCTCCGCCAGCTCGCACGGCATGTCCAACACGAAGAGCTCGCCGCCCCGCACTTCCAGCAAACCATCGCCGACACGCTTGAGACTCTCCGCCTTGCTCCCGGCGTGGGCCTTGCCGCGCCTCAAATCGGACTCGGCCTGCAACTCGCCATTATCGAGGATCGCGCCCAGTACCACGCCTCGTGGACGCCCGCGCAGCTACAGGCGCGTACCCGCCGCCCCATTCCCTTTCACGTCCTCATCAATCCCCGGTTGGAAGTTGCCGATGATGCGCAGCTCGAGTTCTTCGAAGGCTGCCTGAGCGTGGAAGGCTACACCGCCGAGGTTCCGCGCTTCAGCCGCGTGCGCGTCCACTGCCTCAATGAGCGCGGCGAACCACAGCTCATTGAAGCTGAAGGCTGGTACGCCCGCATCCTGCAACATGAAATTGATCACCTGAACGGCAAGCTCTACGTTGACCGCATGAAGCCGCGCACCTTCATGTCACTCAAGAACTACACCGACCGCTGGCGCCAGCACGAGGAAGAAGCGCACCGCATCTTCGGCTGAGCTCCGCTCGCGATTTAGAATTCCGCGCACCGCGCGCGTGCCCCCGCCTTCGACGCGCGTCTTTTCGCGGCTAAGGTGGGAGAGCAGTACTGCACCCCAGAGATCGTTTAGAACTCCGCACCGTCCCACTTGCCTAGCAGGAAGCACCCATTGTCCTGCGCATCGCGGTCGTAGCCCACCACAGTCATTCCCTCGCCAAGGCAGCGCTGCATGTCATCGCGAACCCGTCGCTGCACCTCGGCCGCCTGCGTGCGAGTCTCCGCCCCAGCCTTCCACGCATAGATTTCCGCCGGAACCTCAACCCGCGCCAACGCCTCCGATTTCAGAGGCCGCCCATGCTCAAGGGTCTCTGCCACGCGCTGCGATCCCAGCCACCACTCCGCCACCAACCGGTCGCTCGGCAGCCCGCCCTGCAGCGGAGACGACGTAATCCCGTACTGATTCACCACGTAGCGCCGCACCACCGCGCCCAGCCTTTCCAGGTTGAAGTACGAGTTCTTGATCTCCAGCGGATCGAACGTCCACTCCATCAACGAATAGCCCTCGCGCATCGCCAGTTCACGCTGAAAGAGCTTGATCGCCCGCCCGAGTCCCGTGTTGCGCATCTCTTCTTTCACGGCCAGCATGTGCGAGTGGATATAGGGGTGCCCATCACGCATTCCCGGCAGCCCAAAAGCAAAGCCCACCAGCGACGCTCCGTTGTATGCGCCCACCACGTGCCCGCCAATCTTTTCGCCCACCACAAACATGCGCGTCGGAACCAGCTCGGCGTCTTCAAATCCCCACACTTCTTTTTGCAGCGACACCGCCTGCCGAAACTCGCCCACCGAGTGACAGGTGCGAATCACCAACCCGCCCCAACTCTTCTCCGCTCGCTCTCCCAATGTCTTGCCTCCACCTGAAACCTGCAGGGTGCCCCATCCTAGCCTTCCTTTGGCTATGGTGGGGTAGTTGACTCTTCTCCTGCTCTTGCTTTGCCTTTGCTCTTAACCTGCGAAACTTTGAAACCTGCTTTTCACTCCCCGCTTTTTGCTCCCTGCCAGTGCCGCTCCATCTCTTCCAATGAAGCCTCTCCCAACGCTTTCCCTTCCGCGTGAAGCTGTTCCTCCACGTGTCCAAAGCGCCGCCTGAACTTCTTGTTTGTCCGCCTCAGTGCCGACTCCGGATCGACCTCCAGGTATCGCGCAAGGTTCACCACGGTAAACAGCAGATCGCCCACCTCGTCCTGCAGACGCCCTTGCAGCTCTGCCGGAACCACCGTCCCCCTCGCGCCCGCCACGCCGCGTCCAATCGGCTGCGGCCCTGGCGGCGGAATCTTCTCCACCTCGCAGCTCAGTTCCTCTGCTTCCTCTTTCAGCTTCTCGAACAGCCCATCAATCGACGGCCAGTCGAATCCCACATGCGCGGCTTTGTTCGAGAGTTTCAGTCCTTCCAGCAGTGCCGGCATCGCCGTGCCCACCGAATCCAGCAGAGGCCGTGGCCCGCTCTCCTTGTCGCCCTCGGCGCCAGCCTTTTGCGCGCGCTCCTGCGTCTTGATGGCTTCCCAGTTGCGCAACACGTCGCGCGGAGTCTCAGCCTCCACATCGCCGAACACATGCGGATGCCGCCGCACCAGCTTGTCGCTCAGCGTATCCAGCACGGCGTCTATGTTGAAGTGTCCTGCCTCGCCTGCCATCTCCGCATAGAACAGCACTTGCAGCAGTAGGTCGCCCAGTTCCTGCGGAAGCTCCGCCCAGTCGCGGTTCTCGATTGCCTCAAGAACCTCATAGGTCTCCTCCACCGTGTATTTCTTGATGCTGTCGAAGGTCTGTTCCCGGTCCCACGGGCACCCGCCCGGGGCCCGCAGCCGATGCATGATCTCCACCGCACGTTCAAAGCGCTGGCCAGTTGTCATTACCCTAGTTTCCACGCCACCACCTGTCGATGGCAAGCGGACGCCTCCAAGCCACACTTCCCATATGCGAAAAGTGCACCCTAAATCACTTCACAACCAGGCGCTCTCATGCTAGCTTTCGTACGGAGTTCGAGGTGCCCTGATGGGACCGACGCCGAACCAACTTCCTGATCGAACAATCTTTAATGCAATTCCCATGCCCGCCTTCATAGTTGATAGCGACGTTCAGATTCTTGACCTGAACGACGCTGCCTCCCAGTTCTGCGGACAATCTCTCAACCTGGTCTATAAGCACAGGGGTGGCGAAGTATTAGGCTGTCTGCACTCCACCGATGCTGCTGAAGGTTGCGGCCGCGGACCGGAATGCCAGGGCTGCGTGATTCGCAATTCCGTGGGGCTTAGTCTTCAGGGCCAAAGTATCAGCCATCGCGTGGTGAATCTCCGGCTTTCCCACGGCATGGAAGTGACTGAACTTCAGGTTCTCCTCACCGCCAGCCCCTTGCCGGAGGGCGTCGAGAAACGGGCTCTGCTGATTATCGAGTCCATCCCCGGAATCTCCGAATTCAGAACCGTGGTCCCCATCTGCATGAAATGCAAAAAGGTCCACAGCAAAGAGCAAGACTGGGTCGAGGTAGATGCCTTCTTCCATGAGCACGCCGGAGTCTTCTTCGCTCACGGACTCTGTCCCCCATGCGCCAGCAGGTTTTCCGGGGCGAGTTAATGTTCTACGGTGCCTCATATCTGCCGCAGTTGGCAGATGTGGTCTGTAGGGACAGTTCGGTCTATACCCAACCCTGCAACTGCTCTAGCGACGCGCCGCCAGCATTGTGATGGCCGCAGCCGTTCCCAGCATCAGCGCCACCAGCACCGGAAGCATCATGCATCCCAGCGCCGCGCCAACCTTGCGCTGCCGCCCAGATCTTGTCAGCGGTATCCCAATCTGTCTCGACAGCCTCGACTTCGCCGCCGAAATTCCCAGCAGCCGGTTCCACGAAAACCCGCCTCGGTTCATACTTGCCTCTTATCTGTTGCCGCCAGCATCTCCGGATCGTCGCCGATCATTCCGTCCACTCCCGCCTCTACCACCCTCCGGGCAATCGTCCCCTGACTCACCCTCCACGTCAGCACCTTCATACCCGCTGCATGGAACTGCCTCACCCGCGCCGCCGTTACCAGCCTTGCGCTTGGCTTCATGTATTGCACCGGAAGCTCGCCCCACACCTTCTCCCGCGGCATGCGGTCAAAGATGAAGCCGAGCGGTAACGTGGGATCAACACTATGAATCTCCCGCAGCACCGGACGCCGGAATGATGAAATTAAGAATCCGCGCTCAGGACGATAGCGCCGCACCAACTCCGCGACCTGCGTCTCCAGCCCGCGCACTTTCAGCTCAATGTCCATAAACGCCACCTGGCGGTAGCGTGCCAGCACCTCTTCCAGTTCGCAAAGGGCAATCACGCCACGCCCCATCCGAGCCGTCAAACAGCGCTCGCGCATCGCTTCCCATCTCTGGCGAGAAAGAAAGCGTCCGCGCAACCGGGCATCGTGCCAAATCACAGGGACCGCATCGGCGGTCATCCGCACGTCCAGTTCAAATCCGTCGCAGCCGCTCTCCAGCGCGTGGTCGAACGCGGCGAAGGTGTTCTCGGTAAACGGCCCGCGACAGCCCCGGTGCCCCAGCAGCAGCATCGCTTACTAATCCAGATCGAAGTCGCGCAGAAATGGCTTTGACATATCTGGAGCTTCCTTGGCCTTCTTCACGGCCTCGGCAAACTTCTTGTCCAGCAGGTCGGCCTTGTTCTTCTCGTTCTCCACCGACTGACGGAAGAGCGACTCCTTGCGCACGTCTCCCTCGCGCATCGCACGCGCGGCGGCTTCCATATCAGCAAAGGTTCTCGCCACCGGCTTCGGGGTGTGCGAGATCACTGCCCGAGTCACCGGGTCCACCCGCAGCGCAGCTTCGCAGCACGGGCACATCACTTCAAATCCAACTTCGGGCGCGGAATTCTTATGCTTCTTTGACATAGCGCTCTCATGTTAGCACCACTCACGTTTCTTCCGAGATCATCGGGAGCAGTACTGACCGACGGGTGCCCCATCCTAACCTTCCGTTGGTTAGGGTGGGGCTGTTGACTCTGCCTTTGTTCTTATCTCTCGGAGAGTATGCTGACCGACGCCAAGGCAGTCGGATGAAGTGTTCCCGCGAGGTTCAATTATCGCCTGAATAGAGAAATGCCTCGATCTCGTCGATTCGGTTGCCAGCGTCACGGTAACCAATCTCGATGAGTGCTCTGGTGTATTGCGATGAAAATAACAAGTAGCTCATCAGATCCGAACATGACGCCGCATCTCTTCCCAGGCTGCTCACAAAGTACTGGATCAGGTAAGGCATGTCCCTTTCATGTTGCCGAGCCACCTCCGATAAGTCGACCGATGGCGTGATTAGAAGTGACATCAGTGGACGAATCTGATCACACTCTTTAAGGCCTCTCTGGCGAGTATGGCTGTTAATGACCAATTGATTCAGGTGCACGAGGTGTTCCACATCACTGGTCAAATGATCCAGGAACATGACATCGAAAAGTACTCCCATGACTTGAGCTATGGACGGTTCCCGCAAGTCGCTCGTTGTTTCTTTCAGGTTCTCCAGATTTTCAGCGCGGACTCCGATCGCCACAATCTTGGTTGCTCCCAAGCGGATGACCGGGCTCAAAGGCTGTTGAAGACGGATGCAGCCATCGCCGAAAAACGCCGATCCTTTTCCCACGCTGAGCTTGATTGGCTGAAAGACTAAAGGGATCGCGCAGGAGGCACAGACGTGTTCAACCGTGAGGTTTGTCGCAACTGTTACCAGCCGACTTCTCTCCCAAAGTGGGTGTCCTTTTTTTCCCTGGATAAAGAGATAAGCTCCCCCTGAGGTGTAATTCGTCGCCGAAACAACCACCGCGTACAGATGCCCCTTCTTGATGTTGCCTTGGATACGTTCACAACGAAGATGTCGGTGAAGAAAGTGTCTCAACGGACGGGCATCGAGCAGAGACCGGGCGTTACCGCCCCCAAGCACTCCTCCAAACGATAAGTCTCGTATCCAGGTAAGAGAGTTCACTGCCTGAGACAAGAAATCACAGCGAAAAACTTCCGAAGGCCTTAGACCTGCCCACGCTGCCGCAGTGATTCTGGTGGCCGCCGCGAAATCGTCGCACCCCCCAGCCAGCGCGGCAGCGTTGATCGCCCCCGCGGAAGCGCCTCCGATGATTGGAAAAGGATTGCGCCGAATCCGTTTTAGTTCGCCAATGCGTTTGAGAACACCTGCCTGATACGCACCCCGAGCGCCACCACCCGTCATCACTAATCCGAGTGTATCTTTCATGCAGGGTACCTCCTCAGTGTTGGATTCCTACTCTCGCCAGATTGGATTGCTAGGATTATGGCTGACATCCTCCGGCCAGGTGCCCGGCGGCATTGCAACCTGTCAGAGCGCTATGCCGAAATGGGACAGCCAGTGAGTTGGCGACGTTTCGCCATGATCCAGCCTTGGACGCAGACAATTGGAGATGATCGTTTAGGCATTTCCTGAAGCGGGTTTTTCAGCCTCTGAAGCACGGTCAACTCTTCGCGGAAGCGCGCAAAAGTCGCCGAAGAAAGACATCGGGTTGGCCCAACGGTCACAATCGGAGATGCCAACCGTCACAGCACGCCTCCTGAAATAGTGAGCTACTTCGCTTGACAGTTGTGCGCCGCCGGGAATCTCCCGGCACCCGGCGCACTCATGGGGCAGCTACGGGGCGCGCCGGCAAGAAACACCTGCATATACGTGTTTCCGCCCAAGGCGGCGGAAGCACGGAAGCGGAGGTGTCACCATGAAATTCCTCGAATTCAGCGTCGTTTTCCTGCTCTGCTTTATTCCCCTCGGAATCATCATCATGTGGGATCTGCCGGGGCTGGCAGTGCTGGCAGGGGTCTCCATTCTCCTCTACTTCCTGACCAAGGGCGAGACCACAGATGCGAAGGAGGAGCAATCGTCGCGGATGGAGCACGTCAACCACGTTCACCATGGGCGTGCTGCATAGCCCGCTGGCAAACTGGCTTGCCCACCTTTCGCCGCGCGATTCGAGGCAAAGGTGGGCACCCTCAACTCAAAGCCGTATGATCTGGTGTCCCGGACACTGTGGCGCCGCCGCCTGTTTCAGTGTGGTGATCAGTTCCGGCCCGTACTGCGCCAGGAAGTAGATTCCCGGCAGCACTCTCTCCTGCAGTTCCTTGTGCGGGAACAGCTCGGTCAGCACTCGATGCGCATCTCGCGTCAGCGGCTCGTTTTTCCGCAACTCCGCCCGTGCCGCCTTGCCACTAATTTTCTGCAACTGATACAGCATCTTGCGCCCGCTACGCGCCGCTGCGTCCACCAGGGTCGGGTCCAGGTCCTTCAACTCGAACTGCAGCTTTTCCAGATTTTCCTTCAGCGTCTCTCTGGTTCCGCGTAGCGTCTCCTGCAATCCCGGAGCAAGCACCCGCGACGCCAGTAGTTCGCATACTTGCGCGCTACCGTGGAAGAGATCGCTGAAGCTCAGCCTGTATCGCGCCAGCAACTCGCTCATCGCCGGACTGATGATCGTCGCCGAAAGTCTCGGCATCACCGGAGTCGTTCTCCCCAGCAGCTTTTCATACACCACGCCCGCCTGCGCAAAATACGCAATCTCTGCCGGGCCGCCAAAATACACTGCCGTCGGAAATAGGTAGTCCTGCACCACCGGACGCAGCAGCACGTTCGCGCTGAACTGTTCAGGATGCGCGGCAATCCGCGCCAGCATCTCGCCGCGCGCCACTCTCTGCGCGTCCACCATGAATCCGTCGCCCGCCAAGTGCAGCACCGTGCGCTTGTTCCCCTCCAAGGCAAACAGCAGCGTCGATTCCGGAGTCACCCTTACCTGCTCGTGGTATCCCGCCTTATGCAGGGCCTTGCCGCGAGCCAGCAGCGCCTCGTCCAGCTCTTCCGCCCGCTCGGCCGCCGCCGTAAACAGCGACTGCGCAATGGCGTGCAACTCGTCGTCCAGCGGATCCACCAACACCATTCCAGTGTTGGCGAGGATGCGCGTAAACAGCCGCGCAAATGCCGATCCGTAGGTTTCACCCTTGCGATAGCTGTCGCGCAGTGCGTCGCTCACCCAGCCCGGGCCCAGCAATTCCGCAGCCTGCGCCACCATCGCTTCCATCCGCTCGTCCAGCGCAATCGGCCCCACCGGACCGCCGTTTCCGTTCTGCTCCGTGGCCGTCAGCTTCTCCAGCTCGCAGCCATTGCGTAGCGTCACGCTGGCAATTTCAGCCAGATCATGATCTTCCGTCGCCAGCCAGAACACCGGAATCGCCGGAACACCCTCGGCTGTCAACTCCTCGGCCATCTGCAACGCCGAGCACGCCTTCAGCACCGAGTACAGCGGCCCGCCGAATACGCCTACCTGCTGTCCGCTGATGCAGGCCACCGCGCCCTGCCGAAACTTTTCAATCGAAGCCAGCGCCGCATCCGATGCGCCCCAGCGACGGTTCTGCTTCTCCAGCACGTCCGCCACCCGCGCCCGCCGCTCGGGAGGGTAGGCCGTCGCACCCAGGCCCCGCGCGTGTTCCAGCACGGACTGTCCATTCGGACGGTGCGCATAGAAGCCTTCTACTTTGTCGAATTGAAACAGGAAATCCAGAAACAGCCGCGAGTTGTGCGGAATCGCCGTAAACGGCATACATTCGCTTTTCAACGTGCTTTCTCCGAACAACACTTCACCATCTGTCGCCGCTCTTTCTTCCGCAAGGTTCACATTCACTCTTCAAATTGGATGTTGGAACTCTGTGCACGATGCATCGCACGCATCTGTTTGCCGCACTCTTCGATTGTATCGAATCTCACAGACGCGCAATGGATGCCGCCAACATCACCGGGTTTCCTCCATCCCCGCGCGCCCACGCTGATTGTGAAATAACGTGAATTAACCGCCGAAACTTCATCGTCACTCGACTGAGGCAGCTTGGCCCCTCCCATCTACATCTCAACCCGTGCCACTGTCTTACTGATTAAGGAGAGAACATGAAGAACTTCCTCAGCATCCTGCTGGCTCTGGCTTTTGTGGCGCTTCCCGCCTCAGCTCAGAGCTCGCAAGGTGATCAATCCAAGAGCTCCATGCAGAGCGCTGGCTCCTCCACCAAGGCCGCGGCCAAAGACGTAGGCTCTGCCACCAAGAGCGGCACTCTGGCCGCCACCGACAAAGTGACTGGCAAAATCGACATCAACAGCGCCAGCAAAGATGACCTCATGAAGCTGGACGGCGTCGGCGAAGCCATCTCCGCCAAGATCATCGCCAACCGCCCCTACAAGACCAAGCGCGACCTGCTCACCAGGAAAATCGTCAACCAGTCCACTTACGACAAAATCACCGACAAGATCATCGCTCACGCCGCCAAGCCCACCGCCGCCTCGGCCAAAGCCAAGTGAGTGCTCCGCTACTTACCAAACCCTCTGAGGGTGCCCCATCCTAACCCGCAGTTGGTTAGGGTGGGGTAGTTGCCTCTGCCTCTGCCTCTGCCTTTGCCCTTGCCTCTGCCTTTGCCCTTGCCCTTGCCTTTGCCTTTGCTCCTATGTTTGCCGTGTCATCCTGAGCGCAGCGAAGCCCCCCTACTCCGCTCACCCCCCTGCTCCGCCCACAGGCTTCTCAACCAGCAACCTCATATTTGCCGTGTCATCCTGAGCGCAGCGAAGGACCCCTACTCCGCTCCCCCCATACTCCGCCCACAGGTTTCTCAACCAGCAACCCTCCGCTAAAACCTGTATCATAAAATTCGTATGAGCCTTACCCGCGCGCAAGCTCTCGACCTGTTCCGCTCTGATGATCTGATCGGCATCGGCATGGAAGCCGACGCCATCCGTCGCCGCCTCCATCCCGAAGGAATCGTCAGCTACATCATCGATCGCAATATCAACTACACCAACATCTGCACCGAGTACTGCTCCTTCTGCGCCTTCTATGCTCCCGTCAAGGGGCCCGGTCGCGAGAAGGGCTACCTCCTCGACTTCGACAAGATTTACGAGAAGATTGCGGAAACCGTCGAGATGGGCGGCACCGGAGTGCTCATGCAGGGCGGCATCAATCCCGATCTCAAGATTGACTGGTTCGAATCGCTCTTCCGCGGGATCAAAGAGCGCTTCCCCAAGGTGCACCTGCACTGCCTTTCCGCCAGCGAAATCATTGGCATCGCCGAGTACAGCGAGATCTCGCTTGAAGAGACCATTCGCCGCCTCATGGAAGCCGGACTCCAATCCATCCCCGGCGGCGGCGCTGAGATTCTTGACGACGAAGTTCGCTCCAAGGTGGCGCGCCTCAAGTGCACCACGCAGGATTGGCTCGACGTGCATCGCATCGCGCACAAACTCGGCATGAAGACCACTGCCACCATGATGTTCGGCGTCGGCGAAACCGAGGAGCATCGCGTCAATCACTTCCAGCGCATCTACGATCTCCAGGAAGAGACCGGAGGCTTCACCGCCTTCATCCCCTGGACCTTCCAGCCCAAGCACACCGCACTCGGCGGACGCGGCTGGCCTGAATCCACGGCAGTCGAGTACCTCAAGACGCTCGCAATTTCGCGCATCTTCCTATCCAACTTTCCGAATGTGCAGGCCAGCTGGGTCACCCAGGGACTGAAGGTCTGTCAGATGGGATTGCGTTTCGGCGGCAACGATGTCGGCTCCGTCATGCTCGAGGAGAATGTCGTCAAGGCTGCCGGGACTACCAATTGCACCACCGAAGAAGAGTTGCGCCGCATCATCCGTGATGCCGGGTTCCGTCCCGTGCAGCGAGACACGCTCTACCGCACCTACTTCTTGAACTAGCAGCAGGAGCGGCAACTCTCCGTTTTCCATGGATCGCCACTCGGCGATCCATTTCTCTTGTTCGTTCTGCCACCGTAGCAGAACTTCACTACAGCAATTCTTCGCTCATCGCCTTCACCACTCCCGCTTTAACCCGTCAGACATGCTCTGCAAGTTATTCGTCCGCAAGGCGCTCGCCGTGATTCGGCTCACCGGCCGAAGTGATACGAGTCACCGATGTTGCATTGCGAAACTCCGAGACTGTAACGAGCCGCAGAATACGCGGTTTTCATAACGATGTTGCAAGAGACGTTTTTCATAAGAAGTTGCGGAGGCACTAATATGACAATGTTAGCTCATAGACTTACCCGGCTGATCGAAACTCATTCCGACCAGCTTGTTGAATCCCTGGAAGATAGAATCGCTCGATCGCAGCGCTGCGACGAGTACCGCCGCGTCAACTCAACCGAACTCAAGAATCTGGTCGCCGGCATCTACGGACAACTCGGCCAATGGCTTGTCACCAAGACTGAAGCTGACATCCAGAGCCGCTACACCAACATTGGCATGCGCCGCGCCGAAGAGGGAATCCCCGTCACACAGCTCCTCTGGTGCATCATGCTGGTCAAGGAAAACCTCTGGGAGTACCTGCGCAACAACGAGAACCTTGAAAACACCGCCCAGATCTTCGGCGAACTGGTCCTCACCCAGATGGTGGACCAGTTCTTTGACCGCGCCATGTACTACGCAGTGGTCGGACACGAGAGCGCACGCGAAGCCCGCATGGCAAGCTAGCACTCTTCCATAGCATCAGAACCAGGGCGGCGCACTCAGCGCCGCCTTTTCACGTCGTACCACGGTCCCCATTTCTGCTTTCCGTTGGCAGAAGTGGGGCTGTTGCCTTTGTTCTTGGTGTTGGTGTCTTCCGGAGAATTACATACTGATCGGAGGGTGCTTCTCTTCCACGTGCGCATGCAGTTCGTCCGAGGAGCACGCCACAAAATCGCATGCCGGACACGCAAGCTTCTTCTCGCGGCAGGAGGAGGAACCGCATTTCGAGGGAGGGACAGACTTCGTGCGGAAAGGAAGGACGTCGGCCATTGTCACAGCATCTCTCAATTGCAACCCTGAGGCAATCAGGCTAATTCCTCAGTTTTCTTCTCGGTGACTTAAGCAAGCGCTCTTGCTTTGCGCTCATGGTCGCTCGCTGAACCGTAACACCAGGTCCACCGTCTCGGGGTGCACCGCCTGCGGCTCCATCCCGTTTTGGGAGAGGCGACCTCGGGATTCATTAACACCAGCAATTGCCACGCCCTATAATGACGGCTACTCTGAATCTCGCAAGGAGAGTGAAGCCAATGACCGCGAGAATCGTTACGCGCAAATCTGTTCTCATCTTGGTCCTGCTTGCATTGTGCCTGCCGGGACTTGCCAGGATGGGCGACAAGAACAATGAGTTCCGGTCCGGTAAGATTCTTAGCGTGGTGTCCAAAGAGAAATCATCTTCCGCCGATAGAACGGATGTAAGGCCCTCGGAGCCAGGCGCGTATTCCGGTGTAGGCAATGGTTCATACAGCATGCAGCCAACCTACTTTGTGAACTACCTGGTGCTGCTCGATGTCGGTGAGGAGATCTTCTCGTTAAGCGGTAGCTTCGATACTTCCCATGAGAAGCCGCATATCAAGAGCGGCGAGGTGCAATATCGCTGGCACGGTTCTAAACGCGTACAAATTCTCGATAGTCAAATGCGGAAGTTCGACTTCGACCTGATCAAGCGCGAGCCCAAGCCCCCGGCAGCACAGCCTGCACCCGCCGCCTCTGCACAGAAATAGCGTAACCTGCCTCACTCCTGAAGAAAGACGGGTAAGACTTTCCATCACAGGGTCTGCTACTTCAGCACGGGTGGCCCATTCAAGCCCGCCGTTGGCTTGAGTGGGGCTTTCGATCTTGCAGTAATTCCTGCTTTGCCCGAACAAACATCGGGCCGTTACCACGATAGCCTGCCTCGCGGCGTCCTAGCCGCCCGAAGCCGCGTTCCCAACCTGCTCCGCCTTCTTCAGCGCAGCGTCGGCTTCCGCAGTCATTCCCTTCGCCTTGTAAGCCTCGGCCAGTCCGCGCTCCACCTCCGGGCTCTCTCCGCTCACGGTTATCTCATTTTGGTATGCCGCAATGGCCTCGTCGTATCGCTTCAGCCTCAGTAGGCATGCGCCTTGCTGCTCATGCACGCCTTCCAGTCGCCCATTCAACGCTTCCGCCTGCGCGAGTTCCTTCAGCGCCTGTCCCGTGTTTCCCTCAGCGAATGCGACCGCGCCCAATCCCGCGTGAGCCTCCGCACTCTGCGGATTCGAGGCCAGCAACTGTTCAAACGTCTGCTGCGCCCCGGCCGTGTTGTGCATCTCCAGCCGTACCTGGCCCAGGTCGTAGAGCACCTGCTCGTTCTTCGGCTGCAGCACCTGAACCTGCAGCAACTCCCGCTCCGCGCCGCTCAAATCCTTCTTCTCGATGTACAGTTGCGCTAATTGATAATGAATCGCTCGCGCCGACGTCGGACGAACCTTGGCCGCCTTCTCGTACAGCGGAATCGCCCCGTCAATCTTTCCCTCCGCAACCTGGTCGCCCGCCCGCATCAGCAGGTAGCGATATCCACGGCTGTGCCACAACGCATATCCGCTGCCGCCCAGCAAAGCCGCCACCAGCACCATCACTACCATGCGCTGCATCAGCCGAGGCTCTGGTGCACCCTTCGCAATCAACGCACCCAGCACCAACCCGGTCGCCAGCCCTCCAACGTGGCAGGCGTTGTCGGTCATCCCTGTCAGCAGTCCGAAGACAACGTTGTATCCCACAAACGCCAGCAGGCTCCGCATCACGCTCTGCGCCATCACGCCGGAAGCAAACTCTCCCAGCTTGATCGAGGCAATCACCGCCCCGGCAATTCCGAAGATCGCACCGGATGCGCCCGCGCTGACAATCGGCGAGCTGTGCCACAGCACGCTCCCCAGGCTTCCCCCAATGCCGCATAGAAGATAGACACATGCAAATGTAACGTGCCCGTACAGCCGCTCCGCCAGCTCGCCCAGCGACCACAGGCACCACATATTGAAGGCCAAATGAATGATGCCAATGTGCAGGAAGCACGAAGCCACCAGCCTCCACCACTGTCCGGTCAGCGTGTAGCTCCCAAGGTTCGCGCCCCACGCCACCAAGTCGGCGCTGCTCGGACTCATCGGCGACACGTGCGACAGAAGCATCCCGACGAATACCGCCACGTTGATGCCGAACAGCAACTGCGTCACCAGCATCGGCATCGAATCGTTCCGCTTCCACGGCGCGGCCATCACCGGCTGATACCCCGTGTCCTCGCCGCGCTGTGCCGCCTCGTACTGCTTACACCATGCACAGATTTTCTTGCCGAACGTGAACCCGGAGATCGTACGTCCACAACGAATGCAATTAGCCATGAGTGCCTGTTCAGGAAGGAGTCCTTCTAGCAGTGTGCCATGAATCGATGTTCGCCGCCCATTTGCGAGCTCATCGCGCCAGCGATTGCCAAACTGGTAACCGCCCTACTTTTCACGATTAATCAGGAAGTAAATCATGCCACGATATTTGCACCACGGATGGTGCAAATATCGGGTTCTAAAGCTCCGCAACCAAGCTCAGCGAAGGAAGCGTGCCATGAAAGGCTGCGTAGCCAAACCAAGCCACTGCAGCGAACATCGAGAGCACCCCCATAACCATTACGCCTTGCGAAGTCTCCTGTTCGCCGCGCCTCTGGTAGAAGAGGGCCAGCGGAAACAAGTAGGCAAACTGCACCAGGGCAAACACCATGAAGCCCAGTGTTCGCGCCTCCGCCCACGGTAGTTCGTAAACAAACAGCAGGTATGCGATCTGGCAAAGGAACGCCATCGCGATTCCCTTCCACACACTTCCCTCATTCGTTCCCGATTTCTTGTGAGCACGTATCATCGTCGCGTTGCATGACTGCCGAGCAGTCACCGCCCTACTCCCACTCAATGGTCCCTGGCGGCTTGGACGTGATGTCGTACACCACGCGATTGATGCCCGTGACCTCGTTCACAATGCGGCTTGAGATCGTTTTCAGCACTTCATGCGGCAGCGGCACCCAGTCGGCGGTCATGCCGTCTTCACTGGTCACAGCGCGGATGGCGCAGGTATAGGCATAGGTGCGCTGATCGCCCATCACGCCCACGGACATCACCGGCAGCAGCACGGCAAACGATTGCCAGATCTCGTCATATAGTCCCGCGCGCTTGATCTCCGTGACCACAATGTCGTCGGCCTTCTGCAGCAACTCCACGCGCTCGGGAGTCACTTCGCCCAGAATGCGTACGGCCAGTCCCGGTCCCGGGAAAGGCTGGCGCTGAATCATCTCATCCGGCATGCCAAGATCGCGTCCAATGCGCCGCACTTCGTCCTTGAACAGATCGCGCAGCGGCTCAATCAGCTTGAGCTTCATCTTCGCAGGCAGTCCGCCCACGTTGTGATGACTCTTGATCGTGACCGACGGCCCGCGCACGCTGACTGACTCAATCACGTCCGGATACAGCGTTCCCTGAACCAGCCACTGCACCTCGCCATATTCGCGCTTGATGCGCTGCGATTCTTCGTCGAACACTTCAATGAATTCGTTGCCAATGATTTTGCGCTTGCGCTCCGGATCGCTGACGCCTGCCAGCTTTGAAAGGAAGCGTTCCGTCGCATCCACCGCGTCAATGTTGAGTTTGAGCTTGGTGCGCAGATTGTGTTGCACCTTGGCGTACTCATCTTTGCGCAGCACGCCATTGTTCACAAACACGCAGGTGAGCTTGTCGCCGATGGCGCGATGCACCAGCGTGGCGGCCACACTCGAATCCACTCCGCCAGAGATGGCGCACAGCGCGCGCCCGTCGCCAACGGTCTCGCGAATCTGCCTGATGGTGGACTCGATAAACTTCTGCGGAGTCCACGAGGGCTGGGCGTTGCAGATACCGAAGACAAAGTTCTTGAGCAGGTTGGTGCCGAACTTGGTGTGGTGCACCTCAGGATGAAACTGCACCGCGTAGTATCCCGCCGCAGTGTTTTCAATGGCGGCCACCGCGTTCGACGTGCGCGCAATCAGCCGGAAGCCGGGCGCAAGCGTATCCGCCTCATCGCCGTGCGACATCCACACCGAAAGCGTCTCCGGCATGCCGACGAACAGCGCCGAGCTCTCCAGCACTGAAACTTCGGCGTGTCCGTACTCGCGCTTGCTGGCCGCATGCACCGTGCCGCCCAGCGTGTGCGTCATGAACTGCAGCCCATAGCAGATGCCGAGCACAGGCAGTCCAAGGTTGAGCACCGCAGGATCGGCCGGAGGCGCGTCCACGTCATACACCGAGCAGGGTCCGCCCGAAAGAATGATGCCGACGGGATTGTAGCTGAGGACTTCTTCGACCTTGGCCGTGCAGGGCAGGACGACGGAGAAGACGTTCTGCTCACGAATACGCCGCGCAATCAGCTGCGTGTATTGCGAGCCAAAGTCCAGGACAACGATTGAAGGAAGGGCTGTGTGTTCCACACTCAAGGTCCGCAGAATTAGGGGCGGCCTGTAAAGCGATTAGAGCGGTTTCATGGTAGCTGTATCCGATAACTCGGGTGCCCCAGGTTCGCGCCGATGATTTTCTCGGCGATAACCTGGGAAACCGTGCTCTCCACCTCGAAGGTCTTCCAAAGCTCCCATTTTTCGGCGGCAACACCTTCCAAGGAAGTGCTCTAGCAAACTCCTTTTCCGGAATGGTCCACTACGCCTGCAAGTTCCGCGCCTGCCGCGCGCTCGCTCACCGCAACCGACGCATAGGCGGCCAGCCGCGCCAGCAGAAAAACATCCGAGACCACCAGGTAGGCAAGCGTTTCCAGCGTCAGCAGAACCGTGGTGATCCACGCCGGAAGGCCGCTCAGCGCCGCAGTGACAACTCCCGCCAGCGTGATCAGCACAGCGGCCACTCCACGCAGAGAGCTGTTCCGGAGCGCAATCGTCCTGAGCTGCGAGCGGTGACGCCGGATGAAATCGACGGCCTCCACCGTGGCATTGAGCGCCGACATTCCGTCCCGCACCACAAACAGTGGCGCCAGCGAAAGCACCCAGTTCACGTAGCTCCAGACAATGCTGGACACAGCCAGTGAGGAGAATATGATGAGCGCGGTGGCGAACACATTCTGCCCTCCTCCAACCAGCGCCGACAGAAACGCTCCGCCCAGATAGCCAATCACTAGAATCAGCAACATGACGACCCTAGCGGATTGCAGCATCGCGAAGCTCGCCCAGCGTGGCGCATCCGGAACGATTGTCACGCCCTGCTCTTTCCCTAGGCGGCCCACCACCGTGCGCGTGATGACTCCTCTGCCCAGCGCCGAGATGCCGGCCCAGAGCACAGCCGCCGCGCAGAACACTTGCGCCGCGGTCTTCGCCAGCAGCGGCAACATCGGCACAATCAGGTTTGAGGCTGACTCGGCAAAAGCCGCAGGGTCCTGCAGATTGAGTGCTTCGCCGTCGGAAACCATCAGCGCCGGACGTAGATGCGCATACGCCACTACCGTCAGCGCCAGTAGCCCCAGTCCGAAGCTCCAGCGCCAGAGCATCTCCATCCCCAGCAGCGCCGGAGCCGCGCGCACCACTCGAAATCCTTCGCGATTGGCATCAGGAATCATCGAGTCATTTCTTCATGGGGTCATTGCTTCTCACTGGCCAACGACTCCATCACTTAACAACGATATTGACCAGCTTGTTCTTCACCACAATGACTTTGACGATCTGTTTTCCGGCGAGGCCTTCTTTGATCTTCTCGTCATTGAGTGCGACCTGCTTCACTGCATCGTCGTCCGCGTCATGCGGAACCGTGAGGCGCTGGCGCAACTTGCCGTTGAACTGCACCACGATCTCGACTTCATCCTCTTTCGCCAGCTCCGCATCAGCCTTCGGCCACGGATGCCGCAGCAGCGTGTTCGGCTCTTCGCCCAACGTGGCCCAGAGTTCGGCAGACAGGTAGGGCGCAAACGGATTGAGCAGCAGCACAAGATTGCGCTGCACTTCGGCGCGGAAAGCCCTCGGTGCTGCGGATTCAGTCGCGAACAGCTCCGGCTTCACCATGCACGCGTTCAACAGTTCCATCATGGCCGCGACCGAAGTGTTGAAGTGCCAGCGTCCCTGGAAGTCTCCCGTGATGCGCTGAATGGTCTGGTGCAACTTGCGAAGCACCTTGCGCGCATCCGGCGAGAGCGCAGCGACGTCGTACTCGCGCGACTCTCCAGCGGCGAGCCGAACCGGATTCTCGTTGATGAAGCGGTACAGGCGCGCCAGGAAGCGGTACACGCCCTCCACGCCTTGATCCTGCCAGTCCAGATCGCGATCCGGCGGCGCAGCAAACAGCGTGTACAACCGCGTTGCGTCCGCTCCGTAGCGAGCCACCATGTCGTCGGGCGAAACCACATTACCCAGCGACTTCGACATCTTCGCGCCGTTCTTGATCACCATGCCCTGCGTGAACAATCGCTGCGCAGGCTCATCGTTCTTGATCAGTCCCAGGTCGCGCATGAACTTCGTCCAGAAGCGCGAGTACATCAGGTGCAGGATGGCGTGCTCCACGCCGCCGATGTACTGATCCATTGGGAACCAGTAATTCACTAACTCGCTGTCAAAGGGCGCGGTGTTGATGGGGCTGGTGTAGCGATAGAAGTACCAGCTCGAATCCACAAACGTGTCCATCGTGTCAGAGTCGCGACGCGCCATGCCGCCGCACTTCGGACACTTCACTTCGTAGAACTCCTTGACCCGCGTCAGCGGCGAACCGCCCGCCAGCGTGATCTCCACGTTTTCCGGCAGCAGCACGGGAAGCTGGTCTTCCGGCACCGGAACCAGCCCGCACTTTTCGCAGTAGAGAATCGGGATCGGCGTGCCCCAATAGCGCTGCCGCGAGATGCCCCAATCCTTCAAGCGATACGTGACGGTTGCCTTGCCAAAGCCATGCTCCTCTGCGTAAGCGGACATCTTTTTCTGTGCCTCTTCGCAGGCCAATCCATCGAACGGACCGCTGTTGATCAGCAGCGAATCTTCGGCCACAAACGGCAGCACCGGAGGCTCGGGCTGTCCCTCTTCAGGCGGCTCCTGCTGGCGGCGCGGCAGGATGACAATGCGAATCTCAATGCCGTATTTCTTCGCGAACTCGAAGTCGCGCTCGTCGTGCGCAGGCACAGACATGATGGCGCCCGTGCCGTAATCCATCAGGATGTAGTTGGCCACCCAGATCGGAATACGCTCCTGGTTGAACGGGTTGATGGCATAGTGGCCGGTGAAGAATCCCTTCTTGTCCACCGAACCAATGTCTCCCGCCTCCTTCGCTTTCTTCTGATCCGCAAGCATCTCGGCGAGGCTCTTGAGCTTACCGGAATCCTGGCCCACGAGTTCAGCCACCAGCGGATGCTGCGGCGCGAGTTGCAATGACGTTGCGCCGAAGATGGTATCCACCCGCGTGGTGAAGACCTTGATCTTCGTGGCCGTGCCACCGTCCAGCGTGAAGTCAACGTTCGCGCCTTCGCTACGGCCAATCCAGTTGCGCTGCATGGTGCGAACCTTCTCCGGCCAGCCTTCCATGCTGTCGAGTCCTTGCAGCAACTCTTCAGAGTAGTCGGTGATGCGCAGCGACCACTGCTCCAGTTCGCGCTGCTCCACCTGCGTCGTTTCGTGACGCCAGCAGCAACCGTCTACCACCTGCTCATTGGCCAACACAGTGGCGCAGTCAGGACACCAGTTCACCTTGCTCTTCTTTTTGTACGCCAATCCCTTCTCATACATCTTGAGGAAGAACCACTGGTTCCAGCGGTAGTACTCTGGCAAACAGGTTGCGATTTCGCGCGACCAGTCATAGCTGAAGCCGAGGCGCTTCATCTGCGCCTTCATGGCCGCAATATTGTTCAGCGTCCACTCGCGAGGCTGCCGCTTGTGCTTGATCGCGGCGTTCTCCGCTGGCAGCCCAAAGGAATCCCAGCCCATCGGATGCAGCACGTTGTAGCCGCTCATCCACATGTAGCGGGCCAGCGCGTCGCCAATGGCGTAGTTGCGCACGTGTCCCATGTGCAAGGCGCCAGAAGGATACGGCAGCATCTCCACCACGTAATACTTGGGCTTGCCGCTGCTGGGCGGCTCCGGCGCATAGCGCGTCAGATCGCTCTCCCAAAGCGCGGCCCACTTCTGCTCCACCGGACCCGGATCATAACGTGTGTCATCTTCCGCGCGAGCCACCGAGCGCGGTGCGGCAACGGCCGTCGGCTCCGGCGTGCCATTCGCAGGCTTCGCCAGCCCAAGCCCCTGGGCAATGCCCTGCGCTTCTTCCACGAAGCCTTCCGCAGCTTCACGCACCACTTCCACGGCTTGTTCAAGAATGTCGGCGTGAGATTCAGTCGACGGCTTCGGGGTAGATTTCTGCTGATCTGACATGAGTATGGTTCGCCCTGACAATGGCGCAAATTGCGCTGATAGTAAGTTTTTATTTTACAACGTATGCTTTGGCGCCCACAGGCCTCAACTCACCAAGGCCTTCAAGGCCTCCACGTTGTGCAGATCGTCCAGCGGCTCTTCAATCGGAGTTTCCAGGATGAAGGCTGCGTGCTGATGCCGCGGATCGTTGAGCAGGCGGCGGAAGGGTTCGAGTCCGATGCTGCCCTGTCCAATGTTTTCGTGGCGGTCCAGCTTGGAGCCGCATGCCGCCTTCGCATCGTTGCAGTGCCACACTCTCACATTGGCCAGCCCAACGGTGGAGTCCAGCAGTCGCATGGTTTCCTCGTAGCCTGCCTCGCTCACAATGTCATAGCCCTTCACGTGGGTGTGGCAGGTATCAATGCAGGAGGCCACAGGGATCAATTTCGCCAATGCGGCAATCAGTTCGGCAACGCTCTCAAAGCTCGATCCCAGCGAGAACTCCGCTCCCGCCGTGTTCTCAATCAGCAAAGTCAGCCCGTTGCCCGCCATGTCCAGCCCATCCGAGGCCCGTGCAATCGCCGCGCATGCGTTGGCAATTCCCTCTTCGCGCGAGCAGTTGCGAAAACTCCCCGGATGCAGCACCACATACTCAGCCTTGATCGAAATCGCGCGTTCCATCTCGGCCCGCAGCGCGCCAACCGACTTCTCCAGAAACTCGGAGCCTTCGCCGGCGGCCACGTTGATCAGGTAGTTGGCGTGGATCACCAGCGGCTTCAGATCGTACTCCGCGCGCAGTCGCAGCATGGACTCGCACTGCTGGACCGAAATATCGTACGGCCGCCACATGCGCGGGCTGGAGCTGAAAATCTGCAGCGTGTTGCATCCCAGCCGCCACGCTCGCTCGGCAGAGGTCTCAACCCCTCCGGCGGTGGACGTGTGGATGCCAATGCGGCGCGACGCAGGTTGCGGCCTGTGCTCATCGGCAGGAATCAGCTTGAGGATGTCTCGTTCGGGCGTGGTTGCGGACTTTTTCACGGCTCGTGGCATGACCAGATTGTAAGGCGTTCGCCCGAATCAAGCCACTGGCGCGCTCCCCTGCGGCAGCCGCATTGTTTGCCCGGAGTGCCGCATCCAATTAGGCTGAACGTAGACCATGGCAGATTCCGGCGCGCCTCCCAGCAATCATTTCGACGGCAAACACTTTCACAACCCGCAGCGGCGCACCAAGGGCCTGGCGGACATGCTGCGCTGGGTGAGTTCCCGCCAGCCCGGCGCATGGCCCAAGTGGATCGCAAGGCCGGATGCTGCTACCCCGCCCGCCCGTGTGCCCGCCCAAGGCGATTCGCCGGATGCTCTGCGCCTCACCTTCGTCGGCCACATGACGTTTCTGCTGCAATGGCGCGGCCTGAACATCCTCACCGATCCCATCTGGTCCATGCGTGCCAGTCCGGTCCAATTCATGGGACCAAAGCGCAAATGCGCGCCCGGACTGCGTTTCGAGCAGCTTCCCAAGATCGACTTCGTGCTGCTGAGCCACGATCACTATGACCATCTAGACCGCATCACCGTGCAGCGGCTCTGGAAGGAGCATCATCCGCGCTTCTACACTTCGCTGGGCAATGCCCGCCGCCTGCGCCGCCTGGGCGTGCGTGACGTGGTGGAGATGGACTGGTGGCAGGAGGCACAGCACGAGAGCGGCCTTCGCGTGGTCTGCACTCCAGCACAGCACTTTTCCGGGCGCACGCCCTGGGATCGCGACCGCACGTTGTGGTGCGGCTTTGCCCTGCTCGGCCCCAATAGCGATCAGAACGCCATCTACTTTGCCGGAGACACCGGCTTCGGTCCGCTCTTTGCCGAGGTCGCCGCGCGCTTCCCCCATCCGCGATTAGCCCTACTCCCCATCGGAGCCTTTCGCCCTGAATGGTTCATGGGTGAAGTGCATTGCAGCCCTGCTGACGCCGTCGAAGCCCATCGCATCCTCGATCCGCATCTGACTGTGGCTTCGCATTTTGGCAGCTTCGCGTTGGCCGATGATGGGCTTGCTGAGCCGCTCACACTTCTGGCTGCCGCGCTGCAAACTCAGCCAGCGGCAGCGGCCAGTTTTATCGCAATGATTGAGGGTGACTGGCGCATGGTGGAATGAGCTGGCTCACGCCAAGGTGGGCGCGATGATATCCTTAACGGCATTACGCCATATTGAGGCATTCACCTTCCATGTCCAACCCGAACCGTCCAGAATCTCAACCCGCCGCCCCTGACTCCAACGAATCCTTCAAAGACATTCTTGCGCAGTACGAGCAGTCGCATCAGCGCAAGGCTCCCGACGCCAACAAGCAGCTTGAGGGCACGGTCGTCGCCATCACCGGAGAGTCGGTTGTCCTCGACATTGGATTCAAGACCGAAGGCATCCTGCCGCTCATGCAGTTCCAGGGCGCGGGAGAAGTCGTGACCGTCGGTGACAAAATTCCGGTGTCTGTGAAGGGCCGCGGCCCCGAGGGCTATTACGAACTTTCCCGCCTGAAGGTAGCCACCCCCACCGACTGGTCGGCCTTGGAGAAGGCCTTTGCCGAGAAGACCACCATCCTCGGTACCGTGACCGGCATTATCAAAGGCGGCCTCAGCGTGGATGTGGGCGTACGGGCTTTCATGCCGTCCTCGCGCAGCGGTGAGCGCGACGCCAATCTCTTGGCAAAGCTCGTAGGCGAGCAGATTCGCTGCCGCATCATCAAGCTCGACGTAGCTGACGAAGACGTGGTCGTGGATCGCCGCTCCGTGCTTGAGGAAGACGAGCGCGCCGGCAAAGAGAAGCGCTATGCCGAAGTAGAAGAGGGCGCCACTCTCAGCGGGACTGTGCGCAGCCTCACTGATTACGGCGCATTCATCGACCTTGGTGGCGTGGACGCCCTCCTGCACGTCAGCGACATGGCCTGGGGACGCGTCAACAAGCCCGCCGACGTACTCACCGTTGGCCAGCAGGTCGAAGTGAAGGTCCTCAAGATCGACGCCGAGAAACATCGCATCTCCGTCGGACTCAAACAGCTTCAGCCGCACCCGTGGGACGTTGTGCCCGAGAAGTACAAGGTCGGCGAGAAGGTCACAGGAACCGTGACGCGCGTCGTCGAGTTTGGAGCATTCGTCGAACTGGAGCCCGGCATCGAGGGATTGATTCATCTCTCGGAAATGTCATGGGGCAAGGTGAAGAAGGCCGGAGACGTAATCAAGCCCGGCGAAACCGTGGAAGCCGTCATTCTTGGCATAAGCCCGGGCGAGCGTCGCATCTCCCTTGGATTGAAGCAGGCCTTGGGCGATCCCTGGGCGCAGGCCGCGCAGAAGTTCGCCACCGGAACCATCATCAAGGGACCGGTCACCAACATCATGAAGTTCGGAGCCTTTGTGCAGCTTGCGGAAGGCGTCGAGGGCATGGTTCACGTCAGCGAAATCAGCGCGGAAAAACGCATCGAGCATCCTCAGGATGTGCTGAAGGTCGGCCAGATCGTTGATGCCCAGGTGCTCGAACTCAACCTCGAAAAGCGCCAGATCCGCCTCAGCATGAAGCAACTGATCCCGACCGGACTGGACGAATACATTGCCGAGCATAAGATCGGCGACGTAGTGACCGGACGCCTGCTGGAAGAGTCCGGCGACCGCGCCCGCGTCGAACTTGGCGAAGGCATCCAGGCCTCTTGCAAAATCAGTGCCGCAGCCCCGGCCAAGGAAGAACCAAAAGCAGCAGAGGCTGGCAAGCTGGATATGTCCTCCCTCGGCGCCATGCTGAAGTCGCGCTGGAAGGATGGCCCAGCCACCAGCACGGCCAAATCCGAACCGGCCCACGCGGGCCAGATTCGCAGCTTCCGCATCGTAAAACTCGACCCGGCAGCAAAGAAGATCGAACTGGAACTCGCGTAGAGCGACGCCTCAACTTAAATCCCCTCACCTTCGCGCCCTTTTGCGGCGACGGTGAGGGATTGCTTTTTCTTTCGCTTTTACTCCTGTTTTGTTGTGTCATCCTGAACGAAGTGAAGGCCCCCTATCCCCCTCAACTCCCCCGCTCTGTCTGAGGCCATCTCACTACACGCTTGCCCTTCCGCCCAGATGTTACGTTGCTCCGGCACACCAATGATTGCCCCCACCGCTGCTGCTCCGCTACACTAATGTCTCTGCGAGGGAACCATGCTTGTAGTCATGCAGTCACATGCGACGCCGGATGAGATCCGTGCCATTTGCGAAAAAATTGAAACGCTCGGCTTCCGCGCGCATTCCGTGGAAGGCGCGCAGCGTTATGCGGTCGCCGTCACTGGCGATCTGCGCGGAATCGAAACCTGCGGGCTGGAAGAAATGCCCGGCGTGCAGGAGATTATCCGCATCAGCAAACCCTACAAACTGGTAAGCCGGGAGTCCAAGGCGGAAGACACGGTGGTGCGCTTTGCCAACTCCGATGTCACCATTGGCGGCGAAGAGTTTGCGCTCATCGCCGGGCCGTGCTCGGTAGAGAGTCGCGCCCAGACCCTTACCATTGCGGAAAAGGTCGCCGCTGCTGGCGCCAAGTTCTTTCGCGGCGGAGCCTACAAGCCGCGCACCTCGCCTTACGCCTTCCAGGGCATGGGCGTGGAAGGCCTGAAGATTCTCGCCGAAGTGCGCGAGAAATTCGGCATGCTGATCGTCACCGAAGCCGTTGATACCGAGGCGCTCGAGGCCATCGAAGACTACGCCGACATGATCCAGATCGGCGCGCGCAACATGCAGAACTTCTCGCTGCTCAAGCGCGCCGGACGCTCTCCCCTCCCGGTGCTGCTCAAGCGCGGACTCAGCGCCACTCTTGAAGAACTCCTCATGTCAGCCGAATACATCATGAGTGAAGGCAATCGCAACGTGGTGCTCTGCGAGCGCGGTGTGCGTACCTTTGCCGATCACAGCCGCAACACGCTGGACCTCAGCGTGATTCCCGCGGCGCAAAAGCTCAGCCATTTGCCCATCATCTCTGACCCCAGCCACGGTACCGGCAAACGCGATCGCGTCACTCCGCTCGCGCTGGCCTCCGCCGCCGTCGGTGCTGACGGCCTCATCATCGAAGTGCATCACGATCCCGACCACGCTCTTTCGGATGGTCCGCAGTCACTCTTCCCCGAGCAGTTTGCCGCCATGGTCGATCAACTGCGCGGAATCCTCTCGGTTGTTCATCGCACCCTCAATGTGGAGCCGCCCAAGGGACGCACGCAGGCCAACACTCAGGCGGCGCGCTCGTGAGCTTGATCCAGAAAGCAGTGAAGGGCCGGCAGTTTGCCGGCCTTGCGCTTGTCGGCCTCGCGCTGTTGGCCGGGTGCACCAAGCGTAACGCCGAGCCCGCCCACAGCTTTGCCTACATCACCAACTCGGGCTCCAACCGCGTCAGCGTGCTCGACCTCAGCACCCTCAAGATCACGGCCACCCTCGCCACTGGAAACAACCCCACCGGCGTGACGGCAAATCCCGTGAAGGATGAGGTCTACGTGGTCAACACCGATTCCGGCACTGTGACCGTGATCGACGCCGCAGCCAATCGCATCGCCGGCAGCATTGGCGTGGGCCGCACCCCGTACACCATCTCCGTCAGCGCCGATGGCAAGCGCGGATGGGTGGCCAACGCGGGATCAAACACCGTGAGCGCCATCGACCTTGACGCGCACCGCGCCTTGGGACAGGTTTCCGTAGGCCACCAGCCCGGCATAGCCCGGGTCTCTCCCGATGGCAAGATTGTGGTTGTGGCCAATCGCGGCGATGACTCCGTGACCGTGATTGACGGCGAAACCATGAAAGTTCGCAACACTCTGCACGTCTGCAAGACGCCGGACTCGCTGGTCATTCTGCCGGATTCCACCAAGGCCGTGGTCGGCTGCTCCGGATCGCAGCAGGTAGCCTCCATCAACCTGAAGAACGCGCTCGTCGAGGCTCTGCTTCGCGTCGGCGGCACACCCGTTGATCTGGGAATGAAGCCGGACGGCGGCGAGATCTTCGTCTCCAACTTCGAGGCGCAGACAATCTCCGCCGTCAGCCCTTACACCGACGAGGTCGGCGAAAGCTTCCTTGCTGGAGATCATCCCGTGCGAGCCCTGGTAAGCGGTGACAATAGCACGCTCTACGTTAGCAACTTCAACTCCAACACAGTCGCTGTCTTTGACGCCACTCTGCGTAAGCTGATCACCTCTGTTCAGGTCGGCACGCAGCCTGATGCGTTGGCCCTGAGCCCGGCTGAGAACATGCTGCTCGTGGCCGACTCCGGCTCCGGTGACATCGCCGTCATTCGCCTCGACAAGCGTCATGACAAGAAAGTGACCGATCCTCAGCCGCGCCTGTTCATGCTGATTCCCACCGGAGCAAAGCCCTCGCAGATCGCCGTGAAGACCGCATCGAAAGCAAGCTGACCATGACCATCTGCGCCAGTTGCGGCCGCGAGTTCGAAGCGACTTCTGACTCCGAGCATCTCTGCCCGCAATGCGCCGCTGAAGTGCAACATCCCGCGCCCTCCGTACCCGCGCCACAGCCCAGCCGCCTGCGCCGCAGCCTGGAGTCACCCACCGTCGTGCTGGTTGCGCTGAACACCCTGGTCTACCTGATCATGGCCATCGAAGGTCACAACTTCCTGAACTTTGACGTGAATCTGCTGCAGAGCTGGGGAGCAAACTCCGGTGCGTCCACCTCCGGAGGCCAGTGGTGGCGACTCATCACCTCCACCTTTGAGCACGGCGGCTTGATGCACATCGCCCTCAACATGTGGTGCCTCTACAACCTCGGCTGGCTGGCGGAACTCCTCTTTGGACGCTCGCGTTTTACAGTGCTCTACCTGCTGTGCGGCATCGGCGGCAGCCTGGCCAGTATCTGCTGGCGCGGCAACGGACTCAGCGTGGGAGCTTCCGGCGCGATCTTCGGCATCGCCGGAGCACTCATCCCGGCCATGCTGCTCTCCAGCAACCAGAAGTTGCGAGCCGCCCTCAAGGGACAACTGCTCAGCATCGCGCTCTTCGTTTTCTACAACCTTGCCTACGGAGCCGCCTCGCAGGGTACCGACAATGCCGCCCACGTTGGCGGACTGTTGACCGGACTCGTGCTCGGCACTGCCTACCCCAGCGGCATCAGCCTTCGCGAGCGCATGGGCCGGACGCGTGTGTGGGCCGGAACCGTGTTCGTCCTGCTGGCCTTCTCCGCCGCAGCGGTTTTCGCCGCGCGCCACAACCAGCCTTACATCGAGATCCAGCAAGCCGCCGATGCTCACGAGCGCGGCGACCTCGCAGCGGCCGTCCTTCACGCCCAACGCGCTGTCCAACAAAAGCCGGACAACGCCCAATGGCAGTTCATGCTCGGCACGCTTCTGCTCGACCAGAAGCAATACGCTGACGCCATCGCCCCATTCACCGCCGCTACAAAACTTCGCCCAACCTGGGGGCCGTCGTACGTCAACCTCTGCCTCGCCCAGCGCGAGTTGAAGATGCTCAACGAGGCGCTCGCCAACTGTGAGCAGGGCGTGCGATTCTCCCCCACCGACACCGAATCCTGGTTTAACCTGGGGCGCATCCGTTACGAGCTGAACGACTTCCCCGGAGCGCGCGATGCCCTCGCCAAAGCCGTCTCACTGAACCCCAAGGGATTCGATGAGAACCTGCAGTACGCCCTCATGCTCATCACCACCGGTGAATCCGCCAAAGCGCTGCCTTACCTGCAAACGGCTCACAACCTACGCCCCTCAGATGAGGATGTGGAAAAGTTGCTTTTGCACGTACAAAGCTCCCAGTCTCCAAGTCGTTAAGCGCAAACGATAAAGGCATACCGCTCAGCGACATGCCTTTAGTGACTTCAACTATTTTCTAATTAGTCGACGGTGGCCCATTCAACGTTCTTTTCGTTGAGTGGGGCTTTATGATTCTCTAGTTAGCGGTGGGTTGGCAGACCTGTTCAAAAGCCTCCCGAAGTGACGCCGCAATCGCCGCCGCATCGCGCCCTTCAATCTGGTTCCGAGGCATGAAGTACGCAAGCTTTCCTTCGCGCATGATGGCAATACTCGGCGAAGAAGGTGGCTGATCCGTGAAGTACTCGCGCGCTCTTTCCGTGGCCGCAACGTCCTGCCCGGCAAACACGGTAATCGCGTGATCCGGCTTGACCGAGTTCTGCAGCGCCGCGCGAACCGCCGGGCGCATCTTTCCCGCTGCGCAGCCGCAAATGGAATTCACCACCACCAGCAGCGTTCCCTTCTTGTCGCGAATCGCCGCGTCCACCGCTTCCGGCGTCCGCGCCTCTTCCACTCCCAGGCGGGTCAACTCTTCGCGCATCGGTACTACCATGATCTCTGGATACATCACTCCTCCGGGAATTCTCTCTTCCCGTTGGATGACCCGCGCATCGCTTTCGGCGCAGACAGTTTGCCACCTTGTATCATGTGAGCAGCATGCTTGAGATTACAGAGAACGTCTTGCTGGCTCCCTACACCACGCTTGGTGTGGGTGGCCCTGCGCGCTATTTTGCTGCGCCCCAAACCGAGGCCGCCGTCAGCGAAGCCCTACGCTGGGCGCATCAACATGCACAGCCTGTCTTTGTCCTGGGAGGCGGCAGCAACCTGTTGGTCAGCGACGCAGGCTTTTCCGGCCTTGTGCTCCACATCTGCATCACCGGCATTGAGACCCACGATGCTGACGGCCACCGGATCTACTCGGCGGGCGCCGGAGTCGAGTGGGACAACTTGGTCGCGCAGTCCGTCGAAGACAACTGCGCTGGCCTCGAGTGCCTCAGCGGAATCCCCGGCACCGTGGGCGGAACTCCTGTGCAAAACGTGGGAGCCTACGGGCATGAAGTCTCCGCCACCATCGTGCGCGTGCAGGCCATTGAGGCCTCCACCGGAGAGCCCGTCGAGTTTGACAACGCCGCGTGCGCCTTCCAATACCGCCAAAGCCGCTTCAATCTTGCCGACGCCGGACGCTACATCCTTACCTGCGTGGACTATGCCCTCGAGCCCGGCGGCGCGCCAAAACTCGCCTACGCCGAGCTAAAGCGTCACTTCAACAATCACGCTTCAACTCCATCACTTGCCGAGGTTCGCGAGTCGGTGTTGACCATTCGCCGTTCCAAGGGAATGGTGCTTGATGAACACGATGCAGACAGCCGCAGCGCAGGCTCTTTCTTCAAGAATCCAGTGGTTAGCCGCGGGGTGCTTGATCGCATCGCTACCGCTTCCGACAATCCGGTCCCGCACTTTGACACCGCTACTGGTGAGGTAAAGCTGGCTGCCGCCTGGCTCATTGAGCAGGCCGGAATCGCCCGGGGATTCGCGCTTGGGCCCGTGGCCATCAGCAGCAAGCACACCCTTGCGTTGGTAAACCGGGGCGGCGCAACGGCCGCGGACATTCTCCGCCTCAAGACCTATGTGCAGCGGCGCGTGCATCAGCGCTTTGGAGTGGAACTGCTTCCAGAGCCAGTGATGCTTGGCTTCTCTTCGGAGAGCCAGCCGAGCTTTGCAAGGTGATTTAGCGCCGCAGAAATTGGATGGAGTGCGTCTTGATAATGAGCCACACGGCCCGCCCCGGCTCTAGCCCCAGGTTCTGCAAGGCGCCTCGTGTAATGTGAACGCAGAAACCCGTTGTGCCACAGAGCACTCGTAGCTCAACCATTCCAGCCAGGTCCACAATCGTCGCGATTGTCCCGGCCAGTATGTTGCGAGCGCTGATGCCCGCGGGCCGCACGGTGGCCACCAGGATGTCTCCCGCACGCATCGCCAGCGACGCCTGCTCGCCTGCCGCCTTCTCCGCCAGCGGTGACTCCAGCATCAGATTCGTTCCTGCCACGCGGCAGGTCATCGTCCCCAGCGCCGGATGCGTTTCCTCGATGGTCGCGTCGAAGATGTTCTCATAGCCAGAGACCACGGCGCGCTCGCGGCTGACCGGCGCGCTGAACACGTCGCGCGGCTTGCCATCGGCAATGACCTTTCCCTTCTCCATTACCAGCACGCGGCGTGAGAGCGAATACGCTTCTTCCTGGTCGTGTGTCACGTACAGCATGGGAACTCCGCGCTCGCGTTGCCAGTCGAAGAGCGTCTCCAGCAGGAGCGATTTCAGCGCCTCGTCCAGCGCCGAAAGTGGTTCGTCCAGCAGCAATAGTTCAGGCTCGCAAACCAGCGTTCGCGCCAGTGCCACGCGCTGCTGCTCGCCTCCGGAAATCGCCGCCGGACGACTCGACGCCAGCGCCCCAATGCGAAAGCGCTCCAGCGCGGAATTCACCCGCGCGTCCCGCTCCGCACGCGGCAGGTCGAGCAGCCCGTATTCAATATTCTGCCTCGCGCTGAGATGAGGAAAGAGCGCGGGCTGCTGCGAGAGATACCCAACTCGCCGCTGCCGAACCGCAACGTTCACCCCCGCCTCGCTGGAGTAAAGCGTGCGCTCACCCAGCCTGATCTCTCCGCCTTCGGGCTTGCGAAATCCAGCAATGCAATCGAGCACGGAGGTCTTGCCCGCCCCCGACTGACCGAACAGCACCACCACCTCGCGCTGCGCCTGAAAGCAGCATTGCAGAGCGAATTGCTGCAGCGGCATTTGTATATTGACGTTCAAGGCTGCGGAGCTCATTGCAGCCTCCACTTGGTGCGGCGGTTCAGGGCGTTGATCAGCACCAGCAGTGCGAACGAAATGCCGAGCAGCGTAAGCGATTGTCGCGCGGCCGTTGCGTAGTCCAGCATCTGCACGTTGTCGTAGATTGCAATCGAGGCCGTCTGCGTTCGTCCCGGAATGTTTCCACCCAGCATCAGCACCACGCCAAACTCGCCGAGCGTGTGCGCAAAGCTGAGAGCAAAACCCGTAATGATTCCCGGAAGCGCAAGCGGAAACGTAATCCGCCAGAAGGTGCGCCACGCTGAGGCTCCCAGGCTTTCCGACGCCGCCAGTAGTTTCCGGTCCACCGATCCCAGCGCCGCCGTAAACGGCTGCACGGCAAACGGCAAACTGTAGAGCACCGAGCCCACCACCAGCCCTTCAAAGCTGAAGGCCAGCGTGTGTCCTGTCAGTCGCGTCCAGAACTCTCCCAACCACCCATGCGAGCCAAGGGTGAGCAATAGGTAGAAGCCAAGCACCGTGGGCGGCAGCACAATCGGCAGCGCCACCACGGACTCCACCAGGAAGCGCAGCCGGAAGCGCGTGAACGCCAACCACCACGCCAGCGGCAGGCCGAAGGCCAGCAACAGTCCTGATGTCACCAGCGCGAGCTTTACGCTCAGCAGCAGCGGAGAGGTCATAAGCATCTATTCTGAACCGGGAGGCTGTTCCAGACAAACGACAAATCAAAGGGAGGGAGCGCGGCTATTCACAAATGCAAGCGCACGCTTTACGCGGAGGTGCGACTCACCCACCACTTGCGCCTACTGAACGATCCACGTGGAAGCTTGCTACTTCTCCACCGCAGTGCGTGAGCGCTTGAGTTTAAAAACGCTGCACGGCATGCCGCGAGTCTCGCTCACAACGGCAATCGTCGCCAGCAGTCCCATCACAAGGAATAGCGCGAAGAAGATGACACCAATTACCAGTACCGGCATAAGCCACCTCGCGTGTATTGTCCGCCGGGCGCAACCATCCTTCGGTGATGCCGGTCACCATCCCGCGTGCGCTGGCGGCTTAAACCAGTTTCGCGAGCTCGCCGTCGATTTGCTGTAATTCCGTGTTCAACAGCAGCGTATAGCGCTCATTGCTGGTGCGCGTCAGTTGCTCGCAGATCCGGGCCCGCGTCATAGTCAGGGCCTGAACCTTGCGTTGCACTTCTGCATTCACACGCGCCAATTGTTCTTTGTCAGCGGTGAGTGCCGATGCGTCCATTGCTTCTTGTTGAGTGATTTGCTGCTCTTCCACGGACTTACTTTCCCAGCCTTTTGCCATGGATCCATTATAAGCGGGCAGGAGGCCTTAGGACAAAGCGAAGAGGGCCCGAATTGCGGCCCTCCTACGGTGCGCCGCCGTTCGCAGCGCTCATTTTTCCAGTATTTACTCCTAAAAGCGCACTACGATTCCGCCCGCGTAGCGGAATGAGCCCTGGCTGGAACTATTGTGGTTCGTGTAAATATAGTCCACCTGCGCCAGCCGAACCCCGAGGTGACGCGACAAATTCCCATCTACCGTCACGCCTCCGCCTGCGGCCAGGTCCGTGTTCTTATAGGAAATAATCGTACCGGGTTCAGGCACCTCAAAATCATCGCGATCCACGCCCGCCATGGCATGCACGTTGGCCGTCAGGAATCCGATATTGTGTAGGCGGTAGCTGGGGCCCACCATGTAGCTGGTGCGCGTGTACTTGATTCCCGTGCTGTTGACGCGTGAATTCGTTGTGCGCCCAATGTCGAAGATGAATCCCAGGTTGCTGTTCTTCAGGTAGTGGCCCACATTGAATGCAAAGCCATTCAGGTTTGTGCTGCTCACAACATTGCTGCCCGCCGTGTCAGCATGCTGATAGGCGTAGCCAAGGAACATCTCCGTTTTAGGCACTTCCAGGGGTGGCGGCTCCATTTGCGCCATCGCAACTGCTCCAAGAACCAGCACACACACAAAGAGAACGGTGAACTTACGCATCGGTATCAATCCTCCGGGAGGTGAGAACCATCACCGGCAAGCCGTGGCCTGTGCAGCCCGGACTTGAATCCTGAGATGAATTGCTCGTCTGCCTTCAACTTATCATGGCAAAGCTGCTCAAGGGCAGGGGCAATCCCTTGTAGCCGGCCTTCTGAAGACTTTGCTCAACTCAGGATAATACCTGTCTATTCGTCTACGCGCGACTCCCGCAGCAATCGCAGCGACCGGCCAGCAAGTTTCGGGGCAGACTCTACCGGACCATTGGAGAATGGGGCTTCCAGGTTGCTGGTATCCAGCATATTGCGCCAACCGCGGTTATGGAGCGTAGGCGGTAGCGTATAGCTCACTGCCTCGTGGTAGGAATTCAGCAGAATCAGGAATGTGTCGTCTGTCAGGGGCCTTCCCATCTCATCCACAGTGCCCAGCGTCTCGCCATTGAGCAGCACGGCGATGCTGCGAATCCAACCGGCGTTCCACTCCTCCTCGGTCATCTCATGGCCGTCGGCGGCGAACCATGCAATGTCTTTCACGATTGAGTTGCGAATGCTGCGATCCTGGTAAAAATTCCGGCGCCGCAGGTTCGGATGCTTCTTCCGAAGCTCAATCAGCCCCGCGACAAACTCCAGCAGATCCTCGTGCTCTTTGGCGCGATTCCAGTCATGCCAGCTCACTTCATTGTCCTGGCAGTAGCCGTTGTTGTTGCCAAACTGAGTCCGAGCAATCTCATCGCCGCCGCAGATCATCGGCACTCCTTGCGAAAGCAGCAGCGTGGCCAGAAAGTTGCGCATCTGCAACTTCCGCGCCGCCACAATCGCCGGATCGTCCGTTGGCCCCTCGGCGCCCATGTTCCACGAGTTGTTATCGTTGGCGCCGTCCTGGTTATCTTCCCCGTTCGCGATGTTGTGCTTCTCGTTGTAGCTCACCAGGTCATTCAAGGTGAATCCGTCATGCGCGGTGACAAAGTTGATGGAAGCTGATGGCTTGCGTCCGTCGTTCTTGTAGAGGTCGCTGCTTCCTGTAAGCCGATAGGCCAGATCGGAGAGTTGCCCTTCGTCGCCCTTCCAATACCGCCGCACCGTGTCACGATACTTGCCGTTCCACTCCGCCCACAGTACCGGGAAATTTCCCACCTGGTAGCCGCCCTCGCCCACGTCCCAGGGCTCGGCAATCAGCTTCAGCCGCGAAAGGATCGGGTCCTGGTGGATGATGTCGAAGAATGATGACAGCCGATCCACGTCGTGCAGTTCGCGCGCCAGGGCCGACGCCAGATCGAAGCGGAAACCGTCCACGTGCATTTCCGTCACCCAGTAGCGCAGGCTGTCCATAATCAGTTTGAGCACCTGTGGCTGCCGCACGTTTAGAGTGTTTCCCGTCCCCGTGTAATCCATGTAGTAGCGTGGCGATCCCGCAACCAGCCGGTAATACTCAGGGTTGTCAATGCCGCGGAAGTTCAGCATCGGACCAAGGTGGTTGCCCTCGCCCGTGTGGTTGTACACCACGTCGAGAATCACTTCGATGTTCTCGCGATGCAGCGCCTTCACCATGGCCTTGAACTCAGCCACCTGCCCGCCCGTGTCGCCGCTTGACGAGTAGCGCGCCTCGGGACTGAAGTAAGCCAGCGTGTTATATCCCCAGTAGTTGCGCAGCCCCATGTCCACCAGCCGCTTGTCATCCAGATAGTGATGTACCGGCAGCAACTCTACGGCCGTCACGCCAAGCCGCTTCAAATACTGAATACTGGGCGGCGAAGCCAGTCCCGCGTATGTCCCGCGCAACTCCTGCGGCACCTCGGGATTCAGCATGCTGAAGCCGCGCACGTGCAGTTCGTAGATGATCGAATCGCTCAGCGGAATATTCGGCGGGCGGTCCTGCTCCCAGTCAAAGTACGGATTGACTACAACCGACTTCGCCATGCCTTCGCAGTCGTCATTGGTATCGATTGTGAGGTCGGGGTCCGCTCCGCCAAACTGGTAGGGATAGATCGCCTTCGTCCAGTCAATGCCTCCGCAAACGGCCTGCGCCTGCGGGTCCAGCAGCAACTTGGCGGGATTGAAGCGAAATCCGTTCACCGGATCCCACGGGCCGTACACGCGATATCCATAAAGCTGCCCAGGGCTGATGCCCTGCAAGTACCCGTGGTGCACAAACGCCGTCGTCTCACGCAGTTCAATGCGCTCCGTTTCCTTGCGGCTGCGGTTGTCAAAGAGGCAAAGTTCAATCTTGGTGGCGTGTTCCGAATAGATCGCGAAGTTCGTTCCCGTTCCATCCCAAGTGGAGCCTAAAGGATACGGACGGCCCGGCAAAATCGTTCCTGACATTTATTACCCGCTGGTCCCGAAGAATAACGCTCTCTGTTTGGATGCAGGAACAAACCATATGCTGCATTGACTGCACAGGAAAAGGGCCTCCCCGGAGGAAGGCCCTTGAATCTACAGGAATTTCTTTCTACTTCTGCAGGGCTGCTGAGCGTACCGGGATCGCTTTTCCAGCAAAATAATGCTGCTCATCCAGGTTGCGATAGAAGCGGCCTGCCAGTTCAGCGGCCTTTGGACCGTACACCGCATGATCGCCCCGAAGGAAGATCACGGTCACAATGCGTCCGTACTGCGAATTGGCAAACGAGCCGAACCAGCCAAAGCGTGTTCCAGCGGCGCTGCACGTTCCAGTCTTGCCAAGCACCTGCTCGGAGGTAAAGTTCGTCCTCAGGCTGCGTGCGGTTCCAAATTGTGTCGCGCCCAGCATACCCACGCTCACTTCAGGAATCAGTGGCGCGATGTCGAGGTAGCGCTTCACCTTCGGCTTGTAGTTGCTGATCTCGGCCGGAGATGTCGGGTGCTGCAGGTAGTACAGTGTGCCGCCGTTGGCGATCGAGGCCATCAGCGCGCCCAGTTGCAGCGGCGTCATGCTGATTCCTTCGCCGAACGAGCACATCTTGGCCACGCCGCCTTCGCGTGCGGAAATCTCTTCTGTGGGATACGTTCCGAGGTGCTCGCCCTCGATGTTCCAGCCCGCCAACTCGCCCAGTCCGAACTGGTGGGCGTACGAGCTCACCTTCTGGAAGCCCAACCGGCGTCCCAGTGCTTCGAAATACTGATTGTTGGAGTGGGCCAGCGCCTGGTTCATATTCATATTCCAGCCGCCCAGGTTCACCGGAGTGTCCTTGGTGACAATGCCTTCGCTCAGGGCCGCCAGCGCCACTGAAACCTTGATCGTCGAGCAGGGCTGCGCGCCGCTGGACAGTGCAAGCTTCTGGTTGACCATCGCCAGGATGCGTCCGTTGCTCGGATCAATGGCCACCACCGTGCCGTTCAACTCGCCCAGTGCGCTCAATGCTGCCGCGCGTACCAACGGATCTTCACCCGCTGTCTGGTCTCCCACTGCCGGATCGCTCATGAACGAACTCGCCGTGAAGCGCTCGTAGTAGCGGGCTCTCTTCTTGCCGCGCGTCCCCGTTGTGGCTATCGCTGCGCTCTTGCCTCTTCCGCGCTTGCCTTCCGCGATTGCTGCGCTCTTGCTGGCCCGCGTCCCTGCCTTGGCCGTTACCGCGCGGCTGTGACGGGAGGCGGCCATCCGCTTTTCCGTGTTCGTGCTTTCCTTGATCTTGTGATTGCTCCGCGACTCGTGACGCGTGGAGACCGTGGCCGCAAAAGAGCTGAGCGCGAACAGAACGAACAGCGTCGTCGCCAGCGCGGCTTTCAGATTACGAGTTCTTGCAGAATTAAACATGAAATCCTACCTGCACCACAGGTGCTGATTCGGTCTTGCAAAATCATTTATGTCGCCGTGAGTAACTTGAGAGTAAGTGAGCTGCTGCTCCTGCGACAAGCTCAAAACGCCCTCTCAGTGATCTTCACCGGTGACCTAAGTACATTCACTGGCACACTCGCACCCCGCACCTTCGCGGCAGCTACTCAGGTGAGAATGTCAGATGCGTTCCGCCGCCACATTGGTTCCGGCAGCGCATCCTTCTCTGTTGATTGTTAACACAAACGGAATCCGCTAAGGGCTAACCGACTTGAGTCCTCCGCGCAGAAAATGCAGCGTCACGGAAAAAACTACGCGCCCGCTGCATGTATGTCGGTGTCCCATATCTGCTGTCGTTGGCAGATGTGGGCCGTTCGGGCAATGTTTGAAACTCGCAACATGCTGAGGTGGGATACACAAAAGGCGGTGGCACATCACACTTTCAGTATGCGGCCACCGCCCCTATTCTATGGACCCTGATTAACCGAGATCCGTATTCTTCTTCCGCAAGTACGCAGGAACATCGAGTTCATCGTGCTCGTCTTCGGCGCTCAACGCCTCTAGCGACGGAGCCGGACGCGTCTGCTGCACCGCCTCCCAAACTCGCGTTGGCGAAGTTGGCGAATGCGGCGTCTCCATCACCTGCGCAGCCATGGGCGTCACTGGCTCTTCCGACATAACCGGCTCTACCGGACTCGGCTCTGCCAGTTCCTCCGTATTGATCTCGTACACCGCGTCGGCGCGGCCCGTGATCTTCGGCTCTGCCGGAGTAGCCCAGTGTGCCTGCCGAGCCTGTTGTATCGCCGCAGCCGTGGCTGACAGTGTCTCGCGGCCATGCGGCCTGGCTTCGGCCTTGAAGCCCGTGGCGATCACCGTGATCTTCACTTCGTCCTTCATCTTTTCGTCCAGCACCGCGCCGAAGATGATATTTGCGTCTTCGTGTGCCGCGCTCTGGATGATCGTCGATGCTTCGTACACTTCAGCCAGCTTCAGCGAGCTCGAGCCCGTAATGTTCAGCAGGATGCCGCGTGCGCCATCAATGGCTCCAGCCTCCAGCAGGGGCGACGCGATGGCCCGCTGCGCTGCTTCCAGTGCGCGACGCTCGCCCTTGCCCGTCGACGTGCCCATCACCGCGTAACCCATGCCCGCCATGATCGCCTTCACATCGGCAAAATCGCGGTTGATGATGCCGGGAATCGTGATGATGTCGGATATTCCCTGCACCGCTTGCCGCAGAATGTCGTCAGCCACGCGGAATGATTCAAAGAACCCCGCGTCTTGCGCCACTGCCAGCAGCTTTTCATTCGGAATCACGATCACCGTGTCGACCGAGTCGATCAGTTCGCTCAATCCGCGCTCGGCCTGGTTCATGCGGCGCTTGCCTTCAAAGGCAAATGGCTTCGTCACCACGGCCACCGTCAGCGCGCCCATCTCGCTCGCCAGCGAGGCAATGATCGGAGCGGCTCCCGTCCCGGTGCCTCCGCCCAGTCCTGTCGTCACAAACACCATGTCTGCGCCTTCCAGCGCGGCGATGATGCGGTCCGTATCTTCCAGCGCGGCCTGCCGCCCCACTTCGGGGTTCGCGCCCGCTCCCAGCCCGTTGGTGAGCTTCACGCCCAACTGCAGTTTCTTCGGCGCCTTTGACATCTGTAGCGCCTGCAGGTCCGTGTTGGCCGTGATGAATTCCACGCCCTCCACACCTGTTTCAATCATGCGGTTCACCGCATTGTTGCCGCCACCGCCCACGCCGATCACCTTGATCTTGGCGTTGTTGCGCGCTTCCTCGTGGAACTGAATCCGTATATCCTGCTCTTCCATCATTGCCGCCTCAACTTTTCACTAATCCGAGTATCCGCGAGCAAACAACGCCCGCAGCCGTGCTCCAAATCCGGTCTCTTCCTTGTTTCTCAAAACTCTTGCGCGTTGCGTGTAGAACACCATCCCAATCGCCGTGGCAAACTCCGGTTCCTGCAATCCCACCGGAAGCTGCGCCATTCCCATCGGCAATCCAATTCGCGCCGGACGCCGCAATATGTCCTCGCAGCTTTCCGTCAAACTCAGCAGCCGAGATCCGCCGCCGGTCAGGATGATGCCTCCGCCCAGCGTTTCCAGGATTCCCGCGTGCTTCAGGTTGTCCCTGCAAAGCTCCATCAGTTCGCGCGCCCGTGGCTCAAGAATCTCGCCCAGTTCGCGCTGCCGCATCATGCGCGGCGGCCGATCGCCTACCGATGGCACTTCAATCTCGTTCTGTTCGGCAATGCGCGTCACAATCGAGCAGCCAAACTGGCGCTTCAGATTTTCAGCCTCCACAAGTGGAGTCTCCAGCCCGTACGCCACGTCTCGTGTGAAGTTGATGCCGCCCAGCGGCACCACTCCCGAATGGATCACCACGTCTTCCTGCACCACCGCAATGTCGCAGGTGGCCGCGCCAATGTCGATGACCGCTGCGCCCAGGTCGCGCTCATCGCGCCGCAGCACGGCCTCGGAGCAGGCCAGCGCCTCGTAGATCGTGTCTTCCACTTCCATGCCCGCGCGGTTCATCGCAGACACCACGTTCTGCACCGCCGAGTGCGCCGCCGTAATCACGTGGACGCGCACCTCCAACTGGCGGCCCATCATGCCCACTGGCTGGCGCACGCCGTCCTGCTCGTCAACCACAAATTCCTGTTGCAGCAGATGGAGAATCTCGCGATCTTCCGGCATGGCAATCTCGCGCGCCCGATCTCCGGCGGCTTGCACGTCGGCGGCAACAATCTCCCGCGCCCGCGCTCCCAGCGAAATCACGCCATGGCTGTTCACCGACCGAATATGCGCGCCGCTGATGCCGACCGCAGCCGACTCCAGCCCCATTCCGCATGACTTCTCCGCCCGCGACACCGCTTCTGAAACGCTCCTGCCCGCCAGTTCCAGGTCCACAATCACGCCGCGCTTTGTTCCTGCCGATGGCGCAATCCCGTGTCCCCGGTAGCGCAGCCCGGCCTCAGTGGTTTCCACCACCAGCGCAATGGTCTTCGCGCTTCCCAGGTCAATTACCGTAATGATGTTTTCGTTTCGCGTGCCCATCTACTTTCGTTTCTTTCCTGGCTTCGGCTTGCTCTTCGCCACCACTGCAGGCTTCTTCGGTTGCACGGCCTTCGCCTGCGCAGCAGGTGGAGGAGGCGGCGGCGCCGGCTTTGCCACCTGCATATCCGGATTCAAAATCACTTCGTTGTCATACCGCAGATCCACTGACTTCAGCTTACCCTTGTCCTGCTCCCACTTCTGCACGTTGGAGAGAAACACCATAAATCGTTGCAGAAAATGTTCGTTGCCCAGGTGCAGCAGAATCGGCTCGATCCCGCCCTTTGCCAGCACCTTCACATCTTCCGGGTCGGACAGGTCCACCTCTTCCAGGTCGCGCGAATATTGCACCTTCACGCCGCCTGCGCCGTTGCCGTCATCCAGTTCATGCATCAACCGCGTAAAGATCTTCATGCGCGGCGCGCGCGTCGAGAGCGGCTCATTTTCATTCATCCCCAGAATCACCGGGAACGAATACTCCCGATGTGGCGGAAGCTCCATCAGCACGCCATTCGCGTCCGTCAGTTCCACCCGCCCGCCCAGCGCCACAAACGCCACCGGAGTGCGTTCATGCACAATCACCTTCAGCCGGTTCGGCCAGATTCGCACCACCGACGCGGACTCGATCCAGGGAATCTTCTCCAGCTCGTGCTTGCGTTCGTCCAGCGAGATCTGGAAGATATTTCGCCCGATCATCTCGTGCATCTTCTCCACAACCTGCGCGTGTGAGTTCGACGCATCTCCCGCCAGCTCCACGTCCGCGTCGGTCCGCAGACGGAAGCGCCACGAGTGCAGAGCAAAACTCCGAGCCTCATACACCGCCCCGCCCAGCACGGCCAGCACCAGCACCACGCTCAGCACCGCCCGCACTCGCGTAGCCGTCTTCGGAGCAAGCGCCCCGCGACGCACGGGAACACGTTTGCTGGCCCTGCGGAACTGCGGCTGCTCCTCTTCTCCGTCGTCTTCCTCCAGCCCGGAGTTCGGCGGCAGCGCATCGTCCGTAAACGGAGTGCGGCCCGCCTTGCCACGGCGGTAGAACGGATCGTCGAAAGGGGGTTCCTGATTGCGCGCCATAGAAGAAAAATGAGGGCAGCGAGCGCCTTATCCGCTCACTATACCTTTCCTGGTAGTGGGTTCAGCTAGTGATTATGCAGGCTCCCCCACAAGGATTCACCTGTATTCTTTGCTCAATGCACCTGTCGCGGTGCAGATCCCGCGCACTCAGGCTCCCGCCGCCTGCTCCCGTGCCCGCAGCCGGTCCAAAATCTTCGGACCCAACTGTGAGACCGAGCCCGCGCCCAACGTCAGCACCATATCTCCGTCCACCACCTGGTCCATCACCGCGTCGACCGCAGCATCAAAGCTCGCTGCAAACTCCGCCGGATGATCGTTCCGGCAATGTATCTTCTGTGAGAGCGTCAGTCCGCTCACGCCCGCAATCGGTTGTTCGCTCGCCGCATAGATGTCCAGCACCAGCAGCCGGTCCGCATCCGGAAACGCGTTCACAAATTCGTTCATTAGCAGGTAGGTGCGTGAGAAGCGATGCGGCTGAAAGATCACGTGAATCTTGCCCTTCGCGCCCATCCACTGCCGCGCCGCCGCCAAAGTCGCCACAATCTCCGTCGGATGGTGCCCGTAGTCGTCCACCACCCGAACTCCCGCAGCGCTCCCCTTCAACTGGAAGCGGCGATCCACTCCGCGGAACTGCGCGATTCCCTTGCGGATCAACTCCACCGGAATCTCCAACCCCATCCCTACAGCAATCGCCGCCGTCGCGTTCAGCACGTTGTGCGCCCCCGGCACAAACAGGTCGAAGCGGCCCAGGTCTGCGCCATTGAACTGCACTCCAAAGCTGTTGTGCATGCCCTGCGGAGCGTGCTCCGTGTTCACATCGAACGCCCGGAAGTTTGCACCCTCGCGCGTGCCATACGTAAGCACCCGGCGCTCCACGCGAGGCAGCAGATTGCGTAGCGCCTCGTTGTCCGTGCACGCCACCACCGTCCCGTAGAACGGCACGCGATCCATGAACTCCACAAACGTCGCCTGTACGTCTTCCATGTCGCGATAGCAATCCATGTGCTCGCGATCGATATTCGTCACCACTGCGAGAATCGGCGAAAGCTTCAGAAATGAGCGATCGCTCTCGTCCGCCTCGGCCACCAGGTACTGCGAAGTCCCCAGCCGCGCATTCGATCCCCCCAGCGAGTCCACGCGCCCGCCGACGACGACCGTCGGGTCCAGCTCGCCCGCGCCCAGTACGGCGGCCACCATGCTCGTCGTCGTGGTCTTGCCGTGCATCCCGGCAATGGCGATGCCGTATTTCAGGCGCATCAACTCGGCCAGCATCTCCGCCCGCTGAATCACCGGCAGATGCAGTCGCCTCGCCTCGGCCACCTCGGGGTTCTCCCGAGAGATCGCCGAACTCGTCACCACCACTTCGGCCCCGTGCACGTTCTGCTCGGCGTGACCCACAAAGATCTGCGCGCCCAGTTTGGCGAGCCGCTCCGTGGCCGGAGAAAGACGAAGGTCCGAGCCGCTGACGCCATAGCCCAGGGTGAGCAGCACTTCGGCAATCCCGCTCATGCCGATGCCACCAATACCAACAAAATGAATGCGCTGAATCTTTGCGAACATATCTCTTGAATTGTACGGCAGGCGGGTGGCCGGGTGGCCCACTCAACGCTCTTTTCGTTGAGTGGGGCGTTGACTTTGACTCTCAGGCCAACCACGGCCTCGCTCCCGCGCTTTCACACCAGGTGTGAGTTCTCTTCCTCTTCCGGAGCCACAATTCCCTCGGGCAACTCGCCGCCGTTGTAGCTGGCCATCCGATTCTTCCACTTCAGGAAGTCGCCAATCCTCTGCGGCTCAATCCGAACTTCTACCCGGCGCAGGCTCGCCAGCAGCAGGTTCATCTCGTTCATCAAGCCTTGCGGCCCGCGCAGCTTCCGCTTCGACTTCTGCACCACCCGCAGCGCGCGGCCATCCGCCTCCAGCAGCCCCCACCCTGCAGGCATCTCCGCCGCTTTCAGCATCCCCTTCGGAGCCGCAAAGTAACGCTCGCAGCCCAGCGCAATCTCCGGATTCCGTCGCCACGGCTTCCCCGCATCCGCCAGAAAATCCCCACGGCTGATCTTGCACTCAATCACGATGGAATGATTCTTGCCCTTCCAGCCAATCGCGTCCGGCATCTCTCCGCTGGAGCACCCCTGCTCGCTCAGCACAATGCCGCAGCGATACCGCCGCAGCCATGCCTCCGCCATCTCCACCAGTCGAGCATGCGTCATGCCTCTTTATCGCACGAAGGGCCCGCCATTGGCGAGCCCTTTTGAAACCCTCTTCTCTTGAAGGCCGGGTGGCCCATACAAGCCATCTCTTGGCTTGAGTGGGGTAGTTGCTCTCGCTATTGCTGTCGTATTTGTATTTGAAGGGTCATGCTGAACGAAGTGAAGCACCCCCGCTCCGCTCAAATCTTCCGTGCCGCTCCAGGGAATTTCAACCAGCGCCGCTGCCGGGTGCCCCATCCTAACCTTCCGTTGGTTAGGGTGGGGGAGTTGCTCTTGCTCTTGCAACCTGTGCAACTTTGTAACTCTGCAACCTGCCCCTAGGTCGAGTAGTCCGCGTTGATGTGCACGTACTCTACCGTCAGATCGCACGTCAGAAATTCCAGCGCACTCTTCCCTCTGCCCAACTCAACCTTGATCTCATACTCGCGCTGCTTCAGATACTCATGCGCCTTCTGTGCGTCAAACGGATGCGCCGTGCCGCCCTTGCAAACCTGCTGCGGTCCAAAATAGATATTGATCTTCGCCGGATCCACCGCGACTCCGCTCTTTCCCACTGACGACAGTATCCGTCCCCAGTTCGGATCGCATCCCGCCCAAGCGGTCTTCACCAGCGGAGAGTTCGCAATCGAGCGTGCAATCACCCGGGCCTCATCCACCGACTTCGCGCCCGCAATCTGCAACCGCACAAGATGCTCCGCGCCTTCGCCGTCCCTCACCACCTGCTCTGCCAGCAACTTGCAAACCCCACGCAGCGCCTCTGCAAATTTCTTTTGCACCGCGCCCAGTTTCACCTTGCTCGCCCCCGAGGCCAGCAGCAGCACCGTGTCATTGGTTGACGTATCGCCATCCACCGAAATCGCGTTGAACGTGGTATCCACCGCCGCCTTCAGTGCCGTCTGCAACTCCTTCGGCTCCGCATCCAGATCGGTGAACACATACACCAGCATCGTCGCCATGTTCGGATGAATCATCCCCGAACCCTTGCACACTCCGGCCACGCGCACCGTTTTCTTTCCCGCCGCAAACTCCACCGACGCCAGCTTCATCCGCGTGTCCGTCGTCATGATGGCCGTGGCGAACGCCTTCAGCGCATCCACATCGCCCGCGCGTCCCGCTACAACCTGGGGCACGGCAGCAACCAGCTTTTCCACCGGCAGCGGCACGCCAATGATTCCCGTTGATGAAGGAATCACGAACTCCGGCGCAGCCTCCAGGGCTTTGCCCAGCGCAACGCAGCTCTCTTCGGATACCGCAATGCCCGCCGCTCCGGTCGCGCAGTTCGCGTTACCAGCATTCACCAGCACCGCGCGCACGCGTCCCTTGTTGCGCTTCAGGTGCGCCCGGCCTACCACCACCGGAGCCGCAGCCACGCGATTGCGCGTAAACATCGCAGCCACGCTCGCGCCCAAAGGAGCTTCCGCCAGCGCAACATCGGTGCGCCCGCTTGCTTTGATTCCGGCCTTCACAGCCGACCACAAAAATCCTGAAGGGAGAAATACTGGTTCATCCGGTCCGTGCAGATTCATCTTTCGATTTTCACCAGCGGCTGTCTCAATCGCAGTTGCAGTGCCTTCGGGCGCGGCAGAATCGCAAATTGCGGCAACTCTCCGCGATACATCGCCACCTCGTCGCACTCATGCAGCTTCGGACAGTTCGCACAATCCTTATAAATTTTGTCCGGCAGTTCTTCGCGCTTCGCTTCCATGAATCCCATGTGCGCAAAAAACTCCGGGATACGCGTAAACAGGCACACGCATTGCACGTGATGTTGTTCCGCCTCTTCCAGCAGGGCGTCCACCAGCATCCGCCCGCCGCCCGTTCCCTTGTGCTGCGGCCACACGGCAATCGAGCGAATCTCCGCCAAATGCGTGCCGTAAAGATGCAGCGCCCCGCAGCCCAGCAGATGATCGCCTTCCACCGCCACGGTGAAGTCGCGAATGTTCTCGCAAATCTCCGCCAGCGAGCGTGGCAGCAGCGTGCCATCTCCCGAGAAATCCGCAATCAGCCCGCGGAGATTCTCCGCATCCGGCAATACTGCTTTACGCGTGTACATCCGCTGCCTCAGCCCCCTGCAACTGCTTCAAGCGCCGCTCCATCTCCGTCAGCGCCTCGGCCACTCTGCCCCGCGCCGTTCCGCCCGTTACATCATGGCAGTCCAGCACCGCCTCCAGTGTTACGCTCGCATAAAAATCCTCGGCAAACGCCTCGCTGATGGCCCGCAGATCGGCCAGTGTCATCTCGTGCAACTCACGTTCCTGCTCCAGCCCCAGCCGAACCGCCTTGCCGATAATCTCATGCGCCCGACGGAAGGGCACGCCCTTGCCTACCAGGTAAGTAGCCGCAGCCATCGCGTTCATGTATCCCGAGGTCGCAGCCTTGGCCATGTGCGCAAAATCAAATTGCACGTCGCGCATAAAGCCCGCAGCCACCCGAAGCATCATGCTCACGGTCTCGGCCACCACAAACACTGGCTCCTGCGTCTCCTGCATGTCTTTGTTGTAGGCCAGCGGCAGTCCCTTCAGCGTGATCTGCAACTGTTGTGCTGCGCCGATCACCCTTCCGGCCTTGCCGCGAATCAATTCCAGTGCATCCGGATTCTGCTTCTGCGGCATCGCACTCGATCCCGTCGAGTAGCTCTCCGGCAGGTGCACAAAGCCATACTCAATGGTCGAAAACAAAATGAACTCTTCCGCCCACCGGCTCAAGTGAATTGCCAAGGTCGACAGAACCTGCGCAAACTCAATCGCAAAATCGCGGTCGCTCGTCGCGTCCATGCTGTTCGCCGTCGGAGCCGCAAACTGCAACTCCGCCGCCACCAGTTCGCGATCCAGCTTGAGCGTCGCTCCGGCGATCGCCCCCGAGCCCAGCGGACAAACATTCAGTCGCCGCCGGCAATCGCTCAGTCGGTCCGCATCGCGCAAGAACATCTCGCAATACGCCAGCAGCCAGTGCGCCACCAGCACGGGTTCAGCGCGCTGCAAATGCGTGTACGATGGCATTGCCGCCGTGCCCGCCTGCTTCGCTCGCCCAACAATCGCCGCTGCCAGTTCCGCCAGCAATCCGGAAATTTCATCGCACGCAGCTCGCACAAACAGCCGCAGGTCGGTCGCAATCTGTTCGTTGCGGCTGCGTCCTGCATGCAGCTTCAGTGCGGTCTCGCCGATGATTTCCTGCAAGTGCTTTTCGACGAAGTGGTGAACGTCCTCGGCCTCTTCGTCATTCAGAAACTCCGAGCCCGTCTGCGCCAGCGTCTCCAACCCGCCGAGCATCGTCGCGTATTCCTCCGCCGAAAGAACACCAGCCGCGAGCAGCGCTTTCGCGTGCGCGCGGCTGGCCAGTATCTCTTCCTGCAGAAGTCGCTGATCAAACGGAAACGACCGTTGCCAGCGTTCGAATTCAGGATCGAGCGGTTGCCTGAACCGCCCGGACCACATCTTCACTTCGTCACCTCAACGGCGTTTTTCTTCTTCAGGTTCATCATCCGAGCCCGCGCCGGAAGCGCCAGAATCTTGATGAATCCGGCAGCGTCCTTCTGGTCATAGCTCTCGCTCATCGTGAACGATGCAATGTCCGCGTTGAACAGCGAGTTCTCTGACTTGCGGCTGCTGATGCCCACGTTGCCCTTGTAGAGCGCAAACTTCACCGTGCCCGTTACCTCTGCCTGCGTCGATGCCACAAACGCATCCAGCGAAGCGCGCAGCGGCGTGAACCACAGCCCGTTGTACACAATCTCCGCATACTTCAGGCCGACGTGCTGCTTGAAGTGTGACAGATCGCGATCCAGGCAGAGCGCTTCCAACTCACGATGCGCCAGCAGCAACAGCGTGCCGCCCGGAGTCTCATACGCGCCGCGCGACTTCATGCCGACGAAGCGATTCTCTACCAGGTCGATGCGGCCAATCGCGTTGCGCGCGCCAATCTCATTCAGCAGGTCGAGCAGTTGCACAGCCGGGAGAGCCTGACCATTCACCGAAACCGGAACGCCAGCAGCGAAGCCAATCTCCACTTCCTCCGTGTGATCCGGAGCCGTCTGCGGCGAATTCGAAATCTGCCACGTCGTATCCAGAGGAGCGCACGCCGGATCTTCCAGCTCTCCGCCTTCGTGCGAGATGTGCCAGATGTTCCTGTCGCGCGAGTGAATCTTCGTGCGGCTCGCCACAATCGGAATCTTTCGCGCTTCGGCGTACTCAATGCAGTCTTCGCGAGACTTCAGCGTCCACTCTCTCCACGGCGCAATAATCTGCAGTTCCGGAGCCAGCGCCAGGAAAGCGTGCTCAAAGCGAACCTGATCGTTGCCCTTGCCCGTGCAGCCGTGCGCTACAGCATCTGCGCCTTCGGCCAGTGCCACTTCCACCTGGTACTTGGCGATGATCGGCCGCGCCATCGAAGTTCCCAGCAGATACTTATCCTCATACACCGCATCCGCCTGCACACATTTCCAGACGTATTCAGTGAGGAATTCCTCGCGCAGGTCTTTCACCACGACCTTCGACGCGCCGGTCTTGATCGCCTTTACGGCGACTTCTTCCATGTCCTCGCCCTGTCCCACGTCGGCCACAAATGCAATCACTTCGCAGTCGTAGTTTTCCTTCAACCAGGGAATGATGATGGAAGTATCAAGACCGCCCGAATATGCCAGTACAACTTTCTTCTTAGACATTAAAGCTCCTCGTCGGAAGCCGCCGAGTGCCGGCTCCCAATAATTGCAGAAGGATCGCCTTCTGAATGTGCAGACGGTTCTCCGCCTGGTCAAATACAACGGAGGCAGGCGAATCAATCACCGCTGCTTCCACTTCTTCGCCACGATGCGCGGGCAGGCAATGCATAAACACAGCCCCCGCAGCGGCATTAGCAAAAAGTTCCGGAGTCACACGGAAGTCGGCAAAGATGCGCGCCCGTTCGGCGGTCTCCGCTTCCTGTCCCATGCTGGCCCACACGTCGGTGTACACCGCGTCTGCGCCCTTCACGGCTTCCACCGGATCGTTCACCACTTCAATCGTCGCGCCCGTCTGGGCTGCAATGTCGCGCGCCAGTCCCAGCACTTCAACGTTCGGTTCGTATCCCTTCGGCGTGCCCACCACAATGTGGCTGCCGAACAGCGCCGCGCCCAGCATCAGGGAATGAGCCACGTTATTGCCGTCGCCCACATACGCCAGCTTGACCTTCGTCAGATCGCCAAAGTGTTCCTTCAGCGTCAAGAAATCGGCCAGTGCCTGGCAGGGATGCTCATAGTCACTCAGCGCGTTGATCACCGGAATCGCCGAGAAGCGCGCCAGTTCCGTCACCGTGCTGTGATCGAACGTGCGCAGCACCAGCGCGTCCACCCAGCGCTCCAGGTTGTGCGCCATGTCGCTCACCGGCTCACGTTCACCAATGCGCGAGGTCAACTGGTCCACAAACATCGCGTGCCCGCCCAGCGAGTAAATGCCGGACTCAAATGTCAGCCGCGTGCGGAACGATGGCTTCTCGAAGAAAAGCACAATCTGTTTGCCCGCCAGTGCCGAGCGGAAGTCCGCGGGCCTCGCCTTCACCAGCGTCGCCAGTTCCAGCAGCCCTTGGGCCATCGCCGGAGTCAGGTCGCTCATCGACGTCAAGTCGTTCAGCATCGGCCCTGCGGCCGCATCAAAATTTTCCTTATCCACGGGACGTGTCGCCATGGCAGTGTCCTCCTCAGATCGCAGATCCGGATCGAAATCCGGGAACTTCATCTCGCGCCGCTCGCCAGTGCCTTGGGGAGCCTCTGCCGAGGGCTGCGCTCAACCACGGGCGCAGCGTCGCCAGATGACGCGCAGGAGGACAGAATTTGATCGAGCGCTTGTACAACAATTTCCACGTGCTTCTTCGTCACTACATAAGGCGGCAGGAAGCGCAGCACCGTCTCGTGCGTCCGGTTCATGATGATCTTTTCGTCGAGCATCGCCTTCTGCACGGCCTTCGCTAGGTCCGCCGAATCCAGTTCCACGCCGATCATCAGCCCAGCGCCGCGCACATCCACAATGCAGCCGTGGCGCGCGTCCAACTGCCGCAGCAGGTCCATGAAGTACCCGCCCACCTCTTTCACGTGAGCCAGAACCTTGTCTTCCTCGATGACCTTCAACACTTCCAAGGCCACCGCGCAAGCCAGCGGACCGCCGCCAAACGTCGTGCCGTGCATTCCCGGATGAATCGACGTCGCCACTTCTTCCGTCACCAGAATCGCACCCAGCGGAAGCCCCGCAGCCAGCGGCTTTGCCAGTGTCACCACATCCGGCTTCATCCCGTAATGCTGATAGGCAAACATCTTGCCCGTGCGTCCCAGCCCGCACTGAATCTCGTCCAGCAGCAGCAGCGCGCCGCTCTTCTTCGTCAGCTCGCGAGCCGTCTTCATGAACTCTTTTGTCGCCGGATGAATGCCGCCTTCGCCTTGAATGGTTTCAATGCAGATGGCGCACACATCATCGTCAAACTTTGCTTTCAGGTCTTCAACGTCATTGAACTTCACAAACGTCACGCCCGGCATCACCGGGGCAAACGGCTTGCGATATTTTTCCGTGAACGTCGTCGCCATCGAGCCCATCGTGCGACCGTGAAACGAATTCTCCATCGCCAGGAACTTGGTTCTCTTGGTCAATCCCTTACCGCTCGCCACCGCGCGCGCAATCTTCAGCGCGCCTTCCCAGGCCTCCGTGCCGCTGTTGGAGAAGAATGCGCGATTCAATCCTGAGAGCTTCACCAGCTTCTGAGCCAGTGCCGAAGGCTGCTCCGTGTAGAACAGGTTCGACACATGCACCAGCTTCGCCGCCTGCTCGCGAATCACCTTTGTGATCTTCGGATGCGAGTAGCCCAGGGCCATCACGCCAATGCCGCTCAGGAAGTCCAGGTACTTGCTTCCGTCTTCGCCGTACAGGTACGCGCCCTTGCCATGTGTCAACAGCACCGGATGCCGGTCGTACGTGTGCAACATGTATTTCGCTTCTGCCTTCTGAACCGTCTTCAAACTCACGACGCCATAACCTCCGTGCCACAATCAATCTTTGTCTGGTAGAACGCGGGCAGCACATCGGCTTCCAGCGCGGGTAGAATCCGAACCCGGTGCACGCCTGAGCGCAACGCGTCCTGGCAGGCTTCCAGCTTCGGCAGCATTCCGCCCTGCACCACCGCGCTCTTCACCAGTTGCGGAATGTCGCTCATCGAGAGCCAGCGGATCACCGTGCCGTCCGCGCCCTTTACGCCTGCCACATCGGTCAAAAAGATCAACGCATTCGCCTGGCAGCCCGTCGCGCAGGCCGACGCCATCTGGTCCGCGTTCACGTTGTAGTACTCGCCATCCGAGCCCAGCGCCAAACTGGAGATCACAGGAATCCCATCGTTGTCCCAGATCGCCTCAATCCAGCGCGAATCCACCGAACTGATCTCGCCCACGAATCCCAGGTCTGCGCCCTTCGTCTTCTTCTTGCGAGCCAAAAAGGCCGCGCCGTCGCCGCCGCACAGTCCCACTGCGGCCTGCCCCGTTGCGGTGATCGCCGCCACAAGCTTCTTATTCACGCTTCCCGCCAGCACCATCAGCGCCACATCGCGCGTAGCGGAGTCCGTCACGCGCAGTCCATTCACAAACGTGGACGTCTTCCCCATCAGCGCCAGCGTCTCCGTCAACGCCCGTCCGCCGCCATGCACCACGGCCACCTTGTGTCCCGCACCGGCCAAATCAGCAACTGCCTGCGCACATTTCTTCAACAACGCTTTATCTTCCAGCGCCGCACCGCCAATTTTCACTACGAGCTTCATCACTAGAATCCCTCCTTCTCGCTCCAGCCATACATCACGTTCAGGTTCTGGAGCGCCTGGCCCGCCGCGCCCTTCATCAAGTTGTCCAAGCAAGACACCACAATCAGGCGCTTTCCATCCGGGGCCAATTGAAACCCCACATCACAAAAATTCGTGCGCAACGAGTATTGAATCTGCGGCAGCTTCCCATGCCCATAAATCCGAACCCACTGGGCGCCGTCATAGAATCCACGCAACACAGCTTCAATCTCACTCGAAGTCGCAGGCTTCGCCAGCCCTATGTAGATCGTCGAAAGAATGCCGCGAGGTATCGGCAGTAAGTGAGGGGTAAAGATGAGTTCGTCAGCATCAAGTCCCGCCTGTTCCAGAATCTCGCCCGTGTGGCGATGTCCAAAAACTGAATACGCCGAAAAATTATCGGCCACTTCCACAAAGTGAGTTTTCGGCGTGGGCTTCTTCCCCGCGCCGCTCACGCCAGACTTGCAATCGCAAACCACTCCGCGCGCCTTGTCCACCAACCCCGCGCGCACCAGCGGCGCCAGCGCCACTATCACTGAAGTCGCATAGCACCCCGGATTCGCCACCAGCTTTGCGCCGCGAATCTCTTCGCGATGCAACTCCGGCAATCCGTAAACCGCCGTCCGATCCAGTTCCGCCGCCGCAGCCGCGTCCTGATCCTCAAAGCCATACACCTCGCGATGCGCCGCCTGTTTCAGCCGCCACGCGCCGCTCAAATCCACAACCCGCAATCCCCGCGCCAGCGCCCCCGGAACCAATTCCCGCGAGAGCTCATGCGGAGTCGCAAGAAACAACACATCAATGCCGCGCGAGTTCAGCAGCTCCCAGGTAAACGGCTCCAGCGGATGACTCACCGCACCGCCAATTTCCGGGTAATAATCTTCCAACGGATGACTCGCCGCATCTCCGCCCCGTGACAAAAACAGCGGCGTCTCAAGCTTCGGATGCCGCAGCAACAGCTTTGCCAGTTCGAATCCCGCGTAACCTGTAACGCCCAGCACGGCAGTCCGCACTTTCACCGCGCTCACTGCATCATCCCTTTGATCCGCAATGAAATCCTGTGCGCGTTCTTCTTGCTCTGCGAAATCACCAGGATCGTATCGTCGCCGCCCACCGTGCCCACAATCTCCGTCCAGCCTTCAGAATCAATCGCCGCCGCCACCGGCTGCGCTGAGCCCGTCGCCGTCTTGATCACCAGCAGGTTCTGCGCCTCGCGAACTTCAAGCACAAACTCCCGCACCAGCCGCCCTGCCGAGCGATATCCCGGCTCCGCCTGCTGATCACCGTGTGACACGCTGTAGCCCGAAGGCGTCTTCACCAGCGCCAGCTCGTTGATGTCCCGCGACAGCGTCGCCTGCGTGACATCGAAGCCCTGCCGTGCCAGCAGTCTACGCAACTGCTCCTGGTTGACCACCGCTTCCTGCTGCACCAGCTCCAGAATCGAATTTTGCCGCGCCACTTTCGACATGATCTTCCCGTGAGAATTATTATTCAGAGGACCGTATAAGTATGCATCCTCTATACGCAGGGAGTCAATGTTCTCAGGGCAAATCTATGGATTCAATACGCGCGAGTCTGGACAGACAGCGCGGGTGCCCCACCTTATCCGCGCCGATTTTGCGCGGATAAGGTGGGAAACAGGACTCACTGCCCATAGATTAGTCTCATCTTCAACCCTCACGGCCTTGTTGCCCGTGAATGTTCAGCCACAAAGTTCTGGGCGGCCCGCAGGCCGCCCAGTTATGCATCACTTATGCAGCAGGTTCAGCGCATCACCGCCACGTTGGCCCGGGTTTTCACTCCACGTGCCACCAGCCACAGCATGTATCCCACCGTCGCCAGTCCGCCTACAAACAGAAGCAGGAATATCCCAATCACCCCCACTTGCGGCTTCACCGCCAGCGCAGACAGATTGATATACGGTTTCAGGTAAGCCAGCCGCAACAGATATCGCAGGCACACCATCAGGAACAGCGTGACCAGTGACATGCCGAACCCGACATTCACCAGCGCACTCGGCTTCTCCGCCAAACTCCCCAGCAGGATCAGCAGCATTGCCGCAATCACCGAAACCAGCGCCAGTCCAAAGACCGCGCCCGCCAGCGGATCACGCAGCAATGTCATGGCAATCTCCCTTGGAATTGCCAGCAGCAGCCACATTCCCAACAGAAACTGCAATCCCGTGCAGGCCGCAAACACCAGTGCCGCGCGCTGCACTAGCCAGCGTCCGTACTCCGCGTCTGCCTTCATCTTGCGCATGCCCAGGTGCGCCAAAATTGCCGCGAACAATGCAATCGCCCCGTTCACGATATGGAGGTAGCGCGGAATCACCGTGTAGTCCCCGACGTTCAAATTCCAGCCATTCGGATGCGCGCGATACATCCCCAGCCAGCGGTCCGGCCTCAGCATCAGCGTCATGTTGTTGACAAAGATGAACCCAATCGTCAGCAGCACGCATACTGAAATCGCCAGCACGCAGCCCGCAATGCCCTTCCCCTGTTCCGCCTTGTAGGAAAAGTAGTAGTAGCCGTAATACGCCACCATCACCAGCGGTATCACCGCCAGCCACAGCGAGCCAATCAGAATCGAACTCGTGTACAGGAAGTTGCCGAACAGCACCTGCACAAACAGCAGAGCCGCCACGCCCAGCGTCACCGTGAATGCCAGCAGCGTCGGCAGCATCTGCGAAAGTTCATTCGCCAGCCGCCGCGAATACGGATGCTCCGAGTGCCGTCCGCGCAAATAATTCCACAGCGTCCAGATACCTCCGCCCAGCGCCGAGTTCATCGCAATCACGTGCAACGTAAACACCACCAGCAGCAGCCCCGTAAACAGCCACACCGGCCCCGGCAACGGCATCGGGTCAACCCGAGGAATCGCAATCGTCTGCATGTTAACGTGCCTCCCCAGCGCCCGCGGCCGGCAGCGCAGCGTTACCCGTCCCCACGCCAGCGGCGGGTCTTACTAATTGCGAATGGTTCGTTCCTGTCGGTATCTCTGCCGGAGCCGGCTTATGTGCCAGCGGCAGGTTCGCCTCGTGCGAAATGTAAAACGCCAGCGCCTCGGCCTGGTCCGCTGGAGCGTTGAAGTCCGGCATATTGCTGCTCATCGCTCCCAAGGCCGGAAAGACTTCCTGCACCTGGCTCGGCGTGGCTTTCTCAAACGTCCCGCGCAGCGGACGGAAGTTTCCGTTCACCGTGTGGCAATGTCCGCAGCGCGCGCCAAATACCTTCTCGCCAATCTCCAACCGGTTCGCGTCCGTAATATTGAACTGCCATGCCGGATTCAGCGACGCCAGGTATTGTCCCAGTGCCTTGCGGTCCGTCTCGTCTCCCGCATACGGAGGCATTGTCCCGCGCAGCATATGAATATGTTGCAGAATATCGGCGGCGAACGCTGCATCCCACCCATCCACCCGCCGATTCATCCCGCGATACCCACTCGCCGCGTGGCAGCTTCCGCACTGCAACTGAAACAGGTTCTTGCCATACTCCGTGCTCGTCGCATCGTCCGTCAGCAAAAAGTTTGCCGACTGCCGCACGCCCTTGGCCTGCAAGCCTTCCACCTCTGCGGCCCTGATGTCGTTGGCGTACATCACCTTGTTGATCACCCACGGCTTGCGCAGGAACTCCCGCAGGTACTCGCCCGCGCCAATCATTCCCAGCCCGCACACCAACAGCAGCGCCACCACCGGAGGCCGCATCCAACGCGGTTTCCACACGCCGCACACCAGTGCAATGGCCACCGCCAGCCCGGTAAACGCAATGCCTCCGCGAACCGCATGGCGCACTCCCGTCATCACGCCGTTCATGTACAACTGCGAGAACAGTGGAATCCGCGAGAAGTACCACCACAGTGACACCGGCAGCACCAGCGCGCCGCCAATCAGCCATGTCGAAGCCCAGCGTGAAACCTTCTCACGCCCGTCCTCTTTCGGCAGCGTGATGTAGCCAAAGATTCCCGCCAATATCGCGCTCACTGCCGTCCGAGCCACCAGCGAAGGCCAGAACGTGGGATTAAAGATTCCATCCCAGAAGTTCTGTGTCTCCACCCACCGCCCCGGCGTCAGCATGAAGGTAAGTATCCCGTTGATCACGAACAGGCTCATCCACGCGGCCACAAAGTAAATCCAGCCGACGATCATGTGATCGCCTTCCGGCAAGCTGTCCCATGTCTTGGCGTAGATGATCGCCGCGGCAATCTCCACAAAGAAGAAGACCCACTCAATCGCCCACGCCCATACAAACGCGTGAATCAATGTCGAGGTCGCCTCCGGACTCACCAGTCCAATCGTGAACCAGATGCCCACGCCGCTGATCGCGCCAAACACCAGCGTCAGCAGGGCGAAGAACTTCGAGTGCCGTTTGCAGTAGTCCAGCAGCGACGCGTCCTTCTCCTGGCGAGCCATCCGCTCCGTGGTCACCAGGAAGAAGCCGCCGCCCACCGCAAAGTGGGAGACGAATACGTGCAGCACGGCTACCAGCGCAATCAACATTCCGCCCGGTACCGCAAGTTGCCAATGTGGATAGTTCAAGGATCAGGCTCCAAGCTTATGTGAATGAATACAAGGGTATCTTCCACCCGGCGCAAGGCAGAGCGCAACCGTGGATTCAGTGTGGTATGTCAGCGTGGAAAATGGCGAGCTGGCTCGTTCCAGCCGCACTGGCCGGGACGAGCCGCCGCTGAATCGCAAACCGGCCCCGTGCGCAGAGAGCGCAACAGTGAGAAGCCGGTCGTTTGCGGGGATTTACTTTCTGGCTCTACTTCTTAAAGAATGCCGCGTTCTTTTCAGCAAAGTCCGCTTTGTCGGCAGGCAGCTCTTCCGCAGGATAAATCGAATTCGTCGGGCACTCCGAGATGCACGCGCCGCAGTCCATGCACTCTTCGGGATTGATGTAGAGCTGGGTAACGGTCTCGTATGCCGGCTCGTCCTTGCTCGGGCGAATCGCCTCAGAGGGACAGGAATCAAGGCAGAGCATGTCTTTCTGACAGGTATCGGTTATCACGTGGGCCATCAAAGGTCTCCTTGCGCGCTTACGGGTCCGGCGTATCAAGCTCAGTTTGCGGTATTCCCCACGCGCACAACGATCATAACGGCATCCACTGGTTTCGGTTCTGTGATTTCTATCACTTTCGCTCCGGATTAGGGACGAATTTCGCGCCCGCCATTGCCCGTACCTCTTGCGGAAGCCTTCCCTGCCCGCGCATTGCCCTCAAGCTGAGCGCATCATGCCTCTTCGCCAGCCGCACCCCATGCTCATCGGTCATCAGCTCGCAATGGTAATACTCCGGAGTCTCCATCCCCAGCGCCCGTTGCAGCAGAATCTGCCGGGCCGTCGAGCGCAGCAGGTCTTCACCCCGCACAACCTCGCTCACCTGCATCGCCGCGTCGTCCACCACCACCGCCAGTTGATACGCCGGAACGTCATCGCGCCGCCACACCACGAAGTCGCCAAAGTCGCGCCCCGCCTCAAACCTTTGCGGCCCCATGCGCCCATCCACAAACTCCACCCACTCCCCATCCGGAACCCGGAAGCGCCAGTTCACTCCTGCGGGAACAGGTGGCCCATATTCGCATCCAGGTGGCCCATATTCGCCATCATTTGGCGAATGTGGGATCGAATATGGGATACCGACTTCAGCCAGTTTCTCCCGGCACGTCCCCGGATAGATCGGCTCATCGTTGTCATCATGCGGAGCACTCGCCGCCTCCGCCAACTCCCGCCGCGAGCACGAGCACGGATAAATCCATCCACCCGCCAGCAGCCTCCGCCAAGCCTCAAGATAGAATCCTCGCCGCTCACTCTGCGCATAAGGACCAAACTCGCCCCCCACGTCCGGCCCTTCTTGCCACTCGATCCCATACCAGCGCAGGTCCTCAAACATCGCTGTTACAAATTCCGTCCGGCAGCGCGCGCTATCCAAATCCTCATTGCGAAAAATCAGCACGCCCCGATTCTCCCGCGCGCGCTCAAACGCCTTCCAGAACGTCCGCGCATGTCCCAGGTGCAAATACCCCGTAGGAGATGGCGCAATCCGCCCGCGATATTGCCTGCCTTCCATGCGACTTATTTTATGCTACGCAAACGTCGCATCTAGGCTCTTGCTTTCATCTTTGGCAGTGTCATCCTGAGCGCAGCGAAGGACCCCTACCCCGCCCAAATCTCGCGTGCTATTTCCGAGGCACCTCAACCCGCGCCCTCCGAGGTGACCCCGCTTCTCAATGACCTTCCACCATCTCCCTCGCCTCTTTCACCGCTCCCATAATCTCCCCAAACGACTCAATCGCGAACAGCCGCTTGTGCACCTCGTCCACCTTCACCGTCGTGTTCAGCACTTTCTCCGCGGAGAAGTCCACCACCTCGCATCCCCCCGAGAGCACGTTCGTACATTCTTCCTGCGAACTCGCCACGCCCGAGCCATACACTTTCACCGCGCCGTCCTGCCGAATCAATCCGAACTCGAACGTGTACCAGTAGAGCCGCCCCATGCGCTCCAGCTTTTCTTCGTTCTCCATCGAGTAGCAGATCCGTCCGTACTCGGCCACCGCGTCGGCAAAGCTCTGATCGGCAAACATAGGAAGGTGTCCCAGCGCGTCATGCAGAATGTCCGGCTCCGGCGTGTAGTCCGCCGACTCGCGACTGCGCAGCCACGTCGTCGTCGGAAACTGCCGCGCCGCCAGCATTTCAAAAAACGCCCGCGACGGCATGAAGCCCGACACCGGCTGCACCCGCCATCCCGTTCTCTTCTCCAGCCGCTCGCTCACCCGCGCCAGATGTGGAATCTGCTTCTGCTCCAGTCCCAACGCCCGCCAGCCTGCAAGGTATTCGCGGCAGGCGCACTGCTCCAGTTGCGCCATGCGCCGCGCCACCAGCTCACTCCACAGCGCGTGCTGGTCAGCCGTGTACTTCGCATAATCCTGCTCAATCAGAAATGGTTTTGCCTCCACCAGCCCGGAGAGCTCAACGCCCCGCATTTCTCACCTCGCCTGCCCGGCCGCGCCGGGCTCCGTATCTGAGATGCCTGAACCTCGCCGCGAGTCTTCATCCTCCCGCGTGCCATTCCCCGCCAAACTTGTTAGGCTGTTCTGCGGAGACTCTGCCATGTCTAACTTCAATACCGATCAGCCCGAAATCCGGGTCAAGAATTCCGAAGATTATCGCGAAGGTTACGCCAACAGCGTGCAGATCCGCATGAGCGTTTGGGACTTTTTCGTCGCCTTTGGAAAAGCTCTGCCAGGTGACGGACCGGGCATCGACCTCGTCAACTTTCAGGGAATCTACCTCAGCCCGCAGCAGGCCAAGGCGCTCTCGCTCATGTTGCAGCAGAACGTAGCCAACTATGAGCAGACCTTTGGCGAGATCAAGCTCGATCCCCAGTTCGCGCCCAACGGGCCGATCCACTAACTCATGTCGCTCAAGACGCATCCGAAGACGCCCCGCAAGGCGCAGCACGCACCTGCGCCCATAGCGGCCCCCGCCGTCTTTGGCATCGTCTTCGCCGCGCTCTGGCTCGTGCACCTGCCACTCCTGCGCCTGCCCTACTTCTGGGATGAAGCCGGATACTTCATCCCTGCCGCACGCGACATTCTTCTCACCGGCGATCTCATCCCTCACACCACGCTCTCCAACGCTCACCCGCCGCTGGTGATGATCTACCTCGCCCTCTGTTGGAAGCTGACCACCTACTCGGCGCTGGTCACGCGCACCGCCATGCTGCTCGTGGCCGCCTTCGGATTCACCGCGCTCTGGTTGCTCGCCCGCCGCGTCAGCAGCGCTGCCGTCGCCACCGCCACCGTGGTGCTCACCGCTCTCACGCCTACCGTGTACTCGCAGTCTGCCATGGCGCAGCTTGATATCGCCGCCTTCGCTCTTCTCCTCTGGACCTTGTACTCGCACATCGAAGGACGCCGCTGGCAGGCCATCCTCTTCGCCGCCCTCGCCGCCGTCGCCAAAGAAACTACCGTCGCCGTCACCCTCACCCTTTTCGGAGCCGACCTGCTCGGCTGCATCGCCTATCGCTGGCGTCCGTCATTCGCCGTGAAGTGGTGCCTGCCCCGCCGCACTCTTCTGCAATGCGCCGCCTACCTGCTGGCCTTGCTGCCGCTCGTCGCCTGGTACGCCTACCACTTCCACCGCACAGGACACGTCTTCGGCAATCCCGACTACCTGCGCTACAACGTCGGAGCCACCCTGTCTCTGCTGCGCATACTGCTCGCCGGAATCATGCGCCTCTGGCACGCCGTCGGATACATGAACCTCTTCGTGCTCACCGCCGCCGCGCTGCTGCTCCTCTGGAACGCGCGCCCTGCGCAGGAAGCGCACCCAAGGAAACAGTCGGGTGCCCCACCTTCGCCGCAGCTCCATGCGGCCAAGGTGGGAGTCGGAGAGCCACACCAATCAGGCATCCGCTCTGACACGCTTATGCCAGCCGCACCAGCCATCGCCGCAAATGTGCAACTGCTGCTCGCCCTTGTAGTGCTGGCGCAGGTCGCCGAATTTTCCGTCGTCGGAGGCGCGCTGCTGGCGCGCTACATGATCGCCGCTATCCCTCTTGTGATCTTGCTCGCCGTAAACGTCGTGCGCATGTACGCTCCGCGCTGGCCGTGGTGGATCGCCGGATGCGCTGCTGCCTTTGTGGTCGCGCTCTTCTTCAATCCGCCGTGGTTCATCTCGCCGGAAGACAACCTGACGTGGACCGACTACGTGCGCATGCATCAACAGGCCGCGCACTACGTGGAGCAACACTACTCGCAGGAACACATCCTCACCGCCTGGACCGCCTCCGACGAACTGAACCGCCCCTTCCTCGGATACGTCTCCAAGCCGCTCAGCGTCGTGCGCATTGAAAATTTTTCAGCCGAAGAAGTCCTGAAGGCCTCAGGACAAACCGAGAGCTTCGATGTGGTCGAAGCCTTCTCCACCAAGTTCGAGCCGCCCCGCGGATTCTTCCAGCGCATTCCCGGCTGGACAAAAATCCAGACACGCTACTTCGACTTCCATCAGGACATGCCCGCCAAGGCCATCGCTCGACTCCTCCACGGCCGCATCGTCTGGCAGTCGAGAACCCCCGGCGAGTGGGTCGCCATCATCGAGATCGACAAAATCCGAAACGCCCGCCTCGCCCAACCACCAACGATGTACTAAACAGTCCTCACCCTCGCCCGGGAAATGACTATTTTGCTAATCGTTCAGCCCCACCGCCGGACCATTACCTAACTGATTACCCAGCCCCGTCCAACGATGTACTCACTCGCCAATCAGGAGCGCCATTTTGCACCATTTACAGTGCAAAATAACGCATAGCGTCACATAGAGTTTTTCTACTTCGCCAGTTGTCGCGCGCGTACAAAAACCGCCTCGAACATCGGCACCGTGAGCTTGCCGGTCGCAGTGTTCTGGTTGGAAGGATGGTAAGACGCCAGCAGCGTGATGCCGTTCGGCATGGCGTATTCAGCGGCGTGGCCGAAGGTGTAATCCGCTCGGCGAATGATCACCGCCTGCCTCCGAAGCACATCGAGATAAGCGTCGAACGCAATCTTCCCCAGCGCGACCACCACCTTCAGCCTTCGCAGCGCCGCGAGCTCGCGGTCGGTGTACTGCGCGCAGAGCGCGAGCTCCGACGGCAGCGGCTTGTTGTCCGGCGGCGCGCATCGCACCGCTGCGGTGATCCAAAGATCGTGCAGTTTCATTCCATCGTCGCGGCCAGTAGCCATGGGCTGCGAAGCCAGTCCCAGCCGGTGCAGGATCGGATACATGAAGTTTCCGGAGGCATCTCCCGTAAACGGGCGCCCCGTGCGATTGGAGCCGTGAGCTCCGGGCGCGAGTCCGAAGGCGAGGATGCGCGCGTCGGGATCTCCAAAGCCCGGAACAGGGCGCGCCCAATACTCGCAGCCGAGATACGCCTTCCGCTTCTCGCGTCCCACGCGTTCGCGATACTCGACAAGCCGCGGACAGAGTCGGCACGCAATCACTTCGTTCTCAAGAACCGTAAGCGCAGAGTGCATGGCCATAGTGTAAGGCCCTCAACGATCCTGCGCTCTGCCCACCGCGAATTCACGGGCGAAAAGCGGAAGCACTCGAATTCGAGAGTGGCAGCACGATTCGACCCAACGTCTGACGGAAGGCAGCCATCTCATGGGTTACGCCACTTAAGGATTCGGAACGGCCGCCCAACGACGGCCACAACTGTCTTACACGGAGAAAACAGACAAATGCGGAAACTTCTTTTAGTCGCGACACTTTCACTCGGCACCTTCGCCTTGGCTCAGACATCAGGCAGCGGCTCAGGCACCGGGGCAGCCGGCAGCACAGGATCGATGGGCTCGAGTTCGCAGACAGGCTCGCAAACGAGCGGCAGCAGCACTACCAGCGAACCGGGTAGCATGGGCACCAACTCCGGCACCAGCAGCGGAACCAGCGGCTCCTACGGCAGCGGTTCCAGCAACAGCAACACCAACATGCAGGGCACAACTGGCGCAACCAGCAACGGAACCACCGGCAGCAATCCCACAGCGAGCGGCGATTCAGCCGGCACGGCGGGCACGCCGTCAACCACTTCACCGTCGAGCACGACTACGCCGGATTCGTCTGCCAGCCCGTCTTCTACCACACCAAAATAAGTGGCTGAACAGAATCGCTTTCACCACAAGTGAGCAGCTACAGAAACGGCCCGCGTTTATCGCGGGCCGTTTTCATGCCGGAGTACATTTCGAATCAGACCAGATGCCAGAGGCCTCTCAGCAGACGACGTCCATCTTCAAAAAGGCTCGCGGTCTCATAGCTCCACACAAATAGGATTGCAAAGAAGAGCCCCGGATGTTGCTGATGCCACTTCATAGTGACGTGCTCTACCGCATTTCTGAACTGGGGAACCTTCGCAATAAACGCGACACCAACTCCGAGGCAGGCCCCGGCGATTACATCGGTTGGCCAATGAACACCCAGGTACAGTGCCGGGAAAGTGATCGTGACTAGCGTCCATAAGAGGGCTATCAAACCAAGGCGGCGCGAGACAAAGAAGATTCCCGTGACCAGCGCTAGAAAGAGGGTCGCGTGATCGCTGGGAAACGCGCTCCAATTCAAAAGCACGAGACTTCCTCCTCCGTAAGGAGTCTGAAAGTGGAGCGCTGGATTCCAAAGCGGTCTAAGCCGAAACGGAAGACTCAAAGCGAGTGCTCGTGCGACTAGCGTAGCCGGGGCTGAGAGGAGGGTCGCGCCTAACAGGAGTTCGCTCCGTTCGCACAACTGACTCGGTCTCTTAGGGTCAAACAGGGCGGCACAAGCAATTGCGATGACGATGCAGCCATTCAGATTAGTACTGTAGGCCCGCGTAATCATCCAGTCGAATGCTGGCGAGTGGTGCGCAAACTGATTCAGAAACAATAAAATATTTACATCAAACCAGTTCATGGTGGCAGCTTCTCCGATATAGATCGGTGGGAGGCTCTTAGGCCGCCCTTTGTGCACGGAATGAGCCGGTGGCCGATGGCCGATGGCAGCTCACCAGTTCATGCCGGACTGATTTTGTAAAAGTCCGGACGATTGTACCTCAATTCTGCAGAAATCAAGCCAGTTTCAGATGCTCTCTTCAAAGGCAACAGTGACGCAGACGAAATGGAGACTCCCATGTTCCAGCAGACGGAAAACGTCAGCAGCCCGGAAGGGGGCAGTGCCGCGTGAATTCTGGGCCTAAATTTGCCCGCGGTTTGACCCGCGCTTGCTCCGTCTCATACACTGAATTGTTCGCAGACGGCGCTCGCGCGCTCCTGCATTGTGCTCCGAATTGAGCGAGTGGCCACCCGGCCTCAAATTTCAGAAGACTTAAGGCTATCCCTTTGACATCCACTGATCTAACACCTACTGATGCAACCGCCGAAGTGACCAAGAACCCCTGTGAGCGCGAAGTCTCCGTTGAAATTCCGACGGAAGACGTGGCTCGCGAATGGAAGAGCGCGCTGGCGCGTTACCAGAAGCATGCCCGCATCCCCGGCTTTCGCCAGGGAAAAGTGCCGGCGACCATTGTGCGCAGCAAGTTTGAGCAGGAGATCAAGTCGGAAGTGGTGGAGCACCTTGTGCCCGGCGCATTCCGTGAAGAGACGAAGAAGCAGAACCTGATTCCCATTGGGCAGCCGCAAGTGGTGGAGCTCGAATTGGAAGAAGACAAGCCGCTGAAGTTCAAGGCGATCTTCGAAGTGCTGCCGCCGTTTGAGGTTGAAGGTTACAAGGAAATCAAAGCCGCGCACGAGCCCGTCGTGGTGAGCGAAGAGGAAGTCCAGAAGACGCTGGATGGACTGCGCGAACAGAACTCGACCTACATCAACGTGGACGAAGATCGCGGCCTCGCCGATGGCGACTACGGCTCAGTGGCATTCAAGAGCACGAGCACCGAAGAGGGCGCGGAGCCGGTTGAGATGAACGACGTATTGGTGGATATTGGCGGCACAAACACGCTGCCCCAGTTCACCGAGAATCTGCGCGGCGCCAAGGCGGGTGAGACCCGCAGCTTCGACGTGACCTATCCCGAAGATTTTGGTGACAAGCGCCTGGCTGGCAAGACACTTCACTATGACGTCGAGGTGAAGGCCATCAAGACCAAGCAGGTGCCGGAACTGAATGATGAGTGGGTGAAGGATCTTGGCCAGGATGACCTGAACACCTTGGACGAGTTGAAGACGCGCATTCGCGAAGGCATGGAGCACGAGAGAATGCACCAGGCCGAGCACAAGGTAAAGGAAGAGATTCTGCAGCAGTTGACGACCAAGTTTCCGATCGACGTGCCGCACCTGCTGGTAGAGAACTCGATTGACCAGCGTCTGGAACGCGGGCTTCGCTCGCTGATTTCACAGGGGCTGCGCGCGGAAGACATCAAGCGCATGGACCTGAGCAAACTACGCGACGGACAGCGTGAGGGCGCACTGAGGGATGTTCGTGCCAACCTGCTGCTGGAGAAGATCGCCGACCTCGAGAAAATCGAAGTCAGCGAAGAGGATCTGGACAAGGAGATTTCGGCAGCGGCACAGCAGTCGAAACAGAATCCGTTGGCCCTCCGCAAACAGCTTGAAGAAAGAAATGGTCTGGACGGATTGCGGCAGCAACTGCGCTGCGATCGCGCGCTCGACTTCTTGTACAAGCAGTCAGAATAGCGTTTCACGCTTTCAAGTGAAGAGCTGGTGCAAGAACAACTACCTCTCGCCGACAAAATGATGGTTTGGCGGGGTAGCCGACGGGAAGATTGGATACCTGAATCACCTAGGGGTGAGGGTACCCAGAAAAGATTTAGAAAATCACCGCTGCTGGATGGCATCGAATATTTGGAAGCGGTTTTCATAGGACCCTAAGGGTCCGTAAGAAAAGGAGCCGGAAACATGCTTGTGCCGATGGTGGTTGAGCAGACTAGCAGGGGCGAGCGCGCCTACGACATCTATTCGAGGTTGCTCAGGGACAACATCATCTTTCTGGGGACTCCCATTGATGACAATGTTGCGAACCTGATTATTGCCCAGTTGCTATTTCTCTCTGCAGAGGATCCGGAAAAAGACATTTCGCTGTACATCAACTCGCCCGGCGGTTCGATTACGGCTGGAATGGCGATCTATGACACGATGCAGTTCATCCGCAATGATGTGGTGACGATCTGCATCGGGCAGGCTGCTTCGATGGGCGCCATGTTGCTGGCCGCCGGAGCGGCAGGCAAGCGCTATGCGCTACCGACATCACGCATCCTGATTCACCAGCCTCTGATCATGGGCGGCGGAATTTCCGGACAGGCCACAGACATTGACATTCACGCACGCGAAATTCTGCGTATGCGCGAGTTGATGAACCAGTTGATGGCCAAGCATACCGGCCAGGTGCTGGACAAGGTGGAGCGCGATACCGAACGTGACTTCATTATGAACGCTCAGCAATCGAAGGAATACGGCATTGTAGATGACATCATCTACAAGCATAAGTAATTAAGAAGTTAGGCATCCAGACGGGAAAGCAGGGGAGTATGTAGATCGCTTCCCTGCCCTTTACCGGAAGGGTTGATGGGCAGAGAATACAGACCTAAGGTACTTACGTGATTGCAGAGTACCCTTCGGTTATGCACACTGTCGGGGTACGGGACATCTTCCCCGCGGATTTCACCTTCCCAGAGGGGTTGGGAAGCAGTTTCAAGTTTGAATGCAATTGTCACGGTTTGGGAGGAGCGTAGCAGCGCGACGTCCATTCCGGTTGAGTACAGCGCAGAAGTAGCCTGCATCCAGGGCCAGCAAACAAAATCCGGGATAAACCGGGAAAGTTACAGGAGTATTAAGAGTGAGATCCAGGTCTGGTTCTGACGAAGTGTTGCGGTGTTCGTTTTGCCATAAGTCCCAGGACGCGGTGGCAAAGCTGATCTCTTCTCCGTCCGACTATCCCCGCGCATACATCTGCGATGAGTGCGTGGCTGTATGCAACTCGATTCTGGAAGACGACCGGAGCGAGGCGCAGAGCACGGCAAGCCCGAACCACCTGCCGAAACCGCAGGAGGTCAAGGCCTTCCTCGACGAGTACGTGATCGGACAGGAGCGGACCAAGAAGAAGCTGGCAGTGGCCGTTTACAACCACTACAAGCGTATCTACATGAACCGCCAGCGCACCAGTGAAATTGAGCTGTCGAAGTCGAACATCCTGCTGATTGGGCCGACCGGCACGGGCAAAACCCTGCTGGCGCAGACTCTGGCCAAGATGCTCGACGTGCCCTTTGCCATTGTGGACGCAACCACACTGACCGAGGCCGGCTATGTGGGCGAGGATGTGGAGAACATCATCCTCAAGCTGCTGCAGGCCGCCGACGGTGACGTGGCGCGCGCCCAGACCGGCATTATCTACATCGACGAGATCGATAAGATCGGACGCAAGGACGAGAATCCCTCGATCACGCGCGACGTCTCGGGAGAGGGTGTACAGCAGGCGCTGCTGAAAATTCTGGAAGGCACGGTGGCGAACGTTCCTCCGCAAGGTGGACGCAAGCACCCGCACCAGGAGTTCACGCCGGTGGACACCACGAACATCCTGTTCATTGTGGGCGGAGCGTTTGTGGGACTGGAAAAGGTGATTGAGCGCAGGATCGGCAAGCGCGCCGTCGGCTTCAAGACGCCGGAAGAGTCGCAGCGCGAAGAGGCGCACCCGATTCACCAGCGCGACGACGAGTTGCTGCAGCTTGCCCAGCCGCAGGACCTGATCAAGTTCGGATTGATTCCGGAGTTTATTGGCCGCTTGCCAGTGATGGGCGTGCTAAGCGACCTGGATGAGTCCGCACTGGTGCAGATTCTGACCAAGCCGCGCAACGCAATTGTGAAGCAGTATCAGCGACTCTTTGAGTTTGAGAACGTGAAACTGCGCTTCTCAGACGATGCACTGACGGCCGTGGCCAAAGAAGCCCTGAACCGCAAGGTCGGCGCGCGCGGTTTGCGCATGATCCTGGAAGAGCTGATGCTCGACTTGATGTATCAACTCCCGGGCCAGAAAAAGATCAAGGAATTCGAAGTCACGCGGGAGATGGTGGAAGAGCGCAACGTTTCCATGCCTCGGGTGGAGAAACAGGCTTCGTAGGTTGCAACGGCAGTTCGCGACGCCCAGCCGCCCGTGCGGCTGGGCGTCTGCTTTGATACAGGGCGAAAACGGGAATATCGGAGATTCGCCAGTTCCGCTGCGGTCTTCCAATTCCCTTTCTCCTGTGTTTCTCTAAAAATGCGACGAAAGTGCACTGACTGTATGCGTGTTGCCGCCGATATAAGGTTGTAGTAGGCTCGACAAACCAAGTGTGGAGAAGGCTGGCATAGCAGGGCTAAAAACCTGAAATGCCCGTCTAAGGGAAGTGAGGCTGAGTGAGCCTGATAAAAGAAAAATTCGAAACCCGTAAGCTGCCGATGATGCCCATTCGCGATGTGGTCATTTTTCCGTACATGATGACGCCCTTCGTGGTCGGCCGCGAGTCCAGCGTGCGCGCACTTGAAGAGGCTCTTGCGGGAGACAAACGGATATTCCTGGCCACCCAGCACGATCCGGGAGTGGATGAGCCCAAGCCCGACGAAATCTACCAGGTAGGCTGCATCGTCAATATTGTGCAGAGTTTGAAGATGCCCGACGGCAACATCAAGGTTCTGGTTGAGGGCATTGAGCGGGCGCGCATCTTGCAGGTGACGGAGACGGATGGATATTACATCTCCTCGGTGCGGGTGAACCGCTATATGCCGGAGATCACGCCGCAGGTTGAGACCACGATGCAGCGCGTCTCTTCCCTGTTTGAGCAGTACGTGAAATTGTGCCAATCGCTGAACCAGGAGACGATTGCAGCGACGGTGCGGCTGGACGATATCTCGCGACTGAGCGACACGATCGCCGCCAACCTGCAGCTCTCCATTGAGGAAAAACAGGAGTTGCTGGAACTGTTTGACCCAGCCGAGCGCCTGAATCGCATCTCCGACGTGCTGGATATTGAGATTGAGAAGCTGAACATGGACCGCACCATTCAGTCCCGCGTAAAGCGGCAGATGGAGCGGGCGCAGAAAGAGTACTACCTCAACGAGAAGATCAAGGCCATCCAGAAGGAACTGGGGCGCGGCGAAAAGAGCGAGTTCGACGAGTTGAAGAAGAAGATCGACACCTCGGGCATGCCTCCTGACGTGCTGGAGAAGGCCACACAGGAGTTGAAGAAGCTCGAGGCGATGCCTCCCATGTCAGCCGAGAGCACGGTGAGCCGCAACTATCTGGACTGGCTGCTGGCAGTGCCGTGGAAGAAGAAGTCGAAGGAGATTCGCGACATCGACTTCGCCGAGCACACTCTGAACGAAGACCACTATGGGCTGGAGAAGATCAAGGAACGCATCCTCGAATTCCTGGCCGTGCGGCAACTGGTCAAGAATCCGAAGGGCTCCATTTTGTGCCTGGTGGGACCTCCGGGCGTGGGCAAGACTTCTCTCGGCATGAGCATCGCGCGGGCTACGGGACGCAAGTTCGTCCGCATGTCGCTGGGCGGCGTGCGCGACGAAGCTGAGATTCGCGGACATCGCCGTACCTACATCGGAGCCCTGCCCGGGCAGATTATCCAGATGATGAAGAAAGCCGGGACGCGCAATCCGGTGTTCATGCTGGATGAGGTGGACAAGATGTCCAACGACTTCCGCGGCGATCCGTCATCGGCGCTGCTGGAGGTGTTGGATCCGGAACAGAACTTCATGTTCGTGGATCACTACCTGGACGTGGAGTACGACCTCTCGCAGGTTTTCTTCATCGCCACGGCCAACGTGCTGCACACCATACCGAGCCCGCTGCAGGACCGCATGGAGATTTTGCGGCTGCATGGCTATACTGAGCCTGAAAAACTGGAAATCGCGCGCCAGTACCTGGTAAAGAAGCAGCTTGATCAGGCCGGACTTACCTCGGCCAACATTACGTTCGAAGACGACGCACTACGCGGCATCATTCGTTATTACACGCGCGAGGCTGGCGTCCGCAACCTGGAACGCGAAATTGGCAACGTCTGCCGCAAGATTGCGCGTTCCGTAGTGCGTGAGGGCGAAGGCTTCTCGGCGGCGATTACCGCAGAGAGTCTGAGCACCTACCTTGGCGTGGAAAAATTCCACGACACGGCGGCGAACGAGAAGAGCGAGATCGGTTTGGTCACAGGATTGGCGTGGACCGAGGTCGGTGGCTGCATTCTGACCACCGAAGTCGCAATCATAGACGGTAAAGGCAAGCTGACGCTGACCGGCAAACTCGGCGACGTGATGCAGGAATCGGCACAGGCGGCGATGAGCTATCTGCGTTCACGCTGGCAGCGGCTGGGAATTCCTCGCGACTTCTATCGCAATGTCGATATCCACGTTCACGTGCCTGAAGGCGCAATTCCAAAGGACGGCCCATCGGCGGGCATCACCATCGCCACAGCCATCGCCAGCGCGCTGAGCAAGATCCCGGTTCGCCGAGATATCTGCATGACGGGCGAGATCACGTTGCGCGGTAAGGTGCTCCCCATTGGCGGACTCAAAGAAAAGCTGCTGGCCGCGCATCGGGCAGGAATTATGGAGGCGATTCTGCCGGCGGAGAACCAGAAGGATTTGGCCGACGTTCCGGAGAACCTGCGCAAAGAGATGAAGCTGCATTTCGTCGATTCGATGGACGAAGTGCTGCAGATCGCCCTGGAGCAACCGCTGCCCGAGGTTCCGGTGGACAGTCCGTTGCCCGCTATCAATCCGCATCCAGAAGGAAGCGAAGCGCGGCAGTAGGTAGTAACCATCAAATAGTAAAGCCCGGAGGCCAAAACCTCCGGGCTTTTTCGTGCGCGCAATCTGTTCGTCCTACAAGGGCAGATCAGCCGGAGGTTGCGCGTAGAGTTCGTCGTACAGCGGCTTGTACCGGCCTGCAAAGTAGTAAATGGAATAGGCCGGAAAGAAGACGGTGATGGGCGCTCCGATGAATCCGACAAGGTAGATCACTGCCGGTATCCCGAGGAGTACTGCGAGCAGAATTGCGGGCACTGCGGCCAGAGGGCTGGCTCCGGCCGTCTTGAAGGCTACAACCCCGGCGGCGACTGCGATGCCAATCGGAATCGCCAGAATCACCATCGTGATCACCAGCGCGACCGCGTATACGACGAACGCTGCAATTGCCAGCAGGATCTTGAGCAGGATATATCCGAGGAAGCTCCCTGGTTCGGCCATAATTCGTCCCGAAAGGCGTCCCCAGCCTTCCATGCAACTGACTCCCTCGAACATCATTTGCGGGACCACGAAATCCTTGGTCATCACCATCACGACTGCCACGAAGATGCCCAAGATCCCAACCACCGCCACAGCTCCCGCCAACTGCGCGAATGTGCTGAAAATTTCTGGCCCGCCACCCCCCGCACGGATGACCTGAAGCAGCGGAAAGCCCACCAGATAGATTGAAAGTACGACATACGGAACCACGACGATCAGCCGAAACGCAAAATACTCGAATCCCTGCTCGGACCAGCGCATAAAGCCCTCACGGATGCGAGCCTTGTCGCGAAGCACGGCTTCATAGAGCACGAAGCGCAGCACGCTGCTGATGTAGAAGAGTAGGAGTGATATGAGGACAGCCGCCCCGATTGCTCCGAGGATGATGTGCCAATGCTGGGCGACCCAGGGAAAGTGCAAGCCGTGCGGAAAGCTGGGAGGGATCTTGTGCATGGCTCCACTTTGCCCGCTTCTGTGGCTACCGCCTCCATTGGAGGACAGCTCTCCGGCAAAGACTCCGAGCACGGCGATGCGCGACCAGTAGCCTAAACGAAACGGCTGGAACAAGCGCTTGCGCATTAGGGAGAAGGCCGGTCCCACGCAATCGACACAGGAAATGTCCGCCATAAACCACCTCGCTATCAGGATCTACTCACGGTAGGACTGCTGCATACCAACGGTCAATAGAATCCACAATCATTGTTAGATATTCCACAAACGGTACGGATTCAGCGACCGGTCGGGCAGCCGAATGTTGATCAATAACGAAGACGATAGCGGAGTTCGGCGAAGACTTCGCGCGGGGAGTTCCAGTGGAAACCTCCGAAGGTCACGCTGTTATCGAGTTCGACGCGGCGGTTGGCTACGTTGAGGACGGTAAGGGAGAGCGAACACCTCTCGCTGAATTGACGGCTGAGGCTGAGATCAAACGTAGTGTGCGATGGCAGGTAGTTGCCGGGGTACGGTGCTCCCGGACTGCCGTTGGTGAAGCCTGAGCCGTAGTACACGTTGGCGGAGGCATGGGAGTGCCAGGGCAGGATCACGTCGCCTCCCATGTTGAGAGTGTTGCGCTGATCGTGGTCGAGAGGACAGAGCGGAACTGCTGGGCCGCAGATTTGAATTGCTGAGCCCGTGTTGGTGAGACCGCCTGTGACGATTCCGCCGCCTTCCGCAATCTGATTGGAGTACGCAAGGTGGAGTTGCGCACGATGGGCAATGCGAGGCGAGCGCAGGGTAAGCTCCCATGCACGGATGACCGCACTAGAGATAGTGATGGGAAAGAAGAGATTGGATTCCCCTATGTTGTTGTGATCGAAAAAATTCGAGGCACGAGTGCGAAAGGTGTCCGCGTCAACCACCCAGCCACGATACGGAAGGGAGAGGCCAAACTGGAACTCCTCGTCACGCTCACCATGCAAGGGAATGAATCCGAGGTTGTTCCGCTGAGCCGCCTGCACCAGTGGGCCGGAAGCGGTAAGGAGCGGCGGAGCCTGGAAGAAGTGTCCGTAGAAGCCACGCAGTGTCCAATGAAGACGCGGAAGTGTGAGTGCTGCGCCAAGGCGCGGGCTGATGGCACTCTCGCTGACGCCACCGCTGAAGTGAGTGGGACGCATCCCAAAAGTAAGCGTGAGCCATGGCGCAACTGTCAGTTTGTCATCCACGAAAAATGCCGCAAGGCTGCCAGCAGGACTCTCGTGCCCGATGAACGGCGCGGTGCCGCTGCCGTCGTTATAGATGGCTCCGAATAGCTGGTTGTCTGCCTGATAGAAATCGTAGGTTCCCACTTGCAGGCTGTTGTGCGGGAGTTTGGCATCCAGAGTGACCTGGCCGCCAGTGTAGGTCGAGCCACGATACTGGCGCGTGGCGACCGGAGTATCGCTGGGCGAGCCGTCATAGTTGGCGCGATTGTAGTGGTAGAAAGGCGAGACCGTAAGCAGCACGCGTGTGTTGAACGTGTGTACCCATGAAAAATCCGCAAAGGCGTCAGACTCGTGATCCCCATCGCGAAGGCCGCCGCTGGGGTACTGCTGGCTTTCAATATCCTTTGGATTGGGATCGTATGGAATCTGATAGTAGTCGCGACGCAGTGAACTGACAAAGCGGAACTGATTGGATGCGTCCAAATTGAAGATGAGCGAGCCGAAACCGCCGAAGCCGTTGGCGCTGTCATGAACTACCTGTGGAACCGGCGTCTGAATGCCAAGATCGCTGCGGTTGCCGTTGACGCTGGCGTAGTAAGCAAAGCGCTCGGTGTGGCTACCGAGATTGAACTGATCATTCGTCTGATATAAGCTTCCTGCACTGACGACGACTTCCGCTTCGTTGTTCCGCTCGAACCCAGTGCGGGGAACAATGTTGAAGACGCCGTACGTGCGGTCTCCAAACTCAGCATCGTAACTCCCTCGGCTGGCCTCGAGGTAGTCGATGTCCTTGGGGTCGAGCTGGGGGCCGAGGTTGGAAGCGATGTTGGTGTTGGGAATGGGAACACCATCGATGAGCCAGCTCGTCTGGTGCCCTCCGCGAATGTGCAGCTGGTCATGTGTGACGTAGGAGCCGGGAACGAAGTCAGTAATCATGGCCAGGCTGTTGGTGCGTGACGCTCCGGGCGTCGCCTCGATCTGACGGCGATTGACCATGGTGGTGGGTGTGGAGGAATCGGCGGGAAGAAGTTGCGGAGCATCCTGCACGTTTACCACGACGTTTTCGCCCGCGGGAGTAAGTTGAAAATGCAACACCGGCTCCGTGCCGGAGTTGACGGCCACGTCTTGCACCTTTGGCGCAAAGCTGACGGCAGCGGCCGTTATGGAGTAATCGCCCAACGGGACGGCGAGAAAGGAGAACTCTCCTGATGCGTCGGTCTGTGCATTGCGGGACCAATCGGATGTCTTCGATTGCAGGGTGACGGTGGCAGACTGGATGGGTCTGTGCTGGGCATCATGCACCACGCCGCGCGCGGCTCCAAAGACCGTTGCACCGGCCGAGATAGCGGACAGCAGAATCACTCCTGCCAAAAGAAGAATTCGATGCATTCAGAGTTCTCTCCAAAAGTGCTCGTGCAATTCAGCTGAAAGCGCACGGGTGGACAAAGCCCCGCGATATCCGGCAATGGACGCGAAGAAGTGCGACGACATGCGTTTCCCCACGTATCACAGGACGATTCGGTCTGACAGGGACTAGAGAGTGAGGGTGGGCGGACCACGACCTGAACTGTTGATTTGCGGAATGGAGGCCCAATCGTCAGCGTGACGGAACAAAGATCTGTTCGTAGCAGACATCTCAAATGTGAAGCGACACTCCGGCGAGTTGGCAGTCACCGCACGCCTGAATATTGAGCCGAGCTGCCGATAGGGGCACGTCGGTGAACTGGTGCGTAACGCAGGTGCGGTGTCATCGGAGCGCGCCCGGTCCATCATTGCGCAATGGTGCTTGCCACGCCCACGGCAGCAGGCAGGTAGATCGGCTTCTGAGGGAATCAGAAGAGCCGGAGCCGCATAGCTCCAGAGGGTCACCAACAACACGAGATGGGGAAATAGCCTCTGCATGGTGGCGTGCAGGATAGTATCGCTCGTCCCGCTCTGAACTGATGTGAGATGCGGGTTGGCAGCGCTTAGGTGGCTATGCGACACTAAATCTTGCTCAGCCTATGAGCATGCTCGCCCTACGAGCCGGGATGGCGAAACTGGCAGACGCAGCGGACTTAAAATCCGCAGACCAGAAATGGTTGTGGGGGTTCAAGTCCCCCTCCCGGTACCACAGAACAAAGGACTTACAAGAAAATAGCCACCCTTCTTAGAGGTGGCTTTTTTCGGCTAGTGCTAGTTCTGGTGCTAGTTGGTTTTTTATTGGTTGCTGGCCGTGAGAAATTCCACGGCACTATGAAGGGTGTTGGGGGCAAGGTGGGAATACCTAGCTGTCATGGATATCGTTTTGTGCCCTGCTAGAACCTGAACGGTCTTCAAGGAAACACCAGCAGCCACCAGCCGTGAACAGAACGTGTGCCTGTTGCAATGCCAAACGTAATCTGTGAAGCCTACGGTGGCGCGTATGGCCTCGAACCACTTCCTTGGGTTCTCGTGCTTGAAGACCCGTGGCTGGCTCCCTGTAATGGCCTTCAAACGTTCAAAGGATGCAATCACGTCCGTATTCATCGGAATGTCCCTAGCATCACCGTTCTTGGTTTTGTACAGGTGGACTTCCTTCCGTTTGAAATCCACTTGCTTCCACACCAGATTGAATTGTTCGCTGAGCCTCATTCCCGTTCCAAGGCTGATGGTGAGTTCATCGGCAAACAGTTCGTCGGGATAATCCTTGGCAATGGCAGCACGAAGAACCTTTTCCTCTTCATTCTTCAACCAACGTAAACGTCCGTTCCCTTCCTTCCGTTGTCTTACCAAACGGGCAGGATTCGAATTCACTTTTCCGTTTCTCAATGCCTCACGGAAGATCAGGCTGAACGTTGCACGATAACGGTTAGCCGTTCCAGCCGTTTTGGTGTTCTCTGAAATCCAACCATCAATGTCGGCTGGTTTGATTCCATCGGCCATCCGTTCCCCGAACTCAGGAAGGATGCAATTCACTCTGGATTCCACGTTCCTAGAATCGGTGTGGTGGTTCTTCGAATACGTGATGATGTCGTCGGCTAGAACCTTGAATTTGATGCCAATGGATTTCAGGTTCTCAGGCAGCTTCCTGCCTTGAAGAATTTCCGTCTTCCGCTTCTGATATAGCTTGATTGCAGCACCACGGGTACCAGCCTTCTCCCTATGGTGCCGACCATCTGCATAGTAGGAAATCCACCACACACCACTTCCCAACGGACGTTCAAACACCCCACGTAGCTTCTCAATTTCCTTAGACATTAGCTTCCCTTTCAGACCCGGACAGTAACGTCGGATTCGGGGATGCGCCAAGTCCGATTTTTGGCTGAGAAACGTTCTGGAAGTGGTTTGATTGCACAAACTTGCGGAGTTCGGACGCTGGGATGAGGACTTTTCTGCCAATTCTACGGGTCTGGAAGTGCCCGGCGGCAATCAGGTAATCGAGTGAGCGAACGGAAATGGATAGGGCATAAGCAGCCGATTTCCTATCGTAGAGAAGCTTGTCGGGAGTGTTCATCAGGCACGGGGCGGGATGGCACAGGCCTGATATCAGATTGCTAAGATACTGATTTCAGAGTCGTTGTTAACACACTATCTATCGAGAATGCGCTTTAGGCGTGCCAGCTTTTCATCGGTGATTGTGAACCCGTAGCTGTACTCTGCAATCCTCAATATGGTTT